>ERZ1066118.72-NODE-72-length-111855-cov-14.855367_pt1 | contig 111855 bp, 87 predicted proteins | sample MGYA00382765_ERZ1066118 | MGnify/ENA primary metagenome ERZ1066118 (study PRJEB33369, sample SAMEA5778348) | biofilm metagenome | biome: Industrial cooling water; feature: Water cooling tower basin; material: Biofilm | place: United Arab Emirates | collected...
CAGTTGTCGGTGGTGGTCGGGGGCGTCAGCGTCACCGAGCACTCGCCGGTGGCCGTGGCCAGCGTCGGAACGACCGGAGCCGTCACGTCGTCGACCACCACTTGCTGAGTGGCCGTCGCGGTGTTGCCGTTGCCGTCGTCAAACGTCCACGTTACCGTGTAGGTGCCCTGGACCGTGTAGCTCGTCGGGTCGGTGGTCGTGCCCGTCACCGTCCCGGCGCAGTTGTCGGTGGTGGTCGGGGGCGTCAGCGTCACCGAGCACTCGCCGGTGGCCGCCGCCAGCGTCGGAACGACCGGAGCTTCCGTGTCGTTCACCGTTACGGTTTGAGTCGCCACGGTCGAATTGGTGCTTCCGTCGGTGGCCGTCCAGGTAATCGTGGTCAGGCCTTTCGGGAACGGGTCGGTCAGCTCCAGGTTGTCGCTACGCACCCCGATGACGCCCGGCGCGCCGCAGTTGTCGGTAGCTGCGGGCGGCGTCACCGTCACCAGGGCGGAGCAGAGACCCGGGTCGTTGCTGACCACGAGGGCCGTGGGCGTCGGGATCACCGGCGCTTCGGCGTCATTCACCGTAACCTGCTGGGTGGTCATGGCCGTGTTGCCGTGAATGTCGGTCACGGTCCAGATCACCGTCGTCAGGCCTTTGGGGAATTGCGTTAAGGCCGTTACCGGATTCCCACCCACCGTCGCCACCACGCTGGCCACGTCGCAGTTGTCGTCTGTCGCAGGGGTACCCAGCGCCAGCAATACGTTAGTGGCGTAGCAAACGCCCGCGTCGGTCGGGACCGTCACCGGAGCCTGGGCCGTAATGGTCGGGTCCTGGTTGTCCGTCACGGTCACCGTCTGCGTGTGCGTGGCCGTGTTGCCCGAGCCGTCGGTGACGGTCCAGGTCACGGTGGTTTGGCCGACGGGGAATTGGGTCGAGGCCGTTACCGGATTCCCACCCACCGTGGCCACCACGCTGGCCACCGAGCAATTGTCGGCGGTCGTGGGCGTGCCCAGCGTCAAGTTCGTGGCGTAGCACTGCCCGTTGTCGGCGTCGACCGCCACCGGGCCGGGGGCGGTAATCGTCGGGTCGGTCAAGTCCTCCTTCGTCACCGTCTTGCTGCCCGACATATCCACCGCGATGGCGGCGCAGGCGTTGCCGTCGGTCAGGGTGGCGATGGTGTACACGTTCGGTCCCGCGTTGGGCGTGACCGTGATGCTGAACGAGCCGCTCCCCGTGCCGGTAGCCTGGCTGCCGTCGCTGAGGGTGAGCGTCCAGGCTCCGGTGGCCGTGACCGTGCCCGAAACGGTGGCCGTGGTCGGGCCGGGGCAGACGGTCAGCGGTTCGGTGTTCGTGATGGAAGCCGTCGGGCGGTCGGTCACCGTAATCACCACCTGGGCGGTGTAGGCGCAACCGTTGGCGTCGGTCACCACGGCCTGGTAGGTGGTCGTGGCGGTGGGCGAAACGCTCAGTTCAGTGCCCGTGCCCAGGGCGGTGGGGTTGCCCACGGCGTACCAGGTCACCGAGTAGGATCCGGTGCCGCCCGCCGGGGTCACCGTCAGCAGGGCCGAGGCCCCGTTGCAAATCGTGCCGTCGTCGTTAGCCGTGCCCGAGGTTTCGGCGGCGCTGGCCGTGGCCGTCAGGGCGGGCGGAGCGGTAATCGTCACGCTGCCCGTGAGCGGCCCGCAGCCGTTGGCGTCGGTAATCGAGTAGGCGTACGTGCCCGCGCCGAGGCCGCTGAACACGCCCGTGGCGTTGGTGGTCGTGCCCAGCGTGTAGCTCAGCGCGCCCGTGCCGCCCGTGGCCGCGAGGGTGATTTGCCCGTCGGTGGCCGTGTTGCAGCTCAGTTGGCTGCCGTTGTAGTTCGAGGTCACTGCCGCCGACGTCAGGCTGAGGGCCGGGGGCGCCGTGAGGGTCACGGTGCCGGTCGTGAAGACGCAGTCGTTGGCGTCGGTCACCGTGACGGTGTAGCTGCCCGCGCTCAGGCCGGTGAACACCCCACTGCTGGCCCCGGTCACGTTGACCGTCGGGCCGCTGATCGTGTAGGCGTAGCTCGTCGTGCCGCCCGTGGCCGAAGCCGTAATCTGGCCGTCGGTGGCGGTGGCGCAACTCAGTTGGCTGCCGTTGTAATCCGACGTGACCGAAGCCGAGGCGCTCAGGGCAAGGGCCGGTTCTTCAATCGTCACCGGCACCGTCGTCAGGCAGCCGTTGGCGTCTTTCACCGTAATCGTGTACGACCCCGCCGTCAGGCCCGTGAAGGTGCCGCTGGCGACGAAGTCCGTGCCATTGATCGAGTACGTGTAGCCCGGCGTGCCGGTTCCGGTCGTGGCCTCAACGGTCACGCTGCCGGTGGCTTCGCCTTTGCACTTGACGTCGGTCTGAGCCGTTTTGGTGGCGGCCAGCGCGTAGGCCGGTTCGGTCACGTCAATCAGGTAGCTGGTTACGCAGCCGTTGCCGTCCGTCACGTACACCGTGTAGCTGCCCGCCGTCAGGCCCGTGAAGGTGTTGCCGTCCTGGTACGTGCCGGTGGCCCCCAGTTTGTACTGCACGCTACCCGTGCCGCCCGACGAGGAGGCCTCGATGGCCCCGTCGTTGCCGCCCTTGCACTTCACGGGGGTGGCCGTGGCCGATAGGGTCAGTTCGGCGGGGACCGTAATCGCGACGGTTTCGGACGCAGACTCGCACTCCTGGCTGTCTTTCACCTTAATGGTGTAGGTGGCCGCGGGGAGGTTCGAGAACGTGTACGGACTGGTGCCCGGCGTGTACGTGGTACCGCCGTCTTTGCTGAACTGGTAGGTGCCGTTGCCCCCCGAAGCGAAGACGTCAATCGAACCGGTTCCGCCGAAACACTGGGCGTCCGACGAGGATGTCGTGAACGCTACCGGCGGAGAAACCACGATGGCGAACGTCTCCGTGGCCGAGCAGCCGTTGGCGTCGGTCACCACCACCGTGTAGTCGCCCCCGCTCAGGTTGGCGAGGTCCTGGGTCGATGCTGAGAACGTTGGTTCGCCGTCTTTCGTCCAGGCGTAGGTAAAATTGCCGCTGCCTCCGGTCACCGTGATGTCGATGGCCCCGGTGCTGGCCCCGGTGCAGATGAGGGCATTGTTGCCGTTGCCCGTTTCCTCGTTGAGCGCAATGATTGGTTTGGGCTTTACCTGAATGGTAATCGTCACCACGTCGCTCAGGCAGCCGGTCTGGGTGTTGCGCACCCGCAGGTACCAGGTGCCGTTGCCCAGCGTGGCGGTGGGGTAGAACGAAATGACGTTGGAAAAGTCGGTGTCGGGCGAAATTTCCATCACCTCGTTCGTGCCCACCGGGTGGGTGAAGGTCAGGTTGGCACTGCCCGAGGTGCCGTCGCAGAGGGAGTAGGTGCCGTTGTTGGCGAGGGCCGTCGTTTCCGAACCGGGCAGCGAGACCGTCCCGGCGGGCGTGGCCGGTTTGGGATTCACCTGGAGCGTTTTCTGGGCCGAAACCGCCGGGCAAGGCCCGTCGCCGTCGGGATCGTTGGTCGTGAAGGTCAGCACCACCGGCCCGGTCACGCCCGCATCCGGGGTGAAGGTCGTGGCGGTGCCGTTGGCATTGCCGAAGGTCCCCGGCTGGTTGGCCGTCCAGGTGCCGCCCGTGGCCGATCCGCCCAACGTGGCGCTGAGGGAAGCCTCGCCGCCCTGGCAAATTTCGCTGGGCTGGGTCACGCTCACGGTGGCTTTCCGGTTGATGGTCAACCCCACCGTGCTCGTGGCGGCGGGGCACGGCCCGGTGGGGTCGTTGGTCGTCAAGGTGAGCGTGACGCCGCCGTTCTGGATGTCCGCCGCGCTGGGGGTGTAGGTGGCCGTCAGCGACGAGGCATCGCTGAACGTGCCCGTGCCGCTCGTGGTCCAGGTGCCGGTGGTGGCGCTGCCGCCCACGGCTCCCGACAGGCTGAAGGCCACGTCTTCGCAGAGGGTCTGCGGCGCACCGGCGTTGGCCGTGGCGGGCTGGTACACCGTCACCGTCTGGGTGACGGTGCTCACGCACTGGTTGGCGTCGGTCACGGTGAGCATGACCAGCACGCTGCCCGGCGTGGCTCCGCTGGCCGTGAAGTTGGACTCGCTGCCCGAGGCCGGGTCGAGGCTGCCACCGTTGGTGCTGCTGGTGGTCCAGGCGTAGGTGTAGGCGGTGGTGCCGCCCGTGGCCGAACCGCCCAGGGTCAGGCTGCCCGTGCCGCAGACCTCCGTCACCGGGGCCGTGATGCTGGCCGCAAGGGCCGCGGCGGGCTGGGTGATTTCCAGGTTGGAAAGCGTCAACTGGCAAACCGGGTTGTTGGCATCAGCCACCGTGACGGAGTACGTGCCTGCGGCCAGACCCGTGAAGGTGCCGGTCGCGTTGCTGGCGTTGCCCGGCGAAAGCGTGTACGTCAACGCGCCGGTGCCGCCGGTGGCGGTTACGGCGAGGCTGCCGTTGCTTTCACCGAAACACTTCACGGGCGTGAGGGTGGGCGTGCCGAAGACGAGTTGCGGGGCCACGGTAATCGTGACTTCCGTCGAGGTGGCCTGACACCCGTCGGCGGTTACCGTGACGGTGTAGTTACCGCTTTCGGTGGCCGAGAACGTGGCGTTGGTGGCGTTCGGAACCGGGGTGCCGTCTTTTTTCCAGACGTACCCGTCGTACGAAAGCGTCGTGCTCAGCACCGCTGCCGTGCCGAAGCAGGGCGTCAGCGTACTGGCCTGAACGACGGGCGCGGGATTGGGCTTGACCGTCACCGTCACCGACGCTTCGGTCGTCCCGCAGAGGCCGGTGGCCGTGGCCGTCACCGTGGCCTGCCCGCTGAAGGCCGCGCTCCAGTCCACTTCGCCCGTCGTGGCGTTGACGCTGCCCGCTGCTTCGGGGCTGAGGGCGTAGCTGATGCCGGTGGCGTTGGTCGCCGTGGCCGTGTAGGTCGTGTTGGGCGCGTCCTGGCAGACGGTCAGCGTTGGAGTGGTGAAGCTGGGCGTGCCGGTAAGGGCGTTAACCGTTACCGTGAAGGTTTTGCCGGTGAATGCCTGCGTGCAGCCGTTCACCGTCAGGGCGGTGATTTCCAGCGTGGTCTGACCCACGGCCAGCACTTGCGGTGCGAAGGTCAGGTTGCCGCTGGCATCGGTCGTGAGCGTCAGCAAGTTGGAGGCCGTCGTGGCCCCGGTCAGGGTGTAAGTCACCTGGGTGCTGGCGTTGGGCAACAGGCCGCTGGCCGTGAACGTGGTGTTTTCGCCGTCGCAGGCCGTGGCCGACAGGGCCGACACGCTGCCGAGCGTGGGCTGGGGTTTCACCGTCACCGTTTTCGTGCTGCTGCCGGTGCAGCCGTTGATGGTCACGGTGTACGTGAACGTCACCGTACCCGCTGCGACACCCGTAACGGCTCCGCTGCCGGCGTCGATGGTCGCCACGGCCCCGTTGCCGCTGCTCCAGGTTCCGCCCGGAACGTCGCTGGTCAGGGTGGTGGTGCTGCCGACGCACACGTCAGCGCTGCCGCCGAGCACGGGGGCGGGCAGGGCGTGGATGGTGTAATTCAGCGTGATGGGATCACCGAGGCAATCCGTGCCCGCGTCGTAGTTACCGTCGTTGTTGGCGTCGAAGTAGGGCGTGTACACCTGCGTGACGGTGCCCGAGCCGCCGTAGGGACCGTAGGTGGTGTTGTTGAAGAAACTCCCCGTCGTGCCCAGGTCAACCGGCGAATCCGTCGTTTCCGGGCTGCCCTGGTAGGTGGGCGACCCCGTCACGGCGGTGATTTGCACGATGACCCCCACGCCGCTGCCGGGCGTCGTTGTCACCGGCGAGAAGGAGAAAAATTGACCGGCGCAGATGGACAGGGGCAGCGGAGCCGGACCGCTGGCGTTGCTGGCCGAGGTGGTGACCGAATTGCTCGTGACCGAGAGGCTGAACAGGGGTTTGGGGTGGACCGTTACCCCGACCGGGTCGGAGAAGCCCGTGCAGCCGTGCTCGTCGGTCACCGTGACGGTGTAGCTGCCGGAGGTCGTGGCCGTGAAGGTGGGGTTTTCGCCCACGGTTTCCGAACCTTTTTTCCAAACGTAACTGCCGTTGCCGTACGCCACCGTCGTGCTCAAGGTCACCGAGCCACCCGCGCAGAAGGTGGTTGGGCCACCCGCCGCGATGACCGGGGCGGGCGGGGTGCGCACCGTGACCGTCACGCTGGCCAGGGCGTAGCAGCCGGTGGGAAGCGTGTTGCGCAGCCAGTAGGTGGTCGTCGCGTTGGGCGAAACGGTCGTCGAAGCCAACGGGTTGGCGTTGGCCAGGGCGTCGGCTTCGGTGGCGTGGTAGGTCATCGTGCCGCCGCCCGTGGTGCCCCCCGCAACCAGCGTTTGCAGGTTGATGTCACCGCCGGGGCAGATGGAAGCCGGGGAGGTGACGAGCGACGGGTTCGGGTTCACCGTCAGGGTCGTGGTGTTGCCGCTTTCGTAGCTGACCGTGCAACTGGTGGCCGTGTTGGTCAGTCCTGAAACGGCCAGCGTCAGGCCGTTGTCGGCGTTCGTCAAAACGCGGGTTGAGAAGGTGACGAAGCCCCCCGCGTCGACCGTGCCCGTGGCCGTCGGTTGGGCCGTGCCCCCGATGCTGAAGGCCACCGACAAGGGCGTATTCAGCGCCAGCCCCGTCGAGAGCGTAACCGTCGAGGCCGTTCCGTCGCAAACCGCGGAAGCCGCCACGTTGGTCAGGGTGAACGAACTGGTCGAAACCTTGACCTCGAACGAGCAGGTGTTTTCGTTGCCGCTGGCGTCGCGGGCGATGACCACCACCGTCGAGGTGCCTAGGTTGAAGACCGTCCCGCTGCCCGTGCCCGCCAGGGGCGAAGCCGCCGAACCGGCCGTCGTGGCCCCAGTAACGTAGTGGAAATACGTGACGGCGCTGCAATTGTCGGACGCTGAAACGGTGTAGCTGACGGCCTTCGTGCATTGGCCCTGGTCGGCATCAGCCAGAATCAGCCCCGAACAAATGGTGAACTGCGGGGCGGCGTTGTCCTGCACCGTCACCGTGGCGCTCTGGCTCGTGATGGCGCTGCCCGTGTTGGAACAGGCGGGAGCGACGGTGTAGTCCACGCTGACCAGCGTGTAGGTGGTGGTGCTGCCGGGGCTGACGCTGAGAGTTTTCTCCGTTTCGTTTTCTCCCAAAACCACCGTTGCCGTTCCCGCGCCGGTGCCGTAGGTGATGGTCGTACCGGCGGTGCCCGTGAACGTCAGCGTGGCCGACCCGCCGGGGCAAACCGTCGCGCTGCCGCTGATGCTCGCCTGAGGCGTGGGCCGCACGGTGACGATCACGGTCTGGTTGTTGATGACCTGCTGGCAGGTTGGGGCGTTGGCGTAGGCGACCGTGAACAGCGCGAAGGTCGTGTTGGCCGAAAGCGCGCCCGTTTCAATCGTGGCCGTGCCAGTGCCGCCCACCGAAACCGGGTCCTGATTGACGCCGCCTTTGGTGTACACCACCGTGGTGTTGGGCGTGGCCGTCAGATTGAGCGTAGCCGAACCCCCTTCGCACACCGTCGCCGTGCCGGCGAGGGTGGCTGTGGGCAGGGGGCGCAGTTCGATGGTGAGGCTCTGACCCGTGATGGGGTTGGAGCAGGCCGGGTTCCCGTCGGTGTAGGCCACGCTGGTGAGGGCGTAGGTGGTCGTGAAATTCGGGAAAACCGTCACCGATTTGCTGGTTTCACCGCTGCCGAGGCTCACCGTGGCATTCGTCGTGCCGTTGACGTCGGTGATGGTGTACGAAATGGTCGTGTTTTCCTGGCCCGTGAACGTCAGCGTGCCCTGCCCGCTCTGGCACACCGCCGGGGTGGTGGTGCTCAGCGTGGCCGTGGGGGCGGAGCGTACCGTCACCGCAGCCGTGCCCGTGAGGCTGGCCGCCGGGCAGCCGTTGGCCGCCGTCACCGACACGAGCGAGTAGGTCGTGTTGGCCGTGGGGCTGACCGGAATGGCCTCGCCGCTCGTGTAGTCTGGTACGGTGATGTTGGTGGGCGACCCATCGCTCAGCACCACCGTGTACGTGCCCGAAGCCCCGGAAACGACGACCGACAAATCCGCCGAACCTCCGGCGCAAATCGTGGTCGTGCCGCTGAGCGTGGCCGTGCCCTGGGCAGTGTTGAGGGTGATTTCCGCCTCGCCGCTCATCGTGGCCGTGCAAACCGGCGTGGTGTTGCTGGTGGCCACGACATGGTACGTGCCCGAGGCCGTCACGGTGAAGGTCAGGGCCGAGCCGGTGCCGGCCTGGGCCAAGCCCACGTTGACGTTGGAAGCGTCCTGCAACTGGTAGCTGACGCCGGTTTGCGAACCGTTCAGCGTCACCGTGGCGCTCGCGGCGCAGAACGTGCCGCTGCCCGACGCGTTGAAGACCGTCGGCATGGACAGAACCGTCACCGTGGCCGAGCCGGTCAAATCACCGGCTTCCGCCGCGCAGTTGGCGTCGCTCAGGGCCGTGACGGTGTAAGTGCCCGTCGGGGCGTCCTGCAATTGGTACGAAGCCCCGCTAACCGTCACCGTCGTGGGCGTGGTGCCGTCGGTATAGGTCAGGTTGAACGGAACGGCCCCCGACAGCGTGAAGAGCACACTGGGCAGGGGGTCGCCGGCGCACACCGTGCCGCCGCCCGACACCGCCGCCGTGGGCCGGGGTAGCACCGTGGCGGTGCTCGAAACGCCTTCGCTCACGCAGCCCGTCGTCGTGTTTTTGCTACGGACGTACACCGTCACGCTGCTGTTGACCGCGATGGAGAACGTGGCCGGGTTGCCCACCACTTCGGTAGCCCCCAGAAAATCCGGGTTCGTGGCCCACTCGATGGCGTCGGCCCCGCTGCCCGGCGCCACCGAAAAGTTGAAGGTGTGGGGCAGGGTGTTGGTGCAAAACGTCAGCGGAGTGGGGGCCGAGGGGGCCACCGGGAGCGGATTCACCACCACTGACACCTCCGCCGTGGCGTCGGGGCAGGGGGGCGTACCGCTCACGGTGTAGGTGAAGGTGTACGTACCCGCCACCACGCCCGTGGCGCTGGGGGTGAAGCTGGCACCGTTGCCGTGGCTGTAGGTGCTGCCGCCGGGAGCCGTCGTCAGCGACCAGGTGCCGCCCGCGTCTTCGCCGGTCAGTTGGTCAGGCAGGTTGATGGCCTCGGTGGCGTTGATGCACCGGCTCAGGGCCGCGCCCGCCGTGCCCGCGTTGGGGGCCGGTACCACCGTCAGCGTGACGGCCGCCCCGGTGCTTTTGCACCCCGTGGTGGTGTTGGTCACCTGGGCGTACACCGTGCCCGTAGCCGACAGGTACCCTGAGGGCGTGGCGACGGGGTTGGTCAGGTTTTCGTCGGTGAAAAACGAGACCGACGTGTTGGCCTGCCCGTTCAGAATGGTGCTCGTGGCGGAAAGCAGGTCGAACGTGGCCGTGGTGCCGCCGGGGGCGGAAGAGCAGAGGGTCAGCGAGGCGGGGGTGGCAGTGGGAGTGGGATTCTCGGTGACGCTCACGCTGCCCATCGTGCAGGAGGCCGTCGATTTCGTGGCCCGGATGCTGTACGTTCCCGTTCCGTCGGCCACGTTGGTGAAGTCGAGCGCGGAGCCGGTTCCGGCCAGCGTCCGGGTGGGCGAAAGCGACGCCCCATCCTTCAGTAATTCATAGGTGACGGTGCTTTGCGAACCCGAAAGCGTGAACGTCACGCCCGTACTCCCCGAGCAGTAAGCCGACGCGCTGGCACTGAGCGTGTAGGACGTGTTCAGCACGAAAAGTTCAGCGTTGTTCGAGATGACCGTTCCGCAGGTGTTGGTCGCCGACACGTTGTAATCCGTCGCCGAACGAGCCACCGGAATCGGACTGGTGAAGGTGATGGTCCTGGTGGTGGCTCCCGCCAGACCGCCCGCCCCCGTAACATTCGTCAGGTTGGTCGTTCCCACCCGCCACTGGTACGCCATCGAACCGCCGCCGCTGGCCAGTACCTGCATCTGGGCGTTTGGCGAAGGACACACCACCAACGGGTCGGGCTGGTTTGCCGCGCTGAAAGTCGGCACCAGGTGAATATCAATCTGACCGCCTATGCCGGACGTAGCGGCCGGGGAAGGCGATACCGTCAACACCCGAATCCGCCGGTTGTCTGCGGCCGACAGGTTGTTCGGAAGCGTCCAGGTATAGTTGCCGTTCAAGGCCCCCGCTCCGTCGGTGGTCAATTGAAAATTCGGAGAGGTCGCTATCAGTGTGTTGTTGTTGTTCGTGCGAAGCTCCAGTTTAAGGTCAATGGCGGTGTTGCTCGCAAACCCGGTACCCGTAATGCCCACGGTCACTTGATTGTTGGTGACAGTCGGGCTGTTGGAACAAACCGCCGTAGCCGTGTACGTCGGAGCGTTTAGCGTTTGCCCCCATCCTACGCCGCCCCCCACCAGGAGCAGCGTACACAAAGCGAGCCAGGCACGGACGTAAAATTTAGAAACCATGTTGAAAAAGGGATTGACAACCGAATAATTCAGGGAGGCCGGACGACCCGGCGAGAGTGGTTGGTGTTCATTGCAAATGGCGGTTGGCAATGGGAAAAAGGATTGTGTCAAACGGCAGCGGTGGCGTTATCCGTCAGCGGCGGGGGGCCAGCGCCCCCATCGTCTTCGGTGGGCCTGGGTCGGCTTCGGCTCACGCAACCGCGCGAAGGAGCGGCTGCGGGGCGAACGACCCACCGCGTTTGGCGTTCGCTTGTTCCGTCGGCGCGGGCGGGCAAGGCGTTGACCCAGACCACCCGCCAGCAGCAGGCACCCCAGAAGCATAAATCGGAAAATGGTGGCGTCGGGCACGGCGAATTTTTGGTAAAATCAGAAACGACACGTACTCTCCTCACCCACCGCTCCCGGGGGAACGTGGGCCAGGCGCGCAAGGCAGCGAACGAACCTCTCCCGGCGGGTGGCCGAGGAAAGGCCCGGTCAGGGGCGGACGAATGAAGAAGGATAAGCAGCCGCGCCGAAAGGCGCAGCCGGGCAGAAACTTAGCTTCTTGCGGAAACAACGAGCCGGTGCGAAAGCGGCCGCGCTAAGTTCCCCGCCGTCCGGGCGGAACGGCAGTGCGGAGGAACCCGACACAACCCGCACTCCCTCTTGGCGGAGCGAGGCGGCTAAAAAAGCGGAAGATTACGTTCCGGGGGGTGAATCCGGGCCGGGGGGGTGATGCCCCCCGCGGATTAGGCTGAAAGGGGAAGGGTAGTGGTGGTTCATGGGCTTTTGTAGGTGTGATGGTTGGAGGGTGTTGACGCGGGCAATCCGTTTTTTAGGAAGAGAAGGGTAAAGGGAGAATGCTTCAGACAGGTTGTCGGGCCTCCGAAGGCCTAAAGGTCAGGGGGCCGGTCGGGAACAATCAAGGGGCAAAGCCCCGGCGGGGCGGGGGTATTTTTCCCGTATTCTCACCGGAGCGTTCGTTTTTTACGGGGTCAGGAGGTTGCCTGCTGAGTATCATCCACATAAGGTCGTTTGAGGGTCTTTATTCCGGAAAAAGGCCCCTTCTGAGGATGAAAAGGCCCTTTCCCGGCGGTTTCGGTCGGGCAATGTTCGCCGTTCATCCACCAAAACATGCGCTGGTTTGGGGACAAAAGCATCTGATTTGGGGCCAACCTTGAAAAAAGGGGGGGTCGAGTACGCCGTTTTCAACGTTTGGCGTACTCCGAGGGCGTGGTCTGGTAAAATTCTTTGAATACCGCCGAAAAATGCGTCTGGCTTTCGTAGCCCACCCGAAAGGCCACCTCGGCCACGGTATGGCCCTCGCGCAGCAACTGCGCCGCCCGGCGGAGGCGGTACCGCCGCAGGTACTCGCTGGGGCTGAGGTCGGTCAGGGCTTTCATTTTCCGGTGGAGCGTGCGGCGGCTCATGTTCAGGTCGTGGGCGAGTTCTTCGGCCCCGTAGCCTGAGTTGGCCAGGTGGTTTTCGAGCAACGGCTCCATTTTTTCCAGAAACGGGTCGGGCGCAACGGCCGGTGCCGCTTCGGGCTGGGCGAGTTGTTGCTGGTGGTACCGGCGCAGGTTTTCGCGCCGGGAAAGCTGGTTTTCGAGGCGCAGGCGGAGTTCGCGCAGGTCGAAGGGCTTCGTCAGGTAATCGTCGGCTCCCTGCTCCAGCCCTTCGAGCACCCCCTCGTGAGTGGCCCGGGCCGTCAGCAGAATCACCCCGACGTGGGCCGTCAGGGGGTCGGTTTTCAGGCGATGGGTCAGGGTGCACCCGTCCAGGAACGGCATGGTCACGTCGCTGATGACCACGTCGGGCAGTTCGCGGCGGGCCAGGTTGTAGCCTTCGTGCCCGTTTTCGGCCGTCAGAATCTGGTACGTCGGGGCTAATTCCCGGGCCAGGAACTGGCGGAGTTCGGTGCTGTCTTCCACCACCAGCACCACGGGAGCCTGCTCGTCGCTGGTTGCCGGGGGCACCAGCACGTCCGGCTCCATCGTCGGTTCGGCGGCGGGCCGGAGCGGGGCCGTCGGTGACGCCTCCGTGGCGGGCCGCAGGGGCACCTCTACCCAGAACCGCGCGCCCTGCCCTTCGGCGCTGACCACGCCGACGCGCCCGCCCATTCGTTCGGTGAGTTCTTTCACCAACGCCAGGCCAATGCCCGTGCCGCCGAAGGCGCGGGTGGGCGAGGTGTCGGCCTGGTAAAAGCGGTCAAAAATCCGGTCCATTTTCCCGGCGGGAATGCCAACGCCCGAATCGGTCACGACCAGCCGGAAGCGGGTCTGGTCTTCCGACTCGGCCGACCCGGTCAGGCAGACGGCCACCTGCCCACCTTCGGGGGTAAATTTCAGCCCATTGCTCAGCAGGTTGCTCAGAATGCGCTGCCATTTTTCGGGATCGAACAGCACATACGCCGGGTACGGGCTGGCCTCGAACGTCAGGGCGATGCGTCTGGATTCGGCCAGGGGTTGAAAAAGCTCCACCACCTGCGCGAGAAATTCGCCCAGGTTGCCGGGCCGCTCCGCCACGCCCATCTGCGCCGCTTCCAGTTTCGACAAATCCAGCAACTGGTTGATGAGCGCCAGCAGGTGCCGGGCGTTGCGCCGGATGAGGTTCAGGTTGGTGCGCACCACCGGGTGGGTGGTGGCCGGGTCGTGCAGCAGGCTTTCGGTGGGCGAAAGAATCAGCGTGAGGGGCGTGCGCAGTTCGTGGGTCACGTTCGCGAAAAAACGCGTTTTCAGTTCGTCAAGACTACGAAGCTGCTCGGCTTCGCGGTGTTGCATGGCCAGTTCCTGGGCCTGCCTGGCCCGGTGTACCTGGTACCGCGAGAAGGCCCAGACGCCCCCCATGCCCAGCAGGCTGTAGCCCGCCACGGCCCACCACGTGCGCCACCAGGGCGGGCGGATGACGAACCGCACCGACGCCCCCCGCTCGTTCCAGATGCCGTCGTTGTTGGAGGCCTTCACGCGAAACTCGTACGCCCCCGGATCGAGGTTGGTGAAGTTGGCGGTGCGGCTGGTGCCGTTGAAGACCCAGCCGTCGTTGGTCCCGACGAGTTGGTAAGCGTATTGATTTTTCCCGGTCGATTCGTAATTGAGGGCGGCAAATTCAAAGGAAATGACGTTCTGGTCGTGGGGCAGTTCCAGCACCTGGTGGCGGTCGGGCACGGGCAGCGGCCGGTGCATGACCCGCAGTTCGGTCACCCACACGGGTGGCACGTACGCGTTGGTGCGGACGCGGGCAGGCTCAATGACCACCAGCCCGTTGTCCGTGCCGAACAGCAGCCGCTTGCCCCGCCGGTGCACGCAGCCGTCCTGAAAGGTACTGCTGGGCAGGTAATCGCTCAGGCCGTAGGTTCGGCAGGTGCCCGTCACGGCGTTGTACCGGCAGAGGCCGTTGTCGGTGCCGAGCCAGAGGTGGCCGGTGGAGTCGTCGGTGATGCTGGCGATGTAGTTGCTGGGCAGCCCGAGGTGCGTGGTCACGTAGCGGAACGCCTGGGTGCGGGAGTCGTAGCGGTTGAGGCCGCCCTGGTTGGTGCCCACCCAGATCGTGCCGTGGGTGTCTTCGTAAATGGTGCGCACGCTCACGTCGTTGAGTGCCCCGTTCAGCGCCTTCCCGGGATCGGGCCGGTGCCAAATCACGCGGCCCCGCCGGGTGTCGAGTCGGGTGATGCCGCCGTTGCCGTGCCCAATCCACGCCTCGCCGGTGCGGGTGATTTCCAGGTCGCTCACGTAAAAAGCCCCGAGCCAGGACTGCCCCGTGGAGCGGTAGCGGAAATAGCGGAATCGACCGGTTTTTTCGTCCAACTGCCCCACGCCGCCGTTGCCGGCCAGCCAGAGCCGTCCGTCGGGAGCTTCGTCGAGGTAATTCACTTCCACGTCGGTTGGGTAGCGTTGCCGCACGGTGCCCGTGCGGGGGTCCACCTGCACCAAAGCGCTGGGCGTACCCACCCAGAGCCGCCCCGACCGGTCTTCGTGCAAACTCATCACCGTGTCGTTGGTGGCCGGTTTGGCTTCCGGGTTGAGCGGTACGCGCTGGGGCTGCCGGGTACGGGGGTCCACCCGGAACAAGCCCTGGTTGGTGACGCCGAGCCAGGTGATGCCCGCGCGGTCTTCGAGCAGGGCCTGCAGGCTGTTGGCGGCGGCCACCGCCCCTGGCCGGGTGGGTTGGAATTGAAACACGCCGAACTTGGGCGGAACCAAGTTCAGCCGGTTGACGCCCTGCTGGCAGGTGCCGATCCACAGCATGCCGCTGCGGTCTTTCAGAACCTGCAACACGCAGTCGCCGCTGAGGGCATCGGGCACCGCTGCGTTGGCCCGGTAGGTGATTACTTCGCGGGTCAGGCGGTTGACCCGTTGCAGGCCCTGGCTGGTGCCGAGCCAGAGCAGGCTGTCGCCGTCGGGGCAGATGCCTTTGTACTGAATGACGGCATTGACGGGGCTTTTGGTTTGATACCGCCGGGCGGCGGGTTGCGGTAGGTGGGTGTCGATGACGAACAGCCCGGCCCCTTCCGTGCCTACCCACAGCATCTGCCGGGGATCGAGGTGCAGGGCCACGACGTTGGGCGGCTTGGGCAGCGCGTACGGCACCGGGAACGCGCCGAACCGGCCCGTGGCGGGGTCGAACCGGCACAAGCCTCCTTCGGTGCCCGCCCAAAAGCGCCCGAAGCGGTCTTCGCGCAGGCACTGCACACTGCCGTACCGGGCGGGCGAGGGGTACAGGCGCAGGCGGTGCAGGCGGGGGTCAAACCGCACCAATCCCCGGCTCGACCCCATCCAGATGGTACCAGCGCGGTCTTCCAGGAGTTGGTTGCCCGCGTCCCACTCGTTGCCCGGCTTCGGATCGACCCGGTACGACGTCACCCGCCCGGTGCGTTTGTCCATCCGGCAGAGGCCCCCGGCCGTGCTGATCCACAACGTTCCGTCGCGGGCTTCAATCACGTCGAGCACCCAGTTGTGCGGAAGGGTGTGGGCGGGGTCGTAGAGGTCGTGCTTAAAAATTTTAAACGCGTAGCCATCAAAGCGGTTGAGGCCGTCACGGGTGCCGAACCACAGGAACCCTTCGCGGTCCTGGGTCATGCAGCCCACGCCAGGGTTGGAGAGGCCCTCGGCGGTGGCCAACCGCTCAAACCGGGGCGCAGCCTGGGCGAAACCGTCCCCCGATGGCGTAAACAGACAAATGAGGATCAGGTACACTCGTGCGTCCATACGTTGCCTCCGGGTTAGGTGGTTGACCTTCCCGCAAGCGGACGCCGGGCAACGGGCCTGCTCAGGGGAGGCATCGACGCGAGGCCGGTACCTGGCGGACTACCGGGGTTGCGTTTTGGAGCAGCAAGCAAGAACCAAAAGTGCATCGGCTCCAAACCGTTCGCTCAATAGTGAGGTGCCCGATTCGCCGGAATCTGGGCAATGGGGGCAAAGCGACACCGTACTCTTTCGAAGCGCCAAAAATGGAGCGGGCTTTCGCGCCACGCTACGGGAAAAACACCCTTTTTTTTGCCCGGAAAATCGCCCCGGCTCCCGCGCCCGGTTCGGCAAAACGGCGGCGGGTTGGGCCGGTAAAACACGGACGTCAGGGTCTTTTCACCAAACCGTTCACTCCGTTTTACCTTCAAAAAAGAACATCCCGAATGCAGGCGGCAAGCCAGTCCTGATATTCAGAAGCTTGCGCCGGTTGGTCCCGAACAACCGGCGGTACAGGCAGGGCCGTTACCACCCACAGCGGAGCCAAAAACCTATAGTGCCTGGTCGGATAGAACCAACTCCGAACTGGTCATCGGTGCGAGTACACGATTCCGAAACTAGCGCCCGACGGGACGCTGTTTTGAATGGGATTTAGTTTACCTCTCCACCCAACGCCGCGCGCCGGCCAAAAAAGCAAGGAGGCCGGACGGAGCGATTTGCTCCCGTCCGGCCTCCTTGTCGGTGTGATTCAAAACTCAATTCAGCGCAATCACCCGTTCCGGCGTCACGACCGGCTTGCGGCTCTGCACCCGAAATTCGAGCGGGGGCAGGGCGTTCACGCCGTCGCTGACCTCCACCGAGTAGCTGCCGTCGGGCATGTTGGCCATGTCGAATTTGTGCATGTGGACGCGCTCGCTGCGGGCCAGTTTGGTCGCGTAGAGCGTTTCACCGCGTTCGTTCATCAGCCTCACCTTCAGCGGAATCCGGAACGGATTTTCCACCATCAGTTTCAATTTCACCGAATTGATGACGGGGTAAATGGCCGCGTTCATCGTTTTGGAGTACGCCACGTTGGAAGGCGTGGCCGCCGCGTTGTCAGGGTCGGCGACTTCAAAACGCTTTTCGTAGTACGAGGTCTGGGCCATCGTGGCGGCGGGCAGCAGGCAGGCTGCGGCCAGCAGCAGGCGTTGCGCGGAGATTCTCGCGGCGGTTTTTGCGGCGCGGGGTGCAAAGCTTCTCATGGGAGTTGATTGTGTTAGATGTGGTTTGAAAACTAAATTTCCTTCCGCACCAAAAGTAGACGCCCCGAAGTGCCCCCCTTTCCCGCAAAGCGCGGGATTTGGCGCGATTCCATCCCTGGATGGATGAACGGCGGCGTGGTACGATGAATGTGCCTTCAAGCCCCTTTGCCCCCGCTTCGCACCGGATTATCCTCCAAAAAAGAACCGCCACCCGGTTGGCCGGATGGCGGTCGTCCCCCAGGTGAGGGGAGGTGTCTGAATCAGGATGGCCAGGAAAAGAGGATAAACAGGATGAGATGCAAAAGCAGTTTTCGCAATCCTGAACATCCTCTTTTCCTGGCTATCCTGATTCGGACGAATTCACGGATTCTGTTCCTGTGGCCCGATGGCGTCGTTGGCGTCCACTTCGCGCTGGGGGATTTTCAGAATGAACCGCGGGTCGTTGGCCGGGATGGTGAACCGGAAGGCCGCCGAGTGGTTGCCGCTGCGGCGCAGGGGCAGTTGCCGACGCTTGATGTCGAGGTAGTTGATGCCCAGTTCGCCGTAGAGTTCCTTCCGCCGTTCGAGCAGGATTTCGTCGATAAGGGCGGCTTTCGTCGCGGCAGTCGAGCGGGCAGCGGCGGGGTCGCGGTCGCTTTGCAGGGCAAACAGCACGTCGGCGGCGTTGGCTTCGCCGAGTTCGGCCTTGGCTTCGGCTTCAATCATGTACATCTCCGACACGCGCATCATGGGCATGGCGGCGTTGAAGTTGATCGTCAGGCCAAACTTGGCCGTGGCCCAGCGCCGCTGAGCGTTGGTCGAACCCGTGTTGTAGAACGTGTTGCGCACGTCGGTCGCCGAGAATTTTTTCACGAATTCTTCATTGATGAAAAAATTGTCGTAGCCCTCGCCCAGCTTGCCCCAGAACGAGTTCGGGATGCCGTAGTAAAGCGTTTGGGCGTCGGTTTCGGTGTTGGGAAACGCCCACATCCACTCCTCGCTGTTGATGTCGGCGAAGCCGTTCTGGTACTCGTCGGCATTGAGCGTGTAGCCTTTGCGCGCGTTGCTGGCGGCGGTTTTGGCTTTGGTCCACTGGCCCTGTTCGAGGGCGATGCGGGCCTGGAGGCCGTAGGCCACGGCGCGGTTGATGTTGCTTTTCAGCACCCGGTCGTCGCCGAGGTTGGCTACGGCGAAGTCGATGTCGGCGTTGATCTGGTCGTACACCTGCTGGATGGTGCCACGGGGGTTGCCCTTGGTATCGGGGCTGGTGGGCGTGGTGTACACGGGGATGCCCGGCGCGCTGGGGTCCTTGCGGATGGTGTGCTGAAACTCGCGGATGGCCTCAAAATACAGCCAGGCCCGCAGCGCACGGCCTTCGGCGATAAGGCGATTTTTGGCGGTTTCGGGGTAGCTGCTTTTCGTCACGCCGTCGATGAGAAGGTTGACCTGGTTGATGTGTTCGTAGAAGTACGCCCAGGTGAAAATGGTGCGCCGGTAGGTCGGTTCACGGTTTTCGTGGCGGTAATCGAACTGGTACCAGCCGCCGGGGTTGATGACGTCGTCGCCCTTCTGCTCGCGGGTGAGGTTGATCGACACAATGCCCCAGGTATCGGTGGCCCCGCCCGCTGAACTGTTGAGGTTGGTCCACTGGCTGCGCAGGTTGCTGTAAATGCCGTTGAGGAAAGCCCGCGCGCCGTCTTCGGTGGCGAACACAGCGTCGGCCGATACCTGCTGGGTGGGTCGAGGCTCTTCAAGGTAGGTCTTCGAGCAGGCGCTCAGGGCGAGCAGGGTGAGGATGAAAAGGGTGCGTTTCATTTTTTGGAAGAATGCTCAATGCTCAATGTTCAATTTTCAATTTTCAATGAATTGATTCTTAAATCTTTTGTCATTGAGCATTGAGAATTGAACATTGAACATTCTCATGGTTTTAGAACGTGATGTTAATCCCCCCTGACACCGTCCGGAATACCGAGGAGTTGTTGTCGGTGGTGCCGTTGGGGATGCCGTTGGCGTTGGTCGTTTCGGGGTCGAGGCCCGGCTTGGCTTTCGTCCAGGTCAGGAAGTTGTCGGCCTGAACGTACACGCGCAGGTTGCGGACGGCCTTCCAGGGCGTCTGGATGGTGTAGCCCAGCGTGACGTTGCGCAGGCGGACGTAGTCGCCCCGGAACAGCCAGCGGGTGGAGCGCTGCACGGGGTCGCTGTTGTTGGGGTCGAGGATGGGCACGTCGGTCACGTCACCGGGTTTTTGCCAGCGGTTGAGCATGTCGCGGTGCATCTGGCTGCCGAAGCCCCCGCCGAACCCGTGCATGAGGGCCGTGTAGTCGTCATCGAGGATTTTGTTGCCCCCGGCGAAGTTGAACAGCACGGCGAAGTCGAAGGCCCGGTAGGTCAGGTTGGAGCTTAACCCGCCCAGCCACTTCGGAATGGCCGACCCGGCGTAGTAGTCGGTAGCCTCGCCGTATACCTTCGTGGTGGTGCGCTCGCCGGTGGGCGTGCCGTCGGCGTTGAGCACATCTTTGTACCAGGTCATGGCCCCGTCCTGCGGGTCCACTCCGGCGAATTCGCGGATGTGGAAATCGAACACCGAGCGGCCTACCTCAAGCTGGAACTGGCCGTTTTTGATGCGCTCCTGGGGCAGCTTCGTAATTTTGTTGGTGACCGTGCTGATGTTGAAGCCTGTTTTCCAGGTCAGGTTTTTCGTCCGCACGTTCACGGTGTTGATGGAGAACTCGACGCCCGAGTTGCGCAAATCGCCGATGTTTTCGTCCACCGACGGAATGCCCGACGAGAGCGTCAGCGGGCGACCGAAGAGCAAGTCGTAGGTGTTTTTCTGGTAGTATTCCAGGCTGCCTTGCACGCGGTCCTGCCAGAGGCCGTAATCGAAGCCCACGTTGAACGAAGCTTGTTTTTCCCAGGAAATGGCCGGGTTGGCCAGGTTGGTGAAGTACACGCCCGAGTTGGTGAGATCGTTGTAGCCCGTGCTGAACAAACTCAGGTAGGGGAAGTAGTTGTTGGTCAGCACCCCGCCCACCGAGCGCAGCAGGCCGTTGTTGCCCAGCGAGCCATACGAGGCCCGGAGTTTCAGGAAACTGAGCGTGTTGCCGCCGTTGAGGAAAGCTTCTTCGCTCACGATCCACGAGGCCCCGATGGAGGGGAAAAAGCCCCAGCGCCGGTTGCCTTCGGGCGAGAAGCGGCTGGAGCCGTCCCAGCGCACGGTGCCTTCGAGGAAGTATTTCTCCCGGAAATTGTACACCGCCCGGCCGAGGTAGCTCAGAATGCGCTCCTGGCTGGTGAAGCCGGTAATGCTTTCGAGTTTGGCCCCCGAGCTGAGCTCCTTCAGCCCGCCGAAGGGAAAGCCCGACTTCTGGGCCGAGAGGGTTTCGTACCGGAAGTTGAACGCCTCGATGCTGCCCATCAGGTCGAGGGCACTTTGCCCGAATTTGGCCGAGTAGGCGAGCATGTTGTTCCAGGTCCAGGAGGTGGTCAGGTCGTTCTGGCGCAGCACCCGGCCCCCCACGTTTTCGCCGATGCCGTACTTCGGGTTGTCGTAATCGAGGGCGTTGAGCGTGTACCGGTCAATGCCAAACGTCGATTTTAGCCGCAGGCCCAGGGGCAGTTTCACCTCGGCGAAGCCGTTGAGGCTGGTCGTGTAGCGCTGGCGGCGGACGTCGTTGAGAGTCGTCGTGGCCAGCAGGTTGGAAGGCTGGAGGGTGTTGCGGCCCACGTTGACCGAGCGGCCCGGCAGGGGACGGCCAAAGTCCCAGATGGGTTGTCCGGCGGCGTCGAGGATGAGTTTGCCCGCGTCGTCGTGCTGGTACACAGGGTACACCGACGACATCTGCCGGATGAACTGCACCACGTTGTCGAAACTGGAACTGCCTTGCACCGGGTAGTTCTGGTCGGAGTAGGCCACCTGCGAGCGTAGGCCCACGGTGAGCCAGTCGCGGAGTTCAGAGGTGAGGTTGAGGCGGGTCGTGACGCGGTTGAATTTCGAGGTGACCAGGTAGCCCTGCTGACCGAGGTAGGCCGACGAGAGGAAGTACTGGGTTTTGTCGCTGCCCCCGCTCACGCTCAGGCCCACTTCGCGGCGGGCGGCGTTGGCGTTGGTGAGTTGTTTCGTCCAGTCGGTGTTCCAGAGCAGGTTCGAACCGGGCACCAGTTTGCCGTCGGTACCCACGGGTTTGGCCACGCCGTAGGGGTTGTAGCGCATTTCGTCCACGAGGTTGTCGGTGGCCCACTGCTCGGGGTTGGGGATGTTGGCCCCCTGGGCCACGTTGCGGAGGGCTTCCCAGCCGAGTTCAAAATGCTCCTGGGTGTTCAGAAACGGGTACTCCTTCAAGGCCCGGCTCGACAGGCCGTAGTTGGAATACAAGTTGATTTCGGGCGCGCCTTTTTTGCCCGATTTGGTCGTGATGAGCAGCACGCCGTTGGCCGCCCGCGAGCCGTAGAGCGCGGAGGCACTGGCGTCTTTCAGCACCGAAATGCTCTCGATGTCGCCGGGATTGATGGCGTTGATGTTGCCCTGAAACGGCACGCCGTCCACGACGATGAGCGGGTTGGCCGAGGCGTTGATGGACCCCACGCCCCTAATGCGGATGGCGGGGTTGTCGCCGGGCTGGCCGGAGGTGTTGACCACCTGCACGCCCGGAGCCGTGCCCTGGAGGGCCTGCGTGGCCGAGACAATCTGCTGCGAACGAATCTGTTCGGCCCCCACCGCAGCCACCGAACCGGTGAGCGCCCGGCGGGTTTGCTGGCCGTAGGCCACCACCACGACTTCGTTGAGCGACTGGGCGTCGGGCTGGAGCGTGACGTTGAGGGTACTGCGGCCCTGGAGGGGAATTTCCTGGGCCTTGTAGCCCACGTAGGAAAACACGAGGGTGGCGTTGTCGGGGGCACTGAGGCGGTAGGTGCCTTCGGCGTTGGTGGTAGTCCCCGTCTGGGTGCCTTTCACGACCACGCTCACGCCGGGCAGCCCGGCCCCATCCTCGGCCCCGCTCACCCGGCCCGTGACGGGCGCGGTTTGGGCCGTCGCCCGCACGGCCACGGCGGTCAGAAGCAGAGCAACGGCGGTTCGTACGAAGTTTTTCATGCTGGTTGGAAATTCGGTTTCCAACAAAGTTCCCCCGCCCGTTTGGGGGAAAAATCACGCCCTTTGGGGGATTTTGGAGCGTATTGTGGGGCGGGTTGATAACCCGCCCGTCAGCGTTGGGCTTCGCACACGGGCGGGTTATCAACCCGCCCCACAATACGCCGTTGCACAGTCCTTGCAAGCAGGGTCAGTTTATTTCTCAGCCCTTCATGTACCCACTCATCCTCTGCATCGTCGGAATTGCCATTCTGGGGGTGGCCTGGCTACCTTCACTGGTTAAGAAATTTCCGCTTTCGTACCCCATTCTTTTCGTGGGTCTCGGCGCGCTGCTCTACGCTGCGGGCCTGCCCCTGCCCGACCCCAATCCGCTGGCCTCCCCCACCCTGTCCACCCACCTGACCGAATTGTGCGTCATCATCGCTTTGACCGGCACGGGCCTCAAAATCGACCGGCCGTTTGCGCTCAAAACCTGGCGCATTCCGCTCCTGCTCGCCACGCTGGGCATGGTGCTGACCATCGCGCTGGTGGCCCTGACGGGCTGGCTGCTCGCCGGACTGAGCGGCGCGGCGGCGGTGCTGCTGGGGGCGGTGCTCGCCCCCACCGACCCCGTGCTGGCCGGCGACGTGCAGGTGGGCGGGCCGGGCGAAGGAAAGGAAGACGCCGTGCGATTTTCGCTCACCGGCGAGGCGGGTCTCAACGACGGCCTGGCGTTTCCGTTCGTGTACCTGGCCATCGCGCTGGTGCCCGCCGCGGCCACGTGGGCGGGCGAAGTGCCCCACTGGCTGCTCAAGGATGTGCTCTACCGCGTCGTGGTGGGCTTGGCCGCCGGGTGGATTTCGGGAAAAGTGCTGGCCTACCTGATTTTTGGATTGCCGAAAAAAATCAGCATCAATTCCCGCTCGTACGGCTTCGTGGCCGTGGCGATTACGCTCGTGTCGTACGGGCTGACCGAACTGGCCGAGGGCTACGGCTTCCTGGCCGTGTTCGTGGCGGCGGTGGCCATCCGGGGGTACGAGCGCACCCACCACTACCACCGCGAAATGCACGATTTCTCCGACCAAATCGAACGGGTGCTGATTGCCATCCTGCTGGTGCTGTTCGGCGGGGCCATCGCCCACGGGTTGCTGAAACCCCTGACCTGGGAAGGGGCCGCGCTGGGGCTGCTGCTGTTGGGGGTCATCCGCCCGCTGGTGGGCTGGCTTACCCTCGGCGGCTCACGGGCCACGCCCCGGCAACGGTGGGTCATCGCCGGGTTCGGCATCCGGGGGATTGGGTCCTTTTTTTACCTGGCATTTGCCCTTAAAAAAGCCAACTTCCCCAACCCCGAAAGCCTCTGGGCCATCACGGGCTTCGTCGTGCTGGTGTCGGTGGCCGTGCACGGCATCCTGGCTACGCCGGTGATGAATTGGGTGGACCGGGAGAAGAGCAGAGTGAAGAGAGCAGAGCGATGAGATGTTTCGCTCATCGCTCTGCTCTCTTCACTCTGCTCTCAAATCAGTTTCTCCTTCATCGCCTTCTCAATCGCCTCTGCTTTGGAGTGGACTTCGAGTTTCCAGTAGATGTTTTTGATGTGGGTGCGGATGGTTTCCTTGTCCACGAAAAGTTGCTCGGCAATGGTCGTGTAGCTTTTGCCCTTCGCCAGGAGTTCGAGCACTTCGGTCTCGCGGGCGGTGAGGGGGGAGTTGCGGTTTTTCTGGAACGAGGCCACCACCATCCGGGCGATGTTGGTGCTCATCGGCGCGCCGCCCTCCTGGATGTCGCGGATGGCTTCGAGCAACCGCGTGGGCTGCATGTTTTTGGTCAAATACCCGCCCGCCCCGGCGCAGAGGGCCTTGAACACCAGTTCGTCGTTTTCGTACACGGTCACGACGATGATGTTGGTGCGGGGGCGGAGTTTCTTGATGCGGGTGATGCCTTCGATGCCGTTCATGCCGGGCAGGTCGATGTCCATCAGCACCACGTCGGGCTGGTCGGCGTCGAGGTTGCGGAGGGCGTCTTCGCAGCGGAAGTAGGTGTTGACGATGCGAAACCCGTACGTGCTGTCGATGAGCAAGGCGAAGCCATCCCGAATCAAATTGTCGTCCTCGACGATGACAATGCGGATGGTCTGGGGCGGACGCAGGGTTTGGGCGAACGAGTTCATGGGTTTTGAGTTGAAGCGTTAGGCGGCGGCAAGTACCGGCGGTTCGGGCGCGTTTGGGCTTTTTTTTACACCGGCGGGGAAATCGTGACGTTGGCTGGTGAGTACTTCTACTCACCAGAACGCGCCAAGTGTCCGGCCCGTTGCGGCGGGCGTTTTCGTGGGAAAAATTCCCCTCACCCGGTCTGGGGGACGGGCGTATCGGGCACCATCATCCGAAAAATCACGTCGGTTCCTCCGCCCGGCGGGCTGCCAATTTCCACCCACCCCCCAATCTTGGTGGCCCGGCTCCGAATATTTTGAAGGCCATTGCCCCCCCCTGGCTTGTCGGCCTGAAAGCCCCGCCCGTTGTCGCTCCAGGCCACTTCAATCTGCCTACCGTGCACGGCAAAACGCAGGCTGGTTTGCGTGGCCCCGGCGTGTTTGAGCGTGTTGCTCATGGCTTCCTTAAACAAAAAAACCAGGTGTCGGCTGGCCCCCATCGGTAGCGTAGCGGTACGCAGGGCATCGGTGATGCCGTGGGCCTGAAAGGCCACGCCCGTGCGGTCAAAAATGTCGTCGCCGAAATCCTTCATGCGGATGGCGATTTCGTAAAAATTGTCGTGTTCGGGGTTGATGGCCCAGATGAAATCCTTCGTGCCCTGGTAGAGCCGGTTGCTGTTGTCGCTGATTTTGGCGAGCAGGGGCGCGATTTCCTCGCCGTGGCCGTTGAGCCTGGCCCGGATGAGTTCGGTGAGCATCGAAATGCGCGTAATCGTGTTGCCAAACTCGTCGTGCAAATCCTGGGCGGCCATCCTCCGCACCCGTTCGTTTTCCTGCAAGGCCACGCGTTCGAGTTCGAGCAGGTGCTTGACCCGTTTGCGAACGCGGGAGTTGTACGTCAGCCAGACGACGAGGCCCGCCACCGTCAGCGCGAGCGCGTAAAACCACCCCGTCCGCCAGAAGGGCGGCTGAATCGTGATGGGCAGGCGGAAGGTTCCGGCTTCGTTCCACAGCCCGCTGCCGTTGGAGGCTTTCACGTGCAGCACGTACCGGCCCGGCGGCAGGTTGCTGAAGCTCACGTAGCGGCGGGTGCCGTTGTCCACCCACCCGCCGCCGAGGCCTTCGAGGTGGTAGGCGTAGCGGTTTTTCTGGGGATTGGTGTAGTCGAGGGCGGCAAATTCGAGGGTGAAAAAGTTTTCGTTGTGCTTCAGCCGCACTTCGCCCCCGTGGGCCATCAGGCTGTCCACGGCCACGGGCTGGTCGAATTTGCGGAACGACGTCAGCACCACGCGGGGCAAGTGGCGATTTTCGACCAACCGCGCCGGGTCGAAGCTGACCACCATGCCGATGCCCCCGAAGAAAAACTCCCCGTCGCGGCTGCGGTGGAAGGCCCCCATGTTGAACTCGTTGCCCATCAGACCGTCGCTGAGGTCGTAATTCTGGAAGCGTTCCTCCAGCGGGTCAAACCGCGCCAGGCCCAGGTTGGTGCTCAGCCAGAAACGCCCCTGCCGGTCTTCGAGCGCGCCGTACACGAGGCCGTTGGGCAGGCCGCTGGCTTCGGTGTAGTGCCGGAATTTTTCGGTGCCTCCTTCGTACACCAGTTTGCTCAGGCCCTTGTTGCTGCAAAACCAAAGCTGCCCGCGCCGGTCGCGGAAAATGCACAGAATCTGGTTGCCGATGGGGCTGCCGGGGTCGGCGGGGTTGTTTTTGAAAAAACGGGCCTTGCCCGTCCGCAGGTCCAGCTTGTTCAGGCCGTAGCCCGTGCCGACCCAGAGGCTCCCCCGGCCGTCTTCCTGCATGGCTTCCACCAGGTACCCGTGCAGGCCGGTCTCCGACTCGTTGACGGGGTACGTCGTGATTTCTCCCGTGCGGGGGTCGAGGCGTTTCAGGCTCCGGTCGAGACCAATCCAGAGAGCGTGCTGGTGGTCTTCGTACAGCCGGAAAATGCGTTCGCTGGCCGGTTTGCCCGTCAGCAACAGCGGAGGAGTTCCTAACCGGACGGCCTCAAACTGTTCCGCAGCCCGGTCAAAGCGGCACAGCCCCCCGGCCGTGCCTACCCAGAGCGTCCCGGCGGAATCTTCCAGGATGGCGTGAACGACGTCGTCGCGGAGGCTCGCCAGGTTGCCCGGCTCGTGGCGGAAGCGCCGCATGGCCCCCGTGCGGCGGTCCACCCGGAGCAACCCCTCGTGGCTGCCCATCCAGAGGGCACCGTGCCGGTCGGTACATACGGCGAACACCAGCCCGCTGCCCGACGACGACCGCACCTGGTCGGCCGAGGGGTTCCAGGGGCGGAAGCTGTTTTTGGCCCGGCTGTACAACTGCGCGCCTGCGTTCATCGTGCCCAGCCACACGAGGTCTTCGGCGGGGTCGGGGCCTTCGTAAATGACGTTGACGCCCTTGCTTTTCAACCCTTTTTTGGCCGAAACGTCCTCGTGAATGGCGTCGAGCCACGACGCGCTGGTTTTGTCCGGAATCCGAAACCGCGCGATGCCCTCCTGCCAGGTGCCGACCCAGAGCGTCTGCGTCCGGTCGATGAGCAGGCTGCTGACGAACGACCCGCCCAGCCGCCCGGCCACGTCGGGCGGGGTGATGATTTGGCGGGTGCGCGGGTCCACGCGGGCCAGGCCCCGCTCGGTACCCACCCAGAGCGTGCCGAAGCGGTCTTCGGCCAGACTCCGCACCGTCAGGTTGGGCAGCCAGAACACGGGTTGAGCCGGGTTGACGGCGTTTTCGACCCGAATCTGCTGTTCGGCGGGGGGCGCGGCGGGGTTCAGCACCCGCGCCACGTACAGCCCGTTGACGGTGCCCACCCAGAGCGTACCGCGCCGGTCGAGGCGCAGGGCGGTCACGATTTGGGCGCGCCTGTCGTCGGGTTGCCCGACCGCGTGCTCCACCAGCCGGTACCCGCCCGCCGGAAGGGGCAACACCCGCCGCAGGCCCCGGCTGGTGCCCGCCCAGACGACGCCCTGGGCGTCGGCGGCGAGGGCGTTGATGCGCAGCACGGGGTACCTGCGGGCCAGGGCCACGCTGTCGCGCAACCGCACGAACTTGCCCGTCGCCGCGTCGAAGCGGTTGAGGCCGTTGTCGGTGCCCACCCAGAGCCTGCCGGTACGGTCTTCAAAAAGGCTGGAAATCTGGTCGTTGGAAAGGGTAGAAAAGTCGAACGGGTTGTTTTTATAGTACGAAAAGCCGTAGCCGTTGTAGCGGTTGAGGCCGTCCTGGGTGCCGAGCCACACGTAACCGCGGCGGTCTTTCAGGATGCAGGTGACTTCGCTCTGCGAAAGCCCGTTGTCCACCGAAAGCTGGTCGAGAAACACCCGGCTCACCTGGGCAAACCCCGGTGCGACGAGCAACCAGCAAAGGGCAAAAACGGTACTTCGTTTCATGATTGGGTGAGCAAAATCCCCCCGAAGGTAGGCCGGATGGTGTTTTTCCGGGTGAAAAATCCCCCGCAATGGGGCAAAGCCGGGCCGAGCGGGTGATTTTACCTTTGGGGTGTCCGGAAGGCGACTTCTCGACAGATGAATTTTGGTTAAATAGTGAAAATTGGGAAAAGCAGCTTCGCGTCTGACGGGGCTGCTTTTTTTGTGTTTGGGGCGATTTACGCGTTGTCTGATTTTGCCCGCGTCCGTTGCGGCATGCCCACCTCCCGTGCGTCGCCGTGCGCCCGCGAGTGCCCCACGCTAAAGCCGTGGGGTTACGCCATGAGGTCGCCATCCACAAACCCCACGGCTTTAGCGTGGGGCACTCGCGGGCGCACGACGCGGCTGGCAATGCGGTTTCGGCTTACCTGCGGTTCCGTTTCGCCTTTGCTTACAACCCCGCGCGGTATTGAGCGCCTTAAATCCTTCAAAATTACCCCGCTTCGCTTTTCCCGGAAATCCCCCAATCTGGGTGGTTTCGCCGGGACCCGCATGGCCCGGTTTGGGCGGTGCCTCCCGCGTTTTGAAACGGTACCGACCACCCCGCCTCCCCCAAACGGATTCATTAATTTCACGCTGATTTTCAAAGTATTGTCATCCAGATTGAGTGTAATTTTTCAAAAACTTCTGTTGTTTTTCCCCTCGAAATATCCCCTGTCCTGCGGGATGGCGGCCGGTTCGCCGAATGCTACTTTCGACCCTCCCCCGTTTTGGCTTTGCCAATGGGGGAGTTTACCTCAATCACTTCAAAGCTTACCCCTTTTTATGAAGCACGTTTTATGGATTTTCGCGGGTTGCTGGCTGGCACTCAGTCCCGTAGCCCAGGCCCAGAACCGTACCGTGACGGGCACTGTCGCGGCGGCCGACGACGGGCAGCCCATTGCCGGGGCCAACGTCAGCGTCAAGGGCACCAACACCGGCACCACCACCGACGGCGGTGGCACCTACCGCCTCGCCGTGCCCGACGGGGCAACGCTGGTCTTTAGTTTCGTCGGGACGCTGACGCAGGAAATCGCCGTCGGCAACCAGACCGTCATTAACGTCCGGCTCCAGGCCGACACCCGCCAACTGGAAGAAGTCGTCGTGACGGCCCTGGGCATTCAGAAAGCCGCGAAGGGCCTCGGTTTTTCGCAGAACAGCCTTAAAAATGAAGAACTCACGGTGGCCCGCACGACCAACCTGGTCAATTCACTGAGCGGCAAAATCCCCGGCGTGCGCATCGCGGGCACCAACGGGATGGTCGGGTCGGCGTCGAGCATTTTCATCCGGGGCTTCACCACGTTCACCCAAAGCAACCAGCCCCTGTTCGTGGTCGACGGCGTGCCCATCGACAACGGCGGTGGGCAGTCGGGCACGGGCGACGCCTTCCAGTTTGCCACCGGGCCGCTGTCGGTGTCGAACTCGCAGACGGGCGTGTCGAACTCCAACCGCGCCCTCGACCTCAACCAGGACGACATCGAGACCATCACCGTGCTGAAAGGCCCCGCCGCCGCCGCCCTCTACGGCTCGCGGGCCGCCAGCGGGGCCATTTTGATTACAACCAAAAAAGGCAAGGTGGGCGTGAACAAGAAAAACACGGTCAACTACACGACGTCGTACAACGTGGTGGACGTGCTGCGCTACCCCGACTACCAGAACGAGTACGGCCGCGGCACCTCGCTCAACGCCGCCGGGGCGGCCATCCGGCCCATCTACCAGCCCAACGCCGACCAGTCGAACTGGGGACCACCCATCGATGGGCGCAACGTGGCCAGCGCCTACACCCCCGCCGACCGCGCCCTGTTTGGCCTGCCCGACTCCGTGCGCCTGACGGCCTACCCGAACAACGTGCGCGACATGTTCCGGCAGGGCAGCAACATGCAGCACAACCTGAGTTTTTCGGGGGCGACCGACAAAAGCAGCTACTACTTTTCGTACGGCTTGTTGCGGGAAAAAGGCTTCATGGAAAGCAACCAACTCGACCGGCACACCTTCGCCGCCAACGCCAGCAGCCAGTTGACCCAGCGGCTCACGGTGGGCACCAACGCGCAGTTCATCTACAACACCTCGCAGCGCAGCCCGATTGGCAACCAGTTGTCGAACCCGCTGTTTCGGGGTTGGTTTTTACCCCGGGATTACGATTTGAAAAACGAACCCTGGGTGCGTCCCGACGGCACGCAGGTGTACTTCAACAACAACACCGACAACCCGTTCTGGACGCTCCGCAACAACCTCTACAACGACGACCGCGCCCGCTTCATCGGCAACGTGAACGCCACCTTCAAGCTGACCGACTGGCTGAGCTACAACGGGCGGCTGGGTACGGACCTGTTTACCGAGCGGCGCAAAACCATCGACGCCATCGGGGCACGCGGGCAGGCCAACCACTCGGTGGCGGGCGTAGGGGCCATCGGCAACCGGAGCATTTTCCGCCAGGAAACGAGCATTTACAACAACCTGACGGCCCAGCGGAACCTCACCGAGGACCTGACGATGAACGTGCTCGTGGGCAGCGAACTCAACATCATGCGGATGCTCGACCAGGGCGTGGTGGGCAACACCACCGCCACCCGCGATTTGACCAACATCACCAACGCGGCCAACTTCGTGCCCTTCGAGTTCCTGGACCGCAAGCGGCTCATCGGCGTGTACGCCAACGTCGATTTGGCCTACAAGCAGTGGGCGTTCCTCCAGTTGACGGGCCGCAACGACTGGTCGTCGACGTTCCGGAAATCGAACCGCAGTTACTTTTACCCGTCCGTGTCGGGCAGCGTGATTCTAACCGACGCGATTTCGTCGCTGAAAGGCCAGGACGTGCTGAGTTTCGCGAAGCTGAAAACGGCCTGGGCGAAGGTGGGCCGCGAAGCCACCACCTACTCGACCGACGTGTACTACGAACCGGCCAACCCCCAGGACGGCTGGCCCGCGCAACTCGTGTACCCCTTCCTGGGGCAGTTGGGCCGCCGCTTGCAGGACGCCGTAGGCAACCCCAACCTCGGCCCTGAATTCACGCGGAGTTGGGAAGTGGGCACGGAACTGCGCTTCCTGCGGAACCGCATTGGCTTTGACCTGACGCACTTCAACCAGCGTTCGACCAACATCATCCTGAGCGTGCCCGTGGCGTCGGCCAGCGGTTATACGTCCGTGGTGCAAAACGCCGGGGTGCTCGAATCCGGCGGCTGGGAATGGAGCCTGTCGGTGACGCCCATTCAGCAGAACGACTGGCGGCTCAACATTGCCTTCAACGGCTCGCGCATCCGCAACAACGTGATTTCGCTGGCCCCCGGCGTGCAGAACATCAGCCTCGGGCCGTTCACGACCGCCCAAGGCCGCATCGAAGCCGGACAGCCCTACGGCGTGATTTACGCCAACACGCTCCAGCGCACGCCCGAAGGCCAACTGGTCATCAACCCCGCCACGGGCCTGCCCAGCCTTGACACCCGCGGCGTGCAGAAAGTGGGCGACCCCAACCCCAACTGGACGGGCGGCGTGACGACCAACCTCAGCTACAAAGGCCTCTCGCTCAACTTCCTGATTGACATCAAGCGGGGCGGCACCATTCTCTCGCGGGTCATCGGCGACATTCGCCGGACGGGTACCGCCGCCGAAACCGCCGAACTGCCCCGCTTCGGGGCTGACGGCCTGCCGCTGCGCAACTACGTCATTGACGGCGTGCTCGGCACGCTCCGGCCCGACGGTACCTTCGAGACGCAAGGCCCGAACAACGTCGCCATCACGGCCCAGCAGTACTGGTCGAGTTTGTACAACTTCAACAATCCCGGCATGTTCGTTTTCGATGGTTCGTGGACGCGCCTGCGCGAGGCCAGCCTGACCTATCGCATCCCGGCCAGCGTGCTGTCGCGGACGCCGTTCAGCAACCTCGAAATCGGGGTGAATGGCCGCAATCTCCTGCTCTGGACGAAGGTGCCCCACATCGACCCCGAGGTCAACGTGGGCAGCAACCAGAACGTGCAGGGCATCGAATTCAACACCCTGCCCCAATCGCGGACCTACGGCGTAGTGTTCCGGGCTTCGTTTTAAAACCGTCTGAACCACGATTGGCCGGGATTTTAGGATTTTCAGGATGCTGGATACAGGATGTTGGATTTCATCCTGTTCATCCTAAAATCCCGGCCAATCGCGGTTCAGACAAATTCACATTGAACCATGAATTTTCTCCGAAAAACCTACCAAACCCTCGCCCTCGCCGGGCTGGTGCTCGCGGCGGCGGGCTGCAAGGATTACCTTGAAGTCAACACCAACCCCAACCTGCCGACGGGTAGTCCGCCGAACCTGCTGCTGGCGGGCATCGAGGGCAACATTGGCTTCGCCATGGGGTCCGACATCCACAAGTTCACCCTGCTCTGGGCGCAGCAGTTCGCCGCCCAGAACGGTCGTCAGACCGAAGCCTGGGACGCGTACACCGTGCCGCCCACGGAAGTGAACACGGCGTTCCGGTTTAACACCTTCGCCGGGCCGCTGGCCGACATCGAGGAATTGCTGAAAAAAGACCCCGCCGCCACGCACCCGTTTTACTTCGGAATTGCGAAAGCCCTGAAGGCGTTTTACTTCGCCATTGCCACCGACGTGTGGGGCGACGTGCCCTACCGGGAGGCCTTCCAGGGGGCGGCCAACCTCCAGCCCAAGCTCGACGCGTCGAAGGACATCTACACCGAGGTGTTCAAACTGTTGGACGAAGCCACGGCGGAATTCGCCAAAACCTCGGCCCTGGCTGCGCCCGCCGGTGACGATTATTTTTACGGGGGAAACGCCCAACGCTGGACGCGGTTCATCAACACGCTGAAGCTGCGGCTGTACCTGCACCAACTCAACGCCCAGGCCGTGACGCCCCAGGCAGTGGCCGCGTTCATCCAGGCCAACGAAGGCAAATTCATGGCCTCGACGGCGGACGATTTCCAGCAGCGGTTTGAAGTCACGGCGGGCAAGCAGAACCCCCTCCACCAGTTCATCCTGCTCCGCACCGACGACATCGCCGTCAGCGCCACCATCGTCGATTTGATGAACGGCAAGGCCGACCCGCGCCGGGCCAGCTACTTCACGCCCGCGCCCTTCAGCCCGGCCGCCGTGCAGACTCCGCCCAGCGGCACGACCGGCTACGTGGGCCTGCCCAACGGCACCGGGGCCAATCAGGTGCGCAACAACCTCTCCCGGCTGCACACCTACGCCCGTGGTGCCGTGACCAACGCCGCCCTGCCCCCCGGTCCGCTGCTGACGGTCAACGGGGCAGGCACCAGCCTGAACTACGACGGCTCGGCACCCATCCGGATGCTGCTGTTCTCGGAATACAATTTCCTCCGCGCCGAACTGGCCCTGCGCTACAGCGCCCCCGGCGACGCCGAGAAGTTTTTCCAGGACGGCATCCGGGCTTCGTTCACCAACGCCGGGCAGAGCGCCGCAGCGGCCACGGCGTACCTCACGGCCCAGGGCACCCTCGGCACGGGCGAAGCCGCGCTGAAAAAACTGATTGAGGAAAAATACGTGGCCAACTACATGGTCGGCGTGGAACCCTGGAACGACTGGCGGCGCACGGGCTACCCGACGCTCTCGAAAATCCCGCCCGCCATTAACCCCGGCAACGGGGGCCGCGTGCCCCGCGCCCTGCCCTACTCGCAGCAGGAAGTGGATGCCAACCCCAACATGACCCAGCGCACCAGCCTGAGCGAGCGGCCGGTGTTCTGGGACGTGCGGACGACGGGGCCGCAGTAGGTTGATTTTTAAGGAAAAACAAGAAATGAAAGATAAGGAATGAAGAAGGACATCAACGACCTTTCCCTTTTTCATTCCTTATTTTTCATTTCTTGTTTTTCCTTCTTTAAAAGTTCAACGCCTCCGTCTGGAAAGGACGCAGGCGCTTTTATTTTTCCGTGAAACACCCCGCCCGGCTTGGCGATTGGGGCCTTTTTGGCGAACTTGCAGACAGTTCCCGCCCCGAAAACCGGGGTTTTTCGCCAAGCGCATGTCCGACATTATCCGCCTGCTGCCCGATTCGATTGCCAACCAGATTGCCGCCGGGGAAGTGGTGCAGCGCCCGGCCTCGGTCGTGAAGGAATTGCTCGAAAACAGCATCGACGCCGGGGCCACGCAGGTGCAGTTGGTGGTGAAAGACGCCGGGAAAACCCTCGTGCAGGTCATCGACAACGGCGCGGGCATGAGCGAAACCGACGCCCGGATGAGCTTCGAGCGCCACGCCACGTCGAAAATCCGCACCTCCGACGACCTCTTCAAAATCCGCACGATGGGCTTCCGGGGCGAGGCCCTGGCCTCCATCGCCGCCGTGGCGCAGGTCGAACTCCGCACGCGCCGCGAAAGCGACGAACTCGGCACGAAACTCTGCGTCGAAGCCTCGGAAGTGAAAAGCCAGGAGCCGGTTTCGACGGCCAAAGGCACGAGCCTGTGCGTGAAGAATTTGTTTTTCAACGTCCCGGCCCGGCGCAATTTTCTGAAGTCCAACCCGGTCGAAATGCGCCACGTCATCGACGAATTCCAGCGCGTGGCCCTGGCGCATCCGGAAATCGGGTTTTCGCTCCACCACAACGATTCGGAAGTGTACACGCTACCCGGCGGCAAGCTCAGCCGCCGCATCGTGGACCTTTTTGGCAAAACGTACCGCGAGCAACTGGCCCCCTGCGGCGAGCAGACGCCCTTCGTGAGCGTGACGGGCTACGTGGGCAAGCCGGAGTTTGCCAAGAAAGTCCGGGGCGAGCAGTTTTTCTTCGTCAACAACCGGTACGTGCGGCACAACTACCTGCACCACGCCGTGCTGAGCGCTTTTGAGGGGCTGATTGCCGACAGCAGCCACCCGTTTTACGTGCTGTTCATCGAAATCGACCCGGCGCACATCGACATCAACGTCCACCCGACGAAAACCGAAATCAAGTTCGACGACGAGCGCTCAGTGTACGCCATCGTGCGGGCGGCGGTGAAAAAATCGACCGGCGTGTACAACCTCGCGCCTTCGCTCGATTTTGAGCTGGATGTCAATTCGCCCTTCATCGGGGGTGGGTCGTTCGGTGGGGGGTTCGCCACTGCCGTGGCCCCCGCGCCCGTCGCGCCGCCCCAGCCGGAACGCCGGACGTTCCCCACGACGCCTCACCTGCCCGAAAAAAGCCCCACCCAGCGCCACAACCTCAGCAACTGGTCGCGGCTCTTCGACGGCGTGGAAAACCGCTCCTTCGAGCGGGACCGTTTCCTGAATCGCCTCACCGTGCCAGACGAGCCGGTGGAGACGCCCGCTGCGCCGCTCCTTCCCGAACCCGCCCAAACCAGCCTGACCCTCCAGAGCAAGGCCAACCGCCTGGCCACGACGACCCGGTCGGAAGGATTTGACCTCGAAAACGCGCCGTTTCAGATTCACAACCGGTTCATCGTGGCCCAGGTGAAGTCGGGCATTTTGCTCATCGACCAGCGGGCAGCCTACGAACGCATCCTCCACGACCAGTACCGGGCCTTGCTCGACAAGCGGGTGGGTGCTTCGTCGCAGGCCCTGCTTTTCCCGAAAGCCCTCAGCCTCCAGCCCGCCGACGCGGCGCTCGTGCGCGAGTTGCAGCCCGAAATCCAGTCCCTCGGTTTTGACCTGACCGAAATCGGCCCCAACGATTTCCTGATTCAGGGCGTCCCCGCCGGGCTGAGCGAGGAATCCGAAACCGAACTCTTCGAGGGGATGCTGGAGCAGTACAAACTCCACCAGACCGACCTCCGCCTCGACAAGCCGGAACGCCTGGCCCGCGCCGTGGCCCGCCGCACGGCGGCCCGCCACGCCCAGCGCCTGAGCACCGAGGAGATGAAGGCCCTCATCGACCAGCTTTTCGCGTCGTCCAACCCGCCCTACACGCCCACCGGCGAACCAACGATGAGCCTTCTGAGTTTGGAGAAACTGGCGGGGTTGCTCAAGTAGTTGTTGGTTGACGGTTGGTGGTTGTCAGTTGTTCGTTTAACTAACAACCGTCAATCACCAACCGTCAATGGCACAGCTTTCGTACATTTCCCGCCCACACTTTCCCGATTCATGCTCCGACTTACTCCGGTTGTCCGAAACCTTTTGATTTTAAACGTGTTGGTATTCGGCGCGGAAGCCTTGCTGCGCCTGAACCTCTCGCCGCTGTTCGGGCTGCATTACATCCATTCGGACTTGTTCCGACCCTGGCAGTTCGTCACGCACATGTTCCTGCACGGCGGGTTTGGGCACTTGTTCAGCAACATGTTCGGCCTCATCATGTTCGGGCCGCTGCTGGAGCAGGTTTGGGGGCAGAAGCGGTTTACGTTTTTTTACTTTTTTACTGGAGTCGGCGCCGGGTTGCTGTATTCCGGGGTGAATTACTACGAAATGCAGCAGTTGCAGGCGTACATCGACCTGTACAAAGAATCGCCTTCGCCGCTGGCCCTGAGCGATTTGCTGGTGCAGAAAGGCGGGCTGAGGGTGGCGCAGTACTACGATTCGTTCCTGCGGAACTTTCAGGCCAACCCCGACAGCCCCGGGTTGGTGCGCAACAGCCTGGCCGTGGCGCAGAGCGTGTTCGACGTCCGGGCCAACGTGCCGATGGTCGGGGCGTCGGGGGCAATTTTCGGAATTCTGGCGGCGTTTGGCCTTTTGTTTCCGAACACCGAACTGTTTTTGTTGTTTTTTCCCTTTCCAGTCAAAGCGAAATATTTTGTAGCTTTATACGGGCTTTACGAACTCTGGGCGGGCATCCACAACGCCCAGGGCGACAACGTCGCCCACTTTGCCCACATTGGCGGAATGCTTTTTGCTTTTGTGCTGATTCGGATTTGGGGGACTCAACGGAAAAATTTTTACTGAGTCATGAGCGGGTTTTTAGACGATTTCAAGGGGGCGTTCACCAAACGCGACAACGGCCTGATTCAGATTATTCTGGTCAACGTCATCGTGTTTCTGGTGCTGCTCGTGGCTCAGATTTCGCTGACCGTGGCCAACCTGCGGGGCTACTACTCGCTGATTCTGACCCAACTTCAGCTTCCCGCTTCGCTCCCCGAACTGGCCCAGCGGCCCTGGACGCTCTTCACCTATTTTTTTACCCACACCGACCCGTTCCACATCCTGTTCAACATGCTCTTCCTGTACTGGTTCGGGCGGTTGATTGATGAATACCTCGGCAACCGGCGGGTGGTGAACCTGTACCTGCTGGGCGGGCTGATTGGGGGCATCTCGTACATCGCGATTTACAACCTGGTGCCCTACTTCGCCGACCGCGTGGCCGGGTCGGTGATGATGGGCGCGTCGGGGGCGGCGTTTGCGGTGGTGTTCGGCGCGGCCACGCTGCTGCCCAACTACACCTTTCACCTGCTCCTGCTGGGGCCGGTGCGCATCAAGTACATCGCGCTATTTTACCTGATTCTGTCGTTTGCCCAGACCATCGGGCCGAACGCCGGGGGCAACATCGCCCACCTCGGCGGGGCGCTGCTGGGCTTTTTGTTCGTCAAACAACTCCAGCGGGGCACCGACCTGGGGAAACCCTTCGACGACCTGACGGCATGGGTGCGGCGCTTGTTCACGCCCAAGCCCAGGCCTTCGATGAAAGTGACCTACCGTTCACAGGCCAAAACGACGTACACCTCGATGACCTCCGACGGTTTTCCCGACGACGACGAGGTGGACGCCATTCTCGACAAAATCTCGAAATCGGGCTTTGAAAGCCTGACGAGGGAGGAAAAACAGAAATTGTTTAAAGCCAGCCAGCGCAACTAACCGCCGGACGGCGCATTGAAACCCCTGCCGACCGGGCGGGGGTTTTTTATCGCCCATGAGTTACCTTTGTGGCTGCTTTCCAGCCCCTTCGACCGGATAGATTTTTTTAGCGTCAATTCGTTGAAACGGTCGGGTTTGTCGTAAGTTTTGCGACGGCAAACATTTGCCGACCGCCGCCGGTTAAGTCCACACGCATTCCGATTTTTTACCCAACCCCATGCTGATCACCCCCGGAAAACTGCTCGCCCAGCTTAATTCGCCCGCCGAGTTGCGCAAGCTGGACAAAGACCAACTTCAGCAGGTGTGCGCCGAACTGCGGCAGTTTATCATCGACGACGTGTCGGTGTACGGGGGACACTTCGGGGCCAGCCTGGGCGTGGTCGAGCTGACCGTGGCGCTGCACTACGTCTTCAACACCCCCGACGACCAACTCGTGTGGGACGTGGGCCATCAGGCCTATGGCCACAAAATCCTGACCGGGCGGCGCGACCGCTTCCACACCAACCGGCTCTACGGCGGGCTGTCGGGGTTCCCCAAACGCAAGGAAAGTGAGTACGACGCCTTCGGAGTGGGGCACTCGTCCACGTCGATTTCGGCGGCGTTGGGGATGTCGGTCGGCTCGCGGCTCAACGGCAACACGACCCGCCAGCACGTCGCCGTCATTGGCGACGGGGCCATGACGGCCGGCGAAGCCTTCGAGGCCATGAACCACGCCGGGTCGCTGGACGACACGAACCTGCTCATCGTGCTCAACGACAACTGCATGAGCATCGACCCCAACGTGGGTGCGCTGAAGGATTACCTGACCGACATCACCACCTCGCACACCTACAACCGGGTGAAGGACGAGGTCTGGAACCTGCTTGGCAAACTGAGTTCGTTCGGAAAAACGGCCCAGGAGGTGGTTTCCAAAATCGAAACGGGCCTGAAAGCCACGCTGCTCCACCAGAGCAACCTGTTCGAGAGCCTGCACCTGCGCTACTTCGGCCCCGTGGACGGCCACGACGTGGACCACTTGGTGGAGATTTTCAGCGATTTGAAAGACATTCCCGGCCCGAAAATTCTCCACGCCGTGACGGTCAAGGGCAAGGGCTACGGCCCCGCCGAAAAAGACCAGACGAAGTGGCACGCGCCGGGGAAATTCGATAAAATCACGGGGGAGATTTTCAAGAAAATCCACGACACGCCCCAGCCCCCGAAGTATCAGGACGTGTTCGGGCACACGCTCGTTGAATTGGCCGAGGCGAACCCAAAGGTGGTCGGCGTCACGCCCGCCATGCCGTCGGGGTCGTCAATGAACATTTTGATGAAGGCCATGCCGGAGCGGGCCTTCGACGTGGGCATCGCCGAGCAGCACGCCGTGACGTTTTCGGCGGGCATGGCCACGCAGGGGCTGACGGTGTTCTGCAACGTTTACAGCAGTTTCATGCAGCGGGCCTACGACCAGGTCATCCACGACGTGTGCATCCAGGAACTGCCGGTAATTTTCTGCCTCGACCGGGCCGGGTTCGCCGGGGCCGACGGGCCGACCCACCACGGGGCCTACGATTTGGCTTACATGCGCTGCATCCCGAACATGATTGTGAGCGCGCCGATGAACGAGCAGGAGTTGCGAAATTTGATGTACACGGCCTCGCTCGACGAAACGAAAGCCCTCGGCCAGGCCTTCACGATTCGCTACCCGCGCGGCGAAGGCGTGATGCCCGCCTGGCGGACGCCGCTGGAGAAGGTCGAAATCGGCAAGGGCCGTAGGCTCCGCGATGGAGAAGACGTGGCGGTTCTGACGGTTGGTCCCGTCGGCAACTACGCCGCAACGGCTTGCCGCCAGCTCGAACTCGATGGCCTGAGCGTGGCCCACTACGATTTACGTTTCGTCAAACCCCTCGATGCCGACCTGCTGCACGAGGTTTTCCGGAAATTCGACAAAGTCATCACCGTGGAAGACGGCTGCGTGCTGGGCGGTTTCGGTTCGGCGGTGGCTGAATTCATGCTCGACCACGGCTACGCCGCCCGCCTCCGCCGCCTCGGCATCCCCGACCGCGTGGTGGAGCACGGCGAGCAGATTGAACTCCACCGCGAATGCGGCTTTGACCCCGACGGCATCGCCGAGGCGGTGCGGGCGTTGGTGTTTGAGGGTTTGAAAAGTTTGAGGGTTTGATGGTTGATTCCCGGAATGAAAAACCCCGCGAGCGTTCCAGAGCGCTTGCGGGGTTTTTCGTTTTCAGAAAACTATCGTAGGGGCAACCCTTGCGGTTGCCCGTGGCGGCATCGGCAAACCGGGCAAGGGCAACCGCAAGCGGAACGCCGCCCGGGGTTGCCCCCGCGCGGCGGCCGCTACGATTTTATCGTTGCGGCCGCACCAGCCGTTGCTCGAACAAAAACCGGATTTCGCCCGAAGGGGTCGGGTAGGTCAGCGCCACGTGCCCGGCCTCGCGGTCGGCCCGCACGAGCAGACGGCCCCGCAGGGCCTGCCCCGGCGCCAGGGTGGTGCGCCGGAAGGTTTCGCGCCGCCAGTTCTCCTGTTCCCACGAATACCGCTCCATCCGGTTGGCAAACGCCGCCCGGTCGGCCACGCGCTTGACGGCCCAAGCCTGAAAACCCGCGTCGAGCGACATGGCCTTACTGGCAAACTCGCGGTAGGACTGATTGCGGGACGAATTGTCGGCGGTGGCCGCGACCAACGCCACGAACAATACGGTGTTGAGCACCTTGTTGGCTTTCAGCCGGGCCTCGGCCTGCTTCATTTTCACCTGCGCTTCGGTCAGTTCCCGATCCGGGTCGAGGGCCACGTAGCGGCGCTCGTAGGTTTGGCCCTCGGCATTCAGGCGCTTCGAGGGCAGCGGGTTTTGACCGGCATCGAGCGCAAGGGCCGTGAAATCGTTGGGGCGCAGTTCCCAGTCGGCGGCCGTCTGGTTGGTGATTTCGGTGTCGAAAATCAGGTAATCCACGGGCAGGCCGCGTTCCTTCGTGGCGTACACGCTCTCGAAGGCCGTCACGATTTTAAGGCCGTCCTGCTCCTGCTTCACGGCTTCCAGCCCGTCGGCGAAGCGGGTTTCGTTGGCCACGGGCTTGAGGCGTATCACCGAAGCCGGGGTGCAGGCGGCCAGCAGGCAGGCCGTCAGGAGAAAGCAAAAAGTCAGTTTCATGGCGATGCGGATTGACAGGCGGCCTAAGGTAGGCGAGAAAGGGTTTGCGGTCAATCCGTTAACGAATTTTAACAGGGCGCGGGAAATATTTTCCTACCTTTCGTTTGCACTTTACCCACCATGTCCATTGAATCAGCATCTGCACGAACGCATCAGGCAGGAGGAAGAGCGCTTGCAGGAAATCGAAGCCCAACTTGAAAGGCTTTACCTGTTGCGAGACATGGGGTTGATCGTGTCTTTGGGGCAGGATGATTTTGAGGTGGCAGTCGCCCATCTGGAAGCACTGCGTGAAAAGCAATTATCCTTCATTGAAACACTAAAATGGCTATAGAACAATCGGTAACTCCTCATCCGGAAGTAGTGAAATTACTTCAGGATATTGCTGCACTCCAAGAACGGGTTGAGGCCAGCAACCGCGAAACTGAGCGGGTTGTCCACGAATACGTCCGCGAGGAAAAGCAAAAGCCCCAATCCCTGGGTCGGGCGTTCAAGCTGATGCTATTCGAGGAAACCGTCCACGAAAAGCTGAGTCTGACTGCTGAAAAAGTGCTCTGGTACCGCGAGCACTACCGCACGGGCGGCCACGTGGCACCGGAGGAAATGGCGGAAATGCTGCGAAAAGCGGGGTGGGTTCCCGACGGTGCCGGCATGTGGTCGGGGGCGTAACGCCCGATGTTTCCCCAACAAAAAACGCCTGTCGAAAACAGGCGTTTTTTGTTGGGGAAAACTTCGTGGGTTCACCGCGCATTCACCTTCGTCACCACGGCCGATACCGTGAAGCTGCTGTTTTTCGTCCCGGCGGTGTAAGTCGGATTCTGGTACACGCCGTCCGTCACGGTGCCGACCGCGCTGCCGCCGAGGAGCACGTTGTAGGTGGTGCCTCTGACGAGCGCCGGGGCCGAAAACGCCAGCGACTGAAAGTTTTTGGCGGGTTTGAAGGTGAGCGCTTCCTTGCCGTCGGTGCTTTCGATGCGTACCAGCGTGCCCGCCGGCTGGGTGGAGGTGAAGCCCACCAGCACGGAGTTTTGCGTGGACGCGGTGCCCGGCACCTGCGCCATGCCCGAACTGCCCGTGGCGATGAGGGTGCCTCCGGTGATTTTGAAGGTGCCGTCGTAGTCGAGGGCGGCGTTGTTGTTGGCCGTGGGGCCGTTGACGATGATGGTGCCCCCGCTCATTTCGGCGGAGCCGTTCACGTCCACGCCGTCGCCGCCCGAACTGATAGCCAGGTAGCCGCCTTTCATGCTGAAAAACCGGCCCGTGGCGCTCCCGGCGGCGTTGAGGCCGTCGTCGCTCGACACGAGGTGTACGTTGCCGTCGGTCATCGTGATGACGAGGCTTTCGAGGCCTTCGTAGGATTTGGTGATGTCGATTTTGCCGCCGTTGAGGGTGAGGGCATTGTCGGCGTGAAACGCATCGTCGGCGGTCGAAACGGCGAACGTGCCCTTGTTAACCGTCACGGCGTTGTTGGCGTGAACAGCGTCATCGGCGCTGCTGATGGTGAACGTGCCGCCGTCGATGGTCAGGTTTTTGGCCGACTTGAGGCCCTTCGCCGAAGCCGTTGAAGCCACGGTTTTGCCGCTACCACCCCCGGTGGTGAGCGTGAACGTGCCGTCGGCGATGGTCAGTTGGGTCTGGGCCTGAATGCCGTCGGCCCCCGCCGTGATGCCGAACGTGCCTTTTTTAATCGTGATGTACCCCCGGCTGGCGTCTTCTTCGTTGTCGGATTTCAGGCCGTCGCCGGTGGCTTCGATGGTGAACGTGCCGTCTTCCACGACGAGGTAATCCTTGCCCCGGATGCCGTCGTCCTTCGCGCTGACGGCGTAGGTGCCGCTTTTGATGAGCAGGCCGTCCTTGCTGGCGATGCCATCGTTGTAGTTGGCCTTGACCGTGAGCGAACCGCCGCCGTAAAGCGTCAAATCAGCTTTGCTGAACAGGGCGGCGTTGGGTTCGTCGGTGCCGCTGGCGAGGGTGTACGTCGCGCCGTCGGTGAGGCTGTTTTTGGTGCCGTCGGCGAGGTTGACGATGACTTTTTCGGCCTGCTCCACGGCTACCGGCGCGCCCGTGGTGTTGGTGACGGCGATGCCGTCGAAAATCAGCTTCACGTCGGCTTTGTCGGTGGTGTTGACCACGATCTGGCCGTTGGTGAGCGTGCCGGTGATGCGGTAGGTGCCCGCTTTGCCGATGGTGACTTTGCTCCCGCTGGCCGTGGCTCCGGGGCCACCGACGGCGATGGCAGTGGTTTTGAGCGTGATCAGCGTCGCGCCGGTGCTGTCGACGGTGTAGTCGTCGGGGTCTTCGTTGACTTGCCCGGTGGGGTCCGGCTCCACGTCGGAGGTTTTCTTGCAGGCGTCGGTCAGCACGAGGGTCGTCGCCAGGGCCAGCAAGAGGAACAGGTTTTTGCGCTTCATGAAGTTTCTGAATTTGTCAGAACTACACGAAGCGGCGGGAAAACGTTGCCTGATTCATGAAAAAGGCCGGTTGCGCAACCGGCCCTGCCTGAGCGATTTTGGTTTGCGTACCCTGATTGCGGACAACGGGGCCGGTGTTACGCAGCGTTGCGGTTCAGCGTTGGAATGGCGGCAATGGATTCCGCTTTCGCAAACTGCTCGGCCTCCAGGTCGTAATCGTCTTGCAGACCAAGCCAGAACTTGGCCGACGTTCCAAAGTACTTGCTGAGCCTGAGTGCGGTGTCGGCCGTGATTCGTCTATTGCCTTTCAATAAGGCTGAAATCCGGTTCTGAGGAATGCCTATGTCCTTTGCCAGTTTATAGGCCGTGATGCCAAAAGGAAGCAAGAACTCTTCCTGTAGCACTTCGCCGGGGTGAACATTTTTGAGCCTGCTCATTGTGATGAACTGTTTAGTGGTAGTCAACGATTTCCACTTCGTCGGCAATACCTGCTTTCCACTTGAAAATGATTCGCCACTGATCGTTGATGCGAATGCTGTAGAATTCCTTCAGGTCTCCTGCCAACTTCTCCAAGCGGTTCGCCGGGGGTATTCGCAAATCTGCTAAATCCACGGCGTTGTTTATCATCCGCAGTTTTCTGCGCCCCATTTCCTGAACAGCAAGCGGAAGCTTCGCAACGCGCTCTCCAAACCAAATCTTTTCGGTTTGCTTGCTTCCGAACGAGGCAATCATTTCGTTTTCCGCGGATGCTTACGCCAAAGGTAAGTTTTAAACCCGAAGCACACCACGCCCCCCTGGCCCCGTAGTACGGTACGAGTCGGCACCGTTGTGGTCGATAAAGACCTGGCCATAGCGCTAATCGCCAAAAAGGGCACCGCCGAGGTTTCTGACGTTCTCGGGGGTTTTATTAAACGGTTTTGCACCTGAACGCGACGTTACTGATTCGCCGCGATGCGCTCCCGCAGTTCCTGTTCGTCCACCAGGCCAAGCGCCTGCCACCGCACCTGCCCGTCTTTGTACAGCAGAAAGGCCGGGATGCTGTCGATGCCGAGTTGGAGGGCAAGCTGGCGGTTCTGGTCGAAGTCGAGCGGAACGATTTTCACCCGGTCGCCCAGTTCCTGCTCCAGTTTTCGGAGCACGGGCTTCATTTTCTGGCAGGGCGCGCACCATTTGGCGTTGAAATCCACGAGCACGGGCCGACCGGGGGCGGCGGTCAGGCGGGCGTACTGTTCCTTTGTCAGGCCACCTTTGGGCGGGGCGCTGCCTTCCTCGACGGGCAGGCCGCTGGCCGACCATTTGGCGAAGCCGCCCTGCACGTCGTACACCTGGGCGAATCCGGCTTTCGCCAGCACGTCGGCGGCTTTGGCGCTGCGGCTGCCCGCCAGGCAGTACACCACGAGCGGGCGGTTGGGGTCGAGTTGGGTGATTTTCTGGGAAAAATCCGCTTCGCGCACGTCAAGGTTGCGGGCGTTGCGCAGGCGACCCTGGGCAAATTCGCCCGCGGTGCGCACGTCGAGCACCTGGACGGCGGGCAGGTGGCGCAGCAGCGAATCGGCGGTTTGGGGACTGACGCGGACGACCGCCTGGGCAACGCCGACGGTCGAAACCAAACCGCCCAGCGCGACCGCGGCGAGGCATCGGAAAAATGGAAGTGCAGGCATGGCGTTCAAGGTTGTTTCGCAAAAATACGCCGCTTTTTGGCACCGTGGCCCACAACGCACCGGTTGCTGGCCCGTGGCTACGTTTCGCGGTCGTGGGGTGGGTCTGGCGTGGCGTTCAACAGGGGCAAATGCACGTGAAACCGTAGCGCGATGGCCCTGATTGCGATGACGGTCAGGGCCGAAAGCAGTTCGCTCAGGCCCGGCGGCAACCGGAAGTAAGATCCGATGAAGTACACGATTCCCCCGACCACGCAGGCCAGCGCGTAGATGTCTTTTCGGAACAGCAGGGGCACTTCGTTCAACAGCACGTCCCGGACTACGCCACCGACGGAGCCGGTAACGGTGCCCATCACGATGCACACCCAGAACGGCAGGCCTGCCGCGAGGCTTTTGCTAATCCCGACGACGGTGAACAAGCCGAGGCCGATGGAATCGAAGATGAACAACGCGCTGCGCCATCTGAACAGCCTGTTTTTGAGCACCAGCGCGGCGAGGAGGGCAACGCCCGTTGTGAAAAAACAGGAACCGTTCTGCATCCAGAAGGGGGTTACGCCCAGCAGCAAATCCCGCGTGGTGCCGCCTCCGACGGCCGTGACCAGGCCGACGACGTAGGCCCCGAACCAGTCGATTTGCTTGCCGGATGCCAGGCGGATGCCGCTGATGGCAAAGGCGAAGGTGCCCAACAGGTCGATGAAGGCAGTGAAACTAAATTCCCGAAAGCTGTCCATACGTACCGGTGCGATTCAGACCCGCAACAAACCCCGAAACCCCCTGGCCGCGTAGTACGAGTCGGCCCCGTTGTGGTACACGAAAACCTGGCCGTAGCGGTAATCGCCGAAGAGGGCACCGCCGAGGTTTCGGATGGCAGCCGGGGTTTTTAGCCAGCTTGACGTTTTCGCGTCGAACGTGCCGAGCGTTTGCAGGTGGCGGTAGTGTGCTTCGGTCAACAGGTCGATGCCCATTGCTGCCGCCATGTCGAGGGCGCTGGTGGCGGGTTTGTGTTCTTTGCGGGCGTCGAGGGCGGCGCGGTCGTAGCAGATGCTGCGGCGGCCTTTGGGGCTTTCGGCGCAGCAATCCACGAAGAGGTATTCGCCCGTGTTTTTATCGTAGTCAACCACGTCGGGTTCGCCGCCGGTTTGTTCCATTTCGTGGAGGGAGGCGAGTTTATCCGGGGTCGTTTCGAGTTTGGTTTGTACGTCGGCCCAGGCGATGCCGGGGTGGCGGTTGGGGTGGTTCTCGAAGCGGGTTTTTAGGGTATCGAAAAGTTCTTCCTGTTGCTCAGGTGGTACCTCTCGGTTCGTGTTACTGGTCATAAGTTGGGTACGTTTAATGAGGTATTTTCATATCTGAATTGTGAATTAACGCGAATAATGGGATAAAATGCCCTCAGCGGCCCCGTAGGGACAAGGAATTTTACCCTTTTCCATCCCATGATTCGCGTTAAATTAATCGTTAGTCTGGTCTTGCGCGATTTTCAATTCCAATCTTGCAAGGAAACTTACGATTGCGATTTCTACCGAAAAGTATATCCAACCCCAGTAGGTAATCGTACCTACGTGATAAGTGATTACTCCAATTGATAGAAAACAGTACAATAGATTTGCATAAGCAATGATTTTTAAATGGGTTTTAATTCTTTTGCCAAAGTTAAGGTAGCAATAAAAATCATACACGGCGAAGAAGATAGGCAACATGATAAGAACATACAAAATTGGTTTTGAAATATCGAATAGCCTCTCAAAACTTACTGATAGAATGGCTAATGTCAATGCTGAACCAATCGCTCCAATTCCATCAATCATGAACACTTCTTTCGGATTGCGGTTTGCCCATTTTAGTAGTTTTTTCATTGATTCGATTTAAATTTTCATCTTTTGCTCGTAGGGTCGGCTGTTCTTTTACGTGCATCTACTGCTAGTTGATAAGAATAACCGTATTTGCTTACCACCATGCGCCAGAGGCGCTTGAAATAGTCATCACTCGCAGGATGCGAGTGATGGCGGGGAATTTTGCACTTGTTTTTTGCCGAATAGCTTGTCGAATAGGCTCATGAGATGTTGGTGCGATTGAAGGTGGTTGTTTGCTGTCGTCTATTACTGTGGTCTGTGGTACATCGAATTACGTGTTAGTGCGGTTTCGGTCTTTGTGCCAAGACCGAGGTGTAGCTTGAGCAGCGGCAGCCGGAAGACTGCGTTTTATCGCCCGTTTCAAGTCCCTGCCGCACACGTCTTGACTTCAAACTTAGAATAACTGGGGCCGTGCGTCGCAGACGCTAACCCACTTGCGCACCGATTGCAAATCGGTGCGAGCCGGAGGCGGTGCAAAATCATTTATTTTTTCTCTTTTATATATTCTTTAGCTCTTAATAGAAATAAATCTTTATTTTCAATATTGTCAGGTCTAACAAATCTGATAAACGACACTTTATCGAACTCGAATTGATCAAACCTTATATCAAACTGTCCCAATAACTTTACATTACTCTCATTTGTCGAGAAAACCAATATGCTCCTTGTAGAGATATGGCTTACATCCATCCATCTAATACTATCAAAACCTTTTATATAAGACATTGCCCTTTTAATAATAGCCTCACCAATTAAAAAAGACTGTTTTGAGATAAAATGATGATACAATGAATCAGTTGTGATTCCTGTATGAGCAAAGTTCACAATTTCATTGATAATAATTTCTTGTTTTTCCACGCGAAGTTTATCCGTATTTTCATAGTTACTCAAAACAATCATTTCTACAATTTCATCTTGTACTTCCGGACAAGTCATAACAAGATCAGCGGCAAGCCCTTCAAATAATTCGGGTTGTTGAATATCCTTTGATATTATCTTTTTGAATACAGTATCAATAGTAGTGTTATGAATTTTATTCAACAAGCAGTCCGAATAAAGTTCGAATAATCTGTTTAGCGATTTCTTGTTTTTGTAATTTTTCTGAGAGAAAAAAATGCTATCTTTCAAGCATACGCAGGCAAATTCATTTAGATAAGTAATTATCTTTTTATATTCTAATTTCTCTGTGCGACGGCCTGCGATATTATTTACATAATTTGGGCAAGATTTTAACACTTCTCTTAACACAATTGCTTCAGCTTCATATTTTGCATTAAAAGAATATCCTAACTCTGACCAAAGCTGCTTAAAGCTATGATTTGATGTTGTGAAGAATAATTTATTTTCAAAGAATGGATAGTCTTGAGGTATTAATCTACTTGTTCTATGATTCGCTTTCAGATTTCTACAAAATGCTTTTGCTAAACTGTCAACAAGATTTTCATTTTGTGCGAAAGCTTTAGGAGCCAAAAACACGAACAACAAGGACGTTAAGAAAACTTTCATTTGATCAGATATAAAAGTCCAATATTAAGCTTTCCTACTGGCATTTCCTCCTCCGCTCGTCCGCGTCGGTGACGCAAACGCGGGAGTAAGGCGTTTGTAACGCCCTCGTCACCGACGCGGACGAGCGATTCCTGCCGTTTACCTCCCCCAATCCTATTACCATGGTCCGTGGCGCACGGACCGCTTAACGTCGGTTTCGGATTGGTGCGCCTATCCCGGTACATCCTCCCCATTCTCAAGCCGCTCGGCAATCGTGCGGAGGGCGAGGGCTTCGGCATGGGCGATGGCTTTTTCGCGGGTGACTCCGTAGGCCAATACGCCCGGCAGTTCGGGCACTTCGGCAATCCACCGGCCGTCGGTCTCCTGCTCGGTTTCCAGCGTTAATTTCATGGGCAGTAGCGTCGAGGTTTTGCCTCCCCAATCCTACCAATTCCCCGCCACATCTCCAAATTGTTCGGGTGGCGGGCAAGCAGAGGGTGGGTGAAAAAAAGTTTTTCGCCCTGGCCGAAAATTGATCAAACGGTGCGGAGAGGGCCGGAAGAATGCCTACGTTGCGGGCGAGTTTGTCCCTTTCATTTTCAACTTTTTAACTACCTCTTACCATGGCTTCACAAACTGGCCACGACATAAACATGTCGAATTTCCGGGAGCTGACTACCCGGTGCACGTACTTTGGCGCGGGCTACAACCCGGCCAACCCGGACCTGACGCTGACGGCGGCGAATGCGTATGCCGCCGAGTGCCAGTCGGCGCTGAATGATTTGACGAACGCGCTGCCGGTGCTACCGACGAGATGGGGGCACGGCGGGTGCGGTACAAGAACACGATGGCGAAACTGACGCGGATTGTGGCGGCCCACGCGGCGTCGAGCACGAACGAGGCGCTGAAGGCGAAAGTGAAGGGCCACGTGCGCGACATGCGGGGCAAGCGGGCAAAAGACCTGCCCAAAGGGGGCAACGGGGAGCCGACGGAGGCGCAGGTGTCGGCGGTGAACGTGGGCTACGAGAACCGGGCGGCGGATTTTGCGAGCATCGTGGCGACGCTCAACACCGACGAGGAGTACCAAACGAACAAAACGGACCTGACGAAGGCGGCGCTGGCGGCGGATCTGACGGAACTCAACGACGCCAATTCGGCCGTGCGCAACGCGCAGGCTCCGGTGGACAACGCCCGCACGGCGCGGAACGTGAAGTTTTACACGGGGCCGAAAAACCTGGTGGACCGGGCGCTGATGATGAAACAGGAGGTGAAGAGTACGTACGGGGTGAAAAGCCCGGAGTATAAGCAGGTGGCGGGGCTGCAATTCCGGCGCATGGTGAAGGGATGAGGGGATGTCACCGGGATATACCTCGGTGATGTCGGGATATATCCTGACGTCGCCGAGGTATATTGTTCTGTCGCCGGGATATATCCTCGTGTCGTTAAGATATAGGCTAATGTCGCCGGGATATATGGCTATGTCGTTGGGATATTTTGTAATGTCACTGAGGTATTAGGTTGTGTCATTGGGATATTTTGTCATGTCACCGGGATATATCGCCGTGTCGCTGAGGGATAAGGCCATGACAACGGGATACGATGGGGTGAAGGGTAGCTTTAATCGGGGTACCGGTATTTTGCGAAAACGCCCGGCTCTTTTCAGAGCCGGGCGTTTTACGTGCTGCCTGAGTCGGTTCGCTCAGAAATACTTCAGCTTAATGACTTCCTTCTCCGTCAGATACCGCCAGTTGCCACGGGGCAAATCCTTTTTGTCGAGGGTGGCGTACACGGTGCGGTCGAGTTTGGTGACTTCGTAGCCGAGGGCCTCGAACATCCGCCGGACGATGCGGTTGCGCCCGCTGTGGATTTCGATGCCGATGACCTGCGCGTCGGGGGTGACGATGGCCAGGTCGTCGGGTTTGACGAAGCCGTCTTCGAGGTTGATGCCCTCGCGGAGTTTTTCGAAATCCTCGGTGCTGATGGGCTTGTCGAGTTCGGCCTGGTACACCTTGCGGATTTCGTAGGAGGGGTGGGTGAGTTTCTCGGCCAGTTCGCCGTCGTTGGTGAGCAGCAGCAGGCCGGTGGTGTTGCGGTCGAGGCGACCGACGGGGTAGATGCGCTGCGGACCGGCGTTTTTGACCAAATCCATGACGGTGCGGCGGTCGTTGGGGTCGTCGGTGGTGGTGATGAAATCTTTCGGTTTGTTGAGCAGCACGTAGAGCATTTTTTCGGGGTTGAGCACCCGGTTGCCGTATTTCACCACGTCGCCGGGCTTGACCTGGTAGCCCATTTCGGTGATGACCTTGCCGTTGACCTTGATTTCGCCCGCTTCGATGAGGCTGTCGGCGTCGCGGCGGGAGCAGACGCCCGCGTTGGCGATGTATCGGTTGAGGCGGATGGTGTCGCGGGCTTCGTCTTTTATTTTCTTCTGGATGCGCTTGGGGGCGCTTTCCTTGAAGCGGTCGAAGTCGTAGCTGGGCGTGCGGCCGTCGGCTTCGTCGCGGGGATTGCGGCTTTTGAAGAGGGGTTTTCTTGGTGCGAATCCTTCGTTGTCGCGACGGGGCGCGGGGCGGTCGCCGTCGGGGCGGAAGCGGGGTTTGTCGCCCTGAGGCCGGTCGTCGCGGCGGGGGCCGAAGGTGGGCTTGCCGTAGGCGGGCTTGTCGCCGAACTTGCGGAAGGGTTTCGGGCCGTGCGAATCGCCGTCGAAGCGTTTCTTGTCGAACGAGGGGCGGGAGCTGCGGTCGAAGGGTTTTTTATCGCGAAACTCACCGCCGGGGCGTTCATCGCGGCGGCGGTCGCCCCCGTTGAAATCGGGTTTGCGGCCAAAGGCGGGTTTGGCCCCGTAGGGTTTGCGGGGGCCACCGGGGCCGGGTCGGCGGTCGTTGCCGGGGCGGTCGCCGTCGGGGCGCGGACCGCCGTACGGCTTGCGGGGTGGGAAGGGACGTTCGTTGAAATCACCGCCTTCGCGGCGGGGGCCGCGGGCATTGCCGTTGCCACGGCGGTCTTCGTTTCGGAAATCGCCGCGTGGGTCGTTGTCGCGGCGAGGGGGAAATCCGCCGGGGCGGCTTCCCGTGGGGCGCCCCCCGGTCGGACGGTTGCCATCAGGACGACCAGGACGGAAGGAAGAACCGCCAGTGGGGCGGTTGGGGCGCGGACCGTCGTTGCGGCGGGGCCGGTCGTTGCGGTCGCTGTTGCCGCGACGTGGGCGGTCGCCGCCGGGGCGGTCGTCAAATCGTTTTGCCATGTTCTTAAAAAAAATTGCCGCCTCGCGGCGGTAAGCTGATGCGCCCCAAATGGGCGCTGATTCCCTAAAGTTTAGCCTGCAAAGGTAAAATATTTTAGCCGGAAAACGGGTTTATTACAAGCAATGCCCGGCCAGGGTTGGTGCGGGCGAGTCGTTTCCCTAATTTAGCCCTAAATCGTCCGAGTTTTTACGTTTCCCATGCGCTTCACCTTCCTTCGCCCGACCCTGCTGCTGTTGCTCGCGGGGTGGCTTGCGGGTTGCAATTCGACCCTGCAAACCTTCAAACGAGGGCAAAAGAAATTTCAGAACGGCGAATACGAACTGGCCATCAGGGATTTCCAGCAGGCCATCTCCCACGACCCGGCGCGGGTCAACTACCTGATTGGCGAATCGTACCGGCTCTCGAACCGCCCGGCCCAGTCGGCGGAGTTTTACGAAAAAGCCCTCGCCGCCAACCTCAACGAGCCGGGTCTGCGCTACCACTACGCCTTCGCGCTCAAGGCCCAGGGCCGTTACCAGGACGCCGCCGAGCAACTCGACCGCTTCACCAAAACCACCCAGCGCGACCGCGTGATGGCCAACAAAGCCCGCGCCGAACTGGAGAACCTGACCAAGCTCGATTCGCTGGCGAAGATTCAGACTATGGTGGCCCTCAAAAACCTGGAGGGCATCAACACGCCGGGGGCGGAGTTCGCGCCGGTGCTTCAGGGCGGCAATTTGATTTTCACGGCGTCGAAAAAAGACGTCCCCTTCAAAACCAACGGCCAGCCGATGCTGGGTTTGTACAAAGCCCCGCTGACGGCCTCGACCGAAACCGGCCCGGCGACCTTGTTCAGCGAGGCGATTTTTCAGGACAACCTCAACGAAGGCACACCGACGTTTTCGAAAGACGGCAAAACGATGGTGTTCGCCCGGGGTAACACCGGCAAAAAACGCGGCAAGGGCAACACCGCCGACGTGGACCTGTACGTGAGCCGCCTCAGCGGCGAGGGCTGGACCGAACCGGAGATGATTACGGCCCTCAGCGATTCGGCGGCGTGGGACGCCCAACCGGCCTTTTCCGCCGACGGCACCACGCTCTACTTCGCTTCCAATCGCCCCGGCGGCGTGGGGGGCATCGACCTCTACCGCGCCAACGTGGACCGGTCGGGCCGCTTTGGTCGGCCGGTAAATATGGGCCGTGACATCAATACGCCAGGCGATGACATGTTCCCCTACGTGTCGCCCGACGCAAAACTGTACTTTGCCTCCGATGGGCACCCCGGCCTGGGGCGGCTCGATTTGTTCGTGGCCACACGGGAGGAAGGCGAAATCCGGGTGGAAAACATGGGGCAGCCCTTCAACTCCCGCGCCGACGATTTCGCGCTCGTGTTGGTCGATTCGACGCGGGGTTACCTGTCGTCGAACCGCGAAGGCGGCAAGGGCGACGACGACATTTATTTCTTCGAACCTTCGACCACCCCGCCGCCGACCATCGCGGTCGTTCCGCCCAAGCGGGACACCGTCGTGGCCCGCATCGCCCGGTATTTCCTCACGGGCACCGTCGTGGACGTGACCACGAACCGCCCGCTTGACTCGGTGCGCGTGCGGGTGCTCGACGCCGGGCAGCAGCCCGTGGGCGAGGTCGTGACGGCACCGGGCGGGAAGTTCGGGCCGTTCAGCGTGCAACCGGAGCAGGGCTACACGATTGTGGTCGAAAAACCGGCGTACTTCACCAAGCGCGACCCGTTCAGCACAGTGGGCAAAACCATTCCGGCGGATAAATTGGTGAAGCCCGTGACCGATACCACGTTCTACGCGACGGTAACGATGGATAAGCCGAAGAAGGATTTGGTCATCAACAAACTGTTCGACATCAAGCCGATTTACTACTACTTCGACAAGGACAACATCCGCGAAGACGCCTCGGTGGAACTCGACAAGGTCGTGCAGATTCTGAAGGACAACCCGCAAATCAAGCTCGAGCTCGGCTCCCACACCGACGTGCGCGGGGTGGACATCTACAACCTCGACCTCTCGCAGCGGCGGGCGCGCTCGGCGGTGCAGTACATTCTCTCGCGGGGCATTGACCCCAGTCGCATCACGGCCAAAGGCTACGGCGAGAAACAACTCATCATTAAAAACGCCAAGACCGAGGAAGAGCACCAGACCAACCGCCGGACGGAGTTTAAGGTGGTGCAGTAGCCACTCAGTTTGGAGTTTGAAGTTCGAGGTTTGAAGTTCCTAATGGCTGGGAACTTCAAACCTCGAACTTCAAACTCCAAACTTTTCCCCCCTACCTTTGCCCCATGCAATCCCCCGACCGCTACGGCCTGCGGGGCGTTTCTTCGGGCAAGGAAGACGTCCACCGCGCCATAGAACGCCTAGACAAGGGCCTTTTTCCGAAAGCTTTTTGCAAAATCGTCCCCGACACCCTGGCGGGCGACCCGGCCTACTGCACCATCATGCACGCCGACGGGGCGGGTACGAAATCGTCGCTGGCGTACCTGTACTGGACAGAAACCGGCGATTTGTCGGTCTGGCGGGGCATCACCCAGGACGCCGTCGTGATGAACACCGACGATTTGCTCTGCGTGGGCGCGCTCGGCCCGATGTTGCTTTCCTCGACCATCGGGCGGAACAAGAATTTGATTCCCGGCGAGGTCATCGCCGAACTCATCGACGGCACGGAGGAAATTCTGCAAACCCTGCGGGATTTTGGCGTGGAAATTTGGAGCACGGGCGGCGAAACCGCCGACGTGGGCGATTTGGTCCGCACGGTCATCGTGGACAGCACGGTGGTGGCCCGGATGCCCCGCGCCGGGGTCATCTCCAACGACCGCATCCAACCCGGCGACGTGGTGGTGGGCCTCGCTTCCTACGGGCAGGCGACTTACGAGAAAAGTTACAACGGCGGCATGGGCAGCAACGGCCTCACCTCCGCCCGCCACGACGTGCTGGGGCACGATTTAGCCCAACGTTTTCCCGAAAGTTTCGACCCCGCTGTGCCCGCCGATTTAATTTACAGCGGTTCCAAAAAGATGACTGACCCCGTCGAAGGCACCGGCCTCGACGTGGGGCGGCTCATCCTCTCCCCCACCCGCACTTACGCGCCGGTGGTGAAGGCATTTTTGCAGGAGTTACGCGGCGAAATCCACGGCATGGTGCATTGCAGCGGCGGGGCGCAGACGAAGGTGCTGCATTTCATCGAAAACCTCCACGTCGTCAAGGACAACCTGCTGCCCGTGCCGCCGTTGTTCCGGCTCATCCAGGCCGAAAGCGGCACCGACTGGCGGGAAATGTACCGGGTCTTCAACATGGGCCACCGGCTCGAAGTGTACCTCGCTGAGCGCCACGCACAGGCCGTCATCGACGCGGCCCGAGCCTTCGGCATCGAGGCGCAGGTGATTGGGTACGTGGAAGGATTTTCGGGAAAAAAAGTAACGGTGAAGGGCGAGTTTGGCGAGTTTGTGTACGTGTAAAAAAAGCCGCATGAGCGGCTTGCGGGGTTAGTTTTTCGCACCAATTCGTCCTCCGCTGCTGTCAGTGGGTTCGTCCTTGACGGCAGCCATGCAATTGTCGGGGCTTAGGCCACTCATTTTCTTCTCCGCCGTACTTTTGGTTACTTCAGTGAGTTCAAGGCGATTGGCCACCAGGCTCTGCTTCATGTCGCACTGCACGTAGTAAATGCCCCCCGCTTCGGTGTCGAGGGCAAGGCCCTGTTTTTTGGCCAGGTTCAGCCCCGCCGTACCCGTACCGATTTCGGTTTTACCGGGTTTTACCTTGTAAACAAGGTATTTGTTGTTGCTGAGTTTGCAGATTTTCTCGCCGTTGACGAACACGTTGAAATTCACGCCCGACCCGAAAAACTGCCCGTCCCGGTAGAAAACGAGAGTGGCCATGGTGGGGTCTTTTTCGATTTGCTGCGCTACGGACGTCAGAGGACAGCCGATGAAAAGCAGGAGGAACAGACAGGTTGCTTTCTTCATGGTGAAAGTGGATTTTGTTCGGGTGCAAGTTATGGCACATTTACACATCCGCGTCAAGCCCAACGGCAAAACCGACCGGCTTTTCTACGACGAAGCCGGGCAATTGACCGCCAAAATCAAGGCCCCGGCCCAGGACGGCAGGGCCAACGAGTACCTCGTGAAATTTTTGGCGAAAACGCTCGGGGTACCCCGGTCGGCGGTGCGGCTGGTGTCGGGCTTCACGAACCCGCACAAAAAACTGGAAATCGACGCGTTGGAGGAAGAAATTCGGCGAAAAGTAGAGAAAATCATTTCGTAGGGGCGGTGCTTGCCTCCGCCCTGAGCGGTTCTCATCCGAAGCGCCGGGCGGAGGCAAGCACCGCCCCTACGAAAATTTCACAAAATTCCCGTCAACTCCTGCAGGTGGTGAATCGTGTACGTCGGCTGTTCGGTGGTGCTGACGCGGGCGGGGTTGTAAAACACCGTGTCGAGGCCCGCCGCCCGGCCTCCGGCAATGTCGGTTTCGCAGTTGTCGCCAATCATCAGGCTCTCCCCGGCGCAGCAACCGGCACGGCCGAGGGCGTGGGTGAAAATGCGCACGTCCGGCTTTTTCGCGCCCGAATTTTGCGAGGTCGTCACGTGGCGGAAGTACCGCGTCAGCCCGGCGTACTTCATCTTCAGGGCCTGAATTTCGTCAAAGCCGTTCGTGATGACGTGCAGGGTGTAGCGCGGGGCGAGGTAGTCGAGCAGTTCGGCGGCGTACTCCACGAGGTAGCCTTTTTGCGGGCAGCGGCTCAGGTACGCCTCGTTGAGCGCATCGCAGCGGCCGTGGTCGTGCACGCCCAGTTCGCTGAACACCCGCCGGAAGCGACTGTGGCGCAGTTCGGCCCCAGAAATTTGGTTGGTGTCGTAGGCCCGCCACAACGCCGCGTTCGTGGCGCAGAACACCCGCTGAAAATCGGCCACCGAACGCAGTCCGCATTCCGCCAGGGCGAATTCTTCGTGGAGTTCGGCCAGGGTTTCGGACGAGTTTCGCTCAAAATCCCACAGCGTGTGGTCGAGGTCAAAAAAGAGATGTTTGTAGGCCATCCGTATCGCGTTTCCGCCGCTTCGCCGGTTTCGGCTCCCTCAGCACTTTTTTATCGGTAATCAGCGGGCGGTGTTCTTCCAGAAACGACGAAAACCGCACCAGCCCGTCGAGCAGCGGCTCGAAATCGTACGTGGCGTAGTGGTAGCTTTCCACGTACACGTCGTTGAAATCGGTAATGAGGTAGTCCAACTGGTCCACACCCCAGCGGTGCAGGCCAAGCAGGTAGAGGTTCTGGGGGTTAAGGTGAAATTTCGGCGGCTCGTAGCGGGCGGTGGTTTTGATGTCGATGGCCCGGTTGCCGCCCAACACGTCCACCAGCCCGTAAATCTCGATGTCGCCCCGCACGATGGCCCGCACGTGAACCTGCGTCCGGTAACGCCGGGGCAATTGCTGCCGCATCCGCCGGAGGATGTGCTCAGGGAAAACCTCCTGCCCTTCGCCCGTCACGAGCGCGTTCTCAAAATCGATGCCCCGTTGCTGGGGGGCCGTCGTGGGCTGGGGCACCCGGTTAATGCGGTCGAGGAGTTCCTGCCGAACCACCGCCTCGTCCGCCGCCAACGCCGCCTGCCGCTCGTAGCGCAGAAACGCATTGAGCAACGTCGGGTAGATTCGGTAGCGGATTTCGGGCATTGTCTGAACCGCGATTGGCCGGGATTTTAGGATGAACCGGATGTGATTCAAAATCAGATTCATCTTAAAAACTTGTTTCCGCCATCCCATTCATCCTAAAATCCCGGCCAATCGCGGTTCAGACATACGGTTCAGACTAAAACGCCAGCCTCAACCGCTCCACCGGCACGTCGTTGACGAGGTGGCTTTCCACGATTTCGTCCACGTCCGAAAGCTGGACGTTGCCGTAAAAAATGCCCTCGGGGTACACCACCAGCGACGGGCCGAAGGCGCACACGTCGAGGCAGCCGGTGCGCTGGGCGCGGAGTTCGACGTGCAGGTTGCGGGATTTCAGGGCGGCCTTGAAGGCATCCACCAGCGCCAGGCCGTGGGCTTCGCCGCAGGATTTTTTGGGGGCTTCCTTCTGATTTGTGCAGATAAAAACGTGCTTGCGGTATTTCATGCGGACTTCACCGAAAAATAAGTGTACCCAAAGGTACGGCGCGGGCAACCACCGAACTTTTTTTTTCGTATTTAGCGCGACGCTTTCCGGAGGAATTCGGGCGCATCGCTCCTGTTAAAATATGTTAACAGCCTGAGTTTTCGACCTATTTCCAATTGCATCCGTTTGGGAAATTCTTGGAGGCCGTCTATTTTTGGTCAGGCTTTTGAAGGAAAACCCCGTATCTTCACCCAAAAAACCAATAGGAGGCGCACTATGACGCGAACGCTCTACGTTAACTCAATCAGACAACCAAATGGGAAAGGTCCAAGTTAGCGACAGTGAGCTGGTTTCGCTATACATCCGGGGGCAAGAAGACGCCTTTGCGCACCTGTTGAATCGGTACAAATCCAAGGTTTACACGACAATCTACCTGATTGTCAAGGACACGTACATCGCCGAAGACCTCACGCAGGACACGTTCATCAAGGCCGTCGAAACGCTAAAGTCGGGCAAGTACAACGAGGAAGGCAAGTTTTTGCCCTGGATTATCCGGATTGCTCACAACCTCGCTATTGATTATTTCCGTCGAGAGAAGCGCTACCCCAGCATCGTGTTCGAAGACGGTAGTAGTGTGTTCAATTCGCTGGATTTCTCCGAGGATTCGGTGGAGTCCCTCACCATCCGGCGCGAGACGCACGAGTACCTGCGGGAACTCATCAAGCGGCTGCCCGAACAGCAGCGCGAAGTGCTCATCATGCGGCACTACGAAGACATGAGCTTCCAGGAAATTGCCGACGCCACGGGCGTCAGCATCAACACGGCGTTAGGGCGTATGCGGTATGCTCTCATCAATTTGCGTAAAATGATGAGCAAACACGCCCGCACCTATGACAAAAACCTTTACACACGCTGACGTCCTCCGCTACGCGTACGAGGAAACCACGAACGAAGAAAACGGCCTGATTGAGGATGCCCTCGTGGCCGACCCCGCCCTGCTCGAGTTTTACCTCGACACCATCGACCTGAAGGCTGGCCTGAACCGGGCCGAGTTGGCCCCGCCCGACCGGGTCGTGGACAACATCCTGGCTTTTTCCCGAAATTACCAAAGCCATCCCCAGCGCCTCGTTGCCTGAGCGCCGGGGGTGGCTTTGGTTTTGAGCGGTGGGTGAAGAAATTTGCGTAATTTCTTCATCCACCGTTTTCCTGCCATGCTCAAAAAAGAGCGCTTCCGCCGCTTTCTCGACTACTTCACGCTCAATTTCCCCGAGCCGAAAACGGAGCTGGCCTACGGCAACCCCTACGAACTGCTCGTGGCGGTGATTCTCTCGGCCCAATGCACCGACAAGCGGGTGAACCTCGTCACGCCCCCGCTCTTCGAGCGCTTTCCCACGCCCGAATCGCTGGCGGCGAGCACGGTGGAGGAGGTATTTCTCTACATCCGCAGCGTGTCGTACCCCAACAACAAGGCGAAGCACCTCGTCGGCATGGCGCGGTTGCTGGTCGCTGAGTTTGGCGGTGACGTGCCCGCGTCGGTCGAGGAATTGCAGCGCCTGCCCGGCGTGGGTCGCAAAACGGCGCACGTCATCACATCCCTGATTTTCAACCAGCCGACGATGGCCGTGGATACGCACGTGTTCCGGGTGTCAAAGCGGCTGGGGCTGGCCTCGCCACGGGCCACCACGCCCCTGGCGGTGGAAAAAGAACTAACGGCGCACATTCCCGGCGAGCACGTGCCCAAAGCTCACCACTGGCTCATCCTGCACGGGCGCTACGTGTGCGTGGCGCGCAGTCCGAAGTGCGAAATCTGTGCGCTCCGGGATTTTTGTCAGTACTACGAGAAATTTGTGGCTGGCACGAAAAAAGGGACGGCCCTTCCCGTGGAAGAACCCGTCCCCTGATGTGCGGAACCCAATCCGCAATCGAAAGCGGAACGCCGCCCGATCCCAAATCGAAAATCCCTACACGCCTTCGGCAACCACTTCCTTCACTTCGGGCACCATCCGCGTGAGCAGGTTTTCGATGCCCGCCTTCAGCGTCAGCGTGGACGAGGGGCAACCGCTGCACGAACCCTGGAGGAGCACTTTCACCGTGCCCTCGTGGAAGGAGTGAAAGTTGATGGCCCCGCCATCGGATTCCACCGCCGGGCGGACGTACTGTTCGAGCACGGTTTTGATTTTTTGCACCGTTTCCGAATCCTGCTCGCCCGCAGCGGCTTCGTAGGCCTGCGTGGCGGCCAAGCTCAACACCGGCTTTTTGTCCTCAAAATACCGCTTCAGGTGCAGTTTCACCTCCGGTAGCACGGCTTCCCAGGGCGTTTCTTCGTCTTTCGTGATGGTCACGAAATTGTAGGAAATGAAAACCCGTTTCACCCAGTCGAAACCGAACAATTCCATCGCCAGGGGCGAGTTTTTGTCGGACAAAAAGGCCTCGGCGGGCGCGGCGTAGTCGAACGACGTGCCTTCGGGAATCAACTCAAAGTTCAGCACGAACTTCATCGAGTTGGGGTTGGGCGTCGATTCGGTGTAAATCAAAACCTGGTGTTTCAGCATGGCAGGATGCGGTTAAAGGTCAGGACGGGGACGTTGGGCAAACAGTCCCACGGCGTGTTTGGTTTGCCGGACGTAAAAAAACCTGTCGGAAACGGTTTCCCAACAGGTTTTTCCAAAAACTTTGCATCCATCCCATCCATAGCGAGGGAATTAAATCCCTCGCTATGGATGGGATGGATGCAAAACTTACTCCGCTATGGGCGCTTCAGCCACCGGAGCCGGAGCCACTTCCACGTCAGCCGCGCCGTTCACCGGATTGATGTTGACGAACGAACGGCCTTTGAAGCCTTTGCGGAATTCAACGATGCCGTCGGTAAGGGCAAACAGCGTGTGGTCTTTGCCGATGCCCACGTTGCGGCCCGGGTTGTGGCGGGTGCCGCGCTGCCGGACGATGATGTTGCCGGCAATGGCCGACTGGCCGCCGAAGAGTTTCACGCCGAGTCGTTTGCTTTCCGATTCCCGACCGTTTTTGGAGCTACCTACCCCTTTTTTGTGTGCCATTTTCTGGAATGAGTTTAGAGTTCAGGGTTTAGAGTTTAGGGTTCAAAGAGCGATGCATTTTCAACGCTAAACCCTACACTCTAAACTCTAAACTGAATTAAATAGCAATTTCTTCGATGAGTACCTTCGTCAGGTCCTGACGGTGACCGTTATGCTTTTGGTAACCTTTGCGGCGTTTTTTCTTGAACACGATGACTTTTTCGCCACGAACGTGCTCCAGGATTTTGCCGGTTACGGTGACGCCCGCCACGGTGGGGGCACCAACCTGCACGGCGCCGTCGTTGTCAACCAGCAAAACCTGGTCGAAAACGAGGGCAGCGCCTTCCTCTCCCGCCAGCCGGTGGGTGTAGAGGTATCGGTCTTTTTCAACTTTGAATTGCTGACCTGCGATTTCTACGATTGCGTACATGATGTTGGAACGGTTTGACTGACAGAAGGTTGCGGGAGGTCCGGTTTCTGAACAGGGTCGCAAAGATACGTCAGGGCGTTTTAAGGTGAAAGCGGGGTTCTTAAAAAAGTTTAACGGGCTGTGAATCTGACCCCTTGCCGCGAAACTTTGGCCCCGGCTTTTCGTTAGTTTGGCGAGTCCAGAAGCCCCGGCGCTAACCCAACTTGAACGGGTGTTTTTTGAACTTTGCCGAATTGCGCGTAGAATTGAACCAGTACCACCGAACCGGTTCGACCCCGCCAATTCGTTCCTCAGCCATGAAAACTGACCTTCCGAAACCCATTCCCGCTCGCCCGGTTCGCCTGCTGCTTGGGGCGTGCCTGCTGCTGACCCTCGCCGCCTGGCAGCAACCCGACGTTTCGGCACCGGGCTACGGCATTGGCGACGCGGTGGCCGATTTCCGCCTCCGCAACGTGGACGGGCGGACGGTGGCCCTCGCCGATTTTTCGGCGGCCAAAGGAGCCATTGTCGTGTTCACGGCCAACCACTGCCCGTTTTCGCGGGCCTACGAAGACCGCCTCATCGCCCTGCACCAGCGCTACCAGCCGCAGGGCTTCCCCCTGCTGGCCATCAACCCCAACGACCCGGCGGCTTACGAGGAGGATTCGTTCGACAACATGAAACTCCGGGCGCGGGAAAAAGCCTTTCCCTTCCCTTACCTCCTCGACGAAAGTCAGGCCGTTGCGCGGGCCTTCGGCGCGACCCGCACCCCGCACGTGGTGGTGCTGAAGCGGGAGGGCGACAAGTTTACCGTGCAGTACATGGGCGCCGTGGACGACAGTTCGCAGGACGCCAGCGGCGTGACCCGCCGGTTCGTGGAAGACGCCGTGAACAACCTCCTCACCGGCAAGCCCGTCAGCCTCAACACGACCAAGTCAGTGGGGTGCGCGATTAAGTGGAAGGGAATGTGAATGAAAAAGGGCTGAGAATGTTCAATGCGCAATGTTCAATTTTCAACGTCAAATGATTTTTTCATTCGTCATTGAAAATTGAACATTGCGCATTGAACATTCTTATTTTTGAATCATGCCCGAACCCTTCACGCCCCGCCGCCAGGCCCAACTCGCCGCCTTCGACCGCCTGCTGACCATCATGGACGAACTCCGCGCCCAGTGCCCCTGGGACCGGAAGCAGACGATGGAGAGCCTGCGGCACCTGACCATCGAAGAAACCTACGAACTCTCCGACGCCATCCTCGACAACGACCTCGCCGAGGTGAAAAAAGAACTCGGCGACGTGATGCTGCACCTGGTTTTCTACTCCAAAATCGCTTCGGAAACGGCGGCTTTCGACGTAGCCGACGTGCTCAACGGCATTTGCGACAAGCTCATTGCCCGCCACCCGCACATCTACGGTGACACGAAGGCCGACACCGAGGAGCAGGTGAAGCAAAACTGGGAGCAGTTGAAACTCAAGGAAGGCAACCGCTCCGTGCTGTCGGGCGTGCCCGCCTCGCTGCCCGCGCTGGTGAAGGCCATGCGCATTCAGGAAAAAGCCCGGGGGGCCGGGTTTGACTGGGAAGAAAAAGCGCAGGTCTGGGAGAAAGTGCGGGAGGAAATGGAGGAATTTCAGGCGGAATTCAACGCCGCCGAAACCCTCGACGCCGCCAAAGCTGAAGCCGAGTTTGGCGACCTGCTGTTTTCACTCGTCAACTACGCCCGCTTCATCGACATCAACCCCGAAACGGCCCTCGAACGTACCAACAAAAAATTCATCCGCCGTTTTCAGCACCTCGAAAAGCGGGCCAGGGAGCAGGGCAAGGCTTTGCACGACATGACGCTGGCCGAGATGGACGTGTTTTGGGAGGAAGCCAAGACCGCGGCGGTGTAACGGTTCGGTTTTCATTGCAAGGTTTTCCTGGTTGCCAATTGCTTTCCCGATGCCCGTTCCTTCGGCTTCTTTTTTTGTTCGCTTCCGCGAGGGTTTGGGCCGGGTGGGTCTCGACGGTTTTTTCCTGGCGTTGCTCGGCGTGGTCGGGCTGGCGTACCTGCGGCCCGACTGGGGCAACGAAGCCAGCCCGCTGCCGCTGGATGCAGTGGCGAGCTACGGCGTCTCCCTGATTTTCTTTTTCTACGGCCTGCGCCTGAGCCGCGAGAAACTCCGGGCGGGGCTGCGCAACGGCTGGCTGCACGCGCTCACCCAGGCCACGACGTTTCTGCTGTTCCCGCTGCTGGCGCTGGCGGTGCGGCCGTTTTTCGGGAACGAAACGGGCGGGACGATCTGGCTGGGCATTTTCTTCCTGGCGGCGTTGCCCTCCACGGTGTCGTCGTCGGTGGTGATGGTCTCGCTGGCGCGGGGGAATCTGCCCGCGGCCATTTTCAACGCGAGCATTTCGAGCCTGGTGGGCATTCTGCTCACGCCGCTCTGGGTGGGCGCGGTGATGGCGGTGGGGTCGGCGAGCCTGCCATTTTGGGGCATGGTCGGCGATCTGGCCCTGCGCGTGGCCCTGCCCGTGGCGGTGGGCATGGCGCTCAACCCGCGCCTGGGAACCTGGGCGGGGCGCTACCAAAACGAGTTACGAATTTTCGACCAATCCATCATCCTGCTGACGATTTACACCTCGTTCTGCGAATCGTTTTCGGAGGGCGTATTCGGGGGCTACGGGGCGGGTACGCTGCTGGCCCTGAGTGCGGGGATGCTGGGCTTGTTTTTCGCCGTTTTCGCTCTGGTCAATTTCATCGGCCGGTTTCTCCGTTTCCCGACCGAAGACCGCATCACGGCCCTGTTTTGTGGGTCGAAAAAATCGCTGATTCACGGCACGGTGATGGCCCAGGTGCTGTTCGCAGGCAACCCGCTGACGGGCGTACTGCTGCTGCCGCTGATGATTTACCACGCCCTGCAACTGCTGGCGGGAAGCGCGCTGGCGAAGGCAATGGGGCGGCGAGAAACGGTGCCGGTTCGCCCAGCATGAACCGGTCCGTGCAGTCTGGTCACAATCAGCTACCTTAGTGCCTCTTTTAAAGTTTCGGGGAAGCGATTCTATTCGTAGAAAACGATAGCAAGCCATGTCCAACGTTCAGTACGTCACCGATGCCAGCGGCAAACCCCTGTACGTGCAGGTGCCGATTGCCGATTACGAAAAGCTACTGGCCGACGCCGAAGAACTGGCCGACCTTGCCGCGTACCGAGAGGCCAAGCAGAACCCTGGTCGGTTGATTCCGTTTGAGGAGGCATTTGCCGAAGTGGAAGCATACCACAAGCAGCAGTAAATTGAAAGGCGCAGGACATCCGACGCCCACGGCTTGGATTTGCTTTAATTTTCAGTTCTAGCGTTTCAACTCTTTTTCGGGTATTCGTGTCATCCCACGCAATCCGTCTTAGTTTTTTGTTTCTATGCGGTACGCAGTGGTTGAATGAATAGCTCGAATGTCCTAATCTTCAACGTTTCACCTCTCAGTCCAACCATGAAAACGCCCCTCACCCTCCTGCTCCTCCTCACCCTGCTTGGCTGCCGCGAGAAAGACCCCTTCCAGGAAAAACTCATCGGCACCTGGCGGCTGATTGAATACTGCAAGCCAACCGGGCAGACCACCTGTACTAAAATCACCGTCCCAAGTGACAAGGGCGTCTTCGTGGCGTTCACGACGCGAAACGAGGTTATTGAATGGTATGAAAACCAGGATAAAAGGCCCGTCGAATACGCCTTCCTGGGTGTCGGGGGTTCCTATCAGATAGAAGGCAAAAACCTGCGAATCCTGACGTATGCTTCATCTTCGTCGCAAGGTCGTCTGGTCGAGGTCGTCTCGCTCACCCCGCAGCGGATGGTACTGAATCCCTACGGCACGGGCGAGTACGTGTTTGAGAAACGGTAACGCATTCCGGCATTGCCCACGGTTTTCCTTCCCCGAAAACCGCCTTCAACTCCTTATCTTTGTGGGCACCAAGTCCACGCCGGACGGGTTTCTTTCCCAGAAACCCGTCCGCTTTTTTAGGGGTCAGCCATGAAATTTCCGGAATACAAAACCCTCGATTACGCCGCCGTCGCCGATGAAATCCTTGCCTTCTGGCAGCGCGAGGCCGTTTTCGAGCGGTCGGTGAGCGAGCGCGAGGGGCAACCCACGTTCACGTTTTACGAAGGGCCGCCCTCGGCCAACGGCACGCCGGGCATCCACCACGTGATGGCCCGCTCCATCAAAGACATTTTCTGCCGCTACCAAACCCTCAAAGGTCGCCAGGTGAAGCGCAAGGGCGGCTGGGACACGCACGGCCTGCCCATCGAGTTGCAGGTCGAAAAAGCCCTCGGCATCACGAAGGAGGACATCGGCAAGACCATTTCCGTCGAAGACTACAACCAGAAGTGCAGGGAAGCGGTGATGAAATTCACCGACGAGTGGAACGACCTCACCGAGCGCATCGGCTACTGGGTGGACCTCGAAAACCCCTACGTCACGTACCACAACGAATACATCGAGTCGCTGTGGCACCTGCTGAAGGAGTTGTACAAAAAGGGCCTGCTCTACAAAGGCTACACGATTCAGCCCTACTCCCCCGCAGCGGGCACCGGCCTGAGTTCGCACGAACTAAACATGCCCGGCACGTACAAAGACGTGAAGGACGTGAGCATCGTGGCGCAGTTCAAGGTAAAAATGACCGGCAAAGCGGGCTTTCTCTTCGACGCCGCCGACTCGGATTTCGTGTACATCCTGGCCTGGACCACCACGCCCTGGACGCTGCCCTCCAACGCCGCGCTGACGGTGGGCAAAAACATCGACTACGCGCTGGTCAGCACCTTCAACCCGTACACGCATTTGCCCGTCAACGTCATTCTGGCGAAAGACCGGATTGCGGCGTATTTCTCCGAAAAAGGAAAAGACGGGGATTTTGAAACGTACACGCCCGGCGACAAGGTAATTCCCTGGAAGGTGGTGATGGAGTTCAAAGGCCAGCACCTCGAAGGCGTCGAGTACGAGCAACTCATGCCCTACGTGCAGCCCGACGTGCCCGCCTTCCGGGTGATTTTCGGCGACTTCGTGACCACCGAAGACGGCACGGGCGTGGTTCACACGGCCCCCACCTTCGGGGCCGACGACTTCCGCGTGGCCCGGCAAAACGGCATTCCGGCCATTCTGGTGAAGGACGAGGCGGGCAAGGACGTGCCTCTGGTGGACAAGCAGGGCCGTTTCGTGGCCGAAGTGACCGACTTCGCGGGCGAGTACGTGAAGGAGCAGTTTCTCACCGACGACGAAAAAACCGCCGAAGCCGAAAAGCAGGGTCGCGAGAAATACCTCTCGGTGGACGAGCGCATCGGGATTTTGCTGAAAACCGAAAACAAAGCCTTCAACGTACAGAAATTCGAGCACACCTACCCGCACTGCTGGCGCACCGACAAGCCCGTGCTGTACTACCCGCTCGACAGTTGGTTCATCCGCACGACGGCGGCGAAGGACAAGCTGGTGGCCCTCAACAAAACCATCAACTGGAAGCCCGAAAGCACCGGCACGGGCCGCTTCGGCAACTGGCTCGAAAACCTCGTGGACTGGAACCTCAGCCGCAGCCGCTACTGGGGCACACCGCTGCCCATCTGGCGCAGCGACGACGGCGAGGAAGTGTGCATTGGCTCGGTGCTTGAACTGAAACACGCCCTCCAGCACGCCGTCCACGGTGGTTTGCTCACACCCGAGCAATGCCGGGCCAACGAGGCGTTTCTGGCGAAACTCGACGCCGGGAGCTACGACCTGCACCGGCCTTTCGTGGACGAAATCTACCTGATTTCGACCTCCGGCCAGGTGATGCAGCGCGAGCCGGACCTCATCGACGTGTGGTTCGATTCGGGCGCGATGCCCTACGCGCAGTGGCACTGGCCGTTTGAAAATGGGGAGGTTTTTGAACACGCCTTCCCCGCCGATTACATTTCCGAAGGCGTGGACCAGACGCGGGGGTGGTTTTTCACCCTCCACGCCATCGCCGGGATGCTGTTCGATTCGGTGGCTTTCAAAAACGTGGTCTCGACGGGCCTCGTGCTCGACAAGGACGGCAACAAAATGTCGAAGCGCCTCGGCAACGCCGTGGACCCCTTCAAAGCCCTCCGCGAGTACGGCGCCGACCCGATTCGCTGGTACATGGTCACCAACGCGAACCCCTGGGAAAACCTGCGCTTCAACTTCGACGGCGTGACGGAGGTGCGCAACAAGTTTTTCGGCACGCTGACCAACACGTACAACTTTTTCGCCCTCTACGCCAACCTCGACGGCTACGAAATCAGCGAAAGTGACCGCGTGCCCCGCGAGAAGCTGACCGAACTCGACCGCTGGATTTTGTCGAAACTGAACTCCCTCGTCCGCGACGTGGACGGCTTCTACGCCGACTACGAGCCGACGAAGGCGGGCCGCGCCATCCAGGAGTTCGTCGGCGACCACCTCTCCAACTGGTACGTGCGGCTCTCGCGGCGGCGGTTCTGGAAAGGCCCCCTCACCGACGACAAGCGGGCGGCGTTTGAAACCCTCCAGGAATGCCTCCTCACGGTGGCCCAACTGATGTCGCCCATCGCGCCGTTTTACGCCGACTGGCTCTACAAAAACCTGACGGACGGCCTGCGCGAACGGGCCAAAGCGGAGGGCACGCCCTTCCGGCACGACTCGGTCCACCTGACGGATTTTCACCCCGTCGAAACGGCCTTCATCGACCCCGACCTCGAAGCCTCGATGGAACTGGCCCAGCGGGTGTGCTCGCTCGTCCACTCCATTCGCAAAATCAACAAGCTGAAAGTACGGCAACCGCTCTCGCGGGTGCTGGTGCCGGTGCTCAGCGAAAACACGAAGCTGCAACTCGCTTCCGTCGAAGACCTCATCAAGGCTGAGGTCAACGTGAAGGCCGTCGAACTGCTCGACGACACGTCGGGGGTGTTGAACAAAAAAGTAAAGCCCAACTTCAAAGCCCTCGGCCCCAAGTTCGGGCCGAACATGAAAACCGTCGCGGCGGGCATCCAAGCCATGACCGCTACAGACATTGCCGAACTCGAACGCACGGGTTCATTCAGCATTCAAAATTCAGCATTCAGCATTGAACCCGCCGATGTCGAAATCCTCACCGAAGACCTCCCCGGCTTCCTCACGGCCCAGGAAGGCAACCTCACCGTGGCCCTCGACGTGAGCATTTCGGAGGAACTCCGCTACGAAGGCATCGCCCGCGAATTCGTGAACCGGATTCAGAACGTGCGCAAAGACCAGGGCTTCGAGGTGACGGACAAAATCACGATTTCGGTGAAAACCCAGGCCGAACTGGTGCAGCGGGCGCTGGAAACCAACCGCGAATACATCTGCACCGAAACCCAGGCGCTCAGCCTGAACCTGCTCGACGTATCCACGCCGGATGAACTCCACGACGCGATTGCGGTGGAGATGGACGAGTTTGAGGTGGCGGTGAAGGTGGAGGTGGTGTAATTTGTGGGCGCGGTGGGGAAGGAGGAGGCTGATTTTTACGAACTTCACGGAGGCTAAACCGTTCCGAACGCATGGCAACGACCGAACTTCTGGAAAAACTCGTCACCTACGCTGAGTACAAAGCCCTCGACGTGGACGATAATTTCCTCTACGAACTCCTCGACGGCGAACTCGTGCAAAAATCAGCCCCCTCGCCCCGGCACCAGAAGGTGCTGGCCGAACTCTACGACGTGGTGAAAGCCCACGTGAAAGCCAACGACCTGGGCACGGTGCTTTTCGCCCCCGTCGATGTGTTCCTCAACGAGTACAACGCCCCCCAGCCCGACCTGGTGTTCGTAGCCAAAGCCCGGGAGGCCCTGATTACCGACGACGGCATCATGGGCGCTCCCGATTTGGTCGTCGAAATCATTTCGCCTTCCTCCGTCCGCCGCGACCGGTACGACAAAATGCGGATTTTCAAACGCTTCGCCCTGCCCGAAGTCTGGCTCATCGACCCGGCCAACCGCTCCGTGGAAGTCCACGTGTTGACCGGCGGCGAATACGAGTTGGCCTCCTTTGCCGCCGAAACCGGCGAAGTGCGCTCGAAGGCGTTACCGGAATTGAAAGTGGACGTGGCGGCGTTGTTCGGGTGAGTCAACCAGGAGCCGTCACTTCGTTACCAGCTTGTACACCCGCACGTAATCCACGAGCATTTTCTGGGGGAAAACGGAATCGTCCACGCCCTGCTGGCCGCCCCAGTTGCCGCCGATGGCGATGTTGAGGAGCAGGTGCTGGGCTTTGTCGTAAGGCCATTCCTGCCAGCCGTTGCCGGTGTTCCCGAATTTGAAATAGCTTTTGTCGTCCACGAAAAACGTCATGTCCGTGGGCGTCCAGTCCACGCGGTAGGTGTGGAAAGCGTCCTGCGCGTCGGGCACGAGGGTGCTGGCTCCCTTGTTGGTCTTGATGGCGTGGTTGAAGGCCTTCGTGTGGATGTTGGCGTGAACGCGGCCAGGGTCAAATCCCACGTGCTCCATGATGTCGATTTCGCCGTTATCGGGCCAGAAGGCCGTGCCGTAGCTCGTCTGGCTAGCGAGGGTCCAGGCGGCGGGCCAGGTGCCCCGGCCCCTGGGCAGTTTCGCCCGGACTTCGATGCGCCCGTAGGTCCAGTCGCCCTTGCCCTTCGTCACGAGGCGGGCCGAGGTGTAATTTCTGCCCAAATACTCTTCCTTCCGGGCTTCAATCACCAGGTTGCCGTTCTCCACGCGGGCGTTCTCCAGCCGGTCTTTCGTGTAGTATTGCAGTTCGTTGTTACCCCAGCCGCCCCCGCCCACGTCGTAGCCCCAGCGTTTGGGGTCGGGCAGGCCGCTGTAGTCGAATTCGTCGGCCCAAACGGGTTTTTCGTCAAACCCGTACGACGCCGAAACCGGCGTGAACGTGGGCAGGGGGCCGTAGTCTTTTTTTTTCTGACAAAACGCCAGCAGGAACAGGGCGGCGAGGAGGGTGAGGCTGCGCAGGAGCATGGGGTTAGCGCTTTAGGAATGGCAAGTTAGTGGTTTGCAGGAAAATGTATGTTCGCCGCCTGCCGTGGCCCGTCAGCTAAAGCAGACGGCAAGACGGGAAAGCCCCTCCGGGGCTGAAATTCATTCTTTGAGTCCCGGAGGGACTTCTCACGTTTGCCGTCTGCTTTAGCTGACGGACAGCAGGCGGCGAGCAGTTGGCGCTTAACAGCATTTAACACGCACCCTCGTTAAACAGAAAGCCGCTTCGCTCGTCTCACCGACATTCTTCCAAATACCGCCTGACGTTTCATGAACGAAATCTCAAAGCAAACCAAAATCCAGCACCTGTTCTGGCGGGCGGGCTTCGGCGCGTCGCCGCAGCAGGTGCGGGAAGCCGCGAAAAAACCGCTGACCGAAGCCGTGGACGGCCTGTTCCGCGATTCCCGCAAAGATTCCCCACTCGACCACCTTTCCTCCGCCGAACCCGGCTACAACCGCAAGGCCCTCAAAAAGATGGTGCGGGAACGCGACACGATGGCCCCCGAGAAAAAGCGCCAGATGGTGAAGGATTTAATCAAGGAAAACCGGGGCAAAATCGGCGACCTCAACTTCCAGTGGCTCGACCAGATGGGCAGTGGCCGCGAGGCGTTGCGCGAGAAGATGACCCTGTTCTGGCACGGGCACTTTGCCTGCCGCAGCCTCAACCCGGCCTTCGTGCAGCGGCAGAACAACCTGATTCGCGGCCTGGCCCTGGGCAAGTTCGGCGACCTGCTGCGGGGCGTGTCGCAGGACCCGGCCATGCTGCAATTCCTCAATAACCAGCAGAACAAAAAAGACAGCCCCAACGAAAACTTCGCCCGCGAGGTGATGGAACTCTTCACGATGGGGCGCGGCAATTACTCCGAACGCGACATCAAGGAAGCCGCCCGCGCGTTCACCGGCTGGGGCTTCGTGCCCCTGTCGGGGGAGTTCGTTTTCCGCGAAAAAGTCCACGACGCGGGGACAAAAACGATTTTCGGCAAAACCGGCCCCTTCGACGGCGACGACGTGCTCGACCTCATCCTCGACCGGCCCGAAACCAGTCGCTTCCTGGTCACGAAAATGTACCGGTATTTCGTCAACGACACGCCCGACGAGGGGCACGTCGGCGAACTGGCCCGGCGCTTCCGCCGCACCGACTACGACGTCGAAGACCTGATGCGGGCCATCTTTACCGCCGATTGGTTTTACGACGCCCGGAACATCGGCGCGAAAGTTAAATCGCCGGTGGAACTGCTGGCGGGATTGCAGCGGCAATTCGGACTAGATTTCGGCGGGAAACAATCGGTGCTCTACGTCCAGAAAGCCCTCGACCAGGTGCTGTTTTACCCGCCCAACGTGGCCGGCTGGCCCGGTGGCCGCGCCTGGATTGATTCGTCGAGCCTGCTGCTCAGGATGAAGCTGCCCGAAATCCTCTTCAAAGGCGCAGAACTGGCCGTGCGGGCCAAAGACGACGGCGACGTGAACACCGAACACCTGGCCAACAAGGAGAATAAGTTCCTGAACACCACCGTAGACTGGACCGCGTTCGAGGCCGCCTTCGCCGGGTTGCGGGGAAAGCCCCTGCTCGATGCCCTCACCGCCAGCCTGCTCCAGCGCCCGCTCACGCCCGCGCAGCAGACGATGCTTTTGAAAAAAGCCACCTCCGTCCGCGACCTGGCCCTGGCCGTGGCGACGCTGCCGGAGTATCAATTGTGTTAATCAGCAGTCGTAAGTCGTAAGGGGTAAGTTGTAAGCGAAAGGCCGCCTGTGACTTATCCCTTACGACTTACCCCTTACGACTTTTTATGAACCGCAGAACCTTCCTCCAAAGCTCCTCCCTGGCCACGGTCGGGACGATGCTGATTCCGGATTTTTTGAAAGCCTATGAACGCCGCCACCTCGGCGAAGCACCGGGCACCGACCGCGTGCTGGTGGTCATCCAGCTTTCCGGGGGCAACGACGGGCTGAACACCGTCGTGCCCTACCGCAACGACGTGTACTACCGCGAACGCCCCCGGCTGGCGATTCCCGCCGCCAAAATCCTGAAACTGACCGACGACCTCGGCCTCAACCCGGCGATGGAGGGCTTGAAAGGCCTCTACGACGACGGCCTGCTCACGGTTGTCAACAACGTGGGCTACCCCAACCCCGACCGCAGCCACTTCCGCTCGATGGACATCTGGCAGACGGCCTCCGGCGCCGACCAGTACCTGCGCAGCGGCTGGATTGGCCGCTACCTCGACGCCCGCTGCTCCGGCACCTGCGCCCCGCACGACGCCATTGAGGTGGACGACACGCTCAGCCTGGCCCTGAAGGGCGAGCGGGTGAAGGCCCTCGCCGTGCAGCACCCGCAGAAGCTCTACCAGCAGACTCAAAACCGCTTCGTCCGGCAACTGGCCGAGGTGAATCACGACGAATTCGGCCCGGTGGATTACCTGTACAAAACGCTGTCGGAGACGGTCTCGTCGGCGGAGTTTATTTACGAAAAAGCAGCCGTCCACCGCAGCGCCGCCGCGTACCCCGACAGCGAACTGGCCCGGCGGCTGAAGACGGTTTCCGAATTCATCCAGTCGGGCGTGGGGGCGCGGGTGTACTACGTCTCGCACGGGAGTTTCGACACGCACGTCAACCAGGCCAATCAACAGGAGCGCCTGCTCCGGCAGTACGCCGATGCCGTGAACGCCTTCGTGAACGACTTGAAAAACGCGGGCGAGTTGAAACGGGTGAAGGTGCTTACCTTCAGTGAATTCGGGCGGCGGGTGAAGCAGAACGCCTCCGGCGGCACCGACCACGGCACGGCCAACAACGTGTTCATCCTCAACGGCGCGAAGGCGGGCGTGCTCAACGAAGCCCCCAACCTGACCGATTTGGACGAGGGCGATTTGAAGTTTTCGGTGGATTTCCGGGCCATCTACGCCTCCCTGCTTGACGACTGGTTGGGCACTTCCTCGGAAGCGGTGCTGGGGCGGAAGTTTGCAGGGGCGGTGAAGGTTTGATTTTTTAACCGCAGAGGCGCGGAGGTTTCGCAGAGGTAACAAGAGATTTTTCTCTGCGTCCTCCGCGAAACCTCCGCGCCTCTGCGGTTAAAAAGTGCCCGTTTTTTCGTACCTTCAAACCCCATGCTCCAGAAAACCCGTGGCCTCGTGCTCAACTTTCTCCGGTACCGCGAAACGTCGGTGATTGTCCACATTTATACCGAAGAGTTTGGCATCCAGAGCTACATCGAAAACGGCGTTCGGAGCAGCAAAGGGCGCAACAAGGCCGCCCTGTTCCAGCCGCTGACGTTGCTCGACCTGGTGGTGTACCACAAGGAAAAAGGGGGCATTCAGCGGCTGTCGGAGGTAAAAATCAGCCACCCGTTCCACAGCATTCCGTTTGAGTTCGCCAAGTCGAGCATCGGGCTGTTTCTGACCGAAATACTGTCGAAGACCTTGAAGGAAGAAACCTCCAACCCGCCCCTGTTCAATTTCCTGACCAATTCGGTGCTCTGGCTCGACGAGGCGGCGAGCGGTTACGAGAGTTTCCACCTTATTTTTCTAATGAAACTCGCCGCTTTCCTCGGCTTCGCTCCCGACAGCGGCATCGAAGTAGCCGACCAGCTTCGCCAGCACGGCCTGCCCATTTTCGACGACGACGCCCTCCGCCTTCTCGACCAGCTCACCTCGGCTTCCTACGACCACCCGCCCGCCCTGAGCCGCTCCATGCGTAGCTACCTGCTCGAATTGCTCCTGAAATTTTACGAACTCCACCTCGACGGGCTGGGTGAAGTCAAATCGCTGGCGGTGTTGCAGGAGGTGATGCGTTGAGGAGTTTAGAGTTTAGAGTTTGATGTGCGACACTAAGTTAGGGTAGTCTACTTCCTTCAAAAAGTGCTGTTTTTATCATTGAAGACGTCCGTTGAAGACGTCGCATTCTGAAGCCAACCGTGGATTTCGCCTGAATCAGTGCAAATCAGAGGGTACCCTAACTTAGTGTCGCACATCAAGTTTAGAGTTCAGAGTTTAGGGTTTAGAGTTACGTTAGCAACAACTCTAAACCCTAAACTCTGAACGCTAAACTCCTCAAATCTTCCGCTTCAACTCAAAATGTTTCCCCAAATACACCCGCCGCACGACGGGGTCTTCGGCGAGTTCCTCGGGAGTACCAGCACGGAGGATTTTGCCCTCGAACAGCAGGTAGGCCCGGTCGGTGATGGAGAGGGTTTCGTCCACGTTGTGGTCGGTGATGAGGATGCCGATGTTGCGAAACTTGAGCTTGGCCACGATGCTCTGGATTTCCTCAACGGCAATCGGGTCCACGCCCGCGAAGGGTTCGTCGAGGAGGATGAACTTCGGGTCCACAGCCAGCGCCCGGGCGATTTCGGTGCGCCGCCGCTCGCCGCCGGAGAGCACGCTGCCCTTGTTTTTGCGGACGTGCGCGAGGCTGAATTCCTCCAGCAGCGATTCCACTTTTTCCTTCTGCTCGGCTTTGGGAAGTTTGCTCAGTTCGAGCACGGCGAGGATATTTTCCTCCACCGTCAGCGTGCGGAACACGGAGGCTTCCTGGGCCAGGTACCCGATGCCGAGGCGGGCGCGTTTGTACATCGGCAGGTCGGTCACGTCCACGTCGTCGATGAAGACTTTGCCGCTGTTGGGCTTCACCAGGCCGGTGGCCATGTAAAACGAAGTGGTTTTGCCCGCGCCGTTCGGTCCCAGCAGCCCCACGATTTCACCCTGGGCCACCTGGTAACTCACGTTGTCGTTGACCAGCCGCTGGCCGTATTTTTTGACGAGGTTTTCGGTGCGTAAAATCACGTTTTTAGAGAAGAGAGCAGAGAGATGAGAGAGGAGAGTGCGATGAATTTCTAAATTTCTGCTCTCTGCTCTCATCCCTCTGCTCTAAAATTTAATGTCCCGCAGCGTCAGTTGCAGCGTCTGCTGGCCTTTGAAGTCGTTGAGTTCGAGGGTGTAGCAGAGGTGGCAGGTGGCGTGCGTGAGGAGGCGTTCGTAAAAGTGGGCCATGCCGAAGCCGATGGCCGTGAAGAGGGGCGAGTCGTCCTGGTGAACCTGGAGTTTCAGGTGTTTTTCCTTCATGATGTAGGGCAGACCGCGCAGCTTCACGTTTTCAGAAACGAAAACCGGGGTCATGTTCTGCGGGCCGAAGGGCTGCATTTGCTGCAAAATCCGGTAAAATTTCGGCGTGAGCTGGCGGAGGTGGACGTTCAGGTCCACGTCCACGAGGGGCGTGAGTTGCTCGGGTTTGATGCGGCGGGAAACGACCTCCTCGAATTTTTGCCGAAACGCGGGCACGTTTTCCGCCTTCAGGGTCAATCCGGCGGCGTACATGTGCCCGCCGAACTGTTCGAGCAGGTCGCTGCATTCTTCGATGGCCTCGTACACGTCGAAGCCCGGCACCGACCGCGCCGACCCGGCCACCTTGTCGTGCGATTCGGTCAGGATGATGGTGGGCCGGTGGTAGCGCTCGATGCAGCGGCTGGCCACGATGCCGATGACGCCCTTGTGCCAGTCGTTTTTGAACAGCACCGTGCTTTTTGAATGTTGAAACCAAGCGTCCCCTTCCATCATGGCAAGGGCTTCCTGCGTGATGCGCACGTCGAAATCGCGCCGGTCGGTGTTGTGAACGTTGATGTTCTGGGCGAAATCCATCGCCTGCATTTCGTTTTCCGACAGCAGCAGGTTGACCGCTTCGTGGGCGTGCTTGATGCGCCCGGCAGCGTTGATGCGTGGCCCGAGGCCGAACACGACGTTGGAGATGTCGAGGGTTTTCTGGAAACCCGCCACTTTGATGAGCGCCCCGAAGCCCGCGCGGGGGTTCTCGTTGAGCCGTTTGAGTCCGTAAAATGCCAGAATCCGGTTCTCGCCGACGATGGGCACGATGTCGGCGGCGATGCTGACGGCCACGAGGTCGAGGTACTCGAAGACGCGGGCGTCGGGGATGTTGTTTTTTCGGCAAAACCCCTGGAGCAGTTTGAAGCCCACGCCGCAGCCGGTCAGTTCCTTGAAGGGGTACGCGCAATCGGCCCGCTTGGGGTCGAGCACGGCCACGGCGGGGGGGAGTTCCGCGCCGGGCCGGTGGTGGTCGCAGACGATGAAGTCGAGGCCCCGTTCCTGCGCTTCGGCGATGAGTTCGACGGATTTGATGCCGCAGTCGAGCGTGACGACGAGGGAAAAACCGTTGGTCAGCGCGTACTCGATGCCCGGCCGCTGCACGCCGTAGCCTTCCTTGTACCGGTCGGGGATGTAAAATTCAACGAGGTCGGTGAAGGTTTTCAGAAACCCGTACACCAGCGCCACCGAGGTGGTGCCGTCCACGTCGTAATCGCCGTACACGAGGATTTTCTCGCCGTGGGCGAAGGCCTCTTCGAGCCGGGCCACCGCCCGGTCGAGGTCGCGCATCTGGAACGGGTCGTGGAGCAGGTCGAGACTGGGGCGGAAAAAATCTCGGGCGTCGTCAAAACACGTCACGCCGCGTTGCCAGAGCAGCGTCGCCAGCCCGTCGTCCACGTTGAGGCGGGCGCACAGCGCGTCCACGCAGGCCACTTCGTCGGGCGTTTGGGGGAGGGGTTTCAGGAGCCAGCGTTTCTCGGTCATACCCGCAAAGTAAACAGAAAACCGGAGTTTCGCCGGGCGGCGGCGGTTTTTACTCGACCACCCAGCGGACGAAGCGTTGCCCGTCAGGCGTTTGGATTTTCACGAAATACAATCCCGGCGGAAGGGGAAAAACCGGGCGCAGGCGGTGCGGAGTCCCCGGTTCGGACGCAATCGTGGCGGCGATGGGTTTTCCCGAAAAATCGAAAAGCGCGATTTCCGCCGCTTCGTCCGCGTCGAGTCGAAGTTCCCGTCCGTCTGAAGGGTTCGGGAACGCCAGCGCGGCGCTTTCAGGCCGTTTCACCGAAACCGCCACGGGCCGGAAAGTTTCTTCCCGCCCGTCGAGGTCCACTTGCCGGAGGCGGTAGTAATTCGTGCCGCGGAGCGGGCGCGGGTCGGTGGCCTCATACCGCCGGGCTTCGGCGGCGAAACCCGCTGCGCTGAGGCGGACGATTTCGGTGAAACTCCGCAAATCGACGCTACGCTCGACGGCGAAGTAGCGGCTGTTGCGTTCGCGGGCCGTGGCCCAGCGGAGCGTCACGGTGCCGTCGTCGGACGGTTCGGCGCGGAAGGCGGTCAGTTCGACGGGCAACGAACCGGACACGTCGCGGATGAGGAGGTCGTCGAGGAGAAACGCGCCGGTGCCGTTGATGAAGTAAAATTTGAGCTGGGTCAAATTCTGCGAAGCCGTTACCGCGTTGATTTCGTTGAAGGCCAGGCGGCCCTCCACCCAAACGTCGGCCTTGCCGTCGCTCACGGTCGAGGTGCCCCCGTCGGGCGAGACGTAGCTGAGCGTGCGCCCGGCCTTGTTGATGACCCAGGTGATTTGGGTGGGCGTCGTGATGACCTGCCCGTCGGTGGAACCGCCCACTTCGCGCACCTGCCAGCCGCCGCCGCCGATGTTGAAGGCCAGCCGGGAATGAACCTCGCCCGTCGGCACGACGGCCCCGTTGTCCGAAAACTGACCAATCCAAAACGTGGCCGCGTTGGTCGTGCTGCTGCTAGTGGTGCCCGAAATTTTGAACTGGATGTAAAGCGACTGGGGCGGGCCGGGAAAATCCACCCGCCGGATGAAGCGCCCGGAGTTGCCGCTGATGCGGTCCATTTTCAACTGCCCGCCTTCGATGCTCACCGTCGTGCCCGCCCCACCCGCCCCGACAAGCGTGAACTGACCGGGGCTTGGCGAGGGGCTTTCGTAGTCGGCCAGGTTGGTGCTGCCGTTGAAATCCTGCGAAAACAGCGTGGTTTGGGCGCAACTCCGCCGTCCCGTCAGGGCGAGCAAGACCAACAGCAGGGCAGGCCGGAGCAGCATGGTGAACGCGGGATTGGGAGAGCGGACAAACCTACGCGAAGGAAGTGAAAAATAACAGCGTAAAAATACCTGATTTTTAATCGCTTAAAACGAACGTTGGGCGGGATGGACGGGGTGCGATGGACCCGCCGTTTCTACCCACGACCTGCGCCCAAACGCATTCGCATTTCGCGCGAACGCGCTTAATTCTCAGCCTTTTTGCAGGCCTTCGCTTGCGGCCCGGCGATTTTTCCCTACCTTTGCCAGCCCAATTCCGAAACAGCGACGATTTTTTAAGCCATACTTCGATGAAACGCACGTTCCAACCTTCCAACCGCAAGCGCCGCAACAAGCACGGCTTCCGTGAGCGCAACAGTACGCCCAATGGCCGCCGTGTGCTGGCCGCCCGCCGCGCCCGCGGCCGCTGGAAACTGACCGTCAGCGACGAGAAGCGCCACAAACAGTAGCGATTCGTTTGGTTGTTTGAGGGTTTGGTTGTTTGGCGGTTTTGACAACCAAACAGACAAACGCGCAAACTTTGAAACCAACGTTCAAAAAGGCCGAACGGCTCAACAGCAAGAAAGTCATTGACCGCCTTTTCAAAAAGGGTAGCCCGGAAACCACCTCGGTGTTCGGCTACCCTTTTCGCGTTTTGGCTCTCCGTGAGGCAGAACAGGCTGGGGCATTGCCCGTCGTGCTGATTTCGGTTTCCAAGCGAAACTTCAAAAAAGCGGTGGATCGCAACCTCATCAAACGCCGCATCCGCGAGGCGTACCGGCTCAACAAGCACCTGCTTTTCGGGGGCGAAACGCCCAACCCGCCCACCTACCTCGCCTTCGTGTACGTGGCGAAGGAAATTCTGTCGTTTGCGGAGTTGGAAAAAAAGATGAAATTCGTTCTCCGGCAGGTCAAATGACGAAATTCGCGCCTTTTGTCGTTTGATAGAGGCTGCCGCTCAGTAAATCGATTCCGTACTCGCATTTATCCGCGCCATCCGTTCAATCCGCGGTTCTGACTTTCCCATGCAACGCCGTTCCTTCAAACTTCTCCTGCTGACCGGCGTGGCCGGTCTGGGCCTGACGCTGGCGTCGTTTACCGACCCCGGCGACCGCTTTTTCGAGATTGCCAAAAACCTCGACATCTTCGCCACGCTCTTCAAGGAGTTGAACACGTACTACGTGGACGACATCAACCCGAACAAGAGCATGCGTACAGCCATCGAGTCGATGCTCAAGTCGCTCGACCCGTACACGAACTACTTCCCCGAAGACGACATCGAGGATTACATGACCATGACCACGGGCAAGTACAACGGCATCGGGGCGCTCATCGGCACCCGGCAGGGCAAGCACCAGGTCATGATGATTTACGAGGACACGCCCGCCGCGAAATCCGGCCTGAAAATCGGGGACGAACTCCTGAAAATTGACGGCATTGATTTGAAAAGCCGCCCCGGCCTCGACATCGGCAAACTGCTCAAGGGCCAGACGGGCACGGCGGTGAAGCTCACCGTGAAGCGCTACGGCCAGACCGCCACCGAGGAAATCGCCGTGGGCCGCGACGTAGTGAAAATGACCAACGTGCCTTACCACGGCATGATTACCCCGGAGGTGGGCTACATCGACCTCAAGGATTTCACCGGCACCGCTTCCCGCGAGGTGCGGCAGGCGTTCCAGGAACTGAAGGGTCAGGGCATGAAAAAAGTCATCCTCGACCTGCGCGACAACCCCGGCGGGCTGCTCAACATGGCCGTGGAAATTGCCAACGTGTTCGTGCCGAAAGACGTGGACGTGGTCAGCACGAAGGGCAAAGTGACCGAGTGGAACAAAACCTACACCGCCCCCAGCCCGCCCCTCGACACCGACATGCCGCTCGTGGTGCTGACCAACAGCCGCAGCGCCTCCGCCGCCGAAATCGTGGCGGGCGTCATTCAGGACTACGACCGGGGCGTACTCGTGGGCCAACGGAGTTTCGGCAAGGGACTGGTGCAGGTGACGCGCGATTTGTCGTACAACTCGAAACTGAAAATCACTACGGCCAAGTACTACATCCCGTCGGGCCGCTGCATCCAGGCCATCGACTACAGCCACCGCAACCCCGACGGCTCGGTGGGCAAAATTCCCGATTCGCTGAAAACGGCCTTCAAAACCAAAAACGGCCGCACGGTGTACGACGGCGGCGGCATTGCTCCCGACCTGGAGGTGGAGAAAACCCAACCTTCGGCCATCCTGGCATCACTCTCGGCCAATGGGCTGCTCTTCGACTACGCCAACAAGTACCACCGCGAAAATCCCACGATTAAGTCTGCCCGCGAGTTCAACCTCAGTGACGCCGACTACGCGGCCTTCGTGAAGTGGCTGGCCGACAAGGAGTACGACTACACCAACCAGGTGGAACGCGATTTCGCCACGCTCGAAGCCTCGGCCAAAGCCGAGAAGTACTACCCCACGATTCAGGAACAACTCGCTTCGCTGCGCAAAAAACTTTCGCACAGCAAGGAGCAGGACCTCCAACTGTTCAAGCCCGAGATAAAGTACCAATTGGAGCAGGAAATCATCGTCCACTACAACCTCCAGAAGGGTCTTCGTGAGCTGTCGTTTGCGAAAGACCCCGAAATTCAGGCTGCGCTCAAGCTCTTCGGTGACCTGCCCCGGTACCAGGCGATTTTGAAGGGTGGGAAGTAGTATTGTTTTTCCGCACGCACTGCATCCATAGCGAGGGATTTAAACCGGCGACGGTGTCCTCGCTATGGATTTTTTTACGACCTGACGCATGCTGATTTTGTCATTGGAAACCTCCACCCGCGTCTGTTCAGTCGCTTTGCATCAGAACGGCGAGGTACTGGCCTGCTACGAGCTTTTCACCGAAAAATCGCACTCCAGGATGCTCACCACGCTCGTGCAGCAGGTGGTTGAACACGCCGGATTCCGCCTGACCGACCTCGAAGCCGTGGCCGTGGCCAAAGGCCCCGGCTCGTACACCGGCCTGCGCATCGGCGTTTCGACGGCCAAAGGACTTTGCTTTGCCCTCGACAAGCCGCTGCTGGCGGTGAACACCCTCGAAGCCATGACCCGGCAACTGGGGGATTTCGTCCCCGCCGACGCCCTACTCTGCCCGATGCTCGACGCCCGGCGGATGGAGGTGTACTGTGCGGTTTTTGATACGAAAATGAAGTTCATCGAACCGACGCAAGCAAAAATCGTGGACGAAACGGCGTTTGCCGAACATCTCGCGGAGCGCCCGGTTTACTTTTTCGGCGATGGCGCGGCCAAGTGCCAGGCCCTGCTCGCCTGCCACGGAAACGCCCGTTTTCCGGCCACACCCGTGCATCCTTCGGCCCGGACCGTGGGCCTGTTGGCCACCCGCGCCTACCAAGCCGGAGCCTTTGAAAACGTGGTGGCGTTTGAACCTTTTTACCTGAAAGAATTTGTTGGCACGAAAAAAGTCTGACCTTTTTTGTCTGAACCGCGATTGGCCGGGGTTTCAGGATTTTCAGGACGAAAAAGGCAGAATCCGTTTCGTCAATCCTGCCCATCCTAAAATCCCGGCCAATCGCGGTTCAGACAACCCAAGCGATGGAAGAAATCATCAACCGCGTCGCGAAAAGCGGCCTCGTTACGCTTGATTTGGAGGAATTCTACCACCCCGGTGAGCGGGTCGTGTACGACCTGAAGGACAACCTGTTCATGGGGATGATTTTGCGGGAAAAAGACTTTCGCGACTTCCTGAAAACCCACGATTGGAGCCGGTACGCGGGCAAAAACGTGGCCATCACTTGCTCCGAAGACGCCATCATCCCGACCTGGGCGTACATGTTGCTGGCCGTTCACCTCGAACCCTACGCGCACGCCTTCGTATTCGGCGATTTGCGGGCGCTGGAGGACAAGCTGTTTTTTGAAGCGATTGAAAAAATTAATCTGGAAGACTACCGCGATGCCCGCGTGGTGGTGAAGGGATGCAGCAAGGTGCCCGTCCCGACTTCAGCCTACGTCGAACTCACCCGGCGACTCCGGCCCGTGGTGCAGACGCTGATGTTCGGCGAACCGTGCAGCACCGTGCCGCTGTACAAACGGGCCAGAGCGGCAGTGACGGCTTGAAAATTTCACGCAGAGGCGCGGAGACGCAGAGCCTTTTACACACTCTGCGTCTCCGCGCCTCTGCGTGAAATTTTCGCTCAACCTTTTGCCACTACTTCCTGCTCCACCAAGACCCACTCCGGCTTCCGTTCGTACACCAGAAACGTGAAGGCGTAGGCGTGTTCCTCGTCCGCAGGATGGTCGCGGCGGCTGGTTTCAGCAAAGTTTTCATCGTTGAATCCGGGAAAAAACGCGTCGGCTTCGAAGTCCGCGTGAATCAGCGTGAGGTGAAGCGTATCGGCCAGGGGCAGGGCCTCCCGGAAAATTTCTTCCCCGCCCAGCACGAACACTTCGTCCTCGTCGGCATAGCGCGCCAGGGCTTCCTCGAAACTGTGTACGACTTCAAACCCTGGCTCGACCACGTAGTCGAGTTGCCGGGTCACGACCAGGTTGCCCTGCGGCGACCACACCCGGTCGGGCGTGTCGTAGCTTTTCCGGCCCATGATCATCTTGCAGCCCGCCGTGACGGCGTGCAGGTTGGCCCAGTCGGCGGGTAGGTGCGGCCAGGGCAGGCGGCCTTTGAGACCAATGGCCCGGTTCTGGCCCAGGGCGGCGATGAGGGAAAGGTGCATTAAAGTCGTAAGTCGTAAGTCGTAAGTTTTATGCGAATTGCCCGAAAAATTCTGCGACGTTACTGACTTTTTTTCGGGGAAAAATGCTGCTCCAGCCACTCGGCGGTACGGCGGAAATCAGCGGTGGTGAGGCCGTGGCTCGCGGGCAGCAGGTGGTGTTCGGGTTGAAAACCGCTTTGGCGCAGCCATTGTTCGTAGCGCGCCATGCCCTCGGGCTGGTAGTACGGATCGGAGGAACCGGAAAGAAGCAGCACTGGCGCACCGTTGGACTCAACGGCCGGGCCGGGGTCTTGCAGTGGCAGCATGGCCCGCCACAGCGCCGCGCCAGCCAGCCGCTTCGGGTGCCGCAGCAGCAGGGCACCGGCGATGTTGGCCCCGTTGGAGTAGCCCAGCGCAATGAATTTTTCCGGGTTCAACCCTTTTTCAACAAGCGTTTTTTGGAGAAAATCAGCCAGTTCGTCGGCACGGAAGCGCACGTCGTCTTCGTCAAACACGCCCATGCTGAGGCGGCGGAAAAAGCGGGGCGCGCCGTTTTCGAGCACGTTGCCGCGCACGCTGAGGAGGTTGAAGCCAGGGGCGAGTTGCTGACCGGTCGAAACCAAATCGTTTTCGTCGCCGCCCGTGCCGTGCAGCAGCAGCAGCGTGGGCACGTCGGCAGGGTTGGGCGCGGGAAGAAAGCGGTAGCGGAGGGGTTGAAACATAAAGTTTGATGTGCGACACTAAGTTAGGGTACCCTCTGATTTGCACTGATTCAGGCGAAATCCACGGTTGGCTTCAGAATGCGACGTCTTCAACGGACGTCTTCAATGATAAAAACAGCACTTTTTGAAGGAAGTAGACTACCCTAACTTAGTGTCGCACATCAAGTTTGAAGTTCGTAGTTTGAAGTTTGTAGTTACAGCATTAGAAACCACAAACTTCAAACTACGAACTTCAAACTGGCGTCACCGGTTCACCAGCCAGGCTTCCGGGTTGAGCTTCGTAAAGTTTTTCCAAACCTGAAATTGCAGTTCGGCGGTGCCGTCGGCGTCGGCGGCCACGGTGCCGATGGCGTCGCGGGCTTTCACCTTCTGGCCCTCCCGTACGGCCACGCTGCCCAGTTTGGCGTAAATCGTGAAAAATTCGCCGTGCTGAATGGCCACGATGCTGCCCATGCCGGGCAGCGAAGACACGTCGCGCACGACCCCATCGTACACGGCCCGTACGGCTTCCCCGGCTTCGGTCTGGATGTCGATGCCGCTGTTTTCGATGCGCACGCCCTTCAGCACGGGGTGAGGGTGTACCCCGAAACGGTCGGACACGAAACCCGATTTCACGGGCCAGGGCAAACGGTTTTTCGAGGCTGCGAACGAACTGGCCAGCGACACTTCCTCCTCGGTCATGGCCACTTTGGTGGGGGCGGCGGCTTTCGCTTCCCGGACGGCCTCGCGGGTCTCCACCACTTTTTCCTCGGCTTTGGCCACCTCGACGGCAGCTTTTTCCTTAGCGGCTTCGTCGTTGGCGGCTTTGGCGGCGGCTTCGCGTTCGCGGGCGGCCTTGGCCGCGGCTTCGGCCCGGGCGGCGGCGGCGGCTTTCTCGCGCTCGGCCCGGAGGCGGGCTTCGCGGATTTCCCGCTCAATCAAGGCGGCGATGCTGTTTTCGAGGCGGTTGGCGGCTTGCTGGCGCTCTTCCAGTTCGGTGCGGAGCTGGGTTTCGCGCTGGCTCAGTTGGGCCACCACGACCGTTTTCTGCTGCTTGATGCCTTCCAGGTTTTTGGTTTCCCGCACCTGCGAGGTCAGCACCTGTTCCTGCTGGGTTTGTTTCTGCTCGATGTTGCGCTGCTTGGCCACGAGTTCGCTCCGCACGGCTTCGATTTGCCGCACCTGCGTCCGGCGGGCGTCGCTGTACTGTTGCAGGTAGCGGTAGCGCATCACGAGCGAATTGAAGTTGGGGGCCGAAAACAGGAAGCTGAGTTTGTTGTAGGCGTTGCTGGTTTTCGAGGCGGCGTAAATCATGGCCGCGTACTCCCGGCGGAGGTTTTTCAAATCGTTGGCCAGTGTACCGGTGGTGACACGAAGTTCGCTGACTTCGGCCCTCAGCAAATTCAAATCCTGCGAAAGCAGGTTAATTTGCTTGCTTTTCGACTCAATCTGCTGGTCGAGGGCTTTTAACTGGCCTACCGTGGCTTCCCGGCGGGTGGCCGTGCGGTCGAGGATTCGGCTGATTTGGGCGATTTTTTCCTGGTTGCGCTTTTTCTCGGCTTCCAGTTGCTGGCGGGATTTGGGGGTTTGGGCAAGTGCCGGGAGAGCCAGCGCCAGCGTGAGGCCCCAAAAAAGGAGCGCCAATCGAAAGCAAAAATTCCCCCTGCCCAATATCCATTGTGGCCCCTTCAAAGGGGGAATTTTCACACCGCACATACCCACCGCCCCCCCCTGCAAACGGGGAATTTTTCTTGCTCCTACACAAATCCCACGCACAAGGGGGATTTTTACTAAAAAACTATTTCTTACGCTCATACCGCGACGGAATGCTGAACGGAAAACCCGGCGATTCGTCGGTCAGGTCCACCTTCTGGTGTTTGATTTGAATCAGGGTCTGGTACTGTTGGTTGGTGTCTTTCGAGGGGTAATCCACCGTAATCAGGCTGCTGTACGGAAACAGGAAACTGTTGAGGTCGGTGAAATCTTCAAACTCCAGCTTCAGGGCCGTGTTGGTGGCTTGCTCCTTCACTTCCAGTTTTTTCAGTTTCCGGTCGCGTTCGCCGATGTAGTTGTCCACCATGATTTTGCCTTCGTCCTGCCTGAGCAGGAAAAAATCTTTGCCCTTCGACACCCGGTCGCGGCGGCTGCGTTTGATGGGCAAATTGCCCACGATGATGGATTGCAGCAGGTCGTAGTTGAGGTCCACGCCGAATTTCTGGCTCAGTTCGGCGAAGCTGTACGGGTACACTTCGCGTTCGAGCAGGTTGAGAATGATGACCGAATCGCGGGTCACGACGCCCCGCGCGCCCGTGATGCCCAACTGCGCCACCGTGAACCAGATGAGGCTGTCTTTCCGCATCCGGATGTTGACGCTGGCGTTTCGGATGTCCTGGTCGTTGGACTTGAAGGAAAGTTTCGACTTGGCCGTCAGGTACCGGAAATCAATTTCCTGCACGTTGAACTCCGCGTTCCGGGTCGTATCGGTCGTATCCGCCGCCGGACGCTCGGAGCGGACGGGTGGGCGTTTGCAGCCCGCGCACAGCAGCGCACTCACCCCGGCGGCCAGCAGGTAAAAGCGAACGGTCATAGGCTACCGGTGGAGATTTTTCGGTCGAGTTGGGCGTTGGCCTGCCCCAGTTTTTTGGCCTTGCGCCACTGTTCGAGGGCTTTTTCCTTCTCGCCGAGTTGGGCCAGCACGTCGCCGTAGTGTTCGATGATGGTGGCGCTGCGGTCCTGGTTGAGGCGGACGGCCTTTTCGAGCCAGGTGCGGGCCTGCTTGGCGTCGCCGCTCACGAACAGCACCCAGCCGTGGGTGTCGAGGTACGTGGGGTTTTCGGGGTGTTTGGCCACGAGTTTGGCCGAAAGTTCGCGGGCACGGGCGAGATTTTCCTTGCGCAGGGAAAGAAAATAACTGTAGTTGTTGAGCACGTGGTCGTCGTCGGGCTTGCGCTTGAGGGCGGCTTCGTAGGCTTCGTTGCTTTTCTGGTGCTTGCCGAGGCCGTTGTAAGCATCGCCCAACTGCCCCAGGATGGCCCCGGCCAGTTCGCCGTCGCCGTCGAGGCGCTGGGCTTCTTCGAGCGACTCCACGGCCCGGTCGTAGGTGCGTTTCATCAGAAACCCGGCCCCGTTGAAGTACCAGTAGCTGGCCTGATTGGGAAACACCTCGATGGCTTCTTCGGAATGGGCGATGAGGCTGTCCACCTGGTTGAGTTCGCCGTCGAGGTAGAGCACCCGGTCCCAGACTTCCTTCATCGATTTGTCGAGGCGCACGGCCTGGGCGTACACATCGCGGGCTTCGCGTTTTTCGTTCTTCTGAAAAAGCAAATCGCCCAGGAGCACCGCGGCCTGGGGTTGGTCGGGGTTGGAGCGCACCAGCGACCGGGCGAACTTCAGGGCGTTGTCCTTCGAGGCCTCATCGGTGAGCATGCTCACGTAGCTCGTCAGCACGCGGGCTTTGGTCATGCCGTCGAGGTTGGGGTCGTTGAAGGCGATTTCCAGTTCGCGGTTGCATTTCTCCACGTCGCCCTTGCGGCGGTACAAATCGGCCAGCATGATGTGGGCCTGGGCGTTGTCGGGGCGCACGGCCAGGATTTTCTCCAGCCAGGTGATGGCCTGGTCGTTGCGGTTGTGGGCCAGGAGGAGTTCGGCCAGGTCCACCATGTAATCCACCTCGGTCGGGTCGGAAGCCACCAGCCGCTCGCCTTCGCGGACGGCCTCGTCGAGGCGGTTTTGTTTCAGGAAAATCAACTGCTTTTGCCGACTCACTTCCTCGTTGACGCCTACTGCCTTTTCAAGCCGGTCGTACACCTTCAGAGCCTCGTCGTATTTTTCCTGCTGGAGGAACATCGCCGCCAGTTCGAGGGTGTACTCCGGGTTGTCGGGGTATTTCTGGGCCAGCACCTGGTAGAGTTTGGTGGCCTCGGTGTACTGGTGTTTTTTCTGGTAAAGTCCGGCGAGGAGTTGGGAGTAGTACTGATTATCGTCGTCGAGCACGAAGGCTTTTTCGGCGTAGGTCAGGGCTTTGTCGGTGTTGTTGAGCTTCTGCTGGGTCTGGGCCAGGGCGAAATGCACGCCCGCGTTGTCGGGGTAGAGTTCAAGGGCTTTTTCGAGCATCGTCAGGGCGCGGGTGTAGTCCTCCATGACGTAGAACTTCATGCCCTCCGTGAAGGTCCGCTCCGCCTCGGCCGCCTGCCCGGCGCTCACCTCGACCTTCCGCTTGCCCTTCTGACCCCAGGCATCGGGCGTAAGCAGCCCCCCCAGCAAGCCCAGCAAGAGCAGTACCCTGAACGACGGTTTCATGTGTAGAAGATGTTGGGAATGTTCAATGCTCAATTTTCAATGAAGAATGATCACGTTGAACATTGAAAATTGAGCATTGAACATTCCGGTTTTCAAAGCTGAATCACGTTGTAATCCCCCACGCTCAAATCCACGGGCCGGCCCTGCACCTGGGCGAAACTGCCCACCATCGAATTGGCGAGGTTCACGTGCCGGAGCGTGGTGTGTTCCTGCACGATGCAGTTGCGGAGCACCGAATCGCTCACGCGCGTGCCCGCTCCTACCGAAACGTGCGGCCCCAGCACCGTATTTTCAACGACCGCATTTTCGCCGACGAACACGGGCGGAATCAAGACCGAATTGACCACTTGCGCCGACGGGGCCACCAGGTCGGTGTCGCGGATGAATTCGAGGTAGCGCTGGTTGGTTTCGACGGTGGCCCCCTTGTTGCCGCAGTCGAGCCACTCCTCCACCCGACCGGGCACAAACTTCGTGCCCTTCCGGCGCAGGTTTTCGATGGCGTCGGTGAGGTAGTACTCGCCCTTCACCTGAATGTTGTTTTCAATCAAAAACTCCAGTTCGCGCCGCAGGGCCGCTCCGTCGCGGAAGTAGTAAATGCCGATGATGGCGAGGTCGGAAACGAAGGTTTGGGGTTTTTCGACAAATCCCGTGATTTCACCCGCCTCGCCGAGGCTCACCACGCCGAAGGCGCTCGGGTCGGGCACGCGCTGCACCCAGACGATGGCCTCCTGGCTGACGTCGAGCCGGAAATCGGCCCGGAACAGCGTGTCGGCGTAGGCCACCACCACGTTTCCGTGCAGGCTGTCGGCGGCGCAGAGCACGGCGTGGGCCGTGCCGAGGGCTTCGTGCTGGTAGCAAATCCGGCCCCTGGCCCCGACCGATTCGGCAATGGCCAGCAGGCGCTTTTCAATTTCCTCGCCAAACTCCCCGACGACGAAGGCGATTTCGTCCACGGCCTGGTTGCATACCACGGCGATGTCTTCCACGAGCCGCTGCACGATGGGTTTTCCGGCGATGGGCAGCAACGGCTTGGGCACCGTGAGCGTGTGGGGCCGCAGGCGTTTTCCCATGCCGGCCATCGGGATGATGATGTTCATTGAAAACGAAGGTACTGAACGATGGGCGGATGCGGCGTACCCCAAACCGGGGCGCGTGCTTTTTTAAAGCCTCAAAAATGGGTAAAAAAGGCGGAGGATAAAACCGGGGCCGCGTTTTGGCGACCGCCCCGAAAATTTTTTCGGCCAAACCTGTTGCGCTCCGCCGGACGAGGGGCTATCTTTGCCCTCCCAATGCGCTGGTGAAGTAGCTCAGTTGGTAGAGCAACGGACTGAAAATCCGTGTGTCGGCGGTTCGAATCCGCCCTTTACCACTTCCCAACCCCCGAAACGTGTATCCTGTTTCGGGGGTTTTTCGTTGTAGCGGGTGTTTCTCGCCCCTGTAGCGTAGAGGAAAAGCGACCGTTCGCTAAGTTTTTCGAAGAAAATGCAGTTTTACCCGGCGGCTTCGTTTGGAAGTACCGCCGGTTTTGATTTAAAATCGAAGCCTGCTTTACCAGCCTTTTTTGCGATGCCCATTCGACTTCCGTATTCCAGTCTTTGTATTTGTGCTTTTGTTGGACTGCTTCTGGCGGTACTGGGTTGCGGCAATCCCGAAAACGAACTCAAAAAACGCCTCCGGACCGGAGCGGGCAAAGACGCCGCCTTCGACGCTACGGAATGGAAAGCCGTAACCGATTGGGTGGAGGAAAATCCGGAAGCGCTAAACGAGTTTGTCACCAACGGCAAAGCTGACTGCGGCAAACTGAAAACCTACGCCGCCGAATTGCTTAAAAAGCCAGCCGTGACGGCCCCCTGCGGCGGGGCCACCGCGTTGCGCCCCGCCGTGCGGGTGTTTCTGGAAAACTCCGAAAGCATGGACGGCTACGTGCAGGGGCGAACCGACTTTGAAGCCAACCTGGTGCGGCTGCTGGCCGATCTGAACGGTGAGTTTCCGAGTGACAAGCCGAGGGTGTATTTTATTGATTCCGAAAACATTCACGAACACCGCCTGCCGCCCGCAGGCAGTTTTACGACCTCGCTGCGCTCGTTCGTGGGCAGCCTCGAACCGACCGGCAAGAATCCCTGGGCCGCCACGGGCGGGCCGTCGGAACTCAACCAGATTCTGAACCTGGTGCTCGAAAACACCGACCCCAACGACCTCTCCGTGCTCGTTTCTGATTTCATCTACGCGCTCGAACCGGGCCGGTCGCCGAGCGAGGGCCTGCAATTTGCCAAAAGCAACACGTACAGCGCGTTCAAGGGCAAAGCCCGGAACACGGCCACGCTGGTGTGGCAGTTGCAGTCGCGGTTCAACGGAAAATACTACACAATGGCGGGCCAGCCGAAATCCTACGCGGGGCCGCGCCCGTACTACGTGTGGTTCATCGGCGCGCCAGAGGTGGTACGGCAGGTGATGAATGGCCTGAACACCAGCAACTACGAAGGCTACCAAAACCGGCTGGCCTTTTTCCCCAACGCAGGCGGGGCGGCGGAACCGTTTGCCACGGTTATCGTGCTGGAAGAACTGGGGAAACAAGGGGATTTTCAATTGGATACCAAAGACAAAAACCGCTTGACCCTGCGAAACGTCAACCCCGCCCTCGGCCCGATTCAGTTCAGCCTGGCGGTGGATTTGAGCCAGGTACCTGCGGACGAAGCCTACCGGACGGACCCGAAGAATTACCAAACCTCGTCGGGTTTCCGGGTGACGAAAGTTGAAAAAATCACGGACGATTTACTGAGCAAATTCTCGGCAACCGGCGCGGGAAACAGCGCGAAGAGACGCCTCCAGACATCGAGTGCGACGCATTTGCTGACGTTAGGCGCCCAGCGCAATTTCCCGATGCAGCCCGTCACCATCCGCCTCAACGACCAACTCCCTGCCTGGGTTGCCGCCAGCCACGCCTCAAACGACTCCGCCGGGCCGAATGCAAATCAAACATTTGGGCTGATGTATCTCATTGAAGGCGTTAGCCAGGCGTACAAACCTGCGGGCGTGGCCCCAACACTCGCCCGGTTCACCGTTAAACTCAACTAATCCCAATCCCTCCCGATGAACGATTTTTTTTCCTACGTGTACGAAACGCTTTTCCAGTTTTACCGCGACGGCTTTTCCCCCGACCTGCTCGACAATTCAATGTACGGACTCATCGGCAGCGTGGCTGTAGGCTGGGCGGTGCTGATGGCCGTGGTGTATTATTTCGTCATTCTCGCCAAACGCTCCGACACCTGGGCGCGGTGGTACTGGTGGCTGTTGTTTGGCGTCCTGGCGGCGGGCATTCCGCCCTTCGTGTTTGCCTGGCTGCACGTGCAGGGCGATTTTGATGGGCAGGGCCTCACCTACGAAACCGGGGATTACGTGGCCTTCGGCTTCTGGACGGGTGTACTGGCGGTGCTGGCGTACGGCATCGTCTCCAACCTCCCGCTGCGCTGGCTGACCCGAAACGGCAGCAGCGTTCCCTTTCCCAGTTGATTTTGTAACCTCATGGCTAAACTTTTCATTTTCGGCATCGGCGGCACCGGTGCCCGCGTCATCAAATCGCTGACCATGCTCATGGCGGCGGGGGTGCGGGTCAACGCCTCGGAGGTGGTGCCCATCCTGGTGGACCCCGACCGCTCCAACGGCGACCTCAACCGCACGCTCGACATCCTGCAACTGTACCAGCAAATCCGGCAAAAACTGGAGTTCGACACCAACCAGTTTTTTCGCAACAGCCTCCAGACGATTTCTGAACTGGCGACCAAAAACCAGCAGGCCGGGCTGGTGGCCGAAAACTTCCGCTCCAAGCTCGAAGGCGTGCAGAACAAGCGCTTCCGCGACTTCATCCACTACGACCTGCTCGACACCGACGAACAGCGGCCTAACCACGACCTGCTGAGCCTGCTTTTTTCGGAAGCCAACCTCGACGCCAGCATGGACGTGGGCTTCAAGGGCAACCCCAACCTGGGCAGCGTGGTGCTCAACCAGTACAAAGATTCGGGCGATTTCCGGGTGTTTGCCGAGAACTTCAACCCCGGCGACCGCGTGTTCATCATCGGGTCGCTGTTCGGCGGCACGGGAGCGGCAGGCCTGCCGTTGCTGCTCAAAAACATCCGCAACGCTGACAGCGGGGTGGCCAATTTCAACTTCCTCAACGCCGCTAAAGTAGGGGCGCTGGCCGTAATGCCGTACTTCGGGCTGGCCCAAAACGAGCAGAGCGCCATCGACGACCAGACGTTCATGGCCAAAACCAAAGCCGCCCTGGCCTACTACAAGGACAACGTAAACGGCGAACTAAATGCGCTGTACTACATCGGCGACCCCGACGTGAAAAAGCACGACAACCACGAAGGCTCGACGCTGCAGAAAAACGACGCGCACTTCGTGGAGGTGGCTTCGGCCATGGCCATCGTCGATTTCATGAGCCTCAGCGACGGCGAGCTCGTGGTGCCCGTCTGCCGGGAATTTGGCCTCAGCAACGCCGTGGGAGACACCAGCCACGACGCGTTTCAGATCACCTTCGGCGATTTGGAAACCAAGCAGTCGGTCGAGATGATTCGCCGCCCGCTGATGCAGTTGTACCTGCTGGACGCCTTCGTGCGGATGAAACTCGACGATTCGCTGGGTAAGCACCCGTGGTCGAACGCGCCGGGGAAAACGAAAATCACCGAGGTAGGCATCGGCGATTTTCGCCGCCTGCTCGAACGGTTTCTTGACCACTTCGAGGCGTGGCTGGCCGAACTGGAGCGCAACCGCATTTCGTTTTCGCCCTTCAACCGCGCCGTCACGATGCGAAACCTGCTGCAATTCGTGCGGGGCAACCCCGTGAAACGCGGGTTTCTCGACAGCGATTCGAGTGATTTCGTGTCGGCCCTCAACGAAGCCGCCAAAGGCCCGGCGGGCAACCTGCCGGAAGTCCAGAAATTCATGGCCGTTCTGTGGGCGGGCACGGATCGGCTCATTCGTCAGGAATTTAAATTTTAAAGGCGTTTTCTCGTAGGGGCAACCCTTGCGGTTGCCCGCAGCCTCTCGAATGACAACCGCTCAGGGCAACCGCAAGGGTTGCCCCTACGAGAAACAGCCAGCGCACGCCACCAGCCATGTCCAAGAATTTTCGCCACCACACCACCGGTTCCAACGTCGAGCACTGGGCCACCGTCGAAGCCTACGGCCAGCGGGAAATCGCGTCGATGCCCGACCCGGCCGGGATGCGCACGGGCAAACCGATCACGTCGATTCCCAGCCCCTTCGCCCGGCTCGATTTAGTCAAAACGGCCTTCGACTTCGTGGCCACCCACGACACCACCGACCCCGGCTACCTCGAAGGCGAGCGCGACCCGGCCACCGGGCAGCGCCGCCCCAACGACTACCACCGGCTCGTGTCCGACGCCCTCGATCTGGCCCAACTGCTCTTCGAGTACGACGCCGTGCGGGGCAACCTGAGCCTGTCGTTCTGGGACCGGAGCCAGCACCTGCGGCAACTCAAAGACAACGCGATGTGGCCAGGGCTGCGGCTGCTGGGCGAAACGCTGGATTTGTTCCTGGAGCGCGACAGCAAGACCAACAACTTCGCTGACGCCATGCGGTTGTACATCCTCAAGTACGACCACAAGGTCATCGGGGCTACCTCGCCGAAAACCCTGTTTTTCACCTCGGCCAACGATCTTTCGTTCGTCGACGTGACCTTTCCCGACGGCCACCGGGCCTTCCGCGACGTGCGGGCGCTCCACCAGCGCGACCCGGAGTTCGTCCAGTTTCTGTTTCATTTCTTCCGGGCGCACGGGCTGGCTGGGTTCATGGGCGAGGTCAACAACTACCTCGTGCGGACGAAAGAAAAGCTGCCCAAGCCGCTGGTCGACGTGCTCAACAAACAGCAGGCGGGCCAGTTTGCCACCACCTACGACACCATCCCGCTGTCGGGCGGGCGAGTGGAAATTTTGGGTGCGGAATTCAGGAAAAAGTTGGTGAAACCGGAGAACGTCTCCGCCGCCAGCGACTTCGTCATCGATTCGCCCAAGTACCGCCGCCTCGCCGAGGCCGACGCCACTGCCGATCCGAGGCCCGCCGTAATCCGACAAATGCCCCTGGCCCTGTTCGGGGCGCGCAAACCGCTGCAATACACGGCCTCGGCCAGGTGGGATGTCAACGAGAAGGTCCCGGCCTACGACCCCGCCGACCTCCACAAGCGCCGCCTGCCCGGCGTCTCGATGGAATACCCCTACCTCACGGTCAGCGATTTTCTGGAACCGTACCTGATCCAGACCGTTTTCCCGATTGACAAACGCAACTGGTTCGACGGCAACCTGACCGTCGAATCGGGCAGCGAAAAGCAAGGCTACCTGTTGCCGCTGACGGAGCGGTTCTTCGAGTTTTTCGACGCCGGGGACCTGCTTGGGCGGACGTCCGACGGCAAGCCGTTTTTCGAACTCACGCAGATTGCCCGGGGCGGCGTGCGGGCCACGTTGCGGGTGCCCATCAAGAAAGAGCGGGAATACGTGGAATTCACGCGACTGTACGAACCTGCCGCCGCTAACGAAATCACGCCGCCCGACCCGGAGCGCAACAAGGGCATTATCCTCACCAACCAGTTCAGCCTCACGCTGTTTCCGTTCCTCAAACCCGTCGAACCCCAGCCCGGCGACGCGGGTCAGGACTTCCTGCCCAACGTGTACCGGGTGCAGCTTATCGAGCAGGACTTCGACCCGCGTTTCGTGCAGAACCAGTACAAGCTCCAGTTTTTCCGCAATGATTTTTCGGTGAAAGTCGCCGCCACGGGCCGTACCCGCACGCCCCTCGTGGTGGGCCGGGCCGGCACGCACTACTACAAAGTCGACGACGGCTTCGACCTCATCCAGGTGCAGACCCAGCACGCCCGCGCCTTCATCCTGCCCCGCTGGAAGGCCCGTCCGGGAGGCAACCTCCGGTACCGTTTCGCCATCGACTTCGGCACCACCAACTCGCACGTGGAGTACACCGTCGACGGCACCGGCGGGCCGAGGCCGTTTGAAGTGACGAAGGACGAAGAACTGCAAATCGCTACCCTGTTCGACGACGCTGCCACCAGCAGCGACTTCGGCGGCTCAGGGGCCAACCTGCTGCGCGACAAGGTAGTGCGCGAGTTTTTGCCCGCCCGCATCGGCGGCAGCGCCGAGTACCGCTTTCCGCTGCGCACCATCATGCAGGAAGGCAAGCAGGTGAATTTCACCTCCGGGGCCGACGCGCTGATGGAGCTCAACCTGGGGTTTGTGTACGACCGGAATTTTGAAGAAACCCAGGACAGCCGTTTTCACCCCAACCTTAAGTGGTCGAACCCCGCCGACGCGGGCAACCCCCAACGGGTGCAGGCGTTTTTCGACGAGGTCATGCTGATGCTCCGCAACAAAGTGCTGCTCGGCGGCGGCACCCTCCGCCAGACCGAACTGGTGTGGTTTTACCCGGCCAGCATGAAACCAGCCCAACTGGGCAGCATCCGGGGTTTCGTGCAGAGCGCCTTCCGCAAGTACATCGGGGCCGGGGCCGACAACATCCGCGAGTTGAGCGAATCGGTCGCGCCGTTTTACTACTACACCAACACCGGCGGCACCACGTCGGGCCTCAACGTGACGGCCTCCAACCGCCCGGCCGTGTCGGTGGACATTGGCGGGGGCACCACCGACGTAGTCATTTTTCAGGAAATCTGGCAAAAAGGCCCCGATGGCATCCCCGTCAGCGACCTCCGGCCCCGCCTTACCACCTCGTTCCGCTTCGCAGGCAATGCGCTCTTCGGCACGGGCTTCGTGCCCAACGGTTCGGCCACGGCGAACGGCTTCGTGCGCAAGTACGCCGCGCATTTCACCAAATCCCTTGCCGCCGACCCGCGCCTGGGGGTACCGGCCCAGTTGCTCGAAACCCGGCTCAACGACAGCAGCGCCGAGGAAGTCAACAACTTTTTGTTCACCCTCGAAACCAACCCCGAAGTGCGGCGGGCGCTCAACAACCCCGGTCTGCTTTCGTACAACGCGCTGCTCGCCCAGGACGCCGACCTCAAACTGCTTTTCCTCTACTTCTACGCCGCGCTGGTGTACCACGTGGCCGGGATGATGAAGCAACGGGGCCAGAAAATGCCCGGTTACGTGCTGTTCAGCGGCACGGCCTCGAAGGTCATCGAAATCCTCTCCGGCGACGACTACGCCATCACCGACCTCACCCGCCGGATTTTTGAGCGGATGTACGGCGAAACGTATGCCGACAACGAGCACTTCGAGGTGCGCCGGGAGAAAAACCGTCCCAAAGAACTTACCTGCAAGGGCGGTCTGCTGATGACGGGGCATCAACTCAACCAGCTTTCCGGCGGCAACGCCCGGCAGCTTCAGCAACGAATGCAGGAAATCAACCGGGTGTTCGCGGGCATCGAAGCGAAGGGCGCAGCCACGCCCACGCCCGGCGAAATTCTGGAAGAAACGGCATTGGACGAGGTGGTGAACTCGGTGGAAACCTTTCACGCGTTCCTGCTCGACCTGCACCGCGATTTCGATTTCACCGACCACCTCGGCGTTTCGAAAGATGCCCTGAAGGTGTTCCGGGGCGAGGCCAACGTGGGCCTGAAGGAAAGCCTGCTGGCCGGTCTTTCGCAGCGCCTTTCCCGCGAGGAATCGGCCAAACTGGAAGAATCGCCGTTTTTTTACCCCATCACCGCCAACCTCGTGCGGCTCTCGCTCCGGCTGGCGACGCTCGCCCCCGTTGCCCAACCCTGATCTGCCCGTTTTCTCACTCTTTCGCCATGACGTTGAAAACGCTATTGTTAGGAATTGGTTTGCTCCTGGCGCAGGGGGCGTTGGGGCAGGACGGGCATGAAAAACCGACGGATTCCCCGACGGATTGGCTTTCCATTACGGTCGCACTGGCGGTGGGCGCATTGCTCGGCGTGGCCGGAACGCGGTTTTTGAAGGCGGCAAAAAAATCGCCTTCTTCCGACGAATTACCACCCCAGCCCAACCCGATGGCAACGGAAACCAGAGGCCAGGGAAACCGACCCCGGACGATGAACTACGAATTTGAAAACCAGCGGCTGAACGCGGAAATCAATCGGTTGAATCAGGACGTGAAAACCCTGAGAGAAGACAACCGGCGATTGCACGCGGAAAACGAACGCCTGCGCCAACACGTGAAAACCCCACCCCTGGCCCCGGAATCGTCGGTGCCGCCCTCGCCAGTGCCGCCCCCGGCGGCAACGGTTGTTGGCCCCAACGGGGTGAGTGCCGCTACCGTCGGGAGCGAGCGCTACTTTTCCATCCCCGACGTTGACGGTCGCCAGCGGGGATTCTGGCTCGACGACAACGGCCTTGAGGCCTACCGGGCGCACGCCTCCGCCTACCGCCTCACGCCGGTGGCCGACGGCCAGACGGCGAAGTTTGAAGTCGTCAACGCGGCGGAAGCCATGAGCAAACTGGTCGGCTCGCGGGTGTCGGGCGTGCTGCCGGTCTGCACTGAACTCAACGCCTACCGCCCCGACGCCAAACGCATCATCACCAAACAACCCGGCAAAGCCCGCCGCGAAGGCGACCGGTGGGTGGTGACCGAACCTGCTCACATCGAGTACGCCTGAGGGCATTTGAACACTGACCCATGCTTTTTCTGCAAGAAGCCGCCGTTTCCGCTCCGCCCGCCACTTCCTGGCTCGAGTACGCGCTCGTCGCCGTGCTCGTGGTTGCGCAGGCGGGACTGCTGATTCAGACGCTGGGGAAAATCAGCCGGTTTCGCGGTTTGCTCCGGCAGCCGCCGCTGCTTCAAGTGGTGCAAGTCAGGACGCACCCAGACACGGTGACGGGCCAATCCCCGGATTTGTACGCCGAACTCGTGCAGCGGCAATCCCCGGACTATCCCAGCACCGAACTCGTTGGCTATCCGGAAAAACCCAACGACCTTTCATTGGGCATTCTCAACACCCTCAACCGCTACCTGCTCAAAAGCCGGGGGCAGGTGGCCGATTTCGCGCTCGTCAAAGACGTGGTCGAGCGGCAAAGCGACGCCCTCGAAGAAGAAATCAACCAGGCCACGCCCCTGCCGCTGTACCTGGGGCTGCTGGGCACGATGGTGGGCGTCATCATCGGGGTGTTCAACATGAGCGCCTTCACCGACGCCGCCGACCCGGATTTGCTCGGGCGGGGCATCGCCGTGTTGCTCGGCGGGGTGAAAATCGCCATGATCGCCAGCGCGGCGGGCCTGCTGGCCACGGTCATCCTGTCGCTGGCCTTCCGGGGGGCGAAAGCGGCGGTCGAGCGCCAGAAAAACGACTTCTACTCCCTCGTGCAGAGCGACCTGCTTCCGCTGGTCAACCAGAGCATGGCGGCCAGCATCGGCACGTTGCAGGGCAACCTGATGAAATTCAACGACGACTTCGCCCGCAACCTGACCGCCCTCAGCGGCGTGATGGGTCGGCTGGGCGAGGTGATGCAGAGCAACGAAGAATCCATTCGGCAGCAAAAAGAACTCGTCGCCGAAATCAGCCGGGCCGATTTGGCCCAGCTTTCCCAGGCCAACGTGACCATCTGGCGGGAAATGAAGGTGGGCGTGGCCCAACTCGAACAATTCAACGCCTACCTGACCGGCCTCAACGGCATGGTACAGCAAAGCCAGGCTCTCGAAACCCGCGTGGCCGACCTCCTGACCCGCACCAACCAGTTCGGCGCTCTCTACGACCGCTCGGTGCAGAGCATGGAATTCAACGGAGCGTTGCTGGGCTTTTTGCAAAGCCATTTCGCCGAACTCGAAAAACGCCGCGACCTCATCAACAACGCCCTGCTGCACGTGGACGACGCCGTGTCGGGGGGCTTCGACGAACTCCGCGACCACCTCAAGGCCAAAACTGAGGCGTTTAAATCGACCCTGTTGCGGGAGGAAGATTTGATGTCGGAGGCGCTGGCCTCCAACCGGACGAACCTCGACAACCTGCGCTACCTCGAAAACCTGCACAAGCAAATGCAGGCGCTGATGGAACGCAACGCCCAGCAAACCGGCGAACTGCGCGACGTGGTCAGCCACCTGAGCCGGGAAGTGAGCGGCTTCCGCCGCGTGGTGGAGGCCGAAGTGGGCCGAACCCTGCCCCAGCGGGTGAAGGGGTGGTTCCTGCGCCCGTCTCCCAACGGAAAAACGTAGGCGAACATGGCCAAACCCGGCAAAACCAACTTTTTCTGGCCCAGCTACACCGACCTGATGACGAGCCTGTTCTTCATCATGCTGGTGCTGTACGTGCTGAGTTACGCCGCCTTGCGGGCGCAGCAGCGGGCCACGGAGGAGCAGTTGCGGAAAATCACGGAAATTCAGAAAGCGGTTGAGAATTTACCCCAGGCGTACTTCGTCCATCAGCCTCAGTACAAACGGTTTGTGCTGAACAAACAAATCCAGTTCGATTTGGGGGAATCTGAGATAAAACCCCAGTACCACGATTACCTGCGGAAAGTTGGAACGGCGGTGAATGATACCATCAATGCGTTAAAAACCCGCTTTCAAAACGACAGCATCAAGTACCTTCTCGTCATCGAGGGCATGGCTTCCAAAGTGACTTTTGCGAGAAACTACGAATTGAGTTACGAGCGGGCACTGGCGCTGTATCGGTTTTGGGAAAAGGAAGGGATCGTTTTCGATCCAAATGTTTGTGAAGTACAAATTGCTGGAAGCGGCACGGGCGGCATCGGGCGGGCCAGCCCAGATTACCTCAACCAGCGGTTTCTCATTCAAATCGTTCCTAAAATTGGTGTCATCAAAAAATAACACGTTCTGTCTCCTCGCTGGGTTGCTGTTGCTGACAGTCGCCCACGGCTGCAAATCCCGCTCGGCGCGGGAGCGCGAGCGGCGCGAGCAACTCCGGCAGCAAGCCGCCGCGCCGGTTCCGGCCAAACCCGAACCGGCACCGCCTTCGCCTGCTCCACCGGAAGCACCCCGCGACGAGCGCCCCGGTGCCGTGACCGTGCCGATGAGCGAGCAAAACGGCGTGTACTACGTGCCCATCGAGGTCAACGGCGTACGAATGCGCTTCATTTTCGACACGGGGGCCAGCCAGATTTCCATTTCCGAAGCCGAGGCCCTGTTTCTTTACAAACAAGGCAGCCTCACCGCCGACGACATCCTGGGCAAAGTGCGCTTCTCCGATGCCAACGGCGACATTTCCGAAGGCACCGAAATCAACCTCCGCGAAGTGAAAATCGGCGACCGGGTGCTGACCAACGTGCGGGCTTCGGTGGTGGAGGGCATCCGCGCCCCGCTGCTGCTGGGGCAGTCGGCGCTGGCGCGGTTCGGACAGGTTTCCATCGATTACGAAAAGCAAACGCTCACCTTGCGTTGAAAATCCGGGCGGTTTTTCTACTTTGGTTTTTCAATTCCTTCGGCATCCGCCCATGAAACACGCGTACCCCTTCCTCGTCTGCTGGCTGCTGGCCCAACCCCTGGCGGCCCAGACGCCCCTGGCCCAACGCCAACTGCCCATCACCCGCCGCTCGGCCGACAACGCCACGCTCCTCACCGAAACCCGCACGGTGGGCGCGGCCCTCGACGCCCTGCTCCGCGAACCGGCCGCCAAAGCCTACCACGCCGATTTGCGGGTTTTGAAAGCGGCCCTGGGCGGCGACGCGCCAACCGTGCGCGCCCGGCTCAAGCCCATCAGCGACCGGCTGAAAACCGACCGGCCCCGCGTGCAATTGACCAGTTTTGCCCGGGGTCTGGATTCGCTGCTGGCAGCGCAGCCCGCCCCGGCGACTTCCGCGCCAACCGCTTCAACGACGGAATCCACCCCGACCAACGGCGTGAAGCCCATTCCCGACCAGCCAACGGATGAAGCTGAGCAGGCTGGAGCCGATACCTTCGCCCTCTCGGCTCCGGTGAGTTCGACGGGTGAGGTGGCTGAGAAACCAACGGGCGAAGGGCTGAACTACTGGATGCTGGGCGCGATTGCCGCCGCGCTGGCAGCCCTGGCGCTGGGTTTTTTGTACGCGATGGCCCGCCGGGAAATCCAGCGCCTGCGCCGGAAGGAAACCTTCGGCAGCAACGAGCAACTGATGAACGCCCTGCGCAAGCAGGTGGCGGCTCAGCACGATGAAATCAAGCAACTGCGCGACGAAAACGACGCCCTGCACCGGGCGGCGGCTCCACCGCCTCCCCTCCGCCCCGCCCCGCCTCCCGCCGCCCCCGAGCCGCTGGCGGCGGTACTGGCCCCCGAGCCGGAACCCGAGCCAGAACTCGAACCGGCTCCCATTCCCCCGACGGCCCTGGCCCCGGAACAACCGGTCCCCGCCGCCCCGCCGCGCCCGGCATCGGTCACGTTTTTTCTTTCGACGCCCGAACCCGACGGGTCGTTTACCGACCGGCGTCAGGCCGAGTTCATCCCGTCGCGGTCGCTGTACCAGTTTCGGATTACCAACCGCGAAGGCACCGAAGCCGAATTCGTGTTTGCCGACGACCCGGCCTCCGTGCGCATGGCCCTGAGCGATCCCGAAGCCTACCTCGAACCCGCCTGTGCCTACGACGACCTCCAACCCGACGCCCGGCGCATCCGCACGCTCCAACTCGGCAAGGCCCGGCAGGCCGCTCCCGGCGAGCGGTGGGAAGTGGTGGAAAAAGCGGAGGTAACGTTTGGCTGAACGAATTTTCCCCAATAAATCGCTTGCGGATGAAACACGGTGTACCTCTGTTCTGCCTGCTTTTCACCTTGCTCGGCGCGGCCTGCGAGCCCTGGAACCTGGAGCCGCGCACGTTTCCGGATTGCACCGCGCCCACGGCCCGCATTGGCACCACGACCAACCTGCTGACGGTGAAATTTGAACTGCTCAACCTCACCGGCACCGCCGACGGCATCCTCTGGAACTTCGGCGACGGCACTACGTCGACGGTGTTCGGCATCAACCACACCTACCCCCGCCCTGGCACGTACCCCGTCACGGCGCGGGTAACGAACATCTGCGGCGACGAGCTGCTCCTCACCGCGACCGTGACGGTCAATCAGGCCACGCTGCCCCTCGTGACCACCCTCACGCCCACCGAGTTCACGGCCACCTCCGCGCGGGTGGGCGTGACGGTCAACTCGCTGGGCAACGACGTCATTTCGGCCTACGGCGTGCTGCTCTCGGCCACGCAGGCCGTGCCGACGCTGGCCAACACCAATCCGCCAACCTACCCCGGCAGCGGCCAGCCCACGGCCAACACGCCCAACACGCTGACGGCCAGGGGCCTGCAACGGGGCCGCACCTACTACGTGCGGGGCTACGCCACCAACAGCGCCGGGACGGGCTACGGCGAGGTAAAATCGTTCGTGCTATGAACCGACTCTGGCTGCTTCTGCTGATGCTTCCGGCGGCGGTCCGTGCCCAGGCCCGGATTGAAAACGTGCGGGTTGCCCAGCGCGGCGACTCCCTCGAAATTCGCTACAATCTGCTCGAACCAACGGCGGCAGACTCGGTGTTTCTGCGCGTTCGCACCCGCGACGACGCCCTTCTGCCGGCCCGGACCCTGACGGGCGACGTGGGCCAGATGCGGTCGGCGGGTACCGAAAAAGTCATTTTCTGGAACATGAACGCCGACGACGTCCGGCTGGATGGGGAAATTCAGGTGGAAGTCGTGGTGAAAACGGTCGTTCCGCCGCCTCCACCCCCGCTTCCCCCGCCGCCGGTCAAACCTGGTGGTGGCCCCGCCAACGCCCTGCTTTCGGCGGTTACGCCGGGCATCGGCAATGCCTTCGTGCAGCCACGCAGGGCCAGCGGCGGCGTTCGGTGGGGCCTGCGCCCGGCGGTGGCGGTGGCGTTTTACGGCCTGCTCGGGTACGGCATTTCGCAGAAACTCGTCGCCAACCGGGAGTACGATTTGTACAAAAATTCGTTGCGCGAAAGCCTGGCCCGGCCCCATTTCGAGGCCGCTAACCAGGCCCACCACCGCTACTACCTCGCCACGCGGGCGGCGGCGGTGGTCTGGCTCGCCGACGTGACGGCAACACTGCTGCGGGGGGTGAAAAACGACCGGCAACGCCGCACGACGACCGTTGCTATCCGTCCCGGCCCTGGCCGTTCAGGGCCTGTCGCTACCCTGTCGTTCAAACACCAATTCTGATTTTTCATGAAATGGATCCTGCTTTTTTGGGGAGGAATCGGGCTGGTGCCGGGCGCGGCCCAACGCACGATCCGCGTGTCGGCGAAGAGTGAATTCGTCCGGGTGAAAGTGCCGGTTGCGGAATCCCCCGGCGAAAATCTCTTCGCCCGCCCAACCTGGGCCGTGGGCCGGGGCCGGGAAGGGTTTTTCGTGAAAAAAGAAAATTCCTACGAAGTACAGCCCAGCCGCCCGAACGCCTGGAGCCTGATCCCGGTGGAATACGACCTCAACGGCGGGGATTTCGACCTGCGCCTGACGGTACACCCGGTCAATGGCCGCGTGCCCTTCGCGGGCCTGCTTCTCAGCGCCGACACAAGCCACGTGCCCAGCCACAGCCGGTACATTTTTCTGACCATCAACGAGTCGGGCCAATTCGTTTTTCAACACGTCGACGCGGGAGCCTCCGAATTTCTGGTCAAGGAAAGCAGCCCGCACATCCGGCCCGACGGCGACAATGAATTACGGCTGGAACGGCGGGATTTCTCGATCCGCGCGTACGTCAATGGGAAAGTCGTTGCCAACGAAACCTTCCGTCGCCTGGGTGGCCGCGACGTGTTCGTGGGCGTGACCACCGACGAAAAGGCACGATTCAGCGGCCTGTACGTGCGGGGCAACCGCCGTTAATCCACGAATTCGCCCTTCCGGTTGATCTGCACGTTCTGGCCCTGGTAACGCACGTTGGCCCGGTCGCCGTTGAAGGGGCGCACCCGCTCAAACTGGCAGGGGATCACGACCCGGTTGCCCTGGGCATAGCCCCACAACCCGGTTTCGTCGCAGTAATGCGGATGCAGCGGCTTCCCGGCCACCGGCTGAGCCACCCGCACGAGAAACCTTCGGGTGGCGGTTCCGGCCTGGAGTCGGTAGAGTGCATCCTGGGTGGGGTACACCGTGCGCTGGCCCGTCGGCGGTACCACGTCCAGCAGTCCGGTTGGCCCGTACAGTTCGGCGGAAGCGGCGTTTTCGATTCGCCAGTGCAGCACCGCCGGTTGTCCGGGTTCGGGAGCCGCCGGGGAGGCGTCGAAACGGACAATTTGGGGCGTCGCGGTTTCTTTCTTCTCCACGTAAACCGTCACGCGGGCAAAAGCATCGCCCACGCGCAGTTCGTACGTGCGCACCCCGGCGAAGGGCTGCCCCGTCGTCGATTCGACCGGTGCCCGGTCGATGGGTCGAACGCCCGGCCCGGAGAGCCGGATGGGTGTTTGGCCCGCGTCGTCCACCCGCCAGGCCAGCGTCACGGTTTCGCCTTCGCGGATGCGGGTCGGCGTGACCGTGAATGACACGATGCGGGGTTTTCCCGGCCGGACTTTCGGGGGCTTGGGTTGGGTTGACCGGGTTTGTTTCGCGGGGGTGGGGTCCGTTTTTCCTCCTGATGCGAGCAAATACCAGATGAATCCGCTCAGGGCGACCAGCGTGGCGAGCAGCCAGCCCACCCAAGCCCTGGAGGGGGCGCGCACCACGGCTTCCGCCCGCCGGTCTTCGCTTCCCGCCGCGTTTGCTGCCTGGAGCACGTAAGCGAGCGTACCCGCTTTTCGCGGCTTCAGGGTCAGTTCACCCGAGGAAGGTACCGGGCCGGAGGGCACGTCGGGGCCGGTCAGCGTGAGGCGTTCGGCGTGGGCGGTTTTCCAGCGCAGCGTCACGGAGTGCCCGGTCCGGAGTTCGGGGGGCGTGATTTCCAGCGAAACCTCCGGCAAGGGCGGTAACGGCGGGGGAGGCGGGGGCGGGAGAGGGCGTTTAATCACCACCGCCTGCCGGGCTTCCAGGCCCTGCGCGTTGAGCGTGTAGGTGCCTGATTTTTTCGGAAAAAGTTGCAACTCACCCTCCGGGTCGAGGTCGTCGGTGGGGGCGTCGGGGCCATACAGCCGCACGGGGGCGGCGTCTTTCGTCCGCCATTGCACAGTGATGGATTCCCCCGGCGGGATTTCGGCAGGCGATACATTGAACGACAGCAGTTGCGGGGGCGGAGGGGCCGCACTCAGGGTTTTCAGCCACTGCGTCGCGGTGAGTCGGTAGGCGGGGGTTTTGTCCAGGCCCAGCGCCAGGTCCTCGCGCAACCGGGGCCAGACGCTCGGCCCGGTGAGCAGTTCGTTGAACACGGCCGCCAGCGAATACCAGTCCCACTCGGCGGAGAGCAGTCCGGGGCGGTTCGGCCCGGTTGTCGCTTCGGGCGGGGTAAATGGGCTGAACTCAAGTTGGGCCGGAAACAGCACCGTGCCATCCGCCCCCAGCACCTGGGCCGTTTCCAGATTCAGCAGTTGCACGTTGCCGTTGGGCTGCACCAGAATGCCGTCGGGCGTGAGGTTGGTCAGCACGCAGCGGTACGGCGGAGCGTGGGCCACCTGAACGGCCTTCACCAGATGTTGACACACCCGGAGGCGCTGCCCGAACGCGACAACGCCCGCGTTTTCTTCCAGCCACTGCCGCAGCGGGCGGCTGCCCTTGACCGTGGCCGTCCAGTAGCCCGCTGGTTGGGCGTCTTCGTAAATCAGTCGCAGGGGCCAGGCCTGCGAGGTGGACCAGGGAAGCTGGCTCACCAACCGCTCGATGCGCTCGAAATGGGCCGCCTTCCGATGGGGGCGGGCCAGCACCTTGACCACGCCAGGGCGAGCTTCGGGTGGGTTGGTGACGAAAAAAAACTCGCCATTTCCGGCGGAAATGCCGGGTTCCTGCAAATCGAGCGGAGGCCCGTCGGGAGCGCCAAACGTATAAAGTTCGGAATGCACGTCGCGGTCAAAGGTTTCGTCAAAAATAGTCGCTCGGGCGTCCGCGACGAAATCATCCCCGACGTGGAGTCGCAACCAACTAAATTTCAGCCCCTTCTTGGAGGTTGCTCGGCAAGCGGCTATATTTGCACTCCCATTTTCGGGGTGCCCTGCCTAAGCCCCTGAAATTCACGCGCCAATCACACAAACAGCGATAAACAAGTGGATACGTTAAGTTACAAAACCGTTTCGGCCAACAAAGCCACCGTTCAGAAGGAATGGGTGGTGATTGACGCCGAAAACGCCGTGCTGGGTCGTTTGTCGAGCAAAATCGCCTCCCTCATCCGCGGCAAGCACAAGCCCAATTTCACGCCCAACGTCGATTGCGGCGACAACGTCATCGTCATCAATGCCGAGAAGGTGCGCCTGACGGGCAAGAAAATGACCGACAAGGTGTACGTCCGCCACACGGGCTACCCCGGCGGGCAGCGGTTCGCCACTCCCCGTGAGGTGCTGGCCAAGAACCCCCGTGGCGTGGTCGAAGCCGCCGTGAAAGGCATGTTGCCCAAGAACCGCCTGGGCCGCCGGTTGTTCACCAACCTGCACGTGTACGCGGGAACCGAACACCCCCACGCCGCGCAGCAACCCAAGCAAGTCGAATTGTAAAACCGGTTAATTGTTAATGGTTATCCGTTAATCGTTGGTTGTCCCGATTAACTTTTAACGATTAACGAATAACGTTCAACCAACCAAATGGCAGACGTAACCAACACGCTGGGTCGGCGCAAAACCTCGGTGGCCCGCATTTACCTCACGCCCGGCAACGGCAACATCACCGTCAACGGCCGTGATTTCAAGGAATATTTTCCCTCGGAAATCCTGCAAATCATCGTCAACCAGCCTTTCGTGACGCTGAAAGCCCAGGGCGCTTACGACCTGAAGGTGACCGTGGACGGCGGGGGCATCGCCGGACAGGCCGAGGCCATCCGCATGGCCGTGTCGCGCGCCCTCTGCGAGGTGGCCGCTGAAAACCGCCCCGCCCTCAAAAAAGAAGGCTTCCTGACCCGCGACCCCCGCATGGTAGAGCGCAAGAAATTCGGCCGCCGCAAAGCCCGCCGCCGGTTCCAGTTCAGCAAGCGTTAATCAATTCTTAGTTTGAGGTTTGTAGTTTGAAGTTTGTAGTTGGTTCTCTGGAACTACAAACTTCAAACTACAAACCTCAAACTCCCCGCCTCTGAACCCGGCTTACAGTGTCCGGTGCCGGGTTTACGCCTTTTTCAATTTTTTTAAACCAACCCAGTAAGCGCAGCAACGTCACTTACGACGTTCGACTGACGACTTACGACTCAAAAATGGCACAAGTCGAATACAAAGACCTCCTGGATGCCGGGGTGCACTTCGGTCACCTGACCCGCAAGTGGGACCCGCGCATGGCGCCGTACATTTTCATGGAGAAAAACGGCATCCACATCATCGACCTCAACAAAACCCTCGCCTCGCTCGACGAAGCCTCACACGCCATCAAGGCCGTGGTGCGCTCGGGCCGCAAGGTGATGTTCGTCGCCACCAAGAAGCAGGCTCAGGAAGTGGTGGCCGAAGAAGCCAAACGCCTGAAAATGCCCTTCGTGACCGACCGCTGGCTGGGTGGGATGCTGACCAACTTCACCACGATTCGGAAGTCGCTCAAGAAAATGTCCACCATCGAGCGGATGCTCAAAGATGAGGCCACGGTGAAAAACCTGGCCAAGCGTGAGCGCCTGATGATGGACCGGGAACGGGCAAAGCTCGAAAAACTGCTGGGGGGCGTGGCCGACCTGACCCGCCTGCCCGCAGCGCTGTTTGTGATTGACGTGAAGCGCGAGCACATTGCCGTGGCCGAAGCCAAGCGACTGGGGATTCCGGTGTTTGCCATGTGCGACACCAACTCCAACCCCGAACTGGTGGACTACCCCATCCCCGCCAACGACGACGCCTACAAGTCCATTTCGCTCATCACCCTGGCCATCGGCAAGGCGATTGAAGAAGGCCTCATGGAGCGCAAGCAGGACAAAGACGACGCCCGCCTGCAAGAGGAAGAAGACACCAAGCGCGCCGACGACGCGGGCGAGCCGGTGCTCGAAGAAACCGCCCCGACGGCCGCCGCGCCCACCGGCGAGGCCGATTCCATCGACGCGTAACCGACGTCATTCCGGTGTTACTCAGTTTTGAATAGCCCACGGCGTCACGGCGGTGGGCTATTCAGTTTCAGGGTTTGAGAGTTTGAGGTTTGAAGTGGAGAATTCAACTTTCAAACCTTTTCAAACCTCAAACTCTCAAACCTTCAAACCAACTCTCTTTCCCAACCAACTTCCCAATGGCTGCAATCACGGCTGCTGATGTGAACAAGCTCCGCCAAATGACCGGCGCGGGCATGATGGATTGTAAAAAAGCCCTCACCGAAGCCGACGGCGACTTCGAGAAGGCCGTCGATATTCTCCGCAAGGCGGGCCAGAAAGTGGCCGCCAAGCGCGCCGACAACACCGTGGCCGAGGGCCTCGTGCTGACCCGCATCAGCGACGACGGCACCAACGGCAAACTCGTTGCCCTGGCCTGCGAAACCGAGCCGGTATCGAAAGTGGCTGATTTCCAGAACCTGGCCCAGAGCCTGATGGCCCTGGCCGTTTCGTCCAACGCCGACGGCAAGGACGCTCTCGTGACCGCCACCATGCCCGACGGCCGCAGCGCCCAGGAGCACATCGTCGAACTGATTGGCAAAATCGGCGAGAAAATCGAAGTGGCCACCTACGAAAACGTGACCGCCGACCAGGTCATCGCTTACGTCCACTCGACGGGCAAACTCGGCGTGCTGGTGGGTCTGACCAACACCGGCGGGGCCGACGTGGCCGAAGTGGGCCGCGACATCGCCATGCAGATTGCCGCCATGAAGCCCGTGGCCATCGACCGCAACGGCGTGGATTCGGCGACCATCGAGCGCGAAATCGAAATCGGCAAGGAGCAGGCCCGCGCCGAGGGCAAACCCGAAGCCATGCTGGAGCGGATCGCCCAAGGCAAACTGGAGAAATTCTACAAAGAAAACACCCTGCTGGCCCAGCAATTCGTGAAGGACGGCAACCTGACCATCGCCCAACTGCTCGACCAGACGCGGAAGGGTCTGACCGTTTCGACGTTCAAGCGGGTGGCCATCGGCGGGTAAGTTTGCCGGGCTTTTTTTAACCACAGAGGTAACGGAGTTTTTCACAGAGGACACAGAGAATTTACTCTGCGCACTCTGTGAAAAACTCCGTTACCTCTGTGGTTACTTTTTTTCCGGCCCTGAATCCACCTTTTTCCACCCCTTCCGCTTCAGCAGGGCCAGCACTTCGGTTTCCAGTTTTTTTACCGCCGCAGGCGTGCCGTAGTAGTCGAGCACCGTATGGGTGCGGCCGCTGTCGGCGAAGGTCAGGTAGGTGCTGGGCAGGTCGCTGACTTTGGCCTGGTAGCTGGTTTTGAAGTTGAAAAACCGTGCGTCGCGGAAGCATTTTCTCAGTCTTGCCACTTCCCGTTTGGGCAGGCGGAGTTCGTAGGTGCCCAGGCGCTCGGTGTGTTCGAGGCCTACGTACCGCACCCGGCCGTCGGCGTACACGGTGAGTTGCTGCACCGGACAGGTCCCCCGGCAGGGCGTGGTTTCAAGGGCAATGACCCGCCCCGCCGTGTCCGTCGCGGCGATTTCGGTGGGCTGGGGCTGCGCCCAGGCGGCGGAACCCATCAGCAAAAACAGCCAGATGATTTTCATGGAAAAACCGGGCGCAAATCGGCCCGTTAGGGTACCAAACGCATCAAAATCCCCTCCCGACACGGCGGCGGTTTTCAAAGTCGTTAAAACAATCGGTCTCAGGGCCGGTTTAACCGACAACTCGTTCCTAACCCCCACGCCTTCCGCCTTCGTTCCGGCCCGCCTCGTTGAGGCCATGCCCGCCGCTCCGTTTTTCCCGCAAGCAACCCTTCTTTTCATCGCCATGAAAAACCGCGCCTTGCTTTTACCCGGAATCCTGCTGTTCGCCGTCTGCGCCGCCCGCGCCCAAAACCCCAACCCCACGCCCGACACGACCCGCCTGCTGACGGTGAAAGACACGAGTTACTGGAAACGCGACGCGCAGTTTGGGGCCACGTTCAACCTCTCGGCCTTCAACGGCCCCTGGAAGGAGCGCACTGGGGCCATCGGGGCCAACGCGTTGTTGCTGAGTTTCAAGGCCAACCTCAATTACAAAAAAGAAAAAGACGAGTGGACCAACGCCTTCCAACTCCAGTACGGTCTGGGACGCCTTGAGGGCCAGAGCACGCGCAAAAACATCGACGTCATCCTGTTCGACTCGAAGTATTCGCGGCAGTTGAACAGCGCGAAGTGGCGGGCCTTCGCCGGGGTCAACTTCCTGAGTCAGTTCGCACCGGGGTACCTCTACGCCACCACTCCCACGGGCCTGGAAACCCGCACGCAGGTGTCGGGGCTTTTCTCGCCCGCGCAAATCACCGAATCGGCGGGTTTTGAGTACAAACCGACGGGCTATTTTTCACTGCAATTCGGCATCGGGGCCATGCGCCAGACCATCGTGGCCGACAACGCCCTGCTGCCGCTCTTTCCCGAACAGCGGGGCCGGAACGTGCGCAACCAACTCGGTTTTCAACTCCTGGCGAATTTCGACAAGGAACTCGCGAAGGACATCAACCTGAAACTCCGCTACCAGGCCTTCGCCGACTACGCCGACCTGGCCGCCATCGCCAACCGCCTCGACGCCGTGCTGGCCGCCAAACTGGGCCGGTACTTTAACGTCAACCTCAACACCATCCTCCTCTACGACCAGGCCCTTACGCCCGCCGGCCGGAGTCCGGCTACGCAGGTGAGCTTCGTGTCGGGCATCGGGTTTCTGTACACGTTTTGACTTTCCGGGGGCTTTTCCGTTACTTTCAGGGCTTACCTCAACCAATTCGTTCAACCTAAACCCGTTTCAACCATGCTGAAAGAATTCAAGGAGTTCGTCATGCGCGGCAACGTCATGGACCTTGCCGTAGGGGTCATCATCGGGGCCGCCTTCGCCAAAATCGTCGATTCGGTGGTCGGCGACCTCATCATGCCCGTCGTGGGCATTGCCGGGAGCGTTGATTTCAGCAACCTGTACCTGCCGCTTTCCGACAAGGTGCAGACGGGCCTGGGCCTTGAAGAAGCCCGCAAATTGGGGCCGGTGTTCGCCTACGGTAGTTTTATTACCGCGCTGATTAACTTCCTCATTCTGGCGTTCATCATTTTCTGGGTCGTGAAGGCCGTGAACCGGTTGATGGACAAAAAAGCCACGGCTCCCGAAGTGCTCGAAGTCGGTCCGACGAAGGAAGAAGTACTGCTGACCGAAATCCGCGACGCTCTGCGCGGCCAGTCGCAGCCCCTATTGCGGGCCAGCGAGATGAAAACCAAAACCGACGGCGTGTAGAAGTTGCCCGAAGCCCAACGCAAATCCTTGCAAGGGTTTACAGAACGAAAAACAAGGAATGAAAAATAAGAAATGACGAAGGAAAAGACCTTTTGCCTTTCTTATTTTTCATTCCTTGTTTTTCGTTCCCTGTCTTTCCCACGCCTCCAGCCGGGGGTTCATCAGCCAAAACCACAGCGGCGGCAGCAGCGCCACCTGCACCATCGTCGCGTAGCCCGCCGGGAGTTGGGGGCTTTCCTCCAGGTGCCGCAGAATCTGGTAGCGGCGGTTGGCGTGGGCGTGGTGGTCGGCGTGGCGCTGGAGTTGGAACAGGTAAAAATTGCTCAGCAGCGGGTTGGCGTTCCAACTGTGCAGGGGGTTGACGCGCTCGTACCGCCCCGGCGCGAGTTCCCGGCGCATCATGCCGTAGTGCTCGATGTAGTTAACCAATTCGAGCAGCGTAAACGCCCCGACGCTCTGCGCGACGAAAAACAAGGGCACCCGCCAGAGCGCGGTTTGGAGGCCGGTCACGGCGTACACGCCCGCCGTCAGCGCGGCGCCGAGCAGCACCGGAAGCGCCGCGTACCACAGCATTCGGTTCGGCCAACTCCAGGTCGAAAATCCTTTTTTTCGCAAATTTCCGGTTTCAATCCGCCAGGCGCTGAGCCAGCTTCCCGTCACGGTGCGGAGCCAGAACGCGTAAAAGTTTTCGTTCCTGCGGCTCGTGGCCGGGTCGCGGGGGGTGGCGACCCACACGTGGTGGCCCTGGTTGTGTTCGATGAAAAAATGGCCGTAGCCCACCGTCACGAGCAGCACCTGGGCGTATAGTTTTTCGAGCCAGTCGGTGCGGTGGCCGAGTTCGTGGGCTACGGTGATGCCGATGCCCCCCGTGACCGTGGCGACGCCCGCCAGAAACGCCCCGGCCGTCCAGAGCGACCAGGTTCCGACGGCAAACGCCCAGGCCGCCCACACCAGCAGGGCGAGTTGCACGTACACCCACGCGTAGGTCACGAAGCGGAAGTAGCGTTCGTCGCTCAACGCTTTTTCGTCCTCGGGCTGCGGGTTTTCGGGGTCGAGGCCCATGAAGTAGTCCTGCACCGGAAACACACCGTACACGACCACCAGCGTGAGGAAATTCCAGTACCCGCCCGCGTAGTAACCCACGACCACGAACACGGGCAGCAGAAAAGCGTGGAGAAAACCGAGTTTTTTGCGCAGCGACATCGTCGAAATCGGTTGGGGGTGAATGCCTTGCGGAGCGGTCGGGAAGTTACGCAAAGTTTTCCGCGAATCGAATACGGGCAAAATCATCGCCCCGACGCCCCGAAGGTTCGCCCCGTTCTGGCACTTCGCCGTCCTCGCGCCCAACCTCCACGGCTCAGGAATTCGTACTCAATCCCGGCGAAGCCACCGGTTCCTGGTTCACGCCTGTCATTCGCGGGACGGACGGCGTGATGCGCATTCCGACCACGCCGGGCCTGGGCATCGGCTACGACGAGGGCATCTGGAAAACGGCGGAGAAAGTCGTTTGACGGAAGCCGCTTTCCGGTAACTTGTGCCTTCGCAACCACGCTCCCGATGCCCGAGCACGCCGTGCCCTCGCCCGACCACGCCGCCTGGCAACGACTCAAGGGGGGAGACGTAACCGCCTTAG
>ERZ1066118.75-NODE-75-length-108631-cov-18.489546_pt1 | contig 108631 bp, 121 predicted proteins | sample MGYA00382765_ERZ1066118 | MGnify/ENA primary metagenome ERZ1066118 (study PRJEB33369, sample SAMEA5778348) | biofilm metagenome | biome: Industrial cooling water; feature: Water cooling tower basin; material: Biofilm | place: United Arab Emirates | collected...
CCGGACGACCTCGCCCACGACATGCACGTCAACATCGTGACCTTCCAGCCCGGCGGCACCATCCCCTTCGAGGAGACGCACGTGATGGAGCACGGGATCTACGTGCTGGAGGGGAAGGCCGTCTACCGGCTCAACCGCGACTGGGTGGAGGTGGGGCCGGGCGACTACCTGTGGCTGCGCGCCTTCTGCCCGCAGGCCTGCTACGCCGGCGGGCCGGGGCCGTTCCGCTACCTCCTCTACAAGGACGTGAACCGCCACGCGGCCCTGCGCGGGCCCTTCCCCCCTTCGGTCTAGGAACATCCCCGGGGGTGCGGGGGCGCGAAGCCCCCGCCGCCCGGCACGAATGCGGAGCCCGCCCTGCGCACCATCGCCGCCCGTCCGCTGACCGCCGCCGCCTTCGCCCCCTTCGGCGAGGTGCTGGAGGCCGCGGGCGATCCCGACCGACTCATCAACCAGGGGCTCTGCGCGCGATTCCACGACCGCGCGGCGCTCGACTTCCACGGGGGCCGGGCGGGGCTTTCGGTCTTCAAGGCGACGCCGCGGACCCTGCCCTACCGGCTCGCGATGGTGGAGCGCCACCCCGACGGCTCGCAGGCCTTCCTTCCCATGACCGCCGATCCCTTCCTCGTGATCGCGGCCGAGGGCCCGGGGGCCGCGCCGCGCGCGTTCCTCACCGACGGCGCGCAGGGCGTGAACCTGCGCCGCGGGACCTGGCACGGGGTGCTGACGCCCCTGTCGGGTCCGGGCCTCTTCGCCGTCCTCGACCGGATCGGCCCCGGCGCGAACCTGGAGGAGCACTGGTATGAAGACCCCTGGACGGTGACCGCCTGACGCGCCGTCAGCGCCGCCCCATGAGCCGCGCCACGTCGAGCATGCGGTTGGCGAAGCCCCATTCGTTGTCGTACCAGCCGAAGACGCGCAGCAGCCCGCCCGCCGTCACCCGCGTCTCGGGGCAGGCCATGACGATCGAGGCGGGGCTGGCGCGCAGGTCGGTCGAGACGAGCGGCTCGTCGGTCCAGCCCACCACGCCCCCCGCCCCGCGGAAGGCCGCATTGATGGCTTCGGCGCCCGCGGGCCGCGCGGTCGTCACGCAGAGGTCGACGGCCGAGACGCTGGCCACCGGCACGCGCACGGCGCTGCCCCCGATCCGCCCGGCCAGATGCGGCAGCACCCGGTCCAGCAGGCGCTGCGCGCTGGTGGTCGTGGGCACCATCGACAGCGCCGCCGCGCGGCTGCGGGCGAAGTCGGGGCCGGGCGCGTCGACGGCCGGCTGGCTGTTCGTGTAGCAGTGGATCGTCGTCATCGAGCCGGTGGCGATCCCCCAGCCCTCGTCGATCAGCCGGACGAGCGGCGCCAGCGCGTTGGTCGTGCACGAGGCGTTCGACACGATCCGCTGCCCGGCCAGCGCGGCGTCGTTGGCGCCCAGCACGACCGTCAGCTCCGCCGCATCCGAGGGGCCCGAGACCAGCACCCGCCCCGCCCCCGCCCGCAGCCCCGCCCCGGCCACGTCGGCCGCATCCGCCCGCCCCGTGCACTCCATCACCACGTCGACCCCGGCGAGGTCGAGCGCCGCGAGGTCCGCCGCGCGGTGCAGGGGGATCGACCGGCCGTCGACCGACAGGCACCCCTCCTCCAGTCCGACGCGGCCGGGCCAGGGGCCGAAGACGCTGTCGTAGCGGAAGAGATAGGCGCAGAGCGACGGCTCGGCGATGTCGTTGATTCCCGCAACCTCGACCCCGGGGGCGGCCCCGCCCGCCCAGGCGCGCAGCACCGACCGGCCGATCCGGCCGAACCCGTTGATGAAGATCCGCATGGCCCCCGCCCGTTTTGCGGGCAGTCTCATCACGAAGCGGGCCGTCCCGCAAGCCGGGCTCAGGCGCGGGGCGCCAGCGCGGCCGCCCCGCGCAGCGCCGCGTTCTCGGCCGCGATGCGGACCGCCAGCACCGCCGCGTTCAGCGCGCTGAAGACGACCGCGACCCAGACGAGGCCCAGCGCCAGCGGCAGGATCGCGATCTCGGCCGCGACCACGGCGTAGTTCGGATGCGACAGGTAGCGGTAGGGGCCCGTGCGGACCAGCGGCTCGCCCGGCAGCACGAGGATGCGGGTCGTCCAGCGCCGCCCCAGCGTCGCCAGCACCCAGAGCCGCGCCCCCTGCACCCCGAGGAACAGCGCGGCCCAGCCCCAGACGAGGTCGCTGCGCGCCCCGAACGCCCAGAGCGCCGCGAGCCAGCCCGCGTGCAGCGCGACGATCAGGGGGTAGTGGCCGGGGGACGCCTCCACCGCGCCCCGCGCCTTCAGCGCCGCGGTGTTGCGCGCCGAGACCGCGAGCTCCGCCAGCCGGCTCAGCGTCACCAGCAGAAGCAGCGCCGCCGCCCCGGTCATGCCGCCGCCCGCAGCGCGACGCCGCTGGCGGTGAAGCCCGGCCCCATCGCGGTCAGCAGCGTCCGCGGGGGCAGGCCGGCGGCGATCACCCGCTCCAGCACGAAGAGCACGGTCGGCGCCGACATGTTGCCGTAGTCCGCGAGGACCTCGCGCTCGTGGTCGAGCGAGCCCTGCTCCAGCGACAGCGCGCGCTCCAGCGCGGTGATGACCTTCGCCCCGCCGGGGTGGCAGGCGTAGCGGTCGACATCGGCGCGCCGCAGCCCGCCGCGCCCGAGGATCGCGTCGATCGCGGGCGCGAGCCGCGCCTCGGCGAAGGGCGGGATGGCGCGGTCGAAGATCACCCCCAGCCCCTCGTCGTCGACGGCCCACCCCATCACGTCGAGCGTGTCGGGCCAGGTGTGCTGGCCCGCCATCTCCACCGCCGCGATCCCCCCCGCGCCTCCGGCCCGCAGAACGCAGGCGGCGGCCCCGTCCGCGAAGAGCGCGGTCGCGACGATGTTCTCCTTCGTCAGCTTGTCGAGGCGGAAGGCGGTGGTGCACAGCTCCACCGCGACGACGAGCACGTTGGTCCCGGGCCGCGAGACCGCGAGGCGCGCGCCCAGCGCCATGCCCGACACGCCGCCGGCGCAGCCCATGCCGAAGACCGGCACCCGCTCCAGGTCCGCGCGGAACCCGATCTGGTCGGCGGCCCGCGCGTCGAGGCTGGGCGTGGCCACCCCGGTGGAGGAGACGGTGACCACCGTGTCGACATCCGCCGCGCGCAGCCCCGCCCCCTCCAGCGCGCGGGTCGCGGCCTCGTGGAACAGCGCGCCGGCGGCCTCGAGGTAGACCGCGTTCCGCTCCGCCCAGCCGAGGGGGGCCAGATACCAGTCGAGCGGGCGCACGAGGTGCCGCTTGCGGATGCCCGAGCTCTCGAAGACCCTCGCCAGCCGCCCGAAGTCGTCGTAGCGCGCGGCGAAGCCGCCGCGCGCGGCCTCGGCCGCGTCGCGCTGGCCGATCACATGGGGCGGCACGGCGGTCGCGACCGACTGCAGGCGGGCGATCTCGGGCATGGGACGGCTCCTTGCGGCCGGATCACCGCGGCCCGCACGGCCAGCGTCGGGCGGCCCGGTCCAACATCCGGGGGCGGCGACGGTTCCGCCCGGCGGGTCAGGCGGGGAAGCGGCGCGCGAGCGCCGCGCGCTCCTCCGCCGACAGGCGTCGCGCGGGCAGCCCGCGCAGCACGATGGCGAGACGCGCGGCCGCCTCGAACTCCTCGATCGCGGCGCCGGCGGCGGCGAGGGTCGCGTCGGCCACGACCGGCCCGTGGTTGGCCAGCAGCACCGCCTTCGCGCGGCCCTCCAGCGCGGCGATGTCGCCTTCCATGCCCGCGTCGCCCGGCGCCCGGTAGGGCAGAAGCGGCACGCGGCCCAGCCGCATCACGGGATAGGGGGTATGCGCGGGCAGCACGTCGCCGGGATCCTCGGGCGGCAGGCAGGACAGCGCCACCGCCCAGGGCGAGTGCAGGTGCACGACCGCCCCGGCCCGGTCCCCCCGGGTGCCGTAGAAGGCGCGGTGGAGCGGCACCTCCTTGGTGGGCGGCTGCCCCGCCTCCGGCCGCCAGTCGGCCGTCAGCCGCGACAGGGTGCCCGGCTCCAGCCGCCCGAGGCAGGCGTTGGTCGGGGTGACGAGGAACCCGCCGCCGGGCCTGCGGCACGAGACGTTGCCCGAGGTGCCGGGTGTCAGCCCCCGGTCGAACAGCGACCGCGCGAGCGCGCAGAGTTCGCCGGCGAGGTCGTCGTCGGTCACCGGCCCGCCTCCAGCGCGTCGAGCGCACGATCGAAGAAGTCGGGGCCGCCGAAGTTGCCCGACTTCAGCACGAGGCCGCCCCCGTCCCCCGCCGGGTACAGCGTGGGCACCCCCGGCGCGACCTCGGCGCCGACGGCATAGGCGCGCGGCCCCAGCGCGGCGGCGACCGCGCCCGAGGTCTCGCCCCCCGCGACGACGAGCGCGTCGAACCCCTGCGCCCGCGCCGCCTGGGCGAGACGCGCGAAGAACCCGTCGATCCGGGCCGCCAGCGCCTCGCGCCCGTGGCGGGCCTGCGCGGCCGACACCGCCTCGGGGTCGGCGGAGGTGGCGAGCAGCGGGCGGCGGCCCCGTCCGGCTTCGAGGAAGGCCAGCGCCCGGCCGAGCGCGGCCGCGGGGTCGTCCAGCGCCTCGGGCGCGAGCGTCAGCACGGGATGCGCCTCGGCGTGCCGCGCGACCTGCGCCCGCGTGGCGGCCGAGCAGCTTCCCGCCAGCACGGCGCCCGTGGCGGCGCCCCCGCGCGCCCCGACCGGGGCGGGGCCGGCCAGGCCGAGGTTCGCGGGCAGACCCTGCGCGATCGCCGACGCCCCCACCACCAGCCCGTGCCCTGCGAGCCCGCGGCCCAGCGCCGCAAGGTCCGCGTCCTCGGTCGCGTCGCAGACGACCAGCCGCTCGCCCGCCGCGAAGCGCCGCGCGAGGCCGGCGGCGGCATCGGCCAGTTCCGCCCGCGGCAGGTGGCCGACCCCGCCCCCCGTCTGCCGCGCGAGCCAGCGCCGCAGGTCGGGATCGGTCATCGGCGTCAGCGGGTGCCGCTCCATCCCCGATTCGCTCAGCAGGCGGTCGCCCACGAACAGGTGGCCCTGGTAGACCGTGCGCCCGTTGGCGGGGAAGGCGGGGCAGACCGCCGCCCCGGGTGCGCCCAGCGCGTCCATCAGCGCCAGCGCGACCGGCCCGATGTTGCCGTGGGGCGTCGAATCGAAGGTGGAGCAGATCTTGAACACCACCTGTTGCGCCCCGGCCGCCCGCAGCCAGGCGAGCGCCGCGAGGGATTGCGAGACCGCGTCCGCGACCGGCGCGGAGCGGGTCTTCAGCCCGATCACCCAGGCATCCGCGCCGTCCGGGGCCGGTCCCCCGGGCACGCCGGGCACCAGCCGGGTCCGCGCCCCTGACCGGGCGAGGATGCCCGCGATGTCCGCGCCGCCGGTCAGGTCGTCGGCTATGACGCCGATCGCCGCGCCGTCAGGCATCGCCCGCGTGCTTCCAGTAGGCGGCCCAGCCGGTCGCCAGATGCTCGCGCATCGCCGCCTCGGCCGCGTCGGGGTCGCGCGCGGCGACCGCCTCGAAGATGCGCGCATGCGCCGCGCAGGCGTTCTGCGCCTCGCCCGGCTCGCGTCCCGCGACCTCGCGCTGGTGCACCAGCCAGCCGTTGACCGCCGCGTGGATCGCGAGGATCGCGGGATCGCCGGCGAAGGCGCCGATGCAGTAGTGGAAGGCCACGTCCGACCCGATGAAGTCCTCGTGCCGGTCGACGCAGGACCGGTTGTGGTCCAGCGCCGCGCGCAGGTCGGCGAGGAAGGCGGGTGTCGCCTCCTTCGCGGCCTGCCGGACAAGCCCGACCTCGACCAGCAGGCGCACCGCCTGGAACGACCGGTTCCCCTCGGCGGTGGACAGCATGTGCCGCACCGTGGGCACCAGCGCCGTGAGCAGCCCGGCGGCGGAGGGGAGGGCCACGCGCGCCGGCGCGCCGTTCCCGATCTCCACGAGGCCCGCGCGCTCCAGCGTGATCAGCGCCTCGCGGATGGCGGGACGGCCCACCCCGAAGGCCGACTGCAGCTCGCGCTCGGGCGGCAGACGCTGGCCGGGCTTCAGCTTGCCCGAAAGGATCAGCCCCTCGAGATGCCCGGCGACCTGCGCGAAGAGCTTGCGCCGGTCGATCTGGATCGGTTCTACGGTCAACCTATCATACCATCATGCTTGACAGCCATCATGCTGCGAGGCAATGTAACGAAAGGCGGACAGGCTGTCCATCAGGCAAACGAGACAGCCCGCGGCAGAGGGAGGAGACGGATGCGGATCGCCATCCTGGGCGGCGCCGGTGCCATGGGCGGGATCTTCGGGGCCTGGCTGTCGCGGGCGGGGCACGACGTCCACCTGGTCGACGTGTCGCGTCCCGCGATCGAGGCGATCAACGCCCAGGGCCTGACGGTGGAGGAGCGCGACGGCACGGCGCCGGTGTTCCGCCTGCCCGCGACCGACGACCCCGGGACGGTCGGCCCCGTCGACCTGATCGTGACCTTCGTCAAGTGCTACCACACCGAGGCGGCCGTCACCGCCGCGCGGCCGATGATCGGCCCGGACACGGCGATCCTGTCGCTGCAGAACGGCTGGGGCAACGTCGACCGGATCGCCGCCGTCGCCGGGCGCGACCGCGTGCTCGTGGGGCTGACCTATCACGGGGGCACGCTGCTGGGGCCGGGCCGGGTCCGGCATCCGGGCCACGGCATGACCTTCCTCGGCGAGCTGTCGGGCGAGGTCAGCCCCCGGCTGCGCGCGGTCGACGCCGCGCTCCGCGAGGCGGGGTTCGAGACGACGTTGAGCCCCCGCATCCTCGACGAGGTGTGGAAGAAGCTCGCGCTCAACTGCTGCACGCTGCCGACCTCGGCGCTCATGCGGTTCTTCGCGCACGAGCTGGTGGCGCATCCCGCCGCGACGGACGCCATGGCGCTGATCCTGCGCGAGGTGGTGGACGTGGCGCGGGCCCGGGGCATCGCGCTCGACTACGACGAACGCTGGGAGGCGATCACCGCGCTTCTGGAGAAGGCCGTGGGCGGCAAGGCCTCGATGCTCCAGGACGTGGAGGCGGGCCGGCGGACCGAGATCGAGGTGATCAACGGCGCCATCGTCGAGGCTGGGCGTGCGGCAGGGGTGGCCACGCCGGTCAACGCCATGATGGTGGCGATGGTGACGGCGCTGCAGGACAAGTACCTGGCCGCCGCGCGGGCGAAGGCCGCCTGACATGGCGGCGCGGCTGTCCATCGCGGGCGTGACCAAGCGCTTCCCCGGGGTGCGCGCGCTCGACGACGTGTCGGTCGCGATCGCACCGGGCGAGATCCACGCGCTTCTGGGCGAGAACGGCGCGGGGAAGTCGACGCTCGCCAAGATCGTGGCGGGCGTCTACCGCGCCGACGCGGGCGGCGTCGCGCTCGACGGCGAGCCGCTGGGCGCGATCGACGAGCGCGACGCGAACGACCGCGGCATCGCGATCGTCCACCAGGAGGGCAGCCTCGTCGGGCAGCTCTCGGTGGCCGAGAACGTCTTCGCGGGCCATCCGCCGACGCGCTGGCCGGGCCGGATCGACCGCGCCGCGATCAACGCCCGGACCGCCGAGCTGATCGCGCGGCTGGGCGTCGCGATCGACCCGCGCCGGCGCGTGGCCGACCTCGCCCCCGCCGAGGCGCAGGTGGTGGAGATCGCCAAGGCGCTGAGCCGCGACCTGCGCGTCCTCATCCTCGACGAGCCGACGGCGGCGCTGACCCTGTCGGAGTCCGAACGCCTGTTCGACATCGTGCGCGGCCTGGCGGCCCGGGGCGTCTCGGTCGTCTACGTCTCGCACCGGCTGGCCGAGATCTTCGCCCTCTGCCACCGGGTGACGGTGCTGAAGGACGGCCGGCTGGTCGGCACCCGCGACGTCGCCGAGGTCACGACCGAGGCGCTGATCCACATGATGGTCGGGCGCGACGTGCGCATCGACCGCGCCCGCGCCCATGCGCCGGGGCCGGTGGTGCTCGAGGCCGCGGGCGTCGCCAGCGGCCCCCTGGTGCGCGACATGGGCCTGACCGTCCGCGCGGGCGAGATCGTCTGCCTCGCCGGCCTGATCGGCGCGGGGCGCACCGAGTTCTGCGAGGCGGTCTTCGGCGCGCGCCGGCGCGACGCCGGGCGGGTGTCGGTCGCCGGACGCCCCCTCGACCCGCGCGAGCCGGTCGACGGGATGCGCGCGGGCATCGGCATGGTGCCCGAGGACCGCAAGCTCGCGGGCCTCTTCCTCGACATGTCGGTGCAGGACAACATCGCCGTCACCGTCGCGGGCACGCTGACCAGCGGCCTCGTCGCCTCCGACGCCAAGGCGGCCGCCCTGGCCGACCGCTTCATCCGCGAGATGAAGATCGCGACGCCCTCGCCCCGCCAGGCGGTGGGCAAGCTGTCGGGCGGCAACCAGCAGAAGGTGCTGATCGCCAAGTGGCTGGCGATGCGGCCGAAGCTTCTCATCGTCGACGAGCCGACGCGCGGCGTCGACGTCGGCGCGCGGGCGGAGATCTACCGCCTGCTGCGCGGCCTCGCGGCCGACGGCGTGGCCCTTCTCGTGGTGTCGTCGGACCTGCCCGAGGTGCTGACGCTCGCCGACCGGATCGTCGTCATGGCCGACGGGCGCCTTGCCGGCGAGATGCCCGGCGAGGGCGCGACCGAGGAGGACATCCTGCGGCTCGCGACCCGCGCGACGGTCTCGCTCGCCGCCCGCCGGTCCGTCCCCCGGCCCGCCACCGAAAGGATCACCGCATGACCGACGCCGCCCTCGCCGCGCCGCCGAACCCTGCGCTTCGCCTGCTGCGCCTTCTGGCCAACTCGCGCGAGCTGACGCTCGCGATCCTCGTCGCGGGGCTGATCGTGGTCATGGCGGCGCTCTATCCCGCCAACTTCGCGACCGCGGCGAACCTGCGCGCCGTCCTTCTCAACCTCGCGCCCGTGGGCATCCTGGTCTGCGGGATGATGCTCCTGATGATCGGGGGGACCTTCGACCTGTCGTGCGGGTCGACGCTGGCGCTCGCGGGGGTCTGGGCGGGGGTCGTGGTGGGCTGGTGGGGCTTGCCCGCCGAGGCGGGCCTGGTCGCGGGGCTGCTCGTCGGGCTGGTGGCCGGCATCGTCAACGGCCTGATCGTGACGGTGATCGGGATCAACGCGCTGATCGCGACGCTGGGCACGCTCGCCATCTACCGCGGCCTCACCTACGTGACGGCGGGCACGGGCGTCACGCCCATCTCGGACGCCTTCGCCGACTACGGGCGGATCACCGATCCCGTCTTCGGGCTGGCGTTCCTCTTCTGGGTGATGGTCGCCGTGGCGCTGGTGCTGGGGTTCCTGCTGTCGCAGACCCCCTACTTCCGCCAGTACTACTTCATCGGCGGCAACGCCCGCGCGGCCAAGCTGTCGGGCATCCGGGTGGACCGGATGCTGCTCGTGGGCTTCGCGCTGATGGGCGTGCTCTCGGGCCTCGCCGGCACGCTCTACGCCGCGCGGCTGAACTCCGCGGTCGTCAACGCGGGCGTCGGCATCGAGCTCAAGGTCATCACCGCGACCGTGCTGGGCGGCGCCAGCCTCAAGGGCGGCGAGGGCCGCATCCTCGGCGGGCTCCTCGGCGTCGTCTTCATCGCGCTCGTGGAGAACGCGATGATCATCAACCGCGTCGGCGTCTTCTGGCAGGGGATCGTGATCGGCCTCGTCCTCCTGCTCGCCGTGTCGCTCGACCGCTTCAAGCAGCTGCGCGGCTGACGCGGCCCCCGCTCACGAACGAGACCGGGACGAACCCGGCACCCCCGAAGACCTGACCCAAGGGAGAGAAAGAGACATGAAGTTCCTGCACACCCTCGCGCTTTCGGCGGCGCTGGCGCTGCCCGGCCTCGCCGCGCAGGCCCAGCAGTCCGAGTTCGGCCCCGCCGATGCCACGGACACCTACTACTGGATCTCCAACAAGGCGAACCTGCCCCTCTTCGTGCAGTACGACTATGTGGGCATGGAGAAGATCGCGAACGAACTCGGCGTCCGCGTCGTCGTTGCCGGCCCCACCGACTTCGACCTGCCGGGCTTCATCGCGGCGGTGGACCAGGTCTGCGCGCAAGGCCCCTCGGGCGTCGCGGTCGTGGGCGGCTGGGACCCCTCGCTGACCGAGCCCGTCCGCCGCTGCCTCGAGGCGGGGGTGCCCACGGTCGTCGTCGACGGCGACCTGCCCGACAGCGGGCGGCTGACCTACATCGGCACGAACTGGACTCAGGTCGGCGTGGCGCAGGCCCGCAAGATGATGGAGGTGCTGCCCGACGGCGGCCAGATCGCGATGATGTCGATCATCAACGCCGGCAACATGCGCGAGGCGGTGGCGGGCTTCCAGGCCTACATCGAGGCGAACGGCGGCGGGAAGTACGAGATCGTCGCCAACGAGGACGACAAGGGCGACGCGCAGGAGGCGGCGCGGATCACCGCCTCGCTGCTCGCGGCCTTCCCCGACCTGAAGGGCATCGCGGGCTTCGACAGCGAGAGCGGTGCCGGGATCGTCACCGCCCTGCGCGAGGCCGGCAAGGAGCCCGGCGACCTCAAGGTCACGGCGATGGAGCAGACCCCCGACTTCTTCAAGACCGCGCAGGAGGGCTGGGTCGACGGCATCATCGTGCAGAACCGCGAGCTGTTCATCTACTACTCGATCCAGATGCTGCACGACTACAAGACGAACGGGCTGCGCACCGCGGGGCTCGACGGCGCGAACGGCGGCCGGCCGATCCCGGACTCGGTCGACACCGGCGTCGCGGTCATCACCCGCGACAACGTCGACGCCGTGCTGGCGGCGCTCGGCGTGCAGTGACCCGACCGGGGCGGCGGATCGCCGCCCCGCCCGAGCCCGGACCCGGCTCCTCCTCCCCGCCGGATCCGGGCGCCTTCCGTCCCGAGGATCCCCGATGACCCGCCACCCCCATACGCGCCTCCGCTTCCACGGCATCGCGACCTACGAGATCGTGACGCGCGACGGGCGCCGCATCCTCTGCGACCCGTTCTTCGACGACAACCCGGGCGGGGTGGCCCGGCACGACGGCTTCGACCGCGTCGACCTCGTGATCGTCAGCCACGCCGCCTACGACCACCTGGGCGAGACCGACCGGATCGCCGCGCGCTACGGCTGTCCCGTCGTCTGCGGGGGCGAGGTCAAGGCCTGGCTGATGGATCGCGGCATCCCCGCCGGACAGATCCGCGCCACCACCTGGGGCATCCGCGTCAGGGTCGCGGGCATCGAGATCCAGCCGCTCGAGTGCCGGCACTGGAGCCAGATCCGCCTGCGGGACGGCAGCTTCATCTCGGGCGTGCCCATGGCCTACATGGTCTATCCCGACCCCGGCATCCGCTTCTACCACTACGGCGACACCGCGATCTTCTCGGACCTGAAGCTGCACGGCGAGCTTTACAGGCCCAACATCGGCTGCATCGGCATCGCCAACCCGCGCGAGATCCTTCACCGAACGCCGATGCCGGGCGAGATGCTGACGTCGGAGATGTCGCCGCGCGAGGGGCTTCTGGCCGCGCAGTGGCTGGGGCTGAGCACGGTCTTCCCCTGCCACTACATCACGCTCGACGGCGACCCGGACGTGGCCGAGTACATGGCGCTCGACCGCGCGGCGCGCGAACGGGGCGAGACGGTGCCCGATCCGGTGCTGCTGCGCGCGGGCGACTGGGTGGCCTTCGACGCGACCGGGGCGCGGGTCGGCTGATGCGCGTGCTGGTGTTCCCCGCCGTGGGCGATGCCGTCCTGGCCGACCGTCCCGACCCCCGGCCCGGCCCGGGCGAGGTGCGCGTGCGCGTCGCCGCCGCGGGCCTCTGCGCGGGCGATCTCTACATCTACACGGGCAAGAACCCCTACGTGAGCTATCCGCGCATCGGCGGCCACGAGATCGCGGGCGTGGTCGAGACCGGTGCCCCCGGCCTGCCCGAGGGCACGCCCGTGGCGGTTGAGCCCTTCATCGGCTGCGGCCGCTGCTACCCCTGCCGGGTCGGCAAGCCCAACTGCTGCGCGAACCTGTCCATCGTCGGCGTCCACCGGGACGGGGGCTTCGCGGACTACGTGGTCGTGCCCGCGACCCATGCCCATCCCCTGCCCGAAGGGCTCGGCCTGACCGAGGCGGCCTTCGCGGAACCCGTGGCGATCGGGGTGCAGGGCTGCAACCGGGGCGCGGTGACCGCGGCCGACCATGTGCTGGTCCTCGGCGCGGGCCCGATCGGCCTCGCCGTGGCCGAGGTCGCGCGCGGGGCGGGCGCGCGGGTCCACGTGACCGACCTCAACCCCGACCGGCTGGCCGTGGCCGCGCGGCTCGGCCTGCCCACGCTGCCGGGGGGCGAGGGGCTGGCCGCCGCCGTCGCCGACCTGACCCGCGACGAGGGGATGCCCGTGGTGATGGAGGCGACCGGCGCGCCCCCCGCGATGCGCGCGGCCTGCGCGATGGTCGCGGCGGGCGGGCGGGTGGTCATCCTCGGCCTCGTGGCGCGGGGGGTGGAGGTGGCGCTGCCCGGCCTCGACTTCACCCGGAAGGAGATGACGATCCTCGGCTCGCGCGCGAGCGCGGGCTGCTTCCCCGAGGCGCTGCGGCTGATCGCCGGGGGGGACATCCGCTACCTCGGGGTGGCCGACCGCCTGCCCTTCGCCTCGGCGCCCGCGACCTTCGCGCGGCTCGCCGCCGACCCCTTCGCGCACCACAAGGTGCTGTTCGAGATGGAGACGCCATGAAGCTCGTGACCTTCGACGCCGGCGACGGCGCGGCCCGCGTGGGCGCGCTGGAGGGCGACCGGATCGCCGACCTGTCGGAGGCGGCGGCGACGATGGCCGACGTGATCGCCCCCGGCGGCCTCGACCGCGCGCGCGCGGCGCTGCCCGGCGCCCCCCGCCATGCCGCCGCCTCGGCGCGCCTCCTCGCCCCGCTGCGGCCGGGCAAGGTCCTGTGCTCGGGGATCAACTACAAGGCCCATGCGCAGGAGAACCCGAAGGCCGTCATGCCGACCGAGCCCTTCTTCTTCGCCAAGCTGCCGTCGTCGGTCGTGGGGCCGGACGTTCCCGTGGCGCGCCATCCCCGCGTCGCGCAGATGGACTACGAGGTGGAGTTCGCGGCCGTGATCGGCAGGCCCCTGCACCAGGCCGCCGAGGCCGAGGTGATGCCCGCGATCTTCGGCTACACCCTTCTCAATGACCTTTCGGCGCGCGACGTGCAGTTCAAGGACAACCAGATCACGCTGGGCAAGAACTTCGCCGGCTACGCGCCCATCGGCCCCTGCATCGTCACGGCGGACGCGATGCCCGACCCCGGCGCCGTGCGGCTGACCACGCATGTCAACGGCCGCACGCTCCAGGACGGGAACACCTCGGACTGGCTGTTCCCGCTGCCCCGCCTGATCGCCTTCCTGTCGGGCGTCATGCCGCTGGAGCCGGGCGACATCGTGACCACCGGCACCCCCGCCGGGGTGGGCGTGTTCCGCGACCCGCAGGTGTTCCTCAGGGGCGGCGACATCGTGGAGATCGCGGCCGAGGGGATCGGCACCCTGCGCACCCCGATCGTGGAGGGCTAGGTGGCGCCCACGCGCATCGCGGTCGTCGGCTGCGGGTTCTATGCGCAGAACCACCTCAACGCCTGGCGCGACCTTGCGTCCTCGGGGGCGGCGCTGGCGGCGGTGTGCGACCTGGACGAAGGGAAGGCGCGGGCGGCCGGCGCGGCCTTCGGGGTTCCGTGGTTCACCGACCCCGCGGCGATGCTCACGTCTGCGCGCCCCGACCTCGTGGACATCGTCACCCGCGCCGACACGCACCGGCCGCTGGCCGAGCTTGCGTTGCGCCACGCGCCGGGCGTGATCGTCCAGAAGCCCTTCGCCCCGACCCTGGCCGAGGCGCGCGCCGTCGTCCGCACCGCCGCGCGCCGGGGCCGCTGGCTTGCGGTGCACGAGAACTTCCGCTGGCAGCCGCCCCTGCGCCGCGCCATCGCCCTGGTCGACCGCGGTGCGATCGGCGCCCCCTCCTTCGCGCGGATCCAGTTCCGCACGGGCTTCGACGTCTACGCGACCCAGCCCTACTTCCTGACCGAGGAACGGCTCTGCATCGCGGACGTGGGCGTGCATCTGCTGGACCTCGCGCGCCGCACCCTGGGCGAGGTCGCGCATCTCTCGGCCGAGACGCAGCGCCGCAACCCGCGCCTCCGGGGCGAGGACACGGCGACGATCCTGCTTCGCCACGCCTCGGGCGCGGTGTCGGTGGTGGAGGCCACCTACGAGAGCCGCCGCCTGCCCGACCCCTTCCCCGAGACGCTGATCGAGGTGGAGGGGCCGGACGGCGCCATCGCCGTGACGCCCGGCGGGCGGATCGAGCTGTCGCAGGGCGGTGCGATGCGGCGCAGCGCCACGCGCTCTCCGTTGGCGCCCTGGATGGGCGATCCGCGCTGGGCGGTCAGCCAGGCGGGCGCGCTCGAATGCTGCCGCCACCTGCTCGCCGCCTTCCGCGCCGGCCGCCCGGCCGAGACGAGCGGGGCGGACAACCTGCGCACCGCGGCCCTGGTGGACGCGGCCTACGAGGCCGCCGCCCGCGGCTGCGCCGTCCGGCCGGCGGAGCCATGAGCCGCTTCGCCCTGACCGTCGCCTTCACCCTGCACCCGGGGCGCCTGGCCGATTTCCTGCCGCTGATGCGCGAGAACGCGCGCCAGTCGCTCGCGGCGGAACCCGGCTGCCGGGTCTTCGAGGTGGCGCGGCCTGCGGCCGGCGCGCCCGACGCCGTCTTCCTGTGGGAGGTCTACGACGACCGCGCGGCCTTCGACGCGCATCTCGCCAGCGACCACTTCCGCGCCTTCGACGCGGCGACCGCCCCCATGGTCGCCGGTAAGACCGTCGCCTTCTACACGCTGGAGCCATGACGACCCCGCGCGACCTCTACGGCACCGACGAGCCGCCCGCGCCGCGCCGCGCGCTGTCGGCCGGGCCGCTGTCGGCGGTGCTGGAGGGGGGCCAGCTCCGCGACATCCGGTGGCACGGGATCCTCGCGCTGCGCGGCATCGCCTACCTCCTGCGCGACGCGAACTGGGGCACCATGGCGGTCGCGCTGCGCGGGCTCGCGGTGGAGGAGGGGCCCTCGGGCTTCGCGGTGGCCTACGAGGCCGAGGGTCCGGGCCTGTCCCTCGCGGCGCGGATCGAGGGGCGGGCGTCGGGTCGGCTGCGCTTCGCCGTCGCCGCGCGCGCCCGTCGGGACGTGGTGACGAACCGCACGGGCTTCGTCGTCCTGCACCCCGACACGGCGGCGGGCGGTCGGCTGCGCGTCACCCACGCCGACGGAACGGCCGAGGATACGGCCTTCCCCGGCCGCATCCGCCCCGACCAGCCGGCCTTCGACATCGCCGCCCTGTCCCACGACCCTGCGCCCGGCCTCACCGCCGTCTGCGCCTTCGAGGGCGGCGTCTTCGAGATGGAGGACCAGCGCAACTGGGCCGACGCGAGCTTCAAGACCTATGTCCGGCCGCTGGCCTGGCCCCGGCCCTACACGATGCCCGCCGGCGCCGAGGACCGGCAGGCGGTCACGCTGACCCTGTCCGGCCGGCCCGCGCGCATCCCGCCGCGCGGCGGGACCGAAGCGGCAGGCGGCACGATGCCCCCGCTCTGGGTGCGGCTCGACCCCGCGGGGCCGGTGCCGGCCGCGCTGTGCCTGCCCGGCCTCGCGCAGGGCGTCATCCTGCGCGCGACCGGGGCGCTGCCCGATCCGGGCCGCCTCGCCGCCGCGGCCCGGCTGGCGCGCGCGGGCGGGATGCGTCTCGGCGTGGAGGTCGTGCTGCCCGCCCGCGACCCCGTGGCGGAGGCCCGCGCCCTCGCGCGCGCGCTGGCGGGTGCCGCGCCCGACCTGGTCCTTGCGGGCCTGGCGCGCGACCTGACGTCCCGGCCCGCGAACACGGTTCCCCCGGGCGAGGCCAGCGCCGAGGCCGTCGCGCTCGCGCTGCGCGCGGCCCTGCCCGGCGCGACGGTGGCGATGGGCACGCAGGCCTTCTTCACCGAGTTCAACCGCAACCCGCCCGCGCCCGGCGGCCCCGTCTTCTTCGGCGTCGCCGCGACCGTGCACGCGGCCGACGATGCCGCGGTCATGGAGACGGTCGGCGTCCTTCCCGAGATCGCGCGCAGCGCCGCGGCGCTGTGCTCCGGCGGGCCGTTGCTGCCCGGCCCGCTCACGATCGCGCCCACCGTCAGCCCCTACGCGCCCGCGCTGGCGGCCTCGGACGGGACGACCCGCACCTGCATGGCCGCGCGCGACCCCCGGCACGGCGCGCTGTTCGGGGCCGCGCATCTGGCGGGGGTCGCGGCGGCGCTGGCGCCCCATGTCGCGGGCCTGGCCCCGGCCTTCGCCAGCGGCGACACGGGCCTCGCCCGGGCGGACGGCACGCCGCTGCCGCTCGCGCATGTCCATGCCGCGCTGGCGGCGGCGGCGGGGCGCGCGCTCGTCGCGGCGCGGGTCGACGACGGGCTCGCCACGCTGGCCTGGGACGGCGGCCGGCTGATCGCGAACCTCGGCGACGGCCCGCGCGCGATCCCGGCCGGGCAAGGCGCGCGCGACCTCCGGCCCGAGGGATGGCGCCCGGCCGCAGGGCCGCTCGGACCCTGCGGCTGCCGCCTCGTCGCGGCGTCGTGAAGGGGGCGGGATTGGTGGCAAGGGGGCGTCGCGGTCATGACCCCCACCCGGTGATCGCCAGCGTACGCGTGGCGTGAAGCAAGCGGCGGGACGATCGGCCCCGCTGCCTTTCGGTCAGAAGGGGCAACGGCGGCGAGGAAAGGGCCTGTCGTGATGCCGGCTGATCCGGCGGACGCGGAGGATCGCGACGTGATGCCGGACGCGCTCGATCGCGGTCGGCGCGCGCGGCTGACGCGGACGACCCGGACGGACCTCCGATTGTCGCAAGCCGGGGTCGCCACGCGGGTCCGCGTGGCGGTCGGCACGCTCCGCGCCTCAGGGCAGGCGCGGGTCACGCCGCCGGACGTCGTCATGGCCTCTGTCCGCGTCATCGGGCGGCATCCCGACGTCGTGGCCGAGGCGGTCGCCTGACCGCCTGCCGCTCGGGCAGCGGCGGTTGCCCTCAATAGGGCAGCCGTCCCAGCACCTCGACCGACCAGCCCATCCCGTTCATGGTGGTGATCGCGACCGGGTGCCCGACGGCGCGCAGTCCGGCGCGGACGCGCTTGATGTGGCTGTTGATCGTCAGGTTGTCCTGCCGCGTCGCGGTCAGGTCCCAGAGCCGTTGCGCCATGTGGTCGCGCGTCACCAGCCCCGACCGCGCGTCGAGCAGCACATGGAGCACCGTCGCGGGCATGACCGCGAGCCCGGTCGCGCGCGCGATGCGCTGGATGCGCGCGCGCTCGGTCTCGGGCGTGGGCGCGGCCGTCGCCGCGACGATCGCGGCGTCCAGCGCGGCGCCCAGCGCCTCGTCGGGGCTGCCGCCGCTGCCGATGAAGATTTGCCCCTTGTGCGTGACGGCGACGCCGTAGGTGCCCGGGAAGGGGTTCTCGGGGTGGTCCGGCGCGATGATGCGGGCCTCGGTGGTCATCGTGAGTCCTTTCGGGATCAGGTGGGACGGATCGTGACAAGGAAGCCCATCATCCCGACCGCGCCGTCGCCGGAATAGCTGAACTCGGTGGCCGCAACCACGCCCGCGGCCGGCAGGGCCTTGCTGCCCAGCGCGCAGGCCGGGGCGGCGTTGGTCGCCCCGCCCGCTGCGCCGAAGCCCGAAACCGCGTCGGTCGCGAAGGCGCCGCTCCAGGCAAAGCCGGTGGCCGCGTCGGTCCAGCCCCAGCTGTCGTTGTGCATGAAGGCAAGCGCCAGACGGTTCGGCCCGGCCGTCGGGTCGGCCGTCATCACGCCCGTCCGCCGCACGTTGGTGTTGGTCGCGAACTCGATCGTGCGCGCCACGGCGTCGATCGGGGCGGCGCCGGCGCCGGCGATCTCCCGAAAGGCCATGACGCAGTGCGAGGTGCTGGCCCCGAGCGTCACGGTCACGTCCGGCTCCGCCGCGCCCGCGACCTTCCAGAACAGCGCGCCCGAGACGCCCGTGCCGCCGGCGTACGGCGTGCCGATCAGCGTCCAGTCCGCGGGCGTGGCGACCGTGCAGGCCTTGTCGGGCCCCACGTAGAGAAGCATCAGGTTTCCCGGCGCGGGCGCGGACAGGAAGCCGGCCGTGCGCGTCGCGGTGCCCGCCGCGATCGTGGCGATCCGGGTCTGAACCACGGTCGGGACCGGCCCGTCGCCGCCGCCGCCCGTGCCGGTCACCGTGCCCTCGCCGCTGGCGCCGGGCGTCGCCGAGACGCTGCCTTGCCCGCCGGCGCCGCTCGCCCCCACCGTGCCGCTGCCCGAGGCCGCCACGGGACCGGAGACCGCCCCCTGGCCGTCATTGCCGCCGGGGTCGATCCAGCCCGTGCGGGACAGCTCGAAGGCGAATGTCGCGACCGTGGTCCCGTTTTCGCGGATGCCCGTGAAGGTGACGTTCAGCGTGTCCCCGCCCCCGTCGACGATGTCGAGGATGCCGGTCTGCGACGTGCTGGCCGCGATCCGGCCGTGGCTGAAGGGCCCGCCCTTGAAGCTGTTCGACGGGCGGTCGAAGGGGGCGGCGTGGATCGTGAAGACCTTGCCGCCGCCGCCCGTGGCGAAGTCGTTGTTGGTTCCGTCGTCGATCTGGATCGCATGCGCGTCGCCGGCCAGCATGAGCACCCGGCCTTCCAGGCCCTCGTCCTTGATGTGGTTGCAGAGCGCCTGCCGGTCGCCCAGCGGCCAGTCGACCGTCTGCGTCATCGACGTCTCGCAGCACAGGATCACGAACTGCCCGGCGGCCTTCGCGGCGGTGATCTCGTCCAGCATCCGCTGGCGCTGCGCCGCCGACAGGATCCGCGTCCCGTCGACCTTCTCGCTGCGCAGGTCGGGCACGACGAAGCGGATGCGCCCCACGACGTAGCTGTAGCCGATCGGCCCGCCGGCTGCGGGGAACCAAAGGTCGGGCACCGGGGCGCGCTTCCGGAACGCCGCGAGCGAGGCCACCCTCGACGGGCTTGTGGACGAGCTTTCGTTGGGGCCATAGTCGTGGTCCGACCACGTGTAGACGAAGGGCACCTCGCGCATCAGCACGCCCTTGGTCCCTTGCAGGCAGTAGTCGTAGGCCGCGTCGAACAGCGCCACGTCGTTGACCGCGATGTCCGAATAGTGCAGGTCGCCCAGGTGCTGGACGAAGCGCGGCCGCGGATCGAGCGCGTTGATCGTCGTGTAGATCGCGGAGTTCGGGCTGTCGCCGCAGGATCCGAAGACCATCCGGAACGACGCGGGCGCGCCCGCCGCCGGCAGGGTCCGGAACCGCCCCCGGTTGGCGCGGTAGACCGTGTCGCCGATCCGCACCCCCCAGTACCAGGCCGTGTCGGGCGCGAGGCCCGTGATCAAGGGCTTGGCATAGACGCCCTCGGAGGCGACGGACGGCCCGTAGACCACGCCCGCCGACAGGTCCGCCACCGGCGAGGCCACCATCCGCACGTCGGTCGCGGGCGCGCCGAGCTTGACGCTGGCGCGCAACCCGTCGGGCGAGGGCACGCCGGACCAGAGCGCGGTCACCGCCGCCGCGTCGTCGCTGTAGACGACGACGTCCCCGCCCTGGCCCGCAGCGGCCGGCGCTGCCGCGACGGCGCCCTGACCCTGCGCCGGGGCGCCGCCCGCGCCCTGCGCCCCCACGCCGGGCTGCACCGCGCCGGCGCCCGACACGGGCGCGCCGCCACCCGACACCGTGCCCGACCCCTGCGCCGCAACCGGCGCGCCGCCCTGCCCCGGGCCGGCCACGGGGGCCTGCCCCTGTCCTCCGGCGATTCCCCCGACGCCGCCCGCGCCGCGCCCGATGGTGACGATCGGCTGCACGTCGGACGACGGGACGAGGCTCGCGGTGATCGTCGCATGCCCGTCGCCCACCGTGCGCCCGCCGGCGCGGACCTGCACGTCCCAGACGCCGGGGCCCAGCGCGCGCGCGTCGAAGACGCAGCGCACGGTCCGTCCGGCCTGCGCGGTGGCCAGCCCCGCCACCGTCAGCCCGCGCCGCTCGGCCCAGACGGTGCAGGGCAGCCCCGTGACGTCCGGCACGTCCGGGTCCTCCATCTCGACCACCAGGTCGAAGGCCAGGCCATCGGCCTCGAAGGCCTCCACCCGGAAGACGTCGTCGGTCATGCTGCGCTCCATCGGCCGGCTACCGCCGGGATTGCAGGCCAGCCGCCGGGGATCGCGGGGTCCGGCCAGCGCCCGACCGGGCGCGGATCGGGCCAGCGCCCCGCGACCGCGGCCGTGGGGGTGGGCGGCGGCGCGGCGGGCGGAGGCACGCCCGCGGGGGCGGCGCGGCTCACGCCCCGCCCTGGGTGTAGGTGTAGGCGGTGATCGTGATCTGCTGCCCCACGGCCAGCGTCGGGTTGTCGAGCGTGATGTCCCCGCCCCCGCCCGTGGCGGTGACGGTGCCCTGCTCGTCCACGACGCTGCCCGTGCCGACGATGCGGTAGTGCCCGGCCGTGCCCGCGGCATCGGCCGCGGTGTCGGTCCAGGTGCCGAGCAGGGTCTTGGCGCCGTTCGCCGCGTCCGCCGCCCAGTCGGCGGGCAGCGGGATGGTCGCCAGCACCGTGCCCGTGTCGGCCGCGGCGCAGTTGGCGGGCGGCGGTCCCGACCGCAGCACCAGCGTGGGCGAGGGGCCGATCGTCGTCTCGCGGGCATTGTTCATCGCGTTGCGGACGCGCGCCGAGTTCTGGACCGCCATGGCGGGGTTCTCCTTTCAGGGGTTGGACGTGGGGTTGCGGCGCCCGGTGGCGGGGCGCGTCAGGCGCGGTTGCGCGTGAGGTAGGCGGCCGCGACCATGGACCCGTACTGGATCCAGGCGTCGGCGCCGGCAAGGAGCTGCGCCGCCTCGGACGGCGGCAGGGCGCGGGTCAGCAGCGGCACGACCACGCCCGTGACGGCGCCCGCGATCATCGCGGCCATCAGCTTGCGGGTCGGCATGGCGGTCGGCTGGTTGACCAGCCGGCGGGAAGCATTTCTCGTCATGAAGGGTCTCCGTTCAGGGATAGGATTTGCGGTCAAGTTCGAAGTGCGGCATGTCTATAAACCGCCAGTCGCCGCCCCAGACGATCGCCACCCCGAGCGCGTCGGCGGCGGCCTTCACCGCGGGCGCGAGGCGGCGATACATCGGGGTCGAGAACATCTCCTCGGTCTCGACCCGGCCGTCCTGGTCGATGTCGACGGTCGGGCAGATGTCGACGGCGTGGCCCGTCAGGTGCCGGCTGTTCCGGGTGCGCGAGGCGCCCTGCGCCACCAGCTGCGCCTGCCGCTCCGGGCTGCGCAGTCCCTCGATCACCACGAAGGGCACGGGGCTGAGCTGCCGCGCGAGGTCCATCACCGACCGCAGCGCAGGGTGGATGCCCTTGAGATTCCGCAGGCTGCGCTCGTCCCACGGCGCCCCCTCGGCCGGCGGAGTCGTGACTGGCGCGGGGACGCGCGCGACCGCGCGCAGGCGCCCCTCGTCGGCCGCCTCGAGGATCGCGGCGGTCGTGACCGGCCCGCGGATGCCGTCGGCCTCGAGGCCGAGGTCGGCCTGCAGGCGGCGGATCGCGGCGCTCACGGCAGCACCGGCAGCACGGCGGTGACGGCCAGCGTGGCGATCGCCGCCCACAGGGCTACGGCAAGGATCAGGATCAGGATCGGCATGGCGGCTCCTTCGGATGCGAAAGGCCCGCGACGGTCGCGGGCCTCGGGTCGTTGCGGCGTCCGGGACGTCAGGGCTTGGTCGCGGTCCGCTGCGGGGCGGCCAGCGCGCGCTGGATCATGTCGCGCAGGTCCTGCACGGCGTTTCGCGTCTCGCGCAGCTCCTCCTTGGTCTCGCGCTGTCCCTCGGCAAGGGATTCGTAGCGCGCGAGGCTGCGGCCCTCGTTTCCCTCGAGACCGCGCACGCGGACGTCCAGCGCCGCGACGGCGGCGCGGTCCGTGGTCATCGCCGCCTCGATCCGCTGGATCGCGTCCCTGGTCGCTGACGCGGCCGTCGCCTGGTCCTCGATCGTCTCGGTCAGGCCACGGTTCGCGTCGCCGAGGAACACCGCCGCCGCGATGAGCGCGCCGCCGAGGGTCAGCGCCGTCGGCAGGCCGATCACGATGGTGCGGGCGTCGGTCGGCGTCTCGGGCATTCCGTCTGTCTCCGGGGGGTTGGTCATCGCGCGGCGCCCTCCAGCGCGGCGATCCGCGCCGTCAGGGCGTCGATCCGCGCCGTCAGCGCCTCGATCCGCGCCAGGGCCTCGGCCAGCGCCTTCACCAGGTGCGGCACGAGCTTCGTGTCGTCGCGGCCTTGCATCACCGGCCGGGTCCAGGTCCCGCCCGTCTCGGGATCGGTCAGCGTCTCGACCGCGTCGTGCTCGCCCGTCACGGCCTCCGGCACGATCGCCGCCAGCTCGTGCGCAAACCAGCCGATGGCGCTGGCCTGCAGGTCGCCCCAGAACCCGTAGTGGCGCATCGCCCCGGCCAGCCGCGCGACGATGGACGCGGCGTCGTAGGTCTCCGGCCAGGGCAGCTCGTACTTCAGCCGGTGATCGGACGACGTGTTGTAGGCGGTGGCGCTGCCCGTCACGCTGATCGATCCGACGGTGTTGCCGCCGCGCGCGAAGAAGGCGGTGCCGCCGTTGTCGAGGCCCCGGTTCAGCGTCAGGCAACCGCCTCCGCCGCGCGACAGGTGCATGAAGCCGTCCGACTCGACGGCGGCGCCGTAGGTGTTGTTGCCTTCGCCGGGGTTGTTGATGGGCGTGGGACCGAACCGGCTTGCCGACGTGGCCATGCGCCCGATCTGCGTCGGTCCGACCCCGAACACGATGCCCGTGTCCGCTCCGCCGATCTCCTCCATCGTGACGTTGCCGGGCAGGGCGAAGCGGGCGCTCGCCATGATCTCCCCGCCGGGTCGGATCGTCGCCGAGACCAGGCCGGCGTGGCCGAAGCAGAACGACTGGATCCCGTCCAGGTACAGGCCGGTGTCCGGCGTGGATCCCGTGAACCCGATGGCCGGGGCGGCGGCGGACCCGGACTGCAGCACGAGGGGCACGTCGAGGATGGCGCGCGCGGCCGCAAGGTGCATCCGGCGCACGCCGCCCGTCCCCAGCGCCAGCTCGTTCGGGGCCGGGTTCCACAGCCCGGTGTCCCGGTCGCTCGCGAAGGCCATGCCGGGGGCCGCCTGCGTGCCCTGCGGCGCCATCTGCGCGACGGGCACCCAGGCCGAGTTGGCGAACAGCTTGAGGACCGGGCTCGTCGCGTTGGCCCGGTCGCACCAGAGCTGGTACGGCGTCGGGTTCGTGGGCGCGGTCACGTCCGCCCAGTTCGTCAGGAGCCCCGCGGTCCACTGGTTGATGCGGGCGACGGCGCCCGAGGGGCCGCCTCCCACCAGGCTTCCCGTGGTCGGCAGGGGCGGGGGAACGGCGGTCATGGCTGTCTCGCTCCGTAGGCCTGCGCGATGCCGGTGACCTGGCGGGCCACCGCCGCGCCGGCGGCGTTGAAGAACTGGAAGTCGATCCCGGCGGGGTCCTTGGTCATCGCCAGCCGGTCGCCCGACTGGCCGTTGAGCACGCTCATGCCGACCTCGGGCGTCACGAAGAAGGCCTGCGCGAAGGTCACGCGCCCGCCGGCGGCGGGGATCGAGGCGGCGAAGGGCACGATCCGGTCGGGCATGTCGACCGTCAGCGCGAGCTCCGTCACGACCGGCGTCACTCCGAACTCGCCGCTCGCCAGCGTCAGCATCGTCTCGAAGGACCGAGCGGTGTAGTCGCCCGTGACCAGCGGCCGCCACGGCCCCCAGGTGCCGGCGGCCGGCGCATCGCGGCTGGTGCGCACCATCACCCCGATCGCGACGTCCGCGCCGACGGTCCCCCCCAGCCAGTCGCGGACGAGCACGTTGGGCGCGGCCAGCAGGTTGTCCGCCTGGTCGTAGATCTGCGACAGGACCCGCGCCGTCACGCGGCTGGTGAAGACCCCGCCGAGGTCGAGGGGGGCCGCGAAGGCGTAGGTCCCCGACGCCGCGTACCCCGCCCCGGCGGTGGCGAGCCGCAGCCCGCCCAGGCCCGCGTCGACCACGGTGCCCGCCTTCGCGCCCGCGAACCCCGGGTGCTGCGGCGCGCTGGCGACGAAGTTCAGCCCGACGAGGCCCGCGATCGTCGTGGTCAGCACGGCGGCGCTGGCCGACAGCCGGCCGCCGTCGTCGATCGCGCGGATGAGGTAGGTTCCGACCTGCGCGGGCACCTCCACGCTCGTGCCCGTGCCGGAGGCGATGTCGATGGCGCCCGTCCAGGTCGCCCCCGACGTCAGCGGCGTGTAGCGGATCCGGTAGCCCGCAAGGTCGAGCGCCTCGACGGCCGTCCAGCGCAGCCGCGCCTTGTCGTCGATCACGTCGATCGCGAAGCCCGTCACGTCGGGCGGGACCTCGGCGTAGAGCTGCGCGTCCCAGTTGACGACGTAGGTCCACTCCCCGCTCAGCCCGAAGGCGTTGATGCAGCGCGCGGCCAGGTCGTAGAGCCCGTCGACGATGGGGGCCGCCTCGAAGACCGCCTGCGATCCCCGTCCCATCTGGATCCAGGCGTCGTCGCCCGACCGGCGGTAGACCACCTCGTACTGGTCGAAGTAGGCGCCCATGTGCGACATCTCGACCCGCAGCACCCCGATCGTCCGCCCGTTCACCGCGCGCAGCCCCGCCGAGGGCGCGAGGTTCGCCTGCGGGGCGGTGCGCCAGTCGGGCAGGCCCGTGTCGTTCCGGCCCGTGGCCTCCGCCTCGAGGCTCATGCCGAAGGCGGCCGCACTCGTCTCCCGCAGGGTCAGCGCCACGCGCAGCGCGCCCGATTGCCCGTCGGTCACGAACCGCCAGCTCCGCACCGCAAAGGGCTTGGCCGCCCAGCCGTAGCGCGGCAGCGCCAGGGCCACGACCGATCCGGGCCGCAGGCGGAGCGGGGCCAGGCCCCAGTCGGCCTGCACGGTCATCGCCTCGCGCCCGCGCAGGAGCGCCTGGCGGCCCAGCGCGCGCGCCTCGCGCTCGTTGTCGGTGAAGGGCAGCGGCAGGTCGAGGACCGACTCCTGGCCCGCGTCCTGCGCCACGTGGTCCGCGCTCCGGATCTCGGCGAAGTCGGTGGTGATCCAGTCCTTCGCGGCGGCGTTGAAGGTGCCGCGCACGACGTTCTTCATGTCCCGGAAGGACGGGCGCGGCATGATCCGCACCGGGCCGCGCAGGTCGTCCATCGTCAGCGTCAGCACCGGCGGCGCGTACCAGCCGGTCTTCAGCCCGAACTCGCCCTCGCTGTAGAAGACCTCGCCGCCGCAGCTCGTCGTCATCCGGTCGAGCACGTCGCCCCGCCGCTCGTCCGCCCGCACGATGCCGTTCATCGTGTAGCGCGGCCGCGTCCGGCCCGGCTCGCCCACCGCCTCGTCGCAGACGCTGGCCTCGACCGCGAAGCCGGCGTCGTCGGTGTCGGCCGAGCCGATCCCGAAGGGCGCGCGGATGTAGTCGCGCAGGCACAGCGCGGCGTTGTCGCGCCAGGCCACGCCGCCGCCGCGCGGGTCGCCGACCATTCTGCCCCTGACCACCGCCGTCACCAGCGGCAGCCCCTGCCGGAAGACTGCGTCGTCGGCCTCGAACCGGACGTAGAGGTAGGCGATGCCGCGGCCCCGGAAGGCCGGCGTGATCCTGGTGCTCTCGGCCAGCAGCAGGGGGTCCGCCGCCTGGTCGGGCGATCCGAGGTTCTTCGAGACGCGGACCTTGCCGTTCCAGGGGGCCTCGTTGGCATAGCCCCCGTCGAGCATCGTCTTCGTCGTGATCGTCACGTCCCGCGCGGTCGAGGGGCTGGAGACGTTGACCCCGAACCGCACCAGAAGCGCCCGCGCGTCCTCGCCCACGTCGAGGCGGTTCCGCGCCACGTCGGGCACCGTGATCGTTCCCGTCACCGTGCGGACGAAGTCGTTGCCGCCCGAGCTGGGGCCGGTCCACTTGTCGTAGCTGTAGCCGTAGCGGATCATCCCGCCCAGCTCGACGCGCCGGTCGTCGAGGTAGATGTCCTCGATCGCCGCGACCTCGTGCCCGGCCAGCGCGATCACCATGTGCAGGTACTTCGAGTCCTCGCCCGTCTCCTCGAGGTAGACGATGGTCCCGCCCTTGCGGACGCGGCCGTAGACGATCTCGTGGGGGGCGGCCGGCTCCCGCCGGTTCTGCAGCGTGATCCCCGACGACATGCGGGATCCGCCCCGCTGGGCCAGCGCCGCCTGCGCGTAGGAGGCGACCACGCTGAAGCCGATGTTGACGGCCGCATAGAGCGCGAGCTGCCCGACCGTCGCCGTGCCGGCCGCGACGGCGGCGGCGATCCCCGGCATCACCAGCTGCGGCATGTCAGTCCCAGGCCCCGACGATGGCGTCGAGCGGCAGCCACAGCAGGCCCTCGGGCCCCACGAAGGCCGCCTCGCGCCCGAAGGCGATCCCCAGCGCCTGCCGCCCGGGCCAGCGCGGGTCGACGTGGGCCTCGGTCAGCACCACCGCGCCCCGCGGCGGCACGTGCGGTACCGCCCGCAGCCGCGCGTCGAGGGCGGCGCGCAGCGTCTCGGCCCCCGCCGCCCGCCGGATGGCCGAGGGCCTGCGGACGCGGCCGCGGGGCGTGAGATAGCAGCCTTCGAGGTCCGCGGCCCAGGGCCGCCCGTGCAGCGCCGTCCGCGCGGCGTTGGTGAAGGTCAGGCAGTCGTGCCGGCCCCAGGCGAAGGGCACCCGCGCCACCGCCTCCAGATGGGCGGTCAGCCGCGCCATGGGGTCGACCGCCGGCGTCACCGCCGCCGCCCCAGCACGAAGTCGCGGTCCTGGATGTCGGCCACGAAGTCGAAGAACGTGTCGCCCGGGTACCGCGCGCGCTGGCTCTCGGCGGTGTAGCGCAGGTGCGACGGCGCCTGGTCAAGCTCGATCAGCCGGCTGTCGATCGTCAGCCCGATCGTCGCCGTGTCCGCGCCGTCGGCGATGGGCATGGTGTTCATCAGCCCCTCGAACACCAGCACCGTGTCGGGCACGTCGACGACCCCGAAGCGGATCCGGCACAGCCGCCGCTGGAACGCCTCGGCCAGCGCCAGCGCCAGCACCTCGGCGGGTAGCGCCGACAGCGTGATCGTGGCCTGCCGGGGCGTCACGTCCGCCGTCTCCTCAAGCCCGCCCACCATCATCAGGGTGCCCGCGCCGGCGTAGACCTCGCCCGCGATCGTCCGCTCGCCCACGCCCGTCCAGAGCCGGATCGGCCCCGAATCGAACAGGCACTCGACCGCATGGAACGGCCGCACCGTGGGCTGCGCCAGCGCGGCCAGAAGCGCGGGGGGGACCGTCCGGCTCACAGCGCCTCCTCGCAGGCGAAGGACAGCCCGTAGTGGATCGCCTCGTCGACCGACCAGGCGGTCTCGCTCCCGGCCAGCCGGAACACGCCCTGCGCGCCCGCGACCGTGAAGGGCGCGGCCGCCAGCGTCGCGCGCAGGGCTGGCCAGATCTCCAGCGTGCCGCTCCCGGACCGCGCGACCACCGCCTTGTGCAGCCGCGCGCCCGCGCCGCCGCCCACCTGCAGCCAGTCGCCCGTCTCCAGCGTGCCGGTCATCGCCGCCGTCGGGCTCGAGCTTCCCGCGGCCCCCGTCAGCGTGCCGCCCGTCGCCGTTCCCATCGGCGCCACGCCCGCCTGCCCCATCAGGAACGACCCGGCCGGACCGTGCAGCGACAGCAGGAACGCGACCCAGGCCTCGGCGCGGCGGCGCTCCATCGGCGGCAGGCGCACGTCGGCCGCCCACATCTGCCCCGGATACTCGAAGACCTGGCCGCGGAAGGTGAAGGGCGACCGGTCGGCCGCGACCGCGCTCACCGCGCGCCACTGGACCTCGCGCGGTCCGACGGGCGCGGGCATGGTCACCGGATAGGCGATGGCCATCAGAAGGCGGCCCCGAACTCGCGCCGGCGCTGCGCCTCGAGGACCGCGCCCTTGGTCGCCTCGACGATCTGCGGGATCATCTGGTAGACCTCCTGGCGGACGCCGGCGGCCACGCCCGAGGCGATGTTGACCGTCACGCTGACCGGCGAGGCGGCGCCCCCGCCCACCGCCGCGACGCCCAGGCGTCCGCCAGGGCCCCGCGTCAGCGGCATCACCGCCTCGGGCCCGCCCTCGCCCATCAGCCCGACGCGGCCCCCGGCCATCGCGAAGGCGGTGGGCCGGGTCACCAGCCGCCCGCCGGCGAAGGCCCCGCCGTTGGCGAAGGCCCCGCCGAAGAGGCTCGCGATGAGGCCCGCCGGCCCCCCTCCGCCGGGGAGACCCCCGAAGAGCGCGTCGAAGGCGCTGTTGGCCGCCATGTCCTTCAGCCGGCCGAGCATCCCGTCCAGCGCCTTGGCCCCGCTGTCCGCGCCCGTGACGAAGCCGGTGAAGGCCCGCCGCGCGGCGTCGTTCACGGTCTTCAGGCTGTCGGCGAGGCCGGTGCCCTGCGCGGTCAGCCCGTCCGCCACGCCCCGCATCGCGTCGGTGGCCAGCGGCGCGCCCTCGGCGATGCCGAGCGACAGGCCCTCCATCAGGAAGCCGCCGATCCGCCTGAAGACCGTCGAGGGCGACTGGACGCCCCACGAGGTCTCGGCCGTGCCGGACAGCTCGCCCGCCGCCCGCTCCATCGCCGCCTCCGCCTCCGGCGTGCCGCCGCCGATCCCCTCCTTGAGGCCGGCCATCAGGTCCCGCCCGATCTGCCGGAAGTCCTCGACCCAGCCCGCGAACTTCGCCTTCACCGCCGCCCACATGTCCGCGAAGACCTGCGGGATCGTCTCGAAGACCGTCGCGCGGAACCAGGCCGCGACGTCGCCCCAGGTGTCGGTCAGCGCCGTGTAGGCGTCCGCGGCGAACCGCTGGATGCCCGACCAGGCGTCGGACGCCGCCTCCTTGATCGCCGTCCACCGCTCGCTGAACCAGGCCGCGATGTCGTCCCAGTTCTCGTAGATCCACCAAAGCGCCAGCGCGGAGGCAACGCCGATGGCGACGAAGGGATTCCGCAGCATCACGGCCGTCAGCGCCTTGAAGGCGTCCTTGATCAAGTTCAGCGCCGGAACCATCAGTGACAGGCCAATCAACGCCGGGCCGATGGCGAAAGCCGCCAGCGCGAACTTCGCCGCCATCTCCTGCGTTGCAGGGGACAGGTCGCGGAACCACTTCGCTATCTCGACGGCTCGTTCGCTGATGTCTTCCAGCCATGGGGCCAGCGCCGCCATGGCCTCGATCATCACGCCCTTCATGACGTTCGCGAGCCGCGTGAGGTTGTCGTTGAACGCCTCCGCCGCGCGCCCGGTTTTCGTGTCGATCGTCAGCCCCAGCTCGTCCGCCTCGGCCATCATCTCGCGGATCGACTGCGCGCCGCCGTTCAGCAGCGGGATCAGCTCGGTGCCGGACTTGCCGAACGCCTGCAGCGCCAGCGCGGTCTTCTCGGCCCCGTCGGGCATGACCGCCAGCACGTCGGCGATCTCGGCGAACACGGCCTCGGTCGGGCGCAGCGCGCCCTCCGCGTCCGTGGCCGAGATCCCGAGCCGCGCGAAGAGGTCGGCCGCCCTGGCGTTGCCCTGCGCGGCCCCGTCCATCAGCGTCGCCAGTCGCCTGGCGGACGTGCCCAGCGTCTCCATCGACACGTCCGACAGCTCGGCCGCGTAGGCCAGCCGCGACAGCGTCTCGATCGGCACCCCGAACTTCTGCGCGGCCTTCGACATCTCGTCGGCCGCGTCGACCTGGCCTTTCAGCGCCACCGCAAGGCCCGCGCCCGCCGCCGACAGGCCCGCCCCCGCGACGCGCATCTGCTGGCTCACCCGCGCCATCCGGCGCTGGAACCCCGACATCGACTTCTGCGCCGCCGCGATCCCGCGGTCGAACGCGGCGCTCTCCAGCGACAGGACGGCCCGCAGGGCCCCGACCACGGCTGCCATCTAGTTCATCCTTCCATTGGCCATCGCGGCCCAGGCGTCCAGCGACGCGACCATTGCGTCGGCGGTCTGCGTCCGCCCCGCGCCCCGGTCGGGGTCGGGGAAGACCTTGGCGTAGGCCGGCATCCGCTTCGGGTCGCGCATCGCGATCCCCGACAGCTGCGCCAGCGTGTAGGTCAGGCCCTTCGACAGGTCCGCCCGCGCCCGGTCGCGCGCCGCGGCCCCCGCCATCACCACGCCCGCCTCGCGCGGGGTGACCGTCCAGAACAGGTCGGGGGGCAGGCCCAGCGACACCCAGCCTTCCAGCAGGGCCGGCCAGTCGGGGCCCGCCCCCGCTACTTTCCCGGCGCGGGCGCGCGGGCGGGCACGGTGTCGCCGCCCTCGTCCGCCCCGAACGCCGCCTCGACCGCGCGGCCCAGCAGCGCGACGGCGGGCGCCATGCCCAGCGCGTCGATCACCTCGCCCGCCGCCTCGGTCGTCCAGTCGCCCTCCAGCGCGTGGCGGAACGCAAGGCGAAGGTCGCGCAGGGACATGCCTTCGCCCATGCCCGCGAAGAACCGCGCGACCGGCACGCCCGCCTCGGCCTCGAGGTCGCACAGCGCGTTGGTCGTGAGCCGCAGCGCCAGGGCGCGGTCCCCGGCCGCGAAGGGAACCCGCCCCCTCACGACACGGTCACCGCGCCGGCGACCTTCAGCGAGGCGGTGGCGCGCATCTCGCCGTCGATCTCGCCGTCGGGCTCGTAGCTCATCAGCAGACCCCGGAACGTGTACTTGCGCGCCGGCGTCACCTGCGTGAACTCGATCTCGATCAGCCGAGGGTCGGTCTCGTTGCCCATCGCCGTCAGCAGCGTGTCGGTCGGCCGGCCCGGCACCCAGATCATCGTCAGCGCGATCTCGACCCCGTCCTTCAGCCCGCCGATGTACTCGCGGAAGCCCCCGGGGCTCGACTGGCTGGTCACGTCCTTCAGCTCGCGCGTGAACCCCGGGGGCGGGATGTTGACGAGGTCCGCCACGTCGACGGTCGCGGTGGTCGCGGCCGGCGTCGCGCCGACCCGCAGCTTGGTGCCGTAGCCGATGATGCCGCCTGGCATGGTCAGTCCTCCTCTGCGTGGATCATGAAGTCGAGCGACACGCGGAACAGCGTCTCGCCCGCGCCCCGGTCGGGGTCGATGTCGCGCTCGGCGTCGAGGAAGCACCCCGCCACCGGCCCGTCCGTCCAGCCGCCGAGGCAGGCGATCGCCCGCCGCGCCAGCGCCTTCGCCGCCCCGTAGGTCGGCGCGTAGCAGTCCGCCTGCACCCGGCGGGCGCGCAGGCCCACGGGTCCGTCCTGCGTCACCGTCTGGCCGCCCGACACGACCGACAGCACGATGCGCGGCGTGGACGCGCCCTGCGCGCTCATGCCCCAGTCGATCGCCGTCTGCGGGATCGCCTCGCGCAGCCGCGCGCGGAGCCGCTCCTCCATCAGCGGGCCGCCCGCGCGCCGCGCCGCGCCGCCCGCGCGACGGTCTTGTCGATCTCGGTGCGCATCTGCTCGGACAGGATGCGCAGGACCTCGGCCCGGTTGCCGTCCCAGGCCGCGCGCATGAAGGGGTTCGCGGGCATCGAGCCCACGAACCGGCCCGACGTCTGGAACCGGGGTCCGCTGCCGAACTCGACCAGGTGCGCGTGCGGGGCCGACGGCCCCACGAACATGTACGCCACGTCCGACGCCTCGCGCAGCCGCGCCTCGCGCGCCTGCCGCTTCGTCAGGTGCTGGGCCACGGCGATGCTGCGCTGCAGGTAGCCGTCGTTGTAGCCGTCCTCGCCGACCGGCGCCGTCGCGCGCGCCGCCTCGGCGACCGGCTCCAGTGCCCGTCTCATCGCGCGGCGCACCGTGGCCTTCGCCGTCGCCGTCTTCATCCGCGCGAGCGTGCGCTCCATGTCGCGGAACCCCTCGAGCCGCATGTCGATCCTCATCCCGCCACCTTCGCGCGCGCGGTCAGCTCCAGCCCGTGCCGGCCTTCGGTCTCCTTGATCCCCACCAGGTCGTGCAGCACCCCGTCGCAGCGGACCTGGTCCGACGGCCGGATGCCCCGCGCGGCCCGGCTTGCGCGCACCCGGAACCGCACCAGCCGCTCGGCCACGTCGATTCCCCCGCGCAGCCGCTCGCCGTCGGACAGGTCCGCCCGCTCGGCCAGCAGCCGCGCGATGGCCACCGGCTCGCCGGGCCGCTGCGCGAACCCGTCGTCCACCGCCGCCGCCCGCAGGACGACGATCACCCTGTCCTTCCGACCGGCCCGGATCGCCATGTCAGGGCCGGACCGCACGGTGGGGGGCGATCAGGTCGCGGTAGGCCCGCGTCGTGATCACGTCCGTCTCGGCCAGCCCCTCGCGGTTCGCGAAAAGTCCCGCGACGTGCATCAGGATCGCCGCGCGGATGGATGCCGGCACCTGGTGCGGCGCGCCGTAGCCGGCCGTGAAGGTGACGGCGACCGGCGCGGGCCCGTCCCCGTCCAGCCCCGGACAGGCCCAGCCCGACCGGAACCGCACCACCGGCCCGGCGGCGTCGCCGTCGATCCAGTGGGCTCCCGGGTCCACGTCCTGCGCCGCCCCCTGCGCATCGCGGAACGAGACCGTCACGTCGCGCGCGTCCGGGAAGGGCAGGTGCAGGGCGCCCCAGGTCCGGAAGTCCTGCCGCCAGACCTGCTCCACCAGGCACCGCCCCAGGATCCCGCCGTAGCCGTCCAGATGCGCGGTCGCCGCCCCGATCATGCCGTCCAGCATCCGGTCCCAGTCGGGCTCGGTCACGCCGACCTGCGCCTTCGCCTCGGCCAGCGTGACCGGATCGGCAGCGGGCGGCACGACCAGGACCGGGCGCATGGGTCAGGCCTTCGTCTCGGGCGCGGCGGCCGCCTTCGTCTCGCGCTTGGCGGGATCGGGCATCAGGCCCGCGGCCTGCATGCGCTCGATCATCGTGGTGCCGTCCGTCTCGTCGGCGGCCGGCGCGTCGGCCGGCGCGGCCTTCGCCGGCGCGGCCCTGGTCTTCGCGGTGTCGGTCATCGGATGCCTCGTTGCGGTGGAAGGGAGGCCGGGGCGGCTCGCGCCGCCCCGGCCGGGATCACGCCACGAGCGTGAACGAGCCGCGCACGAAGGCGGCGGGCCGCGTGACGGTCAGCGCCAGGCGCTCCTCGCCGCGGATCGTCACCATGTTGCGGATGAAGTTGTCGCGGTCCTCGGTCGACAGCAGGACGTTGGCGTCCTCACGGTCGAAGATCTGCGCGCCGAGCTGGAACGCGCCGACGAGGAACTGCCCGACCGCGATCTGGTCGCTCTCGACGACCCGCATGCCCCACAGCCGCGGCTCCGCTCCGCTGGTGAACGCGGAGAACAGGTAGGCCTGCTGCGCGTCCTTCAGCAGCTCGATCATGGCCCAGTCCTCCGGGTTCAGAACCACGGCCGTGGCCGGGAACAGCGACTGCCGCACCAGAAGCTTGGCCCAGCGGATCACGTCGACCCGCTGCGCGGCGGTGCCGCCGGGGATGCGCGAGACCGCGACCGAGGCCGGGAACAGCGTGGCCTGCGGCAGGATGCCGAGCATCGTGTTGCCGGCGCCCGTGCTGCTCAGGATCGCCCGCTCCTCCTCGAGCGCGAGGCCGTAGCGCAGCCGACCGTCGAGGTATCCCTGCAGCATCGTCATGTCGTCGAGCAGCTGCTTCGAGACATGGAAGTGGTGCGCGAGCGTCACCACCGGCGCGATCTGCAGGCTGAAGTCGAACAGCGACTCCGGCTTCAGCGTGTTTTCCGCCACTTGCGTCGCGGCGTTGGTGAACAGCGTCTCGCGCGGGTACTCGATCGCGTTCGACGTCGTGCGGCTCACCGGCAGAAGGTCTCGGACCGTCAGCTGCCGGTCCGGCAACAGCACCATGCCGGCCTGCTGACGCGGAATGCCGGCCGTCAGGGTCTGCGCCCCGACCGCGAGGTCGGCCGTAAGCACGGCCTTCGTCTCGAAGACGACGCGGCCGCCCTTGTTCTTCGCGAACTGCTTGACGCTCTCGGCCTCCATCACCCTCTGCCCGAGCGACTTCTGCTCCTCGTCGCCGCGGAAGCCCGGGCGCGCCATCTTCTTGTCGATGTCGTCGGCGAGCTTCGCGAGCTTCGCCACCTCCTCGTTCATGCCCTTCAGGCGGTTGTCGAGGTCGGTCGTGTCCGCCTTGGCCTCCATCTTCGCCTTGATGGTGTCGAGGACCTCGCCCAGGTCGGCGGTCTTCCTGTCGAGCTTGTCGTAGGTCGACCGGATCTCGCCCTTGATCTCCTTGGCGATCTCTTCGGCGGTTGCGGCTTCAGCCATGATGGCCTCCATTCTTCAGTTCGGAAAGGATGCCCTGGAGCACCCGGTGAACCGCGTCTCCGCCAGCGTCCCGCGTGGCCCGGATTGCGGGGAGCCCGCCCCTGATCAGGGTCTGGGCGGCCGAGCGCGACAGGCGGACAGCGTCCCGCTTGCCCGTAAGGAAATCCTCCCAGTCGCGCTCGGTCATCTCTCTGGCCTCGTCGATCGCCAGGGCGCGGGCCGTGGCGTCGGCATCGGCCTTCATCGCGCCCGGCGACGCCAGGTCGCGGGCGTCGAGCCAGTCGCGAAGCGTCGCGATCTCCCGGGCCTGCGCGCGCGCGATCGCCGCGGCGATCCGGCGGACCTCAGGCTCGCGGCCCTTGTCGAGGACGGCCCGCGCCATCGCCACGGCCATCTCGTGATGCGGGATCATCTTCCGGACGAAGGCGGCGTCCGCGGCGTTCCAGTCCCGGTCGTCCTCGTCCGCCGCCTTCACCGCCTCGATGGTGGCGGCGGCATTCATCGGGAAGGCCACGAGCGACACCTCCCACAGCTCGACCTCCCTCAGCGTGCGGACGCCGGTCGTCTCGTCACGGTCCGCCTTGATGGTGCGGTAGCCGATCGACAGCCCGTCGAGCACGCCGTCGCGCACCAGCGCCAGGGCCTCGGCGCCCTTCGCTACCCCGGGCGTCACGCGGCCCTCGACGCGAAGGCCCCGGTCGTCCTCCTCCAGCACCGACCACTTTCCGATCACCTCGCGCGCGTCGTGATGCCACAGCATGGGCACCGGCCGGCCCTTCCGCGCCTTCAGCGCGCGCTTGAAGGCGCCCGGTTGCATGAGGTCGCCGCCCGCGTCGATCGTGCCGAACACGCTCGCATAGCCGCGGATCGTCCCGTCGTCGGTCGCCTCGTCGAGCGTCAGGACGCCCCGCTTCTGCTCAAGCCGCATCGTCGTCCTCCGTGGGATTGGCCGGCGCCGGGGACATGGTCCCCGCCCCCTGCGCGTTCACCGGCGCGAGCAGCACGTCGCCGCCGTCGACCGGGTTCAGGTTCTCGAGCGCGCGGACCTCGTTCTGGGTCATCCAGGCGGGACTCCCGCCCGCGCCCAGCGCCGCCTTGTAGAACTCGGCCCGGTCCTTCGACGCCCCGCGCAGCAGCGCCTCGCGCACGAAGCGCGGGTAGATGTCGGCGTCGTCGCCCTCGTACCCGATCAGGGTGCGCTTCAGCTCCTGCTCGATCCGGTCCATCCACGGATCGAGCGTGTAGACCACGTGCGCGATGAAGAACTGCTCGACGCTCGCGTAGGTCGGCCTGTCCGCCTGCATCAGCATCTGCGGGAACACGAGCATGAACCGCGCGACCTCCTCGATCTGGAACCGCATGGTCTCGATCGACTGGCGCTCCTGCGCGTCGAGGTCCATCGCCTGGAACGTCAGCCCGCCGTCGAGAAGCGCGACGCCGCCGTCGCCGTTCGGGCCGAACCTCTCCTGCCACGCGGCGACGATCTGGTTGCGCGCGGCGGGCGACAGCGGCTTGTCGCTCGTCAGGACGCCCGACCGCCGGCCGTTCTTGCCGTACATGTCGGCCTGCGCGTCGCGGATCGCGATCGTGAGGCCGACCGCCTCGCGCGCCAGCGCCAGCGCGTCCATTCCGCTGTAGCCCGTCCAGGACGGGCCGTGCAGGTGCAGGACCTCGTGCGCGCCCATCTCGCGCCGGCGGCCGCCCTGCCCGAAGGCGTAGCGCAGCGCCGAGGCCTCGGCGTCCCAGCGCGTCGTCACGTCGTCGGGCGACATCGGAAGGATCTCGCGCACCCGCCCGTCGCCCGCGCGGTTGACGAAGCCGTAGCCGTTGCCGCCGAGGATCGCGTGCAGCGCCAGGGTCTCGCGGAACGAGAAGCTCGTCTGGAACTCGTTCGGCTGGTCCGCCAGCAGCCGGTAGAGCGGATGGTCGCGCGCGGGCAGGCGCAGCGTCCGCCCGTCCCGGACGGTCTCGCGGTAGAGCTTCAGCGGCACCTGCGCGATGCCCTGGCTGATCACGCGCGCCGCGCAGAGGATCGCCGACGTCTGCAGCGCCGTCTCGCGCGTGACCGCGGTCCCCGCGCGCGATCCCCCGCCCGGCCACCTGGGCTCGCGCGCGAACGCATCGCGGTCGGACGCGCCGGCGCCCCGGCGGGGCCACCACCATCCGCCGAGGTTGAAGATCGCCATGCCTAGAGGACCAGCATCGGGCCGGTTTCCAGATAGGACTGGCCCAGGCCCTCCGGATTGAGCGTCATCAGCATGTAGGCGTTGAACAGCGCCACCAGGGGGTCGATCTTCGCCACGCCGGCCGCCTCCTTCGTGATCACCGTGTTGCTTCCCTTCACCGTCGCCTTCGCGTTCCGCACGCACCAGGCCATCAGGGGCTGCCCGCAATGGACCAGCGCCCCCGACTTCAGCAGGCGCGGCAGCGTCTGTACCGCGGCCTGCAGCTTCCAGCCCTGCCCCACCGACAGGAGCTGCTCGCCCTCGAACCCCGCCTGCCCCAGGCGGTCGATCAGCACCGCCACCCCGAAGGCGTCGAGGCCCACGCCGTGCTTTGCGGGCATCAGCCCGCGCGCCTTCAGGTCGGCGCAGCGCGCGACGATGGCGTCGACGTGCGCGTCCGGGTCGCCGATCGTCAGGTCGCCCGCCGCCTCGAACTGGCGCAGGTCGGCCGCGATGCCCTTCCGCCGCTCCAGCACGACCGGATCGGCCCAGGCATGCACCCAGGCCTGCAGCGCCCGGGTCTCGCGGTGCCGCCCGATCAGCGCCAGTGCCATCAGGTCGTCCATCCCCCCGCCGTCGATCCCGACCGTGAAGACCTCCGAGGTCTCGATGATCCGGTCCAGCGTCAGCTCCGGCTTCGCCGCCCGCAGCCAGAAGTCCGCGCCCACCCAGCGGTCGCCGTGCAGCCCCAGCCCGATCTCGATGTTGAGGTGCTGGCTGGCCCACAGGGTCTCCGACTCGATCCCCTCCTGCCGGCTCGTCTCGTACTGGTCGCGCAGCAGCTCGGGCAGCACCGACCGCCCGAGGTTCGGCAGCACCATCGGCCACAGCGCGGGGTCGCGCCACGGCTTGTCGTCGCCCGCCTGGATCGCCGCCGGGAACTCGTAGAGGACGGGCAGCATCCGCACGCCCTCGGTGATCGTGCCGTCCCGGACCCCCCGCGCGTAGTCGAGCTTCGTCTTGAACACCCCCCGCGGCGGCACGTCGGACTGGGTCGTGATGTAGACGAGCAGCGCGCCCGCGTTCGTCACCATCCCGCCGGTGATCTGCTTGATCACCCGCTCGGCAAAGGACCGCCCCGCCACCACGTGCAGCTCGTCGATGATCGTCAGCGCCGGGATCTCGCCCGTCACCACGTTGAGGTCGAACGTCTTCACCGCCAGCACCGCCCCGGTCTTGATCCGGGTGATCGTCTTCAGGTGCTCCTGCACGTGGAAGATGCGCCGCAGCTGCGGGTCCGCCCGGATCATCCCGTGCGCCTGGTCGAAGCACCGCTGCGCCACGTTCTGCGTCGGCCCCAGGATCAGCATCTGCGCGTTGGGCGCGTCGTTCAGCAGCAGCGCGGTCAGCCCCAGGGCCGCGCCGTAGGTGGTTTTCGCGTTCTTCTTGGGCACGAGGCAGAAGACCTCGTTCACAAGGGGCAGCCCGGTCTCCGGGTGCTCGGCCGCGAAGGCGTTCCGCACGATGTCGCGGAACCACTCCCCGGACGCCTCCGCCAGCCGCGGGAAGCCCCGGACGTCCGGCAGCCGCAGGTCGTCGAACATCCGCACCGCGCGCGTGGCGCGCGCCTCGTTCAGGGGAAGCCGCGCGATCGGCGTCTCGCCCCGGCGCAGCTTCGCCTCCCAGTCCGGGCAGGCGAAGCTGACGTCGCCCGTCATGCGCGCCGGCCCGTCAGTTCGGCAGGCCCGAGCCGTAGCGGCGGTCCATCTCGTCCTCCGCCTGCAGCGCCAGCTCGCGGTTCAGCGCCTTCCGCCCCGCCGTCGGCCGGGCGCGGGGCGCCGCCGCCGGGCCGCGCGCGCGGCCCTTGCCCGCATCCCCGGTCACGCGCCCGTCGACCATCTCGATCGCGAGGCGGTCCAGCCGCTGCCCCACCGCCTTGATCGCCGAGACGTTGCCCGTCGCGGCCGCGCGCTCGAGCTGGAGCAGGTTCCGCGCCCGTGCCTCGGCCAGGGCCATCTCCCGCACCTGCCGCAGGCTGATCCTGCCGCCCGCGAAATAATGCTTGTTCAGCGTCGGCAGGCTCACGCCCAGCTCGTCCGCGATGCGCCCCTTCGACAGGCCGGCAAGCAGCAAAACCCTGACGCGGCTCACGTTTTCCGCAGTCGCGATGTGCCCCGTCCGCCCAGGCTCGCCCCGCCCCTCCGGGATCGGATCGCCCAGCAGGTCGAAATCCCGTGCCAAAGAAAAAAATCCCCGAATGAGAAGGACGCGGGTCTGGAGGTGATGAGGCTCTGAGGTTTCCACCCCCCCCCCCTTCACCGCCGCGCCCGGCGTTCTTGGGCCTGCTTCGTGCCGTCGTGGCAGGCCTTGCACAGGCACTGCAGGTTGCCCGCGTCCCAGAACCGGCCCGCGTCGCCCCGGTGCGGCACGATGTGGTCCGCCACCAGCCGCGACGTCACCCCCTCGATCCGCCCGCACAGCCGGCACGTGAACAGGTCGCGGACCAGAACGTCCCAGCGAAGCCGCTGCCAGCGCGCGGTCTTGTACCAGGCGCGCGACGGCGCGAGCGCATCCCGCAGCCGCGACCGCTCGGCCTCCGTCGCGGGCAACGACCCGCCCACCCGGCGCGGCATCGAGCCCAGGCGGGGCCGCAGCTGCGTCAGCCTGCCCATGCCCGACCCCCGGAATGCACGACGCCCGCGCGGGATGACCGGCGGGCGTGACTGTGGATGATGCCAACAGACATGACTCGGGCGGACCTAAGCGTCAAGCCCCATCGTGCGCCCCGCTACGCGCCGTAGCCCTGCATCCTGTCCAGCGCCGCGCAGAGCGCCACCCGCAGCGCCTCGCGCAGCTCGCCCTTGCACGACCACCCGTGCGCCCCCAGGACCGCGCTGAGGCTCATATCCCGCAGGCAGACCATGTCCACGAGCGCGCGGTCGGCGATTCCCCGCTTGGTCCCGCGCGCCGAGGGGCGGATGCGCCGCAGCACCAGCGCCTGCCCCGCGCCGATCCGCGCGTGCAGAACGCCGAGCCACCGGCCCTGCTCGATCCAGGTGTCGATGAAGAGGCCCGACCCGCCGCCGCCGCGTCCCGCCTCGAGGCTCGCGCACCGGAGCGGCGAGCCCTCGCGCCATTCGGTGAGCGCGCGGTAGTCCTCGGCCACCGCGACCTGCCCCGGCGTGAAGGGCGCGCGGTAGGGCGCGTCCGACCCCGATGCCTCGTGCCGCAGCCAGGCCTGCGCGCAGAGGCGCGGCAGCGGCCCCAGCGTCAGCCAGTGCGCGCCGACCCGCAGGCGGGTGCCCCCGGGCGCGATCGCCCAGTCGGGCACCAGCTCCATCGCGCCGCGCGCGGGCGCCGCGGGGGCCGCGGCCATCGCCTCGGGCGGGGCGGCCCTGGACAGGACCTGCGCCACGGCGCCCGCCTCGGCGGCACCCCGCAGCTGCGCGGCCAGCAGCGGCGGGGTGCCGGCGCCGGCGATCCCGGTCGCTTGCTCGATCCGCCGCAGCACGTCCCGGTCCAGACCTTTTGTCATTCCGCCCTGCCTCTCAACATCTTGTGGTTTGTCTGTCGCTTCGCTCCATCCCTTGTTTCCCGTTGGAACCTTATGGGATGATAGGGAGGATGGAGGGAGGATGAGGAACAGGGGTAAGACCGTGGTTCCGTTGCCGGAAAGACGAATGGAATGAAGGGGATGGAAGGCCGGATGGGAGGATGGGGAGTGTAGGGAGGCATTTTTCTACCCCCACATGTGAGGCACCTCTCTTCATGCGACCCCTCTCCCCTCGCGCGTACGCGTAGGTCAGAAAATGCCTCCCTACACTCCCCAGCCTCCCACGATCCGCCGCAAGCCCTTGATCCGCCGTTCGTTTCCGCCCCCTCACCCCGTCGCGCCAGCCTCCCGGAAACCGCCCCCGCAGCCTCCCTATCCTCCCGCAAAGGCTGGGCTTTCGGGTGCGGGCGGCGTCAGAAGACGACATCGTCGCCCCCGTCGCGCGGCGCGTCCAGGTCGCGGGTCCAGAGCACGTTGCCCTTGGAATCGCGCGGAAGGTCGCGCCATCGCTTGCCGAAGACGTCGTTGAACCGGATGCCGTCGTAGGACATGGTCGAGGCCTTGCGGGGCACGAAGGTGCGCCCCGTGCTCCGGCTCTTCCAGCGCCCGGCCCTGGCCTTCAGGCGCTTCGCGATCGTGCCGGGCGACCACTGGCTCTCGCCCCGGTCGCCGAGCCACCAGTTGAACGCAAGGCCCAGCTCGCGCGCGCCGATCGTGTCGCCGTGCTCGCCCGAGACGTGGCAGCACTGGTCGAGGAAGGTGCCGACCGGGTCGCTTTCCTCGCGGAACTCGGTCGTGGCCTCCCTCACCTGGCGCGGCACCTGCAGCCCGTACTGCAGGTAGTCCACCAGTCCCTCGGCCAGGCGGTTCAGGATCCCCGCGCGCTCGGTCTCGAACAGGCGGTTGCCCAGGCCCTGCTCGCGGCGCTTCTCGGGGATCTGCACGTCCCAGGGGACCAGCAGCACGCGCCGCCAGATGCCGTCGTCGGTGCCGCGGATCACGGGCTTGTGGTTGCCGCTGATGGTCAGCTTGAAGACCGGGCGGAAGTCGACGAAGTCCTGGTTCAGCGCGCGGACCTTCATCACCTCGCCGCCGGTCAGCTCCTTGATCAGCGCCTCCTGCAAGGGATCGCCCTCGGCCGGCTCGGACGCCCGCACGTAGCGCGCGCCGATCAGCATCATGAGGTCGGGCGTGGCATCCCCGCCGCCCCGCCGGTCGACGCCCGTCAGCGACTTGATCTTGGCCGTGGCCCCGTAGCCGTCGAGCATCCGGCCCACCAGGTCGGCCAGCACCGACTTTCCGTTGGCGCCCGACCCGTACCAGAACGCCAGCATCTGCACCGGCAGAGCGGTCATCGACAGGCCCAGCCAGCGCAGGATGAAGGACCGCATCGCCGGATCGGGCTGCACCTCCTCGAGGAAATCGTCGAAGCCCGGGCACTCGGCCGCAGGATTCCACTCCACCGGCATCATCTTCGTCATCCGCAGGCCCGGGTCGTGCGGGATCAGCCGCACCCCGTAGCGCCCGTCCGCCCCCTCGTCACCCGGCCGGTGGAACCGCAGGACGCCCGATTCGCAGTTCACGTCGAGGTCGGCCGCGTCGAGCTCGGCCAGCTCGTGCGACAGGGCCAGGCTGCCCTCCTTCAGAAGGGCGTCGATCCGGCCGGTGTTGCCCGTCGACTTGGCGAACCGCCGGTGCTCCGCGCGCCGGTCCGACAGGGCCTTCCTCATCTCCTCGGCCGCCTCGATCTGGCGGCCGATCTCGGCCCGCTGGGCCTTGGCGTCGGGCGCGGACGGGTCGACCGCGACCAGCTGCGCCCGCAGCGCCCCGATCCGCGCGATGGCGTCCATCTTCCACGGATCGAGCGCGATCCACGGGATCTCGGCCTCCAGCAGCCCGCTGATCCGCTGGCCGAAGGTCCGCGCCGCGATCTGGTCGGGGTCGATGCGCCAGACGCGCCCGTCCCAGGTGAACCAGCCCACGCGCGGCACCCACATCACGCGGTCGCCGAAGTGCAGGCCGTAGCGCCGGCCGTTGCCCAGGTCGTTCAGGGGCAGCGTCAGGCAGCGCCGCAGCAGCGCGGGGTCCGGGGCCTCGCCGTCGGGCGGCCCGCCGCCGTCGCCGGGACCAGGATCGCCGTCGAACCGGCCCGCGCCGTCGTCCGCCTCGCCGGGCGGGCGATCCGGCGGCACCAGCCCCTCGGGCAGGTCCACGTCCTCGGGCGCCGCCATCACTGCGCGGACGCGGTCGATCGGCACGACGTTCGACCGCGTGTCGTGTTCTGCCCCCTCGATCCCGGGCGCACGGGGCGACGGCGGGTCCTCGTCCTCGCTCACGGCCGCGCCCCCGCCAGCTCGGCCGCGCAGGCCGCATAGCCTGCGTCGTCGACGTAGTTGTCGGCGTGGCCCGGGTTCATGTCGCACCGCGCGGCCTTCATCAGCCCCAGCATCCGCGCCACGTTCCACGCCGTGACCGGCACGCCGAGGTGGATCGACCAGTAGGCCGCGATCCGCGCGAAGCTGTCCTCGACAGCCCCGTGCGTCGCCGCGCGGTCGCGCAGCACCGCCTCCGACGCGGCGTCCAGAACAGCCGCGCGGATCAGGGGCGTCAGGCGGTCGTCACCAGGCATCGGCGCGCCCCGTGCAACCGCTTTCGCAGATCCGAAACAAGTAGCCATTGACTACAATGTAGCCATGGGCTACATAAGGGGCATGAAAGAGATCCGCTACACCCGCGCCGCCGAACGCACGCTCCTGCGGATGCCGCGCCCCACGGCGCAGCGCATCCGCGCGAAGATCGAGGCCTATGCCGCCGATCCCGCCGCGCAGGCCGCCAACGTCAAGGCGCTCCAGGGCCGCGACGGCATCCGGCTGCGCGTCGGCGACTGGCGGGTGATCATGGACGACGGCACGGTGCTGGCCGTGCTCGCCATCGGCCCCCGTGGCGGGGTCTACGACTAGGAGGACCATCATGACCGACACCGACACCGTGACCATCCCGCGCGCCGAGTACGACCGGCTCCGCGCGGCGGCCGAGGACCTCGCCGACCTCCAGGCATACGACCGCGCCAGGGCGGCACTCGCCTCGGGCGAGGAGGCGCTGATCCCCGGCGACGTGGTGCACCGCATCCTCGACGGCGAGCCGCCCTTGAAGGCCTTCCGCGAATGGCGCGGGCTGACCGGCGCGCAGCTCGCGCGCGCGAGCGGCGTGAACCGCGTCCAGATCCTCGACATCGAGGCGGGCCGGAAGACCGGCTCGGTCGAGACGCGCCGCAAGCTCGCGGCGGCGCTGGGCGTGGGCCTCGACGACCTCGGCTGACGGGCGGGTCTCATGCGATCGGCTCCAGCAGCACGTCGTTCAGGTCGCGTCCCGTGCCCGCGTGGACGATCTGGCCCTTCAGCCCCGGCCGCAGCGCCATGGCGCGGCGCAGCCCGGCCTCCAGCTTCGACCGCGTGTCGCGCGGGTCGGAATCGCCGTCCATCACGTAGACCAGCCGGTTGACCCAGGGCGGCGGCACGAAGGCGTCGGGGTCCGCCAGGTCCGGAAGGCCCGCGAACCGCAGCCCCGGCCCCGCCTGTTTGCGCCCGGCCATGTTGCCCAGGTCCACCCCGCACCAGTAGGCGGCGCCGTCGATCGCGGCCGCGACCTGCGCGGTCAGCGTGGTCTCGATCCCCTCGCCCATCACCAGGACGCCGGACAGGGACGGCGGCGTCAGGCGCACCGCCCCGCCCTTCTTCGACCCCAGCACCTTCTTCGCGGGCAGCGGCTCGTCCGTGACGGGGTGCCGGACCCGCGCCTTGCCCTTCGGCTGCGACAGGTCCAGCCAGGTCCGGTGCACGCCCGTCAGCGCGCGGTCCGGCCCCTGGATGCCCGCCACCATCGCCGGCCCCCGGTGCGCCACGCGCCATTGCGGCCGTCCGGTCGGGCCGTCGACCTCCACCATCAGCGGCAGCGCCGGGGCAAAGCGCAACGACGGCGGCAGCGCGGGCAGCAGGTCGCGCCCGATGCCCCGCAGGGCCAGATAGTCGCGCACGGGCGTGCCCTCGGCCGGCCGCGCGTCGCGCCAGACGGCCTGCGCCTGCCGGATCGCCTCGGCCCGCGCCGCGTCGCCGCGGGCCTCCTGCCGGCGGCGGTTCTCGGCCATCCGCGCGGCGCGCGCCGCCCGCTCGGCCGCGTCGACCGGCGCATCGCGCGGCCCGCACAGCCAGTCCAGCGCCTGGGGGAACGTGCAGCCCCGCACGTGCATCACCAGGCCGATCCCGTCGCCCCTCGCCTCGCAGCGGCGGCACAGGAACAGGCCCTTGCGCAGGTTGATCCCGAAGCGGTCGCGGCCCCCGCACTGCGGGCAGGGCCCGACCAGCTCGTGCCCCTCGCGCCGCAGCCCGGCCAGGTCCAGCCGGTCCGCGATCGCGTCGATCGGCATCGCCGCGGCCTCGGCCCGGCGGGGATCGTCGGGATACGTCATTCGGCAGGGCTCCGCCCGTCGTCGGCTGAAAACGCCCCAGCGGGACCTTTTCCGGGCGCCGCCGACCCGGCGGCGTCCCGGCTCGTCGCGACGCCGTGCATCGCCATGCGCCAGGACCAGTCCTGCACGACCATCTGGATGTCGAGCTTCAGCCGGTACCAGTCGATCGTGTCCCGGCCGGGCGCGGTCAGCCGCCCTGCCGCGCGGCCCGCCGGCCCCATCGCCGGGTGCCGCGACACGCGGGGCAGGACCTCGGCGATCACCTGCCGCAGGTCGCCGAGGCGGCTGTCGGTCCAGACCATCGCCGCCACGAAGGCCAGCGCATGCATCAGCACCCGGTCGTGCACCGTGGGCGTGAAGTCCAGGACGACGCCCGCCATCGGATCAGCCATGGATGTCCGCCCGATCGAGCCCCGCCGGCGCGGGCCGCAGCGCGAAGGCCACGTCCGCCTGCAGCGCCGCGCCCGCCTCGGCCAGCGCCTCCGGGTCGCGCCGCACGGCCCGATAGCGGCCCGCGAACCGCGCGACCGCGCCGCGCAGGGGATGCGCGCCGTCCAGCCGCGCGGCCACCGTCGCCTCCAGCCGCGCCACCACCGCGCCCTCGACCGGGCCGGTCCGCGCGCGCAGCGCGACGGCCGTGGCCGCGAAGGCGGCGGCGATCGTGGCGCGATCCCGGCTCATGCCGCGCCCTCGCGCACCATCCGGTCCAGCGCGTCGCGCACCGCCTCGCGCCCGAAGGCGCGGGTCCGCGTGTCGCGGTCGAGCCCGGTCAGCCGGTCGAAGCGCGGCTTGACCGCGGCGGGCGGCACGCGCAGCTCGCGCGCGATGTCGCCCGCGGACCAGTCGTGGCACGCAAGCTCCATCAGGTGCGCGTCGGCCGCCAGCGTCCAGACGGTGCCCGCGGGGCGCGGCACGTCCCGCAGATGCCGCAGCAGCCCATCGTCCGGGTCGCCCGCCGGCACCACCCCGGGGAGGAGGTCGGGGCCGGCCGGCGGGCTCTCCGCCGCGGCGGGAGGCGCCGCGGCGGGTTCGGGAACAGGGTCGCCCGCCGGCCCGGGCAGGGCCGCGGTGTCGTCCGGCGGGCCTTCCGCCGCCGCGGGCGCATCGCGCGCGGGGCCGGGTCCGGGTTCGGGTGGTCCGGGCCGCGCGACGGGCATGGCCTCCACCGTCACCGTGATGGTCGGATGGGCGCCGAGGTGCAGGTCGGCCGTGGCGCGCAGCCCCTGCGCCTCCAGGTTCTGCATGAACGCGATGACGTGCGGCAGCACGCCGGCCAGCGCCGCAAGCCGGCCTTCCGGCACCCCGTCAAGATCGAAGGTCCGGCTCATGCGCCCCTCCACCATGGATAGGCCGCCCGCACCGCGTCCGCCGGCTCGCCCGACTCGGCCAGGTCCGCCTCGACCACGCGCTTCATCCGGTTCAGCAGCGACGCCGAGTCCGTGCCCAGCCGCCGCGCGATCGCGGCCAGCGTCAGCCCGCCGCGCCGGCGCAAGGCCAGGGCCAGGACCAGCGCATCGTCGGCAGCCCGCGGCGGAAAGCGGCTGGCCATCAGCGCCCCCCCCGGGATGCCGGGACCAGTCGGCCGATCCGCACGGCTCCAGGCCGCGGGGCGGTCCGTGCCGCCCCCAGCCTCCGCGGCAAACCGCGCGCCCGGTCCAACCCTTTTGCAGCAGCGCTCACGCCGCCACCCCCATGCCCGCGACCGCCGCGCGCGCAAGGTCCCGCGCGGCCCGCAGCGCGGCCGAGGCCTCGAACCGCACCGTGACCTCGCCCGCGCCCGGGCCGTCGTCGATCGCCGTCTCGATGAACCCCGCCACCGCCGCCGCGGCCAGCGCGGCGCGGGCCGCGCAGGCCTCCGCCGGCATCCCCGCCAGGCGGTCGCGCAGCCCCTCGATCTCGGCCATGACGTCCCGCCAGGGATGCCGGTAGGCCGCGACGCGAAGGCACCGCATCACCGACCCTCCTGCGTCAGACGGATGTCGTCGAGCAGCGCGCGCAGGGCGCAGCTCGGCTGCACCATCACCACGACGCTGCCGTCCTCGGCCTTGATGACCTGTCCCGGCTCGACCGGCCCCGCCTCGATCACGGCATCAAGCCGGTCCGCCAGGTGCAGCAGCGCGTCGCTGTCGTCGTCGAGGCTCGCCGCGTAGGCGGATATCGCCGTCAGCACCGCCTCGACCGGCCCGGTGTCGGGACGGACCACCATCGCAATCTCGGCCATCACCGCCCCTCCCGCAGGTGCCGGTCGAAGGCGGCGGGGAACAGCCGCGCCCCCAGCATGACCTTGTCGAGGTAGGGCCGGCTCACCCCGTCGAACCAGTTGCAGGCGCACTGGAACGTCACGCCGAAGGTCATGGCGCAGGCCTCGCGGCTGCCCGTCGTCTCGGCCACGAACCGCGCCCAGGCCTCGGCCGCCTCGAGGGGCGAGACCGCGCGCAGGGGCCGCGCGCGCCGGCGCGGGTCCACCAGGCTTGACGGCGACATTGGAGCGCGCCGCGGGGCAGGCTGCGCGCGAATCGGGAACAGGGCCGGCGATGGCATCAGGCGACATCCTTTTCGGGCGCGGGGGTGGGCACCGGGATCCAACTCGAGGCCGGCACGGCCCCGTCGGTCGCCCGCTCGATCTTCACGGCAAGGTCGAGTGACGGCTGCCGGTTGCCGTTCAGCACGTCCGAAAGGTGCGACTTGCTGATCTCCAGCCTGTCGGCCCAGGCGGATCGGGTCAGTCCGGATTCGGCGATGATGGTTGCGAGCATGATATGTTCTCACACAGCGAACCTCCGCCCGTCAAGAGGGGTGTTCGCGGAATGCGAAATGTTCTCTCTCAGGGGATGGATCGCGGGCCGATGTTCGCAGACCCTGCTGCGATGAAGCTGAACCTCGGACCCGCGATACGCCGCAAGGGCATGACGCAGTCGGCGCTCGCCGACGAGATCGGCGTGAACAAGGGGTTCATGTCCGAGATCATCGCGGGCAAGAAGGATCCGTCCTTCGGCACCTTCAGGCGGATCCTCGAGGTCCTCGACATCACGCCAGATGAGGCGTTCGAGGGGCGGGCGGGGGGCCCTGCCGCCGCCAATGGCGATCTGGTGCCGATCTACAACGTCATGGCCAGCGCCGGGCATGGGTCGGCAATTGACGACGAGGAGATCAGCTCGGTTCTTGCCTTCCCCGAAGGCTACTTGCGGCACATCACCCAGACGCCCGCGCAGCACCTCGCGGTGATCGGCGTCAAGGGCGACAGCATGGCCCCGACGCTCAATCACGACGACATCGTGATGCTCGACCGATCGAAGCGCAGCCTCGCCTACGACGGGCTCTTCGTGCTGCGCTACGACGAGGCGCTGCATGTGAAGCGTGTCAGCCGGTCGCCGCGGCCCGGTCACATCCTTGTGATCTCGGACAACCGCGGAGACTATCCTCCGTTCGAAGTTCCCTTGCAGGACGTGCAAGCGGTGGGCAAGGTTATCTGGTACGGGAGGAAGGTGTGACAATGACGACGGTGCGTGTCGAGCGGCGGAAGCGCGGTTTCTTCGGATGGGTGTTCCTCCTTGCGTTCTGGGGCTTCAATGCCCTGATGGCGCTCGCACTGTGGGCGGGGGTCAGCGGCAGCGTTGACCGGATGGAAGGCCTGTCGACCGACGCCGAACGTGCCGGGGCCGTGATCGGCACCGGTCTCGGGGTCGGCATGCTCGTCTCCGTCTGGGCCGCCGGATCGCTGATCCTCGGCCTCTTCGTGCTGCTGACCCCCGGCCGCAAAGTCATTACCGAAACACGGAAGGACGCCTGATCGATGAACCGAACGCTTGTCACGCTTCTTGCTGCTGGCATGCTGGCTTCCCCGACGGCAGCCCAGATGTCGGACATCGACATGTTTCAGACGGCCAACGCGCTCGGCACCATCATCGGCAGCGAGACGTTTTGCGGCCTGTCCTATGACCAGGATGCGGTCGCCGCCTACATCGCATCCATTGTGCCGCCAGACCGCATGGACTTCGCCTCGGTCTTGTCGGCGATGGTTCAGGGGCAGGGCTTCAACAACCAGTCTCTGAGAGGCTCGGCAAAGACCGCGCACTGCGCATCGGTCGAGCAAACCGCGCGGCACTACGGGTTCATCGAGTAGCGCGAGAGTCCCAGCATCTAGGATGTTCTCCAGAGGCGAACTTTCCGCTTGACGGCTAGGTTCGCCCTGTGCGAACCATGCTCCATCGCAACCCGATGGAGCGTCCCGTGTCCGACCTGCCCCACACCGCCGACGAGGTCGCCGCCGCGCGGGCGCTCGTCGCGAACCCGCACCTGTATCTCCGGTGGCACGACCCCGAGGAATGGGCCGATCTGACGGCCACGAGCTGGGCCGTGCTGCGCGCCGACCGCGCGGCCCGCCGCGACCGCGCGTTGCGCGCCGCCCTGCGCGGCGCGACCCCGGGGGACGCCGCGTGATGGGCCGCGACGCGATCCTCGCCCTTGTCATCCTCGGCGCCCTGCTGGCGCTTGCCGGCTGCGGCACGCCGACCCGCGCACCCGCTCCGGGCGGGGAACGCGACGACCGCCCCGCGCCCGCGCCCGCGATGGTGGGCGCGGCCTGGCACGGCGCCTTTGGCTGCGGGGGGCGCTGCGCATGATCCCGCCGCTCGATCACGCGCCCCGCGCGCCCGCGCTGGGCCTCTGCGTCGAATGCGACTGCGCGCCGGCCGTGCGCTACGTGGCGTTCGGGGGCAGGCCCTTCCCGATGTGCGACGTCTGCGCCCGGGTCTGGTCGGTGCCCCGCCCCCGGGCGTGGCGCGCCCGGCTGGCCGGCGCCCTGCGGCGCCTGGCCGACGCGCTCGACGGGGGCGGCCGTGAGCGCGCCCTTCGGCCACCCCGCCCCCGCGCCCCTGTCGCGGCTGCGTGCCGCGATCCGCTGGGCGCGCGACGCCGATCCCGCGGCGGCCGCGCTGTTCGAGGGGACGGCGGGCTACGACCGGGTGCTCGGCACCCGCGCCCGGCCCGTCCTGTTCCGCCCGCTCGTGGGCTGCCAAGGCAGCGTCAGCGCGCGGATCATCGACCGCGACGGCCAGCCCCACCTCGCGCTCACGCGGACCGAGAGGCAGGCGGATGGCCTGTTCGACACGCAGTCGCTGCGTTGCCCGTGCCCGCCCGCCCTAGCCCCGGACGCCTCGCGAAAGGATGCCCCATGACCGCCCGTCCCCACATGGCCTACGTGCTCGAGGCGCTGAACGCCCCCGTCCTCGCCGCCGAGGCGCGCGCCGGCCGCGCGCGCAGCCTGTCCGCGCTGCTCTGGCTCACCCTCGCGGCCGCGATCGGGCTCTGGCTGGCCGACGTCGCCGCCACCGCCGCCGCGACCGCGCACCAGGCGCAGGACGCGGCCTTCGTGGAGGGGGTCTGATGCCCAGGGGCACCGGCAACCCCGCGATCGACGCGGCCATGCACGCGCTGGCCGCGACCATCGCGGCCGAGAACGACGCCGGCCGCGCGCAGGTCTTCACGCTCGGGATCTTCGTGGGCCATGGCGAGGAGCTTCTGGCGATGCCCTCGGGCTGCTACTGCCCGGCCTGCGTCGACGCGATGGTCCGCGCGGTCAAGGCGCTGTCGCGCGCCGCAGGGCGCCGGAAGCACGCGACCGTCGGGGACGCGGCCCCCACCCGGGCGGTGCACTGATGCCCGCGCGCACGGGCGATCCCGTGACGATCCGGGGCACCCGCTACCCCTCGCACACGGCCGCGGCGCGCGCGCTGGGCATCACGCGCCAGGCGATCGGCGCGGCGCTCGACGCGGGCCGGCTCGATGCGCTGGGCGCGGCCCGCGCGGGTCCGCGTCCCGTCCGCGTGGGCGACGCGGTCCACCGCTCGATCAACGCCGCGGCGCAGGCGCTGGGCCTCTGCAACGAGACGTTGCGCACCCGGCTTCACCGCGCCGGCCGCTGGACGGCGCCCGACGGAAGGGACGTGACATGGGCCTGATCGACACCAGCGTGGTCACTTACGAGGTCAGCTGCACCGAGGAGGAGATCAGGGCGCGCCTGATCGCCGAGGTGGCCGCGGACCTCGGCCTCGTGGGCGCGGACGGCAGGCTGCCCGCCGGCGTGCGCGCCACGGTTCTGCGCGGCGACGGCGGCAAGGGCGGCTACCGCGTCCGCATCAGCCGCGACCGCAAGCAGGACGCGACCCCGCGTCTCGCGGCGCTTTGACCCCATCCGGCGCGCGGCGGGACTTCCGCGCGGACCTGTCTTCCCTGTTGGACCTGCCCCGGCCATCGCGCCGGGGGCTTTTCCCCGAAAGGACGCTTGCCATGGGCACAAGCCTGAAGGACCTGAACGAGCACCTCTTCGCCCAGCTCGAGCGGCTGGACGTCGAGAACCTCACGCCCGAGCAGATCGAGGCCGAGGCGAAGCGCGCCGAGGCCATCGTCGGCGTCGCCGACCGGATCACCGCCAACGCCGACCTGCAACTCCGCTCGGCGAAGCTCTTCGCCGAGCACCGCGAGGCCGTGCTGCCCTACCTGCCGCAGATCGCGAGCAGGCCGGCGGGCGACGCCTGATGCCGAGGGGCCGTGCCATCCTGATCCACGAGGAGGAGCTGGCCTGGCTGCGCGCCCGCGCGGACTGGCCGCGCCGCGACCTCTGGACGGCGTTCCGGAACTTCTGGCAGCGCGACGACGTGGCCCTCTCGGCCTTCAAGGGCCTGTGCAAGCGCCACGGGATCATGACCGGCCGGACCGGCCAGTACGTGCCGGGGCAGGCGCCGCCGAACAAGGGCAAGCCCATGCCATGGAACGCCGCCAGCGCCGCGACGCGGTTCCGGAAGGGCAACGTGCCGCACAATGTGAGGCACCTGGGCCACCGGCGCCTGTCGGCGGACGGCTACGTCGAGGTCAGCGTGGCCCAGCGGAACCCCTACACCGGGTTCGAGCGGCGCCACGTGCCGGAGCACCGCTGGCTCTGGGAGAAGGCCAACGGCCCGGTGCCCGAGGGCCATGCGCTGAAGTGCCTCGACGGCGACCGCACGAACACCGACCCGTCGAACTGGAAGGCGGTGCCCCGCGGGCTGCTGCCCCGGCTCAACGGCCGCTTCGGCCGCGGCTACGACGACGCGGCGGCCGAGCTGCAGCCGACGATCCTGGCGATCGCCGAGCTGGAGCATGCCGCGCGCGCGGCGCGGAAGGCGAAGCGATGACCGCGCCGCGCCTGACCTTCACCCGCATCCGTGAGGGCTGCGCCTTCGTCGACGTCCACCTGGGCGGCGTCGAGATCGGGCGCGTCCACGAGAACGGCGGCACGTCCGCCTGGATCTGCTGGCTCGGCCGGACCGGCGTCACCGTCCGCTGCGCGGACTGGAAGCGCGTGAAGTCGCCCGAGGCCGCGCGCGACGCGATCGCCGCCCACGTCGCCGGCTGGCTGCGCCTCGCGGGGCTGGCGCAGGAATGACCCGCGCCCGCCATCGGCCTCCGGAGGACGACGATCCGCTGATGGGTCTCGTCCGGGCCTTGGCGGTCGCCGCCGCGCGGGGCACCATGCCGCCGCCCGCCGAGGATTCGCCATGCCCGACGCCCCCGCTCCCGGCCGCCGCGCCGTCGTCTACGCCCGCTACTCGTCGGACCTGCAGTCCGACCGATCGATTGACGATCAGGTGGCGCTCTGCCGCGCCCACGCCCTGCGCGAGGGGCTGACGGTCGGGCGCGTCTACGCCGACCACGCGCGCACCTCCGCCTCGCTGCACGGCCGCGACGGCATCCTCGAGCTGATGGTCGACGCCAAGGCCCGCGCCTTCGACGCAGTCGTGGTCGAATCGCTCGACCGCATCAGCCGCGACCAGGAGGACCTGACGGGCGTCTTCAAGCGCCTCGACTTCGCGGGGATCGCGATCCTCGCCGTGCACGACGGCCGCGCCGACGCGGTGCAGGTGGGGCTGCGCGGGCTGATGGGTGGGCTGTTCCTGGCCGACCTGAAGCACAAGACGCGCCGGGGCCTGCAGGGCGTGATCCGCGACGGCCGCTGCGCGGGCGGGCGGTCCTACGGCTACGCCCGCGTCCCGGGACAGCCCGGGGTGCTCACGATCGTCGGGCACGAGGCGGAGACGATCCGCCGCATCTTCGCCCTCTACGCGGACGGCACGGCCCCGCGCACGATCGCGGGCCTGCTCAACGCGGACGGCGTGCCCGCGCCGCGCGGCATCCGCTGGAACGCCAGCACCTTCAACGGCAGTCCCGAACGGGGCTACGGGCTTCTGCGGAACCCGCTCTACCAGGGCCGGATCGCGTGGAACCGCGTCCGCATGGTCCGCGACCCCGACACCGGGCGGCGCGTGAACCGCGAGAACCCGCCCGAGCAGTGGCAGTGGGCCGAGGCGCCGCATCTGCGCATCGTGCCGCCTGCCCTCTGGGATCGCGTCCAGGCGCGCCTGGAAGCCCAGAGCAGGGGGCACCCCGCCCGGATGGACCGCGCGCCCAGGCGTCCCTTCTCCGGCCTCGTGCGGTGCGGCTCCTGCGGGGGGGCGATGGTCGTCCACGACCGCGCCGGCGCAGCCGTCCGGATCCGCTGCGCCACCGCCCGCGAAAGCGGCAGCTGCGCCAACACGGCCCGCTACCGGATCGACCGGATCGAGGCCGCGATCTTCGCCGACCTGCGCGACCGGCTGGCCCATCCGCGCTACCTGGCCGAGTTCGTCCGCGCCCATGCCGAGGAACGGCGCCGCATCGCCGCCGAGGCGCGTCGCGACGTGGCGGCCCTCGATCGCGCCGCCGCGACCACCGCCGCCCGCTACGCCCGCCTGGTCGACATGTACGCCCGGGGCCTGACGGACGGGCCGGCGGCGGAGGCCGACATCCTCGCCGCCAAGGCCGCCATGCGCGAGGCCGAGGCCGCGCGCGCCGAGGCCGGTCGGCCCGAAGTGGTCGTCGCGCTGCATCCCGCCACGGTCGCGACCTATGCGGCCGCGCTCGACACGCTGTCCGCACACCTCGCCATGCCGGGAACACCCTTCGATCCGCGCGCCGTGCAGGCCCTGCGCACGCTGATCAGCGCGATCGTGGTCCACAAGCCGGCCGCAGGTGAGGACGCTGCCGTGGACGTCCACGGCCGCCTTGCCGCGCTGCTGGGACCGGATGCCGACAAGGTGGGGGGCGTGGTGGTGGCAAGGGGGGGACTCGAACCCCCGACCCCGCGATTATGAGTCGCGTGCTCTAACCAGCTGAGCTACCTGGCCACTGCGGCGTCCCTAGAGCCGCGCCCCCGCAGCGTCAAGGGCTAAACGGCCGGCGCGGCCGCGGCCGGGGCCTCGCGCGCGATGCGCGGGCGGCCCGTCGCGGTGGCGGTCAGCAGGGCTTCGACGAACATCGCGCGCCCCTCCACCTCGGCCTCGCGGATCTCGCGGGCATGGGTCACGTGGACCGACGCGGCCCCCGCAAGGCGGGCGCGGCCGCGCGCCTCGGCCTCGAGCGCCGCCTCCATCGCGGCAAGGGCGTCGTCGCGGACGGCGAAGGCGCGCGGGCCGTCGGGCAGATGCGCGACGAACCGCCCTTCGGCCGGGCAGGAGACGAGGCCCGTCGCGCGCTGGCTGACCTGCCCCACGACCGCGCCGATGGCGTTGGCGACACCCGCATGCGCGGGCAGGATCATCGGGCAGCCGAGCCGTTCGCCCACCGCCCCGTAGTAGGCGGGCGCCGAGGCGCCGAGCCCGATCACCGGCACCGCGAGCCGCAGGTCCGCCGCGACCACGCCCCGGTGCCGGTCGAGCCCGGCCGCGGCCAGCGGATGCCGGGCCAGCGTGTCCGGCGGCTGGCCCGCGAAGCGCGGCTCCTCGCCGAAGGCGGCCTCGAGCAGGCAGTCCACCGTCTGCGCGGTCAACTGGTCGACGATGGCCTGCGCCAGCGCCGCGGGCCCCTCGGCCAGCCGCTCGCCGCGCCCGGTCCGGCGGCGGCCCAGAAGGCGCAGCGCCTTGTCCGCCGCCGCCCCGTCCCAGGCCGAAAGGCGCCCCAGCACGTGGCTCGCGTCCGAGGGCGTGACCCCGGCCAGCAGGACGTGGCCCCGCGCCACCAGCCGGTCCATCGCCGCGACCTCCGGCCGGCCGGCGATCGGCTGGGCCAGCGGCATCGGCCGGTCGATCCTGGCGAGCAGCGCCGCCTCGCGGCCCGTCAGCCCGTCGGGCGCGCCGCCCAGCGGGACGACGAAGCGCCCGTCGAACTCGCCGGCGGTGCCCGCCCCCAGCGCGCGGTCGAGCGCCGCGTGCACCATCGCGCCGTGGTCGACCGCCAGCAGCGACACCGGGATCAGCCGCCGGGGACCGAGCCGCAGCCCGCCCTCCAGCCCCTCGGTCACGGCGTGGACCTCGCTGTCCCCGCCGAGGCCCGTGGTCCGCATCGCCACCGCCTCGACCATCGTGCGGAACGGCCCCACGCGTGCGCCCTGCGGGTCGATCGCGGGCAGCCCGCCCCGCAGCAGCGCGACGTCGGTCGTGGTGCCGCCGATGTCGGAGACCAGCGCATCCGCCGCCCCGGTCAGCCAGCGCGCGCCGACGATGCTCGCGGCGGGGCCGGACAGGATCGTCTCGATGGGCCGCTCGCGCACCATCGCGGCCGAGATCAGCGCGCCGTCGCCGCGCACCACCATCAGCGGCGCCGCGATCCCGATGCGCGCGAGATGCGCCTCGCAGGCCGTGACCAGCCGGTCGATCATCCCGATCAGACGCGCGTTCAGCACCGCCGTCAGCGCCCGCTTCGGCCCGTTGAGCGCGGCCGACAGCTCGTGCGAGCAGGTGACCGGCCGCCCGGTCAGCCGCCGCACCGCCGCGCGCGCGGCCAGTTCGTGCGCGGGGTTGCGCACCGCGAAGCGCGCGGCGACGGCAAGGCCCACGACCTCGCCCAGCCCGGACAGGCCGGCCTCCAGCGCGGCGAGGTCGAGCGGGGCGGCCTCGCCCCCCGCGTGGTCGTGCCCGCCCGCCAGCCGCAGCACCGGGTCGCGCCCCAGCGCCTCCGCCAGCCCGGCGCGGGCGAGGTCGTCGTCGTCAAAGCCGATGGCGATCAGCGCGACGCGGCCGCCCTGCCCCTCGACCAGCGCGTTGGTCGCAAGGGTCGTGGACAGCGAGACCATCGCCACGTCGGCCGCCGCCACCCCCGCCTGCACGAGGGCCGCGTCCACCGCCCCGCCGATCCCCCGCGACAGGTCGGCCCGCGTCGTCAGCGCCTTGGCCGATCCCAGCACGCGGGTCGCCGCCGCGTCGAGCACCGCCGCGTCGGTGTAGGTGCCACCCGTGTCCACGCCCAGAAGATAGGCCATCGGTCCCCGCCCGCCCCGCGGCCCCTGTTAGCCCGCCCCGGCGGCGCGCGTCCAGACGCCACGCTTGTCCCGCCCCGCCCCCTGTGGGACAACCCGCGCGACCGGCGGAGCGCGGCCTTGATCCCGATGCCCCTTCCCCTGACGCGCGACCTGCTGCTGATCGGCGGCGGGCACGCGCATGCGCTGCTGCTGCGGGCCTGGGGGATGGACCCGCTGCCGGGGGTGCGCGTGACGCTGGTGAACCCCGACCCGGCCGCGCCCTACACCGGGATGCTGCCGGGCCACGTCGCCGGGCACTACGCGCGCGACGCGATGATGATCGACCTCGCGCCGCTTTGCGCCTACGCCGGCGCGCGCCTGATCCTGGGGCGGGCCGAGGCGATCGACCGCGCCGCGCGCACCGTGCGGCTGGAGGGGGGGCGGCGGCTGCGCTACGACGTGGCCTCGATCGACGTCGGCATCACGTCGGACCTGCCGGACCTGCCGGGCTTCGCCGACCACGGCCATGCGGCCAAGCCCCTGGGCCGGTTCGCCGCCGCGTGGGACGCCTTCGTCGCGCGCGGGCTCGCCTTCCCGCGCGTCGCGGTGATCGGCGGTGGGGCGGCGGGGGTGGAACTGGCCATGGCCGCGGCGCACCGCCTTCGGGCGCGGGGCGCGCGGCCCGAGGTCGCACTGCTGGAGCGGGGGCCGCGCATCCTCGGCGGATTGGGCGAGGCGGCGCGCCGAGCGCTTTCGCGGCACCTTGCCGCCAGCGGGGTGGAGGTCGTGACCGGGGCCGCGATCGAGGCGATCGGCCCCGACCACGTGGCGTTGGCCGGCGGCCGGCGGATCGGGTCCGACTTCACGCTGTCGGCGGCCGGCGCGCGGGCGCCCGCCTGGCTGGCCGCGACGGGCCTCGGCCTGCATGAGGGCTATGCGGTGACCGGACCCACGCTGCAGTCGTCGGACCCGCGCGTCTTCGCGGTGGGCGACTGCGCGCACATGGCCTTCGCCCCGCGGCCCAAGGCAGGGGTCCACGCCGTGCGGCAGGCCCCGGTGCTGCACGCCAACCTGCGCGCCGCGCTGTCGGGCAACGGGCGGATGCGCCGCCACCGGCCGCAGCGCGACTACCTGAAGCTCGTCTCGGCCGGCGGCCGGGGCGCGGTTGCCGAACGCTTCGGCCTGGTCCTCGACGGCCCCCGGATGTGGCGATGGAAGGACCGGATCGACCGGCGCTTCATGGACCGCCTGGCCGACCTGCCGGCGATGCCCCGCGCACCCCTGCCCGAACCGCGCGCGGCGGGGATCGAGGCGGCGCCGGGCGACAGGCCGCTCTGCGGCGGCTGCGGCGCGAAGGTCGGGCCGGAGGCGTTGCGCGCGTCGCTGGCCGCGCTGCCCGCGCCCCGGCGGGCGGAGGTCGTCTCGGGCCCCGGCGACGACGCGGCGGTGCTGCGGGTGGAGGGCGGGTTCCAGGTCATCACCACCGACCACCTGCGCGCCTTCGACGCCGACCCCGCGCTCGTGGCGCGCATCGCCGCGGTCCACGCGCTGGGCGACGTCTGGGCGATGGGCGCGGGGCCGCAGGGGGCGCTGGCGCAGGTGACGCTGCCGCCCGCCGGCGCCGCGATCGAGGCCGACATGCTGGCCGAGGTGATGGCGGCGGCCGCCGAGGTCTTCGGCACGGCGGGCGCGGACCTTCTGGGCGGGCACACCAGCGTCGGCGCAGAGCTGACGGTGGGCTTCACCGTCACCGGCCTCGCCCGCCGGATCGTGGGCAAGGGCGGCGCGCGGCCGGGGTCGGCGCTGGTGCTGACCAAGGCGCTGGGCACGGGCACGCTGCTCGCGGCGGGGATGGCGCGGACGCGGCTGCCGGGTCTGCTTCTGGGAGAGTGCCTCGCCGCCGCGCGGGCTTCGATGCTGCGCCCGCTGGGGGCGGCCGCCGCCGTCCTGCGGGGACAGGCGCAGGCCATGACCGACGTGACGGGCTTCGGGCTTGCGGGGCACCTGATGGAGATGATGCGCGCCGCCGGCACGGCGGCGGCGCTCGACCTCGACGCCGTGCCGGTCCTGTCCGGCGCCGTCGAGGCCGCGGCCCTGGGCATCGCCTCGTCGCTGGCGCCGGCGAACCGGGCTGCGCTCGCGGGGGCCATGACCGTCGCCGACACCCCCCGGGCAGGGCTGCTCTTCGACCCGCAGACGGCGGGCGGCCTGCTCGCGGCGGTGCCGGCGGAGGCGGCGGAGGGGCTGGTCCTGGCGCTGCGGGCCCTCGGCGAGCCCGCGGCGGTGATCGGCCACGTGGCCGAGGGGCCGCCCCGCCTCACCGTCAGGGGCTAAGCGCGCGCACCGCCCGGGCGACCCGCCCCGCCAGCGCATCGAGATCGGCCTCGTCGAGCGCGCCGGCCTCCACCACCGCGGCGGGCGCGGGCATCCGGTCGCGGTGCCTCTCGTAGCGCGGGTCGTAGTGCGCCCGGACCAGCCCCGCCGCGAGCGCCGCGAAGTCGGCCGCCGCGGCCTCGCGCTGCCAGCCCTCGATCACGCTCGCCGCATGGGCGGGGCGCAGAAGGTCGATGACCGCGCGAAGCCCGTCGGCGTTCTCCGTCAGGTCGGCATAGGCGCGCGCGAGGTAGGCCGCCCGCGCCTCCACCCCGGCCGCGATCGCGATCCGGGGCGCGGCCACCATCGCCCGCCACAGCCGCGGCGGCACCCGGCAGTCGCCGATCCTCGAGCTCTCCGCCTCCACCACCACCGGCCGGGCGGGGTCGAGCGCCGCCAGCGCCAGCGCCAGCGCCTGCTCGAAGGCGCGCTGCGACGGCTGCCCGCCCGGCATCGCCCCGAACAGCGACCCCCGGTGCCGCGCGAGTCCCTCGAGGTCGATCGCCTGGACCCCGAGCGCGGGCAGGCGGTTCAGGATCGCGGTCTTCGCGGACCCCGTGTTCCCGTCGAGCACCACGACCGGCGCGGGCACCGGATCGTCGTAGAGCGCGCGCACCACCAGCGCCCGCCACGCCTTGTAGCCGCCCGCCAGCACCTCCACCCGCCAGCCCACCTGGGACAGGATCGTGGCGAAGGATCCCGACCGCTGCCCGCCCCGCCAGCAGTAGACGAGCGGGCGCCACCCCCCCTCCATCCCCGAAAGCGGCCCCTCCAGATGCGCGGCCGCGTTCCTCGCGACCAGCGCCGCGCCGATCGTGCGGGCCCTGAAGGGGCTGACCTGCTTGTAGATCGTGCCGACCCGCGCGCGCTCCTCGTCGGACAGCACCGGCAGGCTGATCGCGCCCGGCAGATGGTCCTCGGCGTATTCGGCGGGGGACCGCACGTCGATCACGTCGTCGAAGCCATGGCCGGCGAGATCGCCGAGCGCGGTCAGCGTCACGGCCATGTCAGAACCCCGCCGCGCAGGCGTCGGTCAGCCGCGCCAGCATGGTCCGGCACCGCTCGATCTGGTCGACCGCCACCCATTCGTCGGGCGTGTGGCCCTGCGCCATCGAGCCCGGCCCGCAGATCACCGTGGGGACGCCGAGGCGCGCATCGAACAGCCCGCCCTCGGTGCCGAAGGCGACCTTGATCGTGCCGCCGGCCCCGGTCAGCCCCTGCACGAAGCGCACCGCGGCGGCATCGGCCGGCGTGTCGAGGCCGGGGTAGTCCCACAGCCGGTCGACCGCGATCCCGGCCTCGGGGACGGCCGCGCGCAGGGGGGCGGCGATGCCCTCGGCCGCGCCGCGCAGCGCCGCGATCCGCGCGTCGGGCGCGTCGCCGGCGAGGCTGCGGATCTCGAAGTCGAGCGTCGCGAGGCCGGGCACGATGTTGACCTGCACCCCGCCCCGCAGGATGCCCGCGTGGACCGTGGTGTAGGGCACGTCGTAGCCGGCGTCGAACGGCCCCTCGGCCGCGATCCGCGCCTGCATCGCGCGCAGCGCGCCGAGGAAGTCCGCCGCGAGATGCAGCGCGTTGAGCGCCCGCGGGGCCAGCGCCGAATGGCCCTCGCGCCCGGTGCAGGTCGCCCGCAGCGCGACCTTCCCCTTGTGGCCCGTGGCGACCCGCATCCCCGTGGGCTCGCCCACGATGCACAGGCGCGGGCGCACCGGCGCCGCCGCCAGCCGGTCCACCAGCGAGCGGACGCCGAGGCAGCCCACCTCCTCGTCGTAGGAGAGCGCGAGGTGCAGCGGCACCGCGAGCGGACGGCGCGCGGCCCGGACCATCGCCTCGATCGCGCAGGCGACGAAGCCCTTCATGTCGCAGGCCCCGCGCCCCAGATAGCGCCCGCCCGCCTCGGTCAGGGCGAAGGGAGGGACGGACCAGGCCTGCCCCTCCACCGGCACGACGTCGGTGTGGCCCGAGAGCAGCACGCCGGGCACGCCCGCCGGCCCCACCGCGGCATGGAGGTTGGCCTTGCCGCCGCCCGCGTCGGGGATCAGCGCCGCCTCGATCCCCGCCCCGGCCAGACGGTCCCGGACCCAGTGCATGAGGTCGATGTTGGGCCTGGCGCTGACCGTGTCGAAGGCGATCAGGCGGTCGAGGATGTCGCGCATCGGGGCCTCGCGGGTTCCCGGACGCCCTAGCGCAACGGGGCGGCGGCGGGAAGGCCCGGCGTCGTCAGCCGAGGACCTCGGCCACCGCGACCACGCGCCGCCCGGCCACCGACCGCAGCGCCGCCTCGGCCAGCGCCAGCGCCGCGAGCCCGTCCTCGCCCGTGGGCGAGGCGGGCGCCCCGCCCGACACCGCCGCGACGAAGGCCGCGATCTCGGCGGAATAGGCCTGCGCGTAGCGGGTCATGAAGAAGTCGTGCAGCGGCGGGCGCGTGTAGCCCTGCGCGGTCGCGACCTCGATCGAGACCGGCCGCTGGTTCTCGGCCGCGACCGAGCCCAGCGAGCCATGCACCTCGATCCGCTGGTCGTAGCCGTAGGTCGCCCGCCGGCTGTTGGAGATGGTGCAGTGCCGCCCCGAGGCCGTGGCCAGCATCACCGACACCGAATCGAAGTCGCCCGCCCGGCCCACCGCCGGGTCGACGAGGACGGAGCCCTGCGCCGTCACGGTCGCCACCTCCTCGCCCAGCAGGAAGCGTGCCATGTCGAAGTCGTGGATCGTCATGTCGCGGAAGATCCCGCCCGACCGCGCGATGTAGTCCATCGGCGGCAGGCCGGGGTCGCGGCTGACGATCGTGACCATCTCCACGGCGCCCACGGCGCCCTCGTCGATCGCCGCGCGGACGGCGCGGAAATGGGGGTCGAACCGGCGGTTGAAGCCGACCATCAGGGTGGCCTGCGTCTTGCGCACCACCGACAGGCAGCGCACCACGCGCGCGAGGTCGAGGTCGATGGGCTTCTCGCAGAAGACCGCCTTGCCCGCGCGCGCGCAGGCCTCGATCAGGTCGGCGTGGGTGTCGGTGGGGGTGCAGATCACCACCGCGTCGATGTCGTCCGCATCGCGGATCGCCGCGGTCGTGCGGACCTCGCAGCCCGTGGCCGCCGCGATGGCCTGCGCCGCCGCCGGCACCGCGTCGGCCACCGCCATCAGCCGCGCCCCCGCCTCGCCGCTGATCGCCCTTGCGTGAACCTTGCCGATGCGCCCCGCGCCCAGCAGGCCGAACCTGATCGTCATGTCGTCCCCTCGCTCGATTTCAGGCGGCCGCCTCGGCCCCGCCCTTCACGCCCGTGATGTAGCTCACGATGTCGTTGCCGTCGGTCTCGCCCTTGTCCAGGCTCGCCACGATCCGGCCGCGCCGGAAGACGACGATCCGGTCCACCAGGTCGAAGACCTGCCGGAGGTTGTGGCTGATCAGGATCAGCGGCACGCCCCGGTCCTTCAGCCCGCGGATGATGGACTCGACCTGCGCGGTCTCCTGCACGCCCAGCGCGGCGGTCGGCTCGTCCATGATCACCAGCTTCGAGGCGAAGGCGGCGGTGCGGGCGATGGCCACGCACTGCCGCTGGCCGCCGCTCATGTTGCGGATCGGGTTGTCGACGTTGGGGATCTTCACGGCGGTCGTCTTCAGCGCCTCCATCGTCCGGGCGCGCATCGCCCTGCGGTCGAGGATCGAGAAGGGGCCGAGGCGGAAGCGGCGCAGTTCCCGGCCGAGGAACAGGTTCGAGGGCACGTCGAGGTCGTCGGCGAGCGCCAGCGTCTGGAACACCGTCTCGATTCCCGCCTCGCGCGCGTCGAGCGGGCCCGCGAAGCTCACCTCGCGCCCGTCGAGCAGGATCTGCCCGGCGGTGGGCTGCTCCACCGCGGTGATCTGGCGCACGAAGGTCGACTTGCCCGCGCCGTTGTCGCCGACCACCGCCACGTGTTCGCCCGCGCCGAGCGCGAAGTCCGCGCCCTCGAGCGCATGCACGCCGCCGTAGTGCTTGGTCAGGCCCCGCGTCTCAAGGACGATCCCGCCCATGGCGCTAGCCCCTCGCCCGGCGCGACTGCCGCCACTGGTCCAGCACCACGGCGCCGACGATGATCGCGCCCTTGACCATGTCCTGGTAGTAGGCGTCGAGCCGGATCGAGGTGAAGCCCGAGATGATCACCGAGAAGATCAGCGCGCCGAGCACGGTGCCGACGATCGACCCGCGTCCGCCCGCGAGGCTGACCCCCCCGATCACCGCCATGGCGATGGCGTCGAGCTCGTACATCATCCCCATCCCGGCCTGCGCCGTCAGGTTCTTGGAGGTGAGCAGGATCGTCGCGACCGCGGCCAGCATCCCGGCGATGGCGTAGACCAGGACCTTGTGGCGCTCGACCGCGATCCCCGACATCCGCGCGGCGGCCTCGTTCGAGCCGATGGCATAGCTGTGCTTGCCGTAGACCGTGTAGGTCATGATCAGGTGGAACAGGACCGCCAGCAGGACGAAGACGACCGCCGGGTTCTGGCCGGGCCAGCTGAGCAGGCCGAAGGTCGCCCCGCCGAGCGCATCGCCGTTGGCGAGGCTGCCGAAGCCCTCGGTCGGGAAGCTGACCGGCTGGCCGTTGGACCACCAGCGCGCGACCCCCCGCGCCGTGACCATCATGCCCAGCGTCGCGATGAAGGGCGGGATGCGGGTGTAGGCGATCAGCAGCCCGTTGACCAGCCCGGCCAGGATCCCGCAGGCCAGCCCCACGAGGATCGGCACGACGACCGGCAGGTCCATCGCCCAGTCGCCGAGGATCGCCTTGGGGTTGGGATTGCCGTTGACGGTCGCGGTCTGCGCGAAGCTCATGACGATCATGGCCGAGGCGCCGACGATGCTGCCCGAGGACAGGTCGATCCCGCCGATGATGATGACCTGCGTGACCCCCAGGGCGATGATCCCGATGATCGCCACCTGCAGGATCATGATGTCCAGCCGCTGCTGGTTGAAGATCGCGTCGACGCCGTCGCGCATGTTGAACAGGAAGCTCGACCCGTTGAGCCGGTTCAGCACCTCGAAGACGACCACGATCAGGACGAGCGCGCCGAAGACGTTCCATTCGGGCGCGCGGGCGCGCTTGGCCGCGTCGTAGGTCAGCCCGCCGAGGCCGTGCGCCGTTTCCGCCATGGCTCTTCCCCCCTGTTGCGTGGTCGCGGCCCGCGCCCCTGCGCGCCGGAGCCGGGCGGCGGCCCGTCCGCCGCCCGGGCGCGCCCGTCAGTTCCGGGCGAGGTAGCCCTCGAGGTTCGCCGGCGTCACCAGCTCGAAGGGGACGTAGACCTTCTGGTCCACCGCCTCGCCCGCGGCGAGCCGCACGGCGGCATCGAGCGCGCCTCCGCCCTGCGCCGCCGCGTTCTGGAACACCGTCACGTCGAGGTCGCCCGCCTGCATCGCGGCCAGCGCGTCCTGCGTGGCGTCGATCCCGCCCACCTGGACCGAGGCCATGTCGATCCCCGCGGCCTTCATCGCCTGGATCGCGCCGATCGCCATCTCGTCGTTGTTGGCGATCACGCCGTCGAAGGCCGCGCCGGTCGACAGCCAGTTGGTCATCAGGGTCTGCGCCTGGTCGCGGCTCCAGTTCGCGGTCTGCTGGTCGATCACGCTGACCTCGACCTGGCACCGGCCGGCCTCGATCACGTCGTAGATGTCCTGCGTGCGCTGGACCGCGGCCTGGTTCGACAGCTCGCCCTGCATGACGTAGACGTTCACGGCCGTCTTCCCCTCGGCCGCCCAGTTGTCGCACATCTGGATGGTCTGCAGCGTGCCCGACTCCACCTCGTTCGACGCGACGAAGGCCTGGTTGTCGGGCAGGGTGTCGACGTTGATCGGCTGGCGGTTGACGTAGACGAGCGGAAGGCCCGCCGCCGCCGCCGCGTCCGACATCGCCTGCGTGGCGCTGGTGTCGACCGGGTTGACGATGATCGCATCGACGCCCGAGGCGATGAAGTTGTTGATCTGGTCGAGCTGCTTGGCCACGTCGTTCTGCGCATCCTCGATCTGCACCGACAGCCCGGCCGCGTCGGCCTGCGTCTGGATGCCGTTGCGCAGGACGGTCAGGAAATTGTCGTCGAACAGCGCCATCGACACGCCGATGTCCTGCGCCATCGCGGCCGTCGAGGTCAGGGCGGCGAAGCCGGCCAGGATCAGGGTCTTGCTCATTCGTCGTTCCTCCGCTGGTCGGGCGTCCGGCGCGCCCTTGATCTTGTGGGGCCGGACCGCGCGCCCTTCCGGGCCGCGGCGTGGTCGGGCCTCAGGCGGCCGCGGGGGCCAGGCCCTCGGCGATGAAGTCCATCGAGGCGGCGAGCGCGGGCCGCGCATCCTCGAGCGCATGGACCGAGGCGGCGAAGGGCTCGAAGCTGACCGGTCCGGCGTAGCCCGCCGCCGCCAGCGCGCGAAGCTGCGCGACGGTCCCCAGGCGGTCGCCGGCATCGACGAGGCCCCGGTGGCCGTCGCGCATGTCGGCGGCCGCGGCACCGGGGTCGGTCACGCCCGAGACGTGGACGATCCCGGTATGGGCCGCGAAGACCGGACCGCCCCCCGCGAGGTGGTGGTGGAACGTGTCGTGCACCAGCCGGTAGGTGTCGGCGGCCCCGAGCGCCTCGATCGCCTCGACCGCCTCGGCCTTGAAGCGCAGGCTGCAGGTCTCGAAGCCGAGCGGCTCGACCATCGCGCGAAGGCCATGGGCCCGCAGCAGGGGCAGCAGTCCGGCGAGCGCGGTGCGCAGCGCGGCCCGCCGCTCGGCCGGGCCCGTCGCCGTGCCGTCATTGCGCGGGATCAGGCTGACGGCCTCGGCCCCCGCCGCGACCGCGACCCGCATCAGCGCCTCCGCCTCGGCGCGCCGGGCTTCGGACCAGTCGTCGAACCTCTTCACCTCGGCCAGCGCGAGGATCCGCAGCCCGAGGCCGCGGACGGCCGCCCCGACCGCCGCCGGATCGTCGCCCTGGAACAGGGGGCCGGGCAGGTCGTCGCGGTATTCGACCCCGACGCAGCCCAGCCCGGCGGCCAGCGTCGCGACGCCGCGCCAACCAAGCCGCGGGACCGCCATGTGGTTCAGGGCGAAAGGCAGGGGGGGCATGGCGATTCCGGCACGGACCATCCGCGATATGGAACGCATATTCCATTTTTGGGACATTTCAAACGAAAAGTTCCATAAGCCCGCGACGGGCGCGCGGCGCTGCTAGAGCGACCCGGGCAGGTGCAGGTCGGGGGGAAGGACATCCTCGGCCCCGGCCCCCTCGCCCGAAGGGTCCAGCACCCGCGCCACCAGCGCGTCGCACAGGCGCGACAGCGGGGTCGCGATGGCCAGCGTCACCCAGCCGTCCGCAAGCCCCGCGCGCGATTCGGGCGTCAGCTCGTTCACGACGAGCGCGACGGCGCCGGGACGCCGGGCCTCGCGCAGGGCGGCGATCGCCCCCTCCATCCCGCCGCCCGCGACATAGAGCCCGCGCAGGTCGGGCTGGCGCGCCAGAAGCGCCCGCGTCGCCTCGTAGGTCAGCGCGCGGGTCTCGAGGTTCACCTGCGCGTCGAGCACGGGCAGGTCGGGCCGTGCCTCGCGCAGATAGCCGCGGAACCCGGTCTCGCGCAGGTCGTGCCCGTGCCAGCGGTGCCCGCCCACGAAGACCGCAACCGGCCCCGGCGCCCGGGCGGCGAGCGCCACCATCCATCCCGCCACGCGGCCGACCTTCCGGTTGTCCAGCCCGAGGTAGCCGCGGCGCAGGCCCGGGGCGAAGTCCGACAGCAGGGCGTAGACCGGGCGGCCCGCCCCGGCGGCGGCCTGGACGGCAGCCGTCACCTCGGGGTGGTTGACCGCCGTGGCCGCCAGCGCGTCGCAGTCGGCCGCCAGTCCGCGCAGCAGCCCCGCCGCCTCGGCGGGCGACTGCGAGGCCGACCAGGCGAGCGTCAGCCGCACCCGCCCGGCGGCCGCCCGTTCGAGCGCCGCGGCGAAGTCGCGGTAGAAGGCCTGCCCGGCCTTGTGCAGGACCACCCCGACCCGGGGCAGCGGGGCGGCCGGGACCGCGCCGAGGCGGCGGACGGCGGGGTGGTCCAGCGCGGCCAGCGCGTCGATCACGCGCGCCCGGGTGTCGGGGTGCACGGCCTGCCGCCCGTTCAGCACACGGTCGACCGTGGACAGGCTCACCCCGGCCGCCGCGGCAACCTCGACCAGTCGGGCCTTGCGCATGGATCCTTGCCGTCCTTCCGTCAGGGCCTGGCCCGTTCTGACGAAATCTGACGATTCCGTCCAGCGGCGGCGTTGCCCGGCGGCCCCGCCCCGCCCTAGGTTGGGCGGGACCGGCCCGATCCGAGGTGCGCCATGACCCGCCGCGACTACAGCCTTCTCGGTTCCGACGCGCGCCGCGCGGTGGAGACGGGCCTTGCCGCCGCGGAATGGTACCACACCGACGTGCCGCGGAAGACGATGAAGGACCTGATGGCGCGCAGCGACGGCCCGGCGATCCGCGACACGCTGATCCTTTACGGCGCCATGATCGCGCTGGCGGGGATCGGGATCGCGCTCTGGCCCTCGTGGTGGTCGGCGCCGTTCTGGCTCGCCTACGGCGTCCTCTACGGCTCGGCGTCGGACTCGCGCTGGCACGAATGCGGGCACGGCACGGCCTTCAGGACGCGCTGGATGAACGACGCGGTGTTCCAGATCGCGTCCTTCATGATCGTGCGGAACCCCGTCACCTGGCGGTGGAGCCATGCGCGCCACCACACCGACACGGTGATCGTCGGCCGCGACCCCGAGATCGCAATCATGCGCCCCCCCGCCGTCCTGAAGCTGGTCGCCAACCTCTTCGGAATCGTCGACGCCCTGCAGGGCTGGTCGCGGATGCTCGTGAACGCCGCCGGGATCGTCACGGCCGAAGAGCGGACCTTCATCCCGGAGCAGGAACGGCCCGGGGTCGTGACGGTCGCGCGCGTCTGGGTCGCGATCTACGCCGCCACCATCGGGCTCGCGGTCTGGACGGGGTCGGTCCTGCCGCTGATGGTGATCGGGCTGCCGCGCCTCTACGGGGCCTGGCACCACGTGATGACCGGTCTTCTCCAGCACGGGGGGCTTGCGGACAACGTGACCGACCACCGGCTGAACAGCCGCACGGTGCTGATGAACCCGGTCAGCCGCTTCATCTACTGGAACATGAACTATCACGTCGAGCACCACATGTTCCCGATGGTGCCCTACCATGCGCTGCCGCGCCTGCACGCCCTGATCCGGCACGACCTGCCCGCGCCCGCGCCGTCGATCCTGGCCGGGTTCCGCGAGATGGCGCCCGCGCTGCGCCGGCAGCTCGCGAACGAGGACTACTTCCTGAAGCGCGACCTTCCCCCCACCGCGCGGCCCTATCGTGAGGATTTCCACGCCGCGGCCCTGGGGGCCGCCGCGCATGCCGCGGAGTAGCCGATGACGACCTGGGTTCCCGCCTGCACCACCGACGCCATCGACGAGGAGGACCTGATCCGCTTCGATCACGGCGGCGCAACCTACGCGATCTACCACGCGCCCGGGGGCGGCTTCTACGCCACCGCAGGCCTCTGCACCCACGAGGGGGTCCATCTGGCCGATGGGCTGGTGATGGACTTCACCGTCGAGTGCCCGAAGCACAACGCGACCTTCGACTACCGCACCGGCGAGGCGCTGCGCGCGCCGGCCTGCGTGAACCTGAAGACCTATCCCGTCCGCGTCGAGGGCGATCGGGTGATGATCGGGATCGGCTAGCCCTTCGACAGTTCGGACCCGGATTTCAGGACCTGATCCCCGTCCTCCTGCTCGATCAGGAAGGCGGGCTCGTCCCTTGTCGCCTTGCGGGTGACGTCGTGCCCCTTGATCCTGCGCGTCACCGGCTCGTCGAAGCGTTCGACCACCTTGCCCGTCGCGGTGCCGTTGCCCCATTTCCAGGTGACGGTCTCGCCCTTCCTAGGCTGCATCGCGCTTGCCCCTGTGCGTCTCGGCCCAGTCGCGGCCCGCGTCACCGCCCCACAGCAGCCAGGCCACGTAGCCGGCCGAAGGGTCGTCGTCGTTCCCGAACTTCGGGGCCTCCTTGTCGACGGCATGGCGCGCGAAGTAGCTCGCCATCCGGTCGATGTCCTCGGGCGACTGCGGCTCGCGCGCGGCGAGCGACCGGGCGCGGGCGACGCCGACCTCGGTGCCGCCGCGATTGTGCGTCTCGCGCAGAGCGAGGCCGTGCCTCGCATTCCTGGCCACCTCGGCGGTGGGCTTGGGATGGTCGTCGGCCATGGGATCGCTCCGGTTGGGACGCGGTCAGAAGCGCGCGGGCCCCGGGGATGTTCCCGTCACGCCTCCGCGCGCAGCACCTGCGCGGGCCGGGTGGCAAGCGGCCGCCAGGCGAAGGCAAGGCCCGCGAGCAGCGTGGCAAGAACCCCGCCCAGCACGATGCCGATGGCGCTGACGGGCTCGAAGGCGAAGGGCGCCTCCATCACCAGCCGCATCACGGCCCAGCCCGCGAGGCCGCCGGCCGCGATGGCGACCACCCCCGCCGCCGCACCCAGAAGGGCAGACCGCAGCGCGAAGCTGCCGAGGATGCGCCCCCGGCTCGCCCCCAGCGTCTTCAGCACCGCCGCCTCGTAGACCCGCGCGCGCTCGCCGGCCGCGGCGGCCCCGATCAGGACGACGAACCCGGTCAGCAGCGTCGCCGCCGCCGCCCAGCGGGTCGCGGCGGCGATGGCGCCCAGGGCTTCCGTCACGCGGTCGATGGCGTCGCGCACCCGGATCGCGGTGATGTTCGGATAGGCGGTGGCGAGGTCGCGCAGGATCGCGCCCTCGGCTTCGGGGGTCGCGTAGACCGTGGCGATGAAGGTGTGCGGCGCCCCCGCCAGCGCGGCGGGGTTCATCGTCATGACGAAGCCCATGCCGGCGGACGAGAAGTCGACCTCGCGGAACGAGGTGATCGTCGCCTCGATGTCGCGGCCGAGGATGTTGACGGTCATCCGGTCGCCGAGCTTCAGGCCGATCTCCTCGGCTTCCTCGGCGGCGAAGCTGATCTGCGGGGGGCCCGCGTAGCCCGGCTCCCAGAAGGTGCCGGCGGTGACGGTCGCGTTGGCGGGCAGCGTGTCGGCGTAGGTCACGCCCCGGTCGCCGTGCAGGACCCAGTGGTCCCCCGCCACCTCGCGCGCCGGCCGGCCGTTGATCTCGGTGATCACGCCGCGCAGCATCGGCGCGGACTCGACGCGCCTGACGGCCGGATCGCCCTCGACCCGCGCGAGAAAGCCCTCGATCTGGTCGGGCAGCACGTCGACGAAGAAGTAGGACGGCGCGCGCTCGGGCAGGTCGCGCTGGATCGAGGCGCGCAGGTTCGCGTCGATCTGCCCGACCGCCGCAAGCACCGCAAGCCCGAGGCCCAGCGACAGGACGACCGAGGCCGCCTCTTCCCTCGGCCCGCCGATGGCCGAGAACGCGAGCCGCCAGGCGGGCCGCCCCCGCACCGCCCGCGCCCGCCCCGCCGCCCGCGCGCCGCGCCGCATCCCCATCGCCGCGAGCCACAGGACCAGAAGCGCCGCGACCACGCCGCCGGCCGACCCCAGCGCCAGCTCCCACGCGCCCGAGAACCAGACGGCCCCCCCGACCAGCGCCAGCGCCAGCGCCGCGACCCCCGCGATCCGGGACGCGCGCGGCCATCCGGCACCCCCCGCCCCGCGGTAGAGCGCGGCCGCCCGCACCCGCTCGCTCCGCGCGAGCGGCCAGAGCGTGAAGAGGAAGGCGGTGACGAGCCCGTAGAACGCGGCCTCGGCCAGCGGCGCGGGGTAGAGGCCGAACGCCACCGGGAAGGGCAGCGCCGCCGCGATCGCCGGCGCGAACAGCAGCGGCACGCCCGCGCCGATCACGAGGCCCAGCGCCACCCCCAGCGCCGACAGCACGCCGATCTGGATCAGGTAGCTCTGGAAGATCGTGGTCCGGTCGGCGCCGAGGGTCTTCAGCGTGGCGATGGTCGCGACCTTGCCCTCGAGGTAGGCGCGCACCGCCGCCGAGACGCCGACGCCCCCCACCGCGAGGCCCGCAAGCCCCACGAGGATCAGGAAGGCGCCGATCCGGTCCACGAACCGCTCGATCCCCGGGGCCGCGCGGCGGCTGTCGGACCAGCGCAGCCCCGTGTCGCGGAACGCGGCCTCGGCCTCCGCCTCCAGCGCCGCGAGGTCCGCGCCGGGGGGCAGGTCGAGCCGGTAGGCGCTGTCGAAGAGCGTGCCGGGCTCCAGCAGGCCGGAGTCGGCGAGACCCGCCGTCGCCACGATCGTGCGCGGCCCCAGCGCGAAGCCGCCCGTCGCGCTGTCAGGCTCGCGCAGAAGGGCCGCGCCGAGGCGGAACTCCTGCACGCCCAGCGTGAAGATGTCGCCCACCGCAAGGCCCAGCCGGTCGACCAGCACCCGGTCCATCACCGCGCCGGGCCGGCCGTCGCCGCCCGCCAGCGCCTGCGACAGCGGGATCGCCGGATCGAGCGTGACCGCGCCCTCCAGCGGATAGGCGCCGTCGACGCCCTTCACCTGCGTCAGCGCGCGGTCCTCGCCCACCGTGGCCATCGACCGGAACTCCACGACCTCGGACACGCGGGTGGCGATGCGGTCCATGAAGGCCCGCTCGGCGTCGCTGGCGAAGCGGTAGGTGAAGGCCATCTCGGCGTCGCCGCCCAGAAGCACGGTGCCCTGGTCCCGCAGGCCCCCCTCGATCGCCGCGCGGACCATGCCCACCCCGGCGATGGCCGCGACCCCGAGCGCCAGGCAGGCGAGGAACACGCGGAACCCGGCGAGGCCGCCGCGCAGCTCGCGCCGGGCGATCCGGGCGGCGACGGAAAGGGTCATGCCGCCATCCGCAGGTCGTCGGCGACGATCCGCCCGTCGGTCAGCCGCACGACGCGGTCGCAGCGCGCGGCAAGCTCCGGCGCGTGGGTCACCAGCACCAGCGTCGCCCCGTGGCGGTCGCGCAGGCCGAACAGGAGGTCCATGATCGCGGCCCCGTTGGCGCCGTCGAGGTTCCCCGTCGGCTCGTCGGCCAGAAGGATCGCGGGCCGGGGGGCGGCGGCGCGGGCAAGGGCCACGCGCTGCTGCTCGCCGCCCGACATCTGGCGGGGGTAATGGTCGACCCGCGCGCCCAGGCCCACCGCGCGCAGCTCCGCCTCGGCGCGGTCGAAGGCGTCGGGCACGCCGGCCAGTTCCAGCGGGATCGCCACGTTCTCGAGCGCGGTCATGGTCGGGATCAGGTGGAAAGACTGGAACACCACCCCCATATTCCCCCGGCGGAACCGGGCCAGGCCGTCCTCGTCCATCCGCGTCAGATCCTGGCCCAGCGCCAGGACCGTCCCGGACGTGGCCGCCTCCAGCCCGCCCATCAGCATGAGGAGCGAGGACTTGCCCGACCCCGACGGCCCCACCAGCCCCAGCGTCTGGCCGCGCGCGACCGTCAGCGTGACGCCGCGCAGGATCTCCACCGGCCCCGCGTTCCCGGCGAGCGTCAGCCCGACGTCGCGCAGTTCCAGAACAGGATCGACCATGCCCGCAGCCCCCTCGTGCCTTCGCCGCCTTGCATATGGGGCCCGCGCCCGGATTGCCAACGCCGCCCTTGTCGCGGGGCTCGCGCTCGGCGCGCTTGCCACACCCCTGCCCGTTTCCGCGGCCGAGCCGGTCACGGTGCTGGCGCTGGGCGACAGCCTGACGGCGGGCTACGGCCTGCCGCCGGACGAGGGCCTCGTCCCGCAGCTCCAGCGCTGGCTCGACGCGAACGGGGGGGGCGTGACGCTCGTGAACGCGGGCGTCTCGGGCGACACGACGGCGGGCGGCCTTGCGCGGCTCGACTGGTCGCTGACGCCCGAGGTCGACGCGATGATGGTGATCCTCGGCGGCAACGACCTTCTGCGCGGCCTCGACCCCGCGCAGGCGCGGTCGAACCTCGACGCGATCCTCGCCCGCGCGCAGGCGGAGGGGCTGCCGGTGCTGCTCGTGGGGCTGCGCGCGCCGGGGAACTACGGGCCGGACTACCAGCGCCAGTTCGGGGCGATCTACGCGGACCTCGCCGCGACCTACGGCGCGCTGCTCGAGCCCGACTTCTTCGCCGCCTTCGGGACCGACCTCGCCGCCGCGCGGTCGCTGATGCAGCCGGACGGCATCCACCCCAGCGCCGAGGGCGTCGCGCGCGTGGTGGAGCGGCTGGGACCGCGGCTGCAGGAGCTGGCCCGGGAGGCCGAGCCGCCGGCCGTGCGGCAGGCGGGGCCGCGCGTGGCGCCCTGACCAGCCGCGCCCCCGGCGGGAACGCCCCCTACCGCCCCGCGAGGAACCCCGGCGGCGCCTGGTCCAACAGGTCCCGCGCCAGGGCGCGCCCCGCCCCCGCGCCTTCGTCCGCCGCCACCCGCCGCTCGCCCCGGATCACCTTTGACCCGTCGGGCCGCAGGATCTCGCCGCGGAGCCAGAGCGTGTCGCCCTCGAGCACCGCGAGGCCCGCGATCGGCGTCTGGCACGAGCCGTCGAGCGTTTCGAGGAAGGCGCGCTCCGCTGCGAGCCGCCGGCCCGTGGGCGCATCGTGGATCGCGGCCAGCAGCGCGCCGGCGCGGGTGTCGTCCGACCGCCGCTCGATCCCGATGGCCCCCTGCGCCACGGCGGGCAGCATGTCCTCGGGCGCGATGGCGCCCCTCGCGACGCCCGCCATGTCCAGCCGGTTCAGCCCCGCCATGGCGAGGAACGTGGCCTGCGCCACCCCGTCCGAAAGCTTCCTCATCCGCGTCTGGACGTTGCCCCGGAACTCCACGATCCGCAGGTCCGGGCGGCGGTGCGCGAGCTGCGCGCGGCGGCGCAGCGACGAGGTGCCGACCACCGCGCCCTCGGGCAGGTCGGCCAGCGCATCGAAACCGGGCGAGACGAAGGCGTCGCGCACGTCCTCGCGCGGCAGGTAGGCGTCGATCATCAGACCGCCGGGCTGGGCCGTGGGCATGTCCTTCATCGAGTGCACCGCGATGTCGATCTCGCCCGCCAGCAGCGCGTCCTCGATCTCGCGGGTGAAGAGGCCCTTGCCGCCGATCTCGGACAGCGGGCGGTCGAGCACGCGGTCGCCGGTCGTCCTGATGACGGCGATGCGGAACGCCGCCTCGGGCAGGGCGAAGGCGGCCATCAGGCGGTCCCTCGTCTCGTGCGCCTGCGCGAGCGCGAGCGGCGAGCCGCGGGTGCCGATCGTCAGGGGGGCTGCGGGCGAGGGAAGGTCGGCTGTCATGCGCCCCAGTCGTAGCGGTGTCGGTTTTGCCTGACAACCGCCGCCTTGACATCCGCCCCGCGCGCATGGCCCAACGGCCGCCGGGGGGGACGCCATGACCGCAAAGACGATCCTGCGCGCGCTGCGCGGCGAGACGCTGCCCACCCCACCCATCTGGATGATGCGGCAGGCCGGGCGCTACCTGCCCGAATACCGCGCGACGCGGGCGCGGGCGGGCGACTTCCTGCGGCTCTGCTACACCCCCGACCTGGCCGCCGAGGTCACGCTCCAGCCCATCCGCCGCTTCGGCTTCGACGCGGCGATCCTGTTCGCCGACATCCTGCTGCTGCCGCAGGCGCTGGGGGCGGACCTGTGGTTCGAGACGGGCGAGGGCCCGCGCCTGTCCACCGTCACGACGATGGAGGGCGTTCGCGCGCTGAAGCCCGTGGAGGCGGTCCACGACACGCTGGCCCCGGTCTACGAGACGGTCCGCATCCTTGCGCGCGAGCTGCCCCCCGAGACCACGCTGATCGGCTTCGCGGGCGCGCCCTGGACGGTCGCCACCTACATGATCGCGGGGCGCGGGACGCGCGACCAGGCCCCGGCCCATGCGCTGAAGGACGGGGACCGCGCGACCTTCGAGGCGCTGATCGACCGGATCACGGACGGCACGATCGAGTATCTGTCGAGGCAGGTGCAGGCCGGGGCGGAGGTGGTCAAGCTGTTCGATTCCTGGGCGGGCAGCCTCAGGGGCCAGGACTTCCAGGACTTCGCCGTGGCCCCCGCCGCGCGGATCGTCGCGGCGCTGAAGGCCCGCCACCCCGGCCTTCCCGTGATCGCCTTCCCGCGCGAGGGGGGGCCGGGCTACGTGGGCTTCGCGCGCGCGACGGGCGCGGACTGCGTGGCCGTGGACAACTCGGTGGAGCCGGAATGGGCCGCCGCCCACGTGCAGAGGGACGGGTGCGTGCAGGGGAACCTTGCGCCGCACCACATGGTGACCGGGGGCGAGGCGCTGGATCGGGCGGTGCGGCGCGTGGTGCGGGCCTTCGCGGGCGGGCCGCACATCTTCAACCTTGGCCACGGGATCACGCCGGACGCGGACCCGGAGAACGTGGCGCGGATGATCGCGGTGGTGCGGGGCGGATGAGCGTGGAGGACGGATTCGTCCGGCTGGTCGGCGACCGGCTGGTCCATGCCACGCCCGTCGAGAACCGGCCCGGGATCGAGGCGCATGGCCTGCTGCGCCCCGAGACGCTGGCCCGGAGGGCGGCGACCGACCCCGAGGCCCTCGCGCTGCGGATGGACCCCGTCATCCTGACGGTCGATGGCCAGACGGCGCGGCTGAACCATCAGCGCCCGCTGCACGCGGGACGGCATGCGCGCTTCCTCGACGGACACGACATTGCATCCTGGGCGCGGCAGCTTGATCGTCGCCTCTTCTTCTGGCCGGGACAGGCCCGCGCCGCGTTCGAGGGCAGCCTCGGCGGGCGGACGGCGCTCGTCGTGCTGGATGCCCGCGCGATGCTCCGCGCCTTCGGCCCGTTCCTCGATCTCGCGCCGATCAACACCGGCAGCGCCACGCGGCGGCCCGCGCCGCGCGGCGACTGGATCTACGTGCCCGCCACCGAGGCCGCTCGGTTCGCGGACAATCGCCGCACGCGGGGCCTCGCGACCGGCCGCGACCGGGTGGCCGAGGTCAGCCTGCGCGCCGACATCCCTCGGGATGCTCTCGCGACGGTCTGCGTCGGCCCTTTCTGACTCACACCCACTTCGCCAGCGGCGGCAGGCTCATCAGCACGGCGTTCGCGTCGTGCCCGGTCTCCAGCCCGAACTTCGTGCCGCGGTCCCACACCAGGTTGTATTCCGCGTAAAGCCCCCGGTGGATGAGCTGCGCGTCGCGCTCGGCCTCGCCCCAGGGCGTGTCGCGGCGGCGGTCGACCAGCGGCAGATACGCGGGCAGGAACGCGCGGCCCACGTCCTGCGTGAAGGCGAAGTCGGCCTCCCAGTCGCCGGTGTTGAGGTCGTCGTAGAAGATGCCCCCCACGCCCCGCGCCCGGCCGCGGTGGGGGACGAAGAAGTACTCGTCCGCCCACTTGCGGAACCGCTCGCGGTAGTCGGGGGAATGGGCGTCGCAGGCCGCGCCCATCGTCGCGTGGAAATGCGCGGTGTCCTCGGCATACTCGAGGCAGGGGTTGAGGTCGGACCCGCCCCCGAACCACCAGGCGTGCGGCGTCCAGAACATCCGCGTGTTCATGTGCACGGCCGGCACATGCGGGTTCTGCATGTGCGCGACGAGGCTGATCCCCGATGCCCAGAAGCGCGGGTCGTCCGCCATGCCCGGGACGCCGCGCGCGGCCATGGCCCTTTGCGCGCGCTCCCCCAGCGACCCGTGGACGGTGGAGACGTTGACCCCGACCTTCTCGAAGACGGAGCCGCCGCGCAGCACGCTCATCAGCCCGCCGCCGCCGTCGGCGCGCGTGGTCCCGGTCACCTCGAAGCGGCCGCCGTCCGGGCCTTCGAGCCCCTCGAAGGCCGCGACGATCCCGTCGCGCAATTCGCGGAACCAGGCGGCGGCACGGGCCTTCTCGGCCTCCATGGGGGCCGGGGGCGGGGCGGGGTGCGGGGCGGGGGTCATCGGCATCCTCGTCGGCGGTCGCATGACGCGCAGCATCGGCCGCCGCGTCGCGGATTGCCAGCCCCCGCCGCACGGCCTAGCTTTGCCGAAACCCCCAAGGAGGTCCGCGATGCGCGCCGCAGTCTCCCTCGCCGCCCTCGCCTTCGTCGCCGCCTGCGCCACGCCCCAGCAGCAGTGCATCCTGTCCCAGACGCGCGAGCTGCGCGTGCTCGACCGGCTGATCGCCGAGACCGACGCGAACCTGACCCGCGGCTACGCGATCGAGGAGCGGGTCGGCTACGAGACCGGCTGGGTGCCCTGCGGCCCGGTGCGGCGCACGAAGGACGGGCGCGTCGTCCGCCCCGCCGGCCTCTGCCTCGACGACCGGCCGGTGACGGTGCGCACCCCGGTCGCGATCGACCCCGCGGCCGAGGCGCGCAAGCTCGAGGCGCTGCAGGCAAGGCGCGCCGCGCTTGCCGCCCGGGTCGAGCCGGCCGTCGCCGCCTGCCGGGCGCAGTATCCCGGATGACCTGGCGCGCGGGGGCCGCGGCTCTGGTGCGCGGGGGCCGCGGCTCTGGTGCGCGGGGGCCGCGGCTCTAGTGCGCGGGGGCCGCGACGGGATCGAGAAGGCCCCGCCCCCCGTCCAGCGTCAGGATCTGCCCCGTCATGAAGGCCGCCGCGTCCGAGGCGAGGAACTGCACCGTCTCGGCCAGCTCGGCGGCGGCGGCGATGCGGTGCATGGGCGTGCCCTCGAGGATCGCGCCGCGCCAGTCGGGATGGTCGCGCAGGCCCGCCTGGAGGCTTGCGCTCATCACCGAGCCGAAGGCCACGGCGTTGACCCGGATCCGCCTCGGGGCCAGCGCCACGGCCAGGCTGCGCGTCATCTGCTCCACCGCGGCGCAGCTGATCGAATAGGCGAGGAGGTCGGGCTGCGTGCGCCTCGCCGCGATCGACGACAGGTTCACCACCGACCCGATCGTCGCGTCGCCCTCCGCCCCGGCCCGCTCGGCCTGCGCGATCATCCGCCGCGCGGTCATCTGGGTGAGCCGCAGGCTCGTCAGCAGGTTCTGCTGGATCAGCGTCTCCACCGCATCGTCCTCGATCCCGAGGGGGTCGGAGAGGGCGATCTGGCGGCTTGCGTTGACGAGGATGTCGATCCGCTCGAAGGCATCGACGGTCGCCGCCAGAAGGTTGGTGATCGTCAGCTTCTGCCGCAGGTCGCCCGCGAACAGGCGCACCGGCCCCTCGGCCCGCGCCTCGGGCCCCACCTCGGCGTCGAGCCGTTCCTCGTCCATGTCGGCGAACATGACGTTCGCCCCCTTGCCCGCGAAATGCCGCGCTATGGCAAGGCCGATGCCGTTGGCGGCCCCGGTAACGATGGCGGTCTTGCCGGCGATGGACAGGCTCATGCGGGGGGTTCCGGAACTGGGATCAGCGCGCGTCGCGCCGGGGCTGGGCGGCGCGGACGACGCGGTAGCCCGCCTCCGCGCGGATCTCCGCGACCTCGCGGAACAGCGACTGCAGCGTGCCGGCATAGGGCAGATGGCGGTTGGCCACCAGCCACAGCGCGCCCGCGGGCGCAAGGATCCGCGCCGCGGCGGCGATGAAGGCGCGCCCCTGCGCCGGGTCGGCCCGGCGCTCGGCGTGGAAGGGCGGGTTGCACACGACCGCGCCCGCCTGCCCCTCGGGCCGGAAGGCGGCTGCGTCGGCCCAGTGGAACCGCGCGCGGGGGTCGGCGAGGTTCCGCCGCGCGCAGCCGAGCGCCTCGTGGTCGGCCTCGACGAGGTCGAGCCGGCTCACCCCGTCCCGCTCCAGCACCGCGCGCGACAGGTAGCCCCAGCCCGCGCCCAGGTCGACCACGTGGCCGGGCAGCGCGTCGGGCAGCGCCGCCGCGAGCAGCGCCGAGCCGGGGTCGGGCCCGTCGGCCGAGAAGACACCGGGCCGCGTGACGAACCCGCCCGCCACCCGCCGGTCGGCGGGCAGCCAGTCCTCCAGCCCGGGGCCGGCGGCGGTGGCGAAGATCCGCCCGTGCGCCTTGGCCAGCGCCTCGGACACGGGGCGGCGCGCGCGCAGGTCGCGCCAGACCGCCTCGACGCCGTCGGACTTCTGGCCGTCGACGGCGACCGGGCCGCCGGGCGTCACCGCCCCCGCCGCCTGCGCGATCCGGGCGCGCGCAAGCTCGCGCGCGCGGGGCAGGCAGACCAGTGCCGCGGCGTGGCCCGCGCCCGCCTCGACCGCGACACGCCAGCCCCGCGCCGCCAGCGCGTCGTGGTCGGGCCGGAACCCCTGCACGACCAGCGTCCGGTCCGGCGGCAGACCGCCGAGGTCGTCGCCCGCGCGCGCGCCGAAGACCGCAACCGAGCCGTCGGCCGGCCAGGCGACCAGACCGCTTTCCAGCGCAAGGGACAGGCGGGCTGCTCGCATGGGCGGCCGCGGGCGCGGCCTAGTCCTTTTCCATGGTGCACTGCAACGGGTGCTGGTGGCGGCGCGCGAAGTCCATCACCTGCGCCACCTTGGTCTCGGCCACCTCGAACGAGAAGACGCCGACCACCGCGAGCCCCTTCTTGTGGACCGTCAGCATGATCTCGAAGGCCTGCGCGTGGCTCAGGCCGAAGAACCGCTCCAGCACATGCACGACGAACTCCATCGGCGTGTAGTCGTCGTTGAGCAGCAGCACCTTGTACATCGGCGGCCGCTCGGTCCGGGTGCGGGTCTTGGTCAGCAGGCGGCTGTCGCCGTCCGACCCGCCGCGGCCGCCGTCGTCGTCCGACATCCAGAAGGGCAGCGAGGTCACGGCGGCAGGCTCCGGCACAGGGGGGAGACGGGGACGGGCGTTGCGGCAATATAGCCGATTTCGGCCCCGCGAAAAGGGGTGCCCCCTTGCGGCGGCGGCCGGCTCGGCCATGATCGCCCGGCAGCACCGGACCGCACGCGATGCCCCATCCCCTGACCGCCGTGGGCTTCGACGCCGACGACACGCTCTGGCACAACGAGACGCAGTTCCACCTGACGCAGGCCCGGCTGGCGGCGCTGCTCGCGGACCACGCCGACCCCCACCGCCTGCAGGACCGCCTGCTGGAGGCCGAGCGGCGGAACCTCGCGCTCTACGGCTACGGCGTGAAGGGCTTCGTGCTGTCGATGATCGAGACCGCGATCGAGGTGACCGAAGGCCGCGTCCCCGCCGCCGTCATCGCCGGGATCCTCGCCGAGGGGCGGGCGATGCTCGGGCATCCCGTCGACCTCCTGCCCCATGCCGAGGCGGCGGTCCGGGCCGTGTCGGGCGCGGGCTTCCGCGTGATCCTGATCACCAAGGGCGACCTGATCGACCAGGAGCGCAAGATCGCGCAGTCGGGCATCGCCGACCTCTTCGACGCGGTGGAGATCGTGTCGGACAAGACCCCTGCGGTGTACGCGGCGATCTTCGCCCGCCACGGAACGGGGGCCGCGCAGGGGTTGATGGCGGGCAACTCGCTTCGGTCGGACGTGCTGCCGATGCTCGCCGCCGGGGGCTTCGGCGCGCATGTGCCGCATGCCGTCACCTGGGCGCTGGAACAGGCCGAGGCTCCGGTCGGGGACCCGCGGTTCTTCGCGCTGCCCGACCTGTCGGCGCTGCCCGCGCTTCTGGCGCGGCTGGGCTGACCACCCGATCTTGCGGATCGCTTGCTCCCGTGCCCCACATCTGGGGGTCCATACCCCAGATGTTGCGGGAAGGTTGCGATCAAAGTGTTTGAACGCAAGGGCTTTTCCGGGAATCGGACCCGTGCTAGCCTGTCGCGAAGCAGAGAAAGCCCCGTCGAACAGGGGCGCGCCTTGAGGCGGATCGAGGGGACAGGCATCGTGGCGACACGCATCGGGCGGGGTGTCCGCAGTCTTGTAGTGCTCACCGTGCTGGCCTTCGTCGCGGCCTGCTCGACCGTCCGGCCCTCCGACGCGGCGCCGAAGGCCTCGATCGTGATGGATGCCCGCACGGGCGAGACCCTCTTCGCCCGGAACGCCGACGCGCGGCTCCACCCGGCGTCGCTGACCAAGATGATGACGCTCTACATCGCGTTCCAGGCGATCGAGCGCGGCGAGATCGGGCTCGATTCGCTGGTCACGATCTCCAAGCAGGCGGCCAACGAGCCGCCCTCCAGGCTGGGGCTGAAGGCCGGGCAGAGGATCGCGCTCCGCTACCTGATCCGCGCTGCCGCGATCAAGTCCGCCAACGACGCCGCCACCGCCATCGGCGAGGCGATCAGCGGCTCCGAGGCGAAGTTCGCGGCCCGGATGAACGCGACCGCGCTGGCGATCGGGATGACCAACTCCACCTTCAAGAACGCGAACGGGTTGACCCAGCCGGGCCATCTGTCGACGGCGCGCGACCTGACGCTGCTGGGGCGGCGGCTCTTCTACGATTATCCCCAGTACTACAACATCTTCTCGCGCCGCGAGACCGACGCCGGCCCCGCCGACGTGCGCAACACCAACCGCCGCTTCCTTGACGCCTACAAGGGCGCGGACGGCATCAAGACCGGCTTCACCAACGCGGCCGGCTTCAACCTGACGGCCTCGGCGGAGCGCGAGGGCGTGCGGCTCGTCGCGACCGTGCTGGGGGGCACCTCGACCGCCGACCGCAACGCCACGATGGCCGAGCTTCTGGACCTCGGCTTCCGCAAGGCGCCGGCGGGCACTGCGGTCCAGCCGCCGCCGCCCCTCGACGAGGGGCCGACGGGCGAAGCGCTCGTCGCCGCGCTCGAGGCCGCAGGCGCGCCGCTGGAGCCTGCCAAGACCATCCGGCTGCGGATGCAGGTCGCGACCTCGTCGCGCCCGCGCCCGCGTCCCCCCGCCGGTGCCGGCGCCGCGACCGAGGTGGCCGTGGCCGCGATGCAGGACAGCATCGCCGGCGCGCTGGCCGAGGCGACGGGTACCGCGCCCCCTGACGCGCCCGGACCGGCCGCCGCGCCCGAGGCGGCCGTGGCCGAGACGGCCGTGGCCGAGGTTGCCGCGCCCGAGGTTGCCGCGCCCGAGGTTGCCATGGCCGAGGTTGCCATGGCCGGGGCGGCCGCCACGCCCGGGGCTGCCGCGACCCTGCCCTTCCGCGTGGCCGACGCCGAGACGATGGCCATCGTCTCGCTGTCCTCCTCGGGGGCGATGGCCGCTCCGCCCGCGCCGAAGGCGCCGACGGTGATCCACACCGCCACGCCCCTGCCCGAGGCCGCCCCCGCCGACGCGGCCGTGGACGTGGCGATGGAGGTCGCGAGCGCCGGCCCCGTGACCCCCACGGAGGCCGAGGTGGTGATGCGGATCTCGACCTCGGGGGGGCGCTTCTGGGGGGTCAACATCGGCCGCTTCAACAGCCGCGCCTCGGCCGAGCGCGCGCTGATGAAGACGATGCTGTCGGAAAGCGCCACGCTGAACGAGAGCCTGCGGAAGATCGTGGAGCGGCCGGGCGGCTACGACGCGAACTTCATGGGCCTGAGCCAGGACCAGGCCGACCTCGCCTGCCGCAGGCTCCAGGCGCGGGGCACGCAGTGCTTCGCGATCGGCCCCTGAGGGGTCAGGCGGGGGCGAGGCGCTCCACCTCGGCGATCATGCGCGGCAGGCACACCCGCTGCAGGTCGTAGCGGTCGCGGATCGTCGCCCGCGCCGCCGCGCGCAGGGGGTCGTCGCGCCGGGGATCGGCCAGCGCCTGCACCAGAGCCCGGCCCCATCCCTCGACGTCGAAGAAGCCGACGAGCCGCCCGTTGGCGCCGTCGCGGATCACCTCGCGGACGGGGGCCGTGTCGGACCCCACGACCAGCGCCCCCGCCGCCATCGCCTCGAGCATCGACCACGACAGCACGAAGGGGTAGGTGAGGTAGGCGTGCACGCGCGCGACCTGCATCAGCGTGACGAAGTCGGGATAGGGCACGCGGCCGGGGACGTGCAGCCGGGCGGGGTCGATCCGCCCCTCCACCTCGGCGAGGAAATGCCGCTTCCAGGTCGTGCCCTCGGGCGCGGGCCGGCCGTAGCTCACGTCGTCGCCGCCGACCACCACCACCTGCGCCCCGGGGCGCGCGGCCATCACGGCGGGAAGCGCGCGCATGAAGGTGTGGTAGCCCCGGTAGGGCTCGAGGTTGCGGTTGACGAAGGTCAGCACCTCGTCGCCCGCGCGGATCACCCGGCCGCCGGGCAGGGTCAGGCTGGCGGCGGGGTCGGGGCGCACCGCGTCGGTGTCGACGCCGTCGAAGATCACCGCGATCCGGTCGCGCAGCGCGGGCGGATAGGTCGAGGCCTGCCATTCCGTCGGCGACACGCCGGCGTCGGCGTGCAGCAGCGCCTGCCCCAGATGCGCGGCGCGGCCCTGCGCGATCATGCGCTGGTCGAAGGACGGCGGATCGAACTCGGGGTCGAAGCCCACGTCGGCGCCCTCGCCGCGGTAGTAGAACTCCGCATAGACGAGAAGCCGCGATTCGGGCCAGACCTCCTTCAGGAACAGCGTCTCGCCCCAGCCGGAATGGCCCACGATCACGTCGGGGACGTAGCCGCGTTCGCGCCGCAGGCGCAGGGCCGCGCGGGCGACGGTGACGCCCCGGTCGCTCATCTGCGTGTAGTTGCGCCCCAGCCGGCAGGCCGCCGGGTCGGGAGCGGGCGCGTCGTGCCGATAGCGCAGGACGGGGATCGCCGAGGGCCGCCGGTTGCCCGCGTCGGTCAGCGCCGCGCAGTCGTGCCCCCGCGCCGCCAGCGCCGGGGCGAGGTGCAGGAACTGGCCCGGGAAGTTCTGGTGGACGAAGAGGATCCTCACGCAGGCCCCAGCGCGGCGGCCAGCAGCGCCCGCGTGTAGGGCGCGCGCGGCGCGCCGAAGACCGCCTCGGCCTCGCCCTGCTCGACCACGTCGCCGTCCTTCATCACGATGACCTTGTGCGCCATCGCGCGCACCACCCGCAGGTCGTGGCTGATGAAGACGTAGGCCAGCCCGTGCCGGCGCTGCAGGTCGCGCAGGAGGTCCACGATCTGCACCTGCACCGTCATGTCGAGCGCGCTCGTCGGCTCGTCCAGCACGACCAGCCGGGGCCGCAGGATCATCGCCCGCGCGATCGCCACGCGCTGGCGCTGCCCGCCCGAGAACTCGTGCGGGTAGCGCCCCATCGCGGCGGGGTCGAGCCCCACCTCGGCCATGATCGCGGCCACCATCTCGCGCGGGTCGCGGCCGGGGTCGGTGCCGTGGACGCCCAGCCCCTCGGCGATGATCTCGCCCACGCTCATGCGGGGGCTGAGGCTGCCGTAGGGATCCTGGAAGACGACCTGCAGGTCGCGCCGCAGCGCGCGCAGCCGTGCCGGTCGCCAGCCCTGAACGTCCTGCCCCATGACGACCACCGGACCCTGCGATTCGATCAGACGCAGGATCGCCAGCGCGAGCGTGGTCTTGCCCGACCCGCTTTCGCCCACGACGCCCAGCGTCTCGCCGCCCCGGATCGACAGGCTGGCCGCGTTGACCGCCCTGACGTGGCCCACGGTGCGGCGCAGGAGGCCGGCCGTGATCGGGAACCAGACGCGCAGACCGTCCGTCCGCACCACCTCGGGCGTGCCGGCGGGCACGGGGTCGGGCCGCCCCTTCGGCTCGGCCGCGAGGAGCTTGCGGGTGTAGGGGTGCCGCGGGTCGGCGAAGATCCGCGCCGCCGGGCCCTGCTCCACGATCTCTCCGCCCTGCATCACGCAGACGCGGTCGGCGATGCGCCGCACGATCCCGAGGTCGTGCGTGATGAACAGGAGGCTCAGCCCCTCGCGCGCCTTGAGATCGGCCAGAAGATCGAGGATCTGCGCCTGGATCGTCACGTCGAGCGCGGTCGTGGGCTCGTCCGCGACCAGAAGCTCCGGCCCGTTGGCCAGCGCCATCGCGATCATCACGCGCTGGCGCTGCCCGCCCGAGAGCTGGTGCGGATAGGCCGAGAGCCGGCGGTCCGCATCGCGGATGCCCACCTTTCCCAGCAGGTCGAGGATCCGCGCCCGCGCCGCCGCCCCGGTCAGGCCCTGGTGGAGCGCGAGGCTCTCGCCGAGTTGCCGCTCGATGGTGTGGAGCGGGTTGAGGCTCGTCATCGGCTCCTGGAAGATGAAGCTGATGTCGTTGCCGCGCATCCGGCGCAGGTCCCGTTCGGACGCCCCCAGCATCTCGCGCCCCTGCCACAGGATGCTGCCCGAGACGCCGGCGCTGTCGGGCAGAAGGCCCACCAGCGACAGCGCCGTGACCGACTTGCCCGACCCGCTCTCGCCGACCAGCGCCACCGTCTCGCCGCGCGCGATCGCGAAGTCCACGCCCCGCACCGCCTCGACCGTGCGGCCGTCCTGGCGGAAGGCCACGCGCAGGCCGCGCACCTCGAGCAGCGGGGCCGTCCCGGTCAACGGAACGTCTTCCGCGGGTCGAAGGCGTCACGCACCCCCTCGAACACGAAGACCAGAAGGCTGAGCATGATCGCGAAGGTGAAGAAGGCCGTGAAGGCGAGCCAGGGCGCCTGCAGGTTCCGCGTCGCCTGCTGCGTCAGCTCGCCCAGCGAGGGCGCGCTGGCGGGCAGGCCGAACCCGAGGAAGTCGAGCGCGGCGAGCGTGCCGACCGATCCGGTGACGATGAAGGGCAGCATGGTCAGCGTGGCCACCATCGCGTTGGGCAGGACGTGCCGCCAGATGATCGTCCGGTCGCGCACCCCCAGCGCGCGCGCGGCGCGGACGTATTCGAAGTTGCGCGCGCGCAGGAACTCGGCCCGCACGACGCCCACCAGCGCCGTCCAGCCGAACAGCGTGGTCAGCCCGACCATCAGCCAGAAGTTCATCGGCACGATCGCCGCCACGATGATGATGATGTAGAGCGACGGCGTGGCCCCCCAGATCTCGATCACGCGCTGGAACGCGAGGTCGGTCAGCCCCCCGAAGTAGCCCTGCACCGCCCCCGCCGCGATCCCGATGACCGAGGTCAGCAGCGCAGTGACCAGCGCGAAGCCGACCGACAGCCGGAACCCGTAGATCACCCGCGCCAGCACGTCGCGCGAGGTGTTGTCGGTGCCCAGAAGGTTCTGGCGGTCGGGCGGGCCCGGTGCGACGCCGCCCTTGTCGACGATCGTGCGGTAGCTGTAGGGCACCGGCGGCCAGATCATCCAGCCGGTCTCGACGGGCCGGCCCTCGACCGTCCCGCGGTCGCGCGCCTCGGCCATCACGCCCTCGGGATCGTCGAAGCAGGCCCCGGCCCCGCCCGACACGATCAGGCACTGCACCTCGGGGTCGCGGTAGGCCGCCTCGGTCTGGAAGTCGCCGCCGAAGGCCGTCTCGGGGTAGAAGCGCAGGATCGGGGCGTGGAGCTCTCCGCGGTAGGACAGGAGCAGCGGCCTGTCGTTGGCCAGGACCTCGGCGAAGAGCGAGGCACCGAACAGCACCGCGAAGATCCAGAGCGACCAGTAGGCCCGGCGGTTGGCCCTGAAGTTGCGCCAGCGGCGCGCGGCGAGCGGCGAGAGCGCCATCACCCGCGCCGCCCGAAGTCGATCCGCGGGTCGATCCAGACGTACATCAGGTCGGACAGCAGCCCGACCAGAAGCCCGATCAGCCCGAAGACGAACAGCGTCCCGAAGACCACCGGGTAGTCGCGGCTCACCGCCGCCTCGAACCCGAGCCGCCCCAGCCCGTCGAGCGTGAAGATCGTCTCGATGATCAGGCTGCCGCCGAAGAAGACGCCGACGAACACGGCCGGGAAGCCCGCGATGACGATCAGCATCGCGTTGCGGAAGACGTGGCCGTAGAGCACGCGCCGCTCGGTCAGCCCCTTGGCGCGGGCGGTCATCACGTACTGCTTCTTGATCTCGTCGAGGAAGCTGTTCTTCGTCAGCAGCGTCAGCGTGGCGAAGCTCGCGATGGTCGAGGCGAGCACGGGCAGCGTGATGTGCCAGAGGTAGTCGACGATCCGGGCGGGCCAGGACAGTTCGGCCCAGTTCTCGGACGTCAGCCCCCGCAGCGGGAACCACTGCAGGTAGGACCCGCCCGCGAAGATCACGAGAAGCAGGATCGCGAACAGGAAGCTCGGGATCGCGTAGCCCACGATGATCGCGCCCGAGGTCCAGCTGTCGAAGGGGGTGCCGTCGCGCACCGCCTTGCGGATGCCGAGCGGGATCGAGACCAGATAGGCGATGAGCGTCGACCACAGGCCGAGGCTGATCGAGACCGGCATCTTCTCGAGGATCAGGTCCACCACGCCGATCGACCGGAAGTAGCTCTCGCCGAAGTCGAAGGTCAGGTAATTGCCCATCATCGTCAGGAACCGCTCCAGCGGCGGCCTGTCGAAGCCGAACTGCCGCTCGAGATCGGCGATGAACTCGGGGGGAAGGCCGCGCGACCCGATGTAGGACGGGTCGCCGCCGGCGCCGGTCCCCGCGCCGCCGTCCTCGACGCCCGCGTCGCCGCCGCCCGCGATCGCGCCGAAGGCGTCGCCCCCGCCGTCGAGCCGCGCCAGGACCTGCTCGACCGGGCCGCCGGGGACGAACTGGGTCAGCGCGAAGTTGATCACCATGATGCCGAACAGCGTCGGCACGATCAGCAGCAGGCGGCGGAGGATGTAGGCGCCCATCAGGCGCGCCGCAGCCGGATCAACGCAGCGCCCCCGACGCGCGCAGCGCCGCGGCCTTCTCGGCGTCGTACCACCAGAAGTCGAGCTCGCCCAGCGAGAAGGGCGGCAGCACGTCGGGGCGGGCGAAGAGGTCGTAGTAGGCCACGGTGTGCGTGTCCTTGAACCACTGGGGCACCCAGAACCGCTCGGCCCGCAGCACGCGGTCCAGCGCGCGGGTCGCGACCGTCATCGCCTCGCGCGTGTCGGCGGCGATCACGACCTGGATCAGCCGGTCCACCGCCGCGCTCTTCAGCCCCATCAGGTTGAAGGACGACACGTCGGCGGTGGCCGAGCCGTAGAACTGCATCAGTTCCGACCCGGGGATCAGGCTGGCACGGGCGTTGCCGGTGACGATGTCGAAGTCGAAGGCCGGCGGCCGGGTGCGCGATTCCATCTGCGCGTTGTCGACGCGGGTCATGCGGGCGTCGACCCCCAGCGCGCGCAGGTTCTCCACGTAGGGGTTGATCACGCGGTCGAAGCTGGGGCTGTCGTTCAGGAACTCCACCCGCAGGGGCCGGCCACCGGCGTCGCGGCGGATGCCCCCCTCGCCCACGGTCCAGCCCGCCTCGTCCAGAAGCGCGCTGGCGGCGCGCAGCGCGCGGCGGTCGAGCTGGCGTTCGCCCGAGACGGGGGCCGTCACCGCCTCGTCGGTCAGGATCGAGGCGGGCAGCAGCCCCTCGTCGACGAGGGGCCGCAGGATCGCCGCCTCCTCGGGCGAGGGGACGCCCGACGCGGCGAGGTCGCTGTTCTCCCAGACGGAGTTGATGCGGGCGTAGAGCCCGTAGAACAGCGTCGCGTTCGCCCATTCGAAGTTGAACATCATCCCGATCGCCTGCCGCACGCGCGGGTCCCGGAAGGTCTCGCGCCGCAGGTTGAACAGGAAGGCCTGCCCCGTGGCCATGTCGCCGTTGGGCAGCTCCACCTTCCGGACGGCACCGGACTGCACGGCCGGGAAATCGTAGCCCGTGGCCCAGGTGATCGACGACGCCTCGTTGCGGAAGGTGTAGTTGCCGGCCTTGAATCCCTCGAAGGCCGCGTTGTAGTCGGCGTAGTACTCGAAGCGGATCGTGTCGAAGTTGCCGCGTCCGCGGTTGATGGGCAGGTCCGCGCCCCAGTAGTCGGGGTTGCGCCGCCAGACGACCGTCTGCCCCACCTCCATCCGGTCGAGGACATAGGGTCCGGTGCCAAGGAAGGGCTCGAGGCTCGACTCCTCGAGGTCGCGGCCGTTGGCCTCGTAGTCAGCCTTCGACAGCACGGGCAGCCCGCCCACGTCGGCGGGCAGGTCGCGGGTGGGGAACCCCGGCTTGAAGGTGAACTTCACGCGGCGGTCGTCCAGCGCCTCCACCCGGTCGACCTTCTCCGCCAGAACGGTGCGGAAGTCGGTCAGGCCCTTGGTCAGGAAGGTCTCGTAGCTGAAGACCACGTCGGCCGCCGTCATGGGCGTGCCGTCCGAGAAGCGCACCTCGGGCCGCAGGTTGAAGATGACCCAGGACCGGTCGGGCGGATACTCGAGGGTGCTGCACAGCAGGCAGTAGGATGCGCCGACCTCGTCCGCCGTGCCGGTCAGGATCGACTCGTAGGGTACCGAGGACAGCGCGGCGGCGCGCCCCTTGATCGAGTAGGGGTTCACCGAGTCGAAGCCGCCGAAGGCCCACTGCGAGATCTCGCCGCCCTTGGGGGCCTCGGGGTTGACGTAGTCGAGGGAGGGGAAGTCGGCCGGGTACTTCAGGTCGCCGAAGGTGGAGATGCCGTGCGCGACGATCGTGGCGGGGGCGTCGGCGGCCGCGACGGCCTCGGTCTGCGCGCGGGCGGCGGCCGTCCAGCCGGCGAGGGCGAGGATCCCGACGCCGGCCGCGATCGCACCGCGGACGCGCCCGTCACCCCGTGGCGCGGTCGCTCCGCCCTCTGCGCGCCTGCCGCCCGTCATGCCCGAACACCCCGCTTCGCCCAAGTGGCCCATGCTAGATCGGCGCTCGCCGATGCCTCAAGTGGCGAATGCGTGATCGCCGGCGCGCGGCAGGGCGGCCCCCGGCCCCCGCCGCGCGCGCCTCACTGCTGTGTCGCGAGCCACGCGATCACGTTGGCCCGGTCCTCCACGTCGGACAGGCCGGCGAAGCTCATCTTCGTGCCGGGCGCGTATTCCTTGGGGTTGGCGAGGAAGCCGTCCAGGTTCTCGGGCGACCAGACGTCGGGGCGCATCCCGGCGAGGACCGCCGAATACTCGTAGTCGGGCAGCGACGCCTTCTCGCGGCCGACGACGCCGTTCAGGTAGGGGCCGACCCCGTTCGCCCCGTTGACCTTGTGGCAGGACGCGCAGCGGTTGAAGACCCGCTCGCCCGCGGCCGCGTCGGCCGAGGCGAAGACGACGTCGAAGGCCGGGCCCTCCTCGGCGGGCGCGGCCTCGGCCACGGCCTCGCCGGTGTCGATGACGTAGGCCTGCTCCACCTCCTCGCCCTCGGCGGGCGACTCCTCGGCATAGGGGCCGGTGCCGTAGATCTTGTCCGCCGCCCAGCCACCGAGCAGGAACACCAGAAGCGACCCGCAGAGCGCCCCCACAACCTTCGTGGCCGTCATCGTGTCGAACATGTCCGATCCCATCCGTCAGCGCCCGTCTGCGCGGGTTCTACCCGCTTCCCCCCCCGGGCTTCAAGGTGTAGTTGACGCGACCAAACGACCGGCGCGGGCGGCGTCGAAGGGGGCGGCATGGCGAAGGACACGACGGGCGTCATCGCCTTCCAGGGCGAACCCGGGGCCTATTCGCACGAGGCCTGCCGCGTCGCGCGCCCGGCGATGGAGGCGCTGCCCTGCCGCACCTTCGAGGACGCGATCGAGGCCTGCCGGACGGGCGCCGCCGACAGCGCGATGCTGCCGGTGGAGAACTCCACCTACGGGCGCGTGGCCGACATCCACAGCCTGCTGCCCGGCTCGGGCCTGCGCATCGTCGACGAGGCCTTCGTCCGGGTTCACATCAACCTGCTCGCGGTGCGGGGCACGCCGCTGTCGGCGGTCCGCCGCGCCATGAGCCACACCGTCCTTCTCGGGCAGTGCCGGGGCTTCCTGCGCGAGCACGGGCTCGTGCCCGTGACCGGGGCCGACACCGCCGGGTCGGCCAAGGTGGTGGCCGAGACGGGCGACCCCGCGCTGGCGGCGCTCGCCTCCGAGCTTGCGGGCGAGATCTACGGGCTCGATGTGGTCGCGCGCCGGATCGAGGACCAGGCCAACAACACCACGCGCTTTCTCGTGATGGCGCGCGAGGCGGACCTCGCGCGGCGCGGGGCGGGGCCGATGATGACCACCTTCACCTTCCGGGTGCGCAACATCCCCGCCGCGCTCTACAAGGCGCTGGGCGGGTTCGCGACGAACGGCGTCAACATGACCAAGCTGGAAAGCTACATGGTCGGCGGCAGCTTCACCGCGACCGAGTTCTATGCCGACATCGAGGGGCACCCCGACGACCCCCCCGTCGCCCGCGCGCTCGAGGAGCTGGGCTACTTCACCAGCGCGCTCGACATCCTGGGCGTCTATCCTGCCGACCGCCGGCGCGGCTGAAGGGTCAGCGGCAGCGCGACGCGACCTCGGCGAAGACCTGGTCGGCCCGCGCCTGCAGCCGCGCCGCGATCCGCGCCCTGGCCACCCGCGCCGACTGCAGCAGGATGCGCGCGGCGAGCGTGACGGCGCGGACGTCGCTGCGCGTGATCACCCGGGTGCGGCGCGGCGACAGCGGCACCAGTTCCACCTCCACCGTGGCGTCGTAGGCCCGGCCGGTGGCGCGGAGGTCGATCCGCTGCGGCGGCTCCAGCCGCGTCAGCCGAAGCGTCGCCTCGCGCCGGCGGCCGCGCAGGTCGAAGGCGCAGTCCCAGGCCGAGCCTGCGCGCAGCGGGCCCGGCCCGTCCCTCCGCGCGACCCGCGCCCCCCGCCGGAGGGCGTCGCGCTCCCACCGGTCGGCATCGGCGAGCGCGGCGAAGACGCGGTCCGCCGGGGCCTCGATGTCGCTGCGGGTGACGAACCTCATCCCAGCCGCCCCGCGAGCCAGCCTTCCATCAGCCACTGCGCGATGGATCCCCGGCGCGGCGCGGTCAGGCGCGGATGCGTCCCCGCGAGCACCGCGACCAGCGCCTCGCGCGGGACCCACAGCGCCTCGGCGATCTCGGCGGGATCGATCGCGATCGTCTCCGACAGGCCCTCGGCGAGGCACCCGATCATCAGGCTGGCGGGGAAGGGCCAGGGCTGGCTCGCCACAACGCGCACCGCGCCGATGGCCACGCCCGTCTCCTCCGCGACCTCGCGGCGCACCGCCGCCTCGAGCGTCTCGCCGGGCTCGACGAAGCCCGCGAGGCACGAGACCATTCCCTCGGGCCAGCCGGGCGAGCGTCCCAGGAGCAGGCTGTTGCCGCGCCGGACCAGCATGATGACCACGGGGTCGGTGCGCGGGAAGTGATGCTGCCCGCAGGCCGCGCAGTCGCGCTGCCAGCCCGCCTGGGCGGGGGCCGTCCGCGCCCCGCAACGGGCGCAGAACCCGTGCGCGGCGTGCCACCCGAGCAGCGCCCGCGCGGTCGCGGCCATCTCCGCCTCGGGGGGGGACAGCCGGGCCATGATCGCGCGCAGTTCGGCGAAGACATGGCCGGCGGGCAGGGCGGGGTGGCGCTGCTCGGTCGCGTCGAGGAACCCGTCCCCGGGGGGCGGCCCTCCCTCGGGCTCCCAGGCGGAGACGTCGGCGGCGAAGACCGCCTGCCCGCCGTCGAGCCCGAGGAACACGGGCGCGGCCGCCATGTCCGGCGCGAGGTGCCCGGCGGGCACGTAGCCCAGCCCTCCCGGCGCGGTCAGGGGCTTGCCGCGCCAGAGCGGAAGGACGCGCCCCGCCGCCAGCCGCGCCGCCAGCGCCGCCGGATCGCCCCGCAGGTGCCCCGCCCGGTCGAGGGCCGAGCCCCCGAAGGCGAGGGCGGCCCGCCCGGACCCGCCCGCCGTCTCGTCCCCGTCGCGCATCGGCCCCCCTGCCCCCTGCGGCCCGGCATGGCCGAAGCCGGCGCGCATGGCAAGCGCGCCGGTGCGCCACGGCGGCGCCCGGCCCGCGCCACGTTTCCATCGCAATGCGGATCGACAACGCATGGTTGCAACCCCCCGCCCGTGGCACCATCGGCGCTTGTCACCGGCGCGGGGCTGCCGATGATGGGCCCCGCCCGTCCCGGGCGGGCAACAGGGGGGTGCCTGCGATGGCCTCGGCTCCGATCGCGACCGCCGCGGCGGGCCCGTCGTGACCCGCGCGGTCCGTCCCCGCGCCGGGGCGCGGCTGCGGATCCTCGCGACGAGCGACCTGCACGCGCATGTCTTCCCCTACGACTACTACGCCGACCGCCCGGCCGAGACCGTGGGCCTCGCCCGCACCGCGTCGCTGGTCGCCGAGGCGCGGCGCGAGGTGCCGGAGTCGCTGCTGTTCGACAACGGCGATTTCCTGAACGGCAGCCCGCTGGCCGATGCCGAGGGCGCGCGCCCGGACCGGCCGCACCCGATGGTCGCGGCGATGAACGCGCTGGGCTACGACGCGGCGGCGCTCGGGAACCACGAGTTCGACCAGGGGCTGGACAGCCTCGCGCGGGCGCTGGAGGGGGCCGCCTTTCCGGTGACCTGCGCCAACCTGACCGGACCCGCGGGCGCGCCGCTGCCGGGGATCGCGCCCTGGCTCGTGCTGCCGCGGCGCATCCGCGACGCGGCCGGGCGCGCGCATCCCCTGGGCGTGGGGGTGGTCGGCGTGCTGCCGCCGCAGGTCCTGCGCTGGGACGGCCGGCACCTCGCGGGCCGGGCCTGCGCGCGCGACATGGTCGGGGCGGTGCGCGCGGCGCTCCCCGCGCTGCGCCGCGCCGGGGCCGACATCGTGGTCGTGCTGGCCCATTCCGGGATCGGCCCCGCCGCCCCCGCCCCGGCGATGGAGAACGCCGCCACCGCCATCGCCGGGCTCGACGGGGTCGACGCGGTGGTGGCGGGCCACAGCCACCTGACCTTCCCCGGCCCGGGCTGGTCGGGGGCGGCCGTCGACGGCGCGGCCGGCACGCTGCGCGGCAAGCCCGCGGTGATGCCGGGCTTCTGGGGATCCCATCTCGGCGTCATCGACCTCGATCTCGACCGCGACGGCGCCGGCTGGCGCGTCGCGGGCGGGAAGGCCGCGCTGCGCGCCATCGCGGGGTTCGGCGCCGGCTGGCGCCCCGCGCCGCTGGTGCCGAGCCTTCCGGCGGTGCTGAACGCGGCCGCCCGCGACCATGCCGACACCCTCCGCCGGATCCGCCGCCCCGTGGGGCGGACCGAGGTGCCGCTTCAGAGCTTCTTCGCCCGGGTCGCCGACACCGCCGCCGTGCAGGTGGTCGCCCGGGCGCAGCGCGACCATGTGGCGCAGGCGATGCGCGGCACCCGGCACGAGGGGCTGCCCGTGCTGTCCGCGGCCGCCCCCTTCCGCGCCGGCGGCCGGGGCGGACCCGGCTTCTACACCGACATCCCGGCGGGGGAGCTGGCGCTGCGCCACCTGTCCGAGCTCTACCCCTTCCCGAACCTGATCCGCGCGCTGCTACTGACCGGGGCGGGCGTCGCCGAATGGCTGGAGCGCAGCGCCTCCGCGTTCCGCCGGATCGAGCCCGGCCGTCCCGACCAGCCGCTCGTCGACGAGGGCTTCCCGAGCTACGACGTGGACAGCATCCTGGGCGTGACCTACCGGATCGACCTGTCGCAGCCCGCGCGCTACGACGCGGCGGGGCGGCTGGCCGACCCGGCGGCGCGGCGCATCCGCGACCTGTCGCTCGACGGCGCGCCGCTGGCCGCCGGCACCCCCGTCATCCTCGCCACCAACAGCTACCGCACGGGCGGGGGCGGCGCCTTCCCCGGCATCGAGACGGCCCCCCTGGTGCTGGAGGGCTACGAGGCGAACCGCGACCTTCTCGTCGCCCATGTCGCGGCGCGGGGCGTGCTGCGGGCGGAGCGCCGCCCGTCCTGGCGCTTCGCCCCGGTGCCCGGAGCCAGCGCCGTCTTCGACAGCGCGCCCGCCGCCGCGCTGCGTCTGGACAGCGTCCCGCAACTGGCGATCGAGCCGGCCGGGGAATCGGCGGGCGGCTTCGCCCGCTTCCGCATCCGCCTCTGATCTGCTAGCCGGGCGGCCTTGCCGGAAGGACGCACCATGACCGCCCCCTTCGACGCCGCGATCTTCGACCTCGACGGCACGCTGATCGACACCGAGAGCGTCTCGTTCGCGGCCGGCCGGGCCGCCTTCGAGAGCCTCGGCGTCGCGGTGGAGGACGACTTCCTGCTGAGCCTCGTCGGGCTCGACCTGCCCGCGACCGACCGGCGGATCGAGGCGCACCACCGCGCCATCGACCTCGCCCTGCTGAACGCGCGCTGGCGCGAGGGGTTCGACCGGGACATCCGGCGGGGGCTGCGCCTGAAGCCCGGCGCGGCCGAGCTGCTCGACCGCCTGGCCCTGCCGCGGGCGATCGCCACCTCGTCGCACCGGGCGGCCGCGGACCTCAAGCTGGGCCTGACCGGGCTCGACCGGCGGTTCGACCACGTGATCGTCTACGAGGACGTGGCGCGCGCGAAGCCCGCCCCCGACCCCTACCTGCTGGCGGCCGCCCGGCTGGGGGCCGACCCCGCCCGCTGCATCGCCTTCGAGGACAGCGAGACGGGGGCCGAGGCCGCGTGGCGCGCCGGGATGCGGGTCGTGCAGGTGCCCGACATGGTCCCCACCGGGGGACGCTTCGCCCATCACGTGGCCACCGGCCTGATCGAGGGCGCGCGCATGGCGGGCCTGATCGCCTGAGGGCGGGCTTGCGGAATCGCGGCCCCGCGCCTACCTTGACCCCCGAGAGGCTGGTGCGGGCGGACGCCTCGCCAACCCGGTCAGGTCCGGAAGGAAGCAGCCGCAACGAATCGCGTTCGGGTCGCTGCCGGTCTCTCACCCCTCCCCCCTCCCCCCCTCGCCCGGCCGCGCACGGCCCGGTGCCGTTGCCCCCCGCCCCCCTGCCGTCTAGACTGCGCCCAGCAGAAAGGCCGCCATGCCCGACACGCCCGCCTACACGGTCCTCGCGCGGAAGTACCGGCCGCAGACCTTCGCCGACCTGATCGGGCAGGACGCGATGGTGCGCACGCTGCGCAACGCCTTCGCCACCGGCCGGATCGCGCATGCCTTCATGCTGACGGGCGTGCGCGGGGTCGGCAAGACGACCACCGCGCGGATCGTGGCCAAGGGGCTGAACTGCATCGGCGCCGACGGCGCCGGCGGCCCCACGACCGAGCCCTGCGGCGCCTGCGACCCCTGCCGCGGCATCGCCGAGGGGCGCTTCATCGACGTGCTGGAGATCGACGCGGCCTCGTCCACCGGGGTCGATTCGATGCGCGAGATCAACCGGCTGGCCGACGGCCGGCCGATGGCGGGGCGCTTCAAGATCTTCATCATCGACGAAGTGCACATGCTGTCCGTCGCGGCCTTCAACGCCATGCTGAAGACCCTCGAGGAGCCGCGCGCCCACACCAAGTTCATCATGGCCACGACCGAGATCCGCAAGGTGCCCGTGACCGTCCTGTCGCGCTGCCAGCGCTTCGACCTGCGGCGGATCGAGCCCGAGGCGATGCTGGCGCACCTCGCGCGCATCGCGGGACTCGAGGGGGCGCGGATCGCGCCGGACGCGCTCGCGCTCATCACCCGCGCGGCCGAGGGGTCGGTGCGCGACGCGCTGAGCCTGTTGGACCAGGCGATCGCCCACGGCGCGGGGGCCGGGACCGATGCGGACCAGGTCCGCGCCATGCTGGGGATGGCCGACCGGGGCCGCGTGCTCGACCTCTTCGAGCGGATCATGGCGGGCGATGCGGCCGGCGCGCTGGAGGAGCTTTCGGGCCAGTACGCCGACGGCGCGGACCCGGCGTCGGTGCTGCGCGACCTCGCCGAGGTCACGCATCTGGTCTCGGTCCTGAAGGTCAGCCCGGGGTCGGCCGACGATCCGACGATGCCCCCCGACGAGCGCGCGCGGGGCGCCGATCTCGCCGCGCGGCTGCCGATGCGCGCGCTGACCCGCCAGTGGCAGATGCTGCTGAAGGCGCTGGAGGAGGTGGGGACCGCCCCCAACGCGATGATGGCCGCCGAGATGGCGGTGATCCGCCTCACCCATGTGGCCGACCTTCCCGATCCCGAGACGCTGGTGCGCCGGCTTCAGTCGGGCCAGCTGCCGGCGGCTCCGGGCGCGCCGGCGGGCAGGGCCGGGATCCATGCGCCGGCGACCCGCGCGGAGGGCCCCGCGGGGGGTGCCGCCACCGCGCGGGCGCTGGCCCCGGATGCCGCCCCGCAGCCCGCGACCTTCGACGCGGTCGTGGGCCTCATCCGCGAGAAGCGCGACATGAAGCTGCTGGTCGAGGTGGAGGATCACCTTCGCCTCGTCCGCTACGCGCCGGGCCGCATCGAGTTCGAGCCGGGGCCGGGCGCGCCGCGCGACCTCGCCGCGCGGCTCGCGCAGCGGCTCCAGGCATGGACGGGCCAGCGCTGGGGCGTCTCGGTCACGGGCTCGGGCGGCGCCCCCGCGCTTGCCGAGACGCGCGACGCCGCGCGGCGCGCGGCGGAGGCCGAGGCGATGGCGAACCCGCTGGTGCAGGCCGTGCTCGCGGCCTTCCCGGGGGCGAGCGTCACCGCGGTGCGCGAGCCGGCCCCCGCCGCGCCGCCCGCCGCGCCCGACCCGGCGACGCTGGCCGGCGAGGCCGACGATCCCGACTGGGACCCGTTCGAGGACGACTGAGTTGACTGGGCAGAACCGGAAGGGACGCAGGCGATGCTGAAGGGAATGGGCGGCCTCGGCGACATGGCCCGCCTGATGAAGGGCGCGCAGGAGATGCAGGCGAAGATGGCCGGGATGCAGGAGCAGCTGTCCCGCATCGAGGTAACGGGCGAGGCGGGCGCGGGCCTCGTGCGCGCGCGCGTGTCGGGCAGGGGCCAGCTCGTCGGGCTCGACATCGACCCCTCGATCCTCGTCGCCTCCGAGAAGGAGGTCGTGGAGGACCTGATCGTCGCCGCGATCCGCGACGGCCAGTCGAGGGCCGAGGCGCGCGGCCAGCAGGAGCTGGCGCGCCTGGCCGAGGGGCTCGGCCTGCCGCCCGGCATGAAGCTGCCGTTCTGATGGCCTCGTGGCCCGACCCCCTCGACGCGCGCACCGCATCCCCCGGGCCCCGCGACATCGAGGACCTGATCGACCTCATGGCGCGGCTGCCCGGCCTCGGGCCGCGCTCCGCCCGCCGCGCCGTGCTGGCTCTGCTGAAGCGGCGCGCGCCGCTGATGGCGCCGCTCGCGCAGGCCATGGCGCATGTGGCGCTGACCGCGCGCGACTGCGCGGTCTGCGGCAACGTCGGGACCGAGGACCTCTGCGCCGTCTGCGCCGACCCCCGCCGCACCGCGACCGAGATCTGCGTGGTGGAGGACGTGGCCGACCTCTGGGCGATGGAGCGGGCGGCGGTGTTCCGGGGGCGCTACCACGTCCTGGGCGGCACGCTGTCGGCGCTCGACGCCGTGGGGCCGGACGAGCTGGGCATCCCCCGCCTCCTCGCCCGCGCGAGGGAGGGCGTGGCCGAGGTGATCCTCGCGCTCAACGCCACGGTCGAGGGGCAGACGACCGCCCACTACATCGCCGACGCGCTGGAGGGGGCCGGCGTGCGCGTCACCACGCTGGCGCAGGGCGTGCCGGTGGGGGGCGAGCTCGACTACCTCGACGACGGAACGATCGGGGCCGCCCTGCGCGCGCGGCGCGCGGTATGACCGATGCCGCCGCGGTCGCCGAAGGGCTGCGCGGGCAGGCCGACCTCTACGTGGCGCTGCGGCGCGCGAGTGGCGGGCTGCGCGGATCGCAGGCCGACACGCTGCTGCCGGCCGTGATCGACGCGCTGGGGGATGCGCCCGAGGCGGCGCGGCTGCGCGCGGCCGACGGAGGGCTGCTGCGCGCGGTGATGCGCGCGGGCGCGGGACTGGCGCCGGTGCCGGGGGCCGATGCGGTCCGCGCGGCGCTGGCCGGCTGCGACCCCGCGCCGGTGTTCGACCCCGACCTCGCCCATGCCCGCACGATGGCCCTGCCCTGCAACGGCGAGCGGCCCGACATGCCCGCCTTTTCCGACCGCGCCTTCGACGCGTGGTTCGCGGCGCAGGGGGTCGGCTACGGGCTCGGCCTCTACGGCGAGGACCGTCCGGTCTACCGCAGCGCGCAGTTCGCCGATGCGGCCAGCCCCGAGCGGCGGACGCGCCACCTTGGCATCGACGTGTTCGCGGCCCCGGGCACGCCCGTCCGCGCGCCGCTGCCGGGCATCGTGGAGACCGTGGCCTTCAACGCCGACCCCCTCGACTACGGCCACACGCTGATCCTGCGGCACGACATCCGGGGCGCGGTCTTCCACACGCTCTGCGGCCATCTCGCCGGCACGCTTCCCGGCCTCTGCCGGCCGGGGCAGGCGGTGGCGGCGGGGCAGGTCGTGGCCCATCTGGGCGACTGGCCCGAGAACGGAGGCTGGGCCGCGCACCTGCACCTGCAGGTGATCGCCGATCGGCTGGACCAGCGCGGCGGCAACGTCTTCGGCGTGGGCCACGCCGGGCTTTGGGACGTGTGGCAGGCCGTCAGCCCGGACCCCGCGCCGCTGCTGCGGCTGTCCCCGGAAGCGTTCCGGCCCTAGCCCGCGGTCTCGGCGCAGTGGCGTCGGAAGGCGCGCTTCAGAAGGTCGATCTCGGCCCGCAGAAGGTCGATCTCGGCGCGCAGGTCGTCCTCCAGCGGCACGCCGGTCACGAGGGTGAAGTGGCCGAGCCGCGCGCCGCTGCCTGCCTCGGCCACGACGAAGGTCTGCACCCCGTCCGACAGCGCCGCCGCCGGGATCGGCACGCGGACCACCCATTCGCCCGCCGCGCCGTCGCGCGGGGCGATGGTCACGCCCCCGAGCGCCTGCCCCTCGTGCGTGACGGCGACCTGCGGCGCGGCGGGGGCGGCGAGCACGCCCTCCCACCAGCCGGCGCGGATGCGCGCCCCGGTCAGCCTGGCCCCCGTCACAGGTCGGCCCGCGGGCGGCGGCACAGCGTGAGGTCGCGCAGCACCATCCGGTTCATCGCCGGCCCCTCGAGGATGAGGTCGAGCCAGGCCTTCTCGATCCGCCTCTCGTTCATCCGGGTATAGGCGAGGTCGAACTCGACCGTCGCCGCCTCGACCCCCGGCGGCACCTCGCGCACGATCTGCTCCAGGTTGGGGCCGTGGCGGACGTTGAGCCGGGCGAAGATCTTCAGCGGCCGCTCCATCTCGGTCGCAAGGTCGAGCCGGACCACGTGGCGCAGCGTCAGCCCGGCGATGGCCTCGGGCGGCAGGTCGACCGCGACCGACAGGAAGCTGCCGTCGAAGCGGAACACCTCGAGACGCAGGCCGAAGGGCGCGAGGTCGGCCTCGCGCGCGTTGCGGACCTGGCGCGCCGCGATCTCGGCCTGCCCGCAGTCGTGGTTCAGCGTGACGCCCTCGGCCAGCGGCGCCCTGTCGGGGACCGAGGCCAGCCCGGGCCTCGCGACCGGACCGCGCCAGAGGTCGGGCCGCCAGGCCCAGTCGCAGCCGATGGGGCGGCGCAGCGTGTCGGCCCCGATCAGCGGCAGCGCGAGCCGGTGCTCGCCCTCGCGGATCACGCGGTCGAGATGGCGGCGAAGCTGGCGCGCCCGGCCCATGGCCCGCCGCAGCCGCGCCGCGTCGAGCCGGGCCGCGCGATCGGCCAGCCCGCGCCAGAGCGCCAGCGCGCGACGGTGGCGAAGCCGGTCCAGAAGGCTGTCTGTCTGCGGCGGCATGAGGCGGGTCCGGGCGGGCGGGCGCGTCGCGGCGCCCGCGCGGACCTTGGCCGCATTGCCCTGCCCGCGCAAGCGGGGATCAGCCCGCGGTCGCGGGGTTCGCCGTCGCGGGGTTCGCCCGGCGGATCGCGGCGAGGAAGCGATCGAGGATCGCGCGTCCCGCCGCGGCGTCGAGCGGCGCGCCGGGCGTGCCGGCCACGGTCAGCGTGACGAGCCGCCCGCGCAGCGCGAGCACCGCGCGCCACCCTTCGGGCGGCACGGCGCCCGTGTCGGTCAGGCGGATCAGGAAGGCGTCGCCCGCCGCGAGCGCCTCGTTGACGGTGACGGTCCGCGCCTCGCCGGTGCGGCTGAGCGCGGCGCGCCCCTCGGCGGAGGCGAAGAAGGCCGCGAGGGCCTCGCCCGATCCGGCCACGCCCCGGCCGCTGCCCGCCCCGCCCACCGTGGCGGTCAGGATCGCGGGGGCCGCGTTGCCGCCCGCGCAGCGGCCGATCAGGCCCACGGCGCTGTCCCCGGCCTCCATCACGTCCCCGGGGTCGATGCAGTAGCCGGCGGGGGCCGCCAGCGTCACCGCGCCGCCCAGGACCGGGCGGCTGCGCAGGCCGCCGCCCGCCGCCGCGCAGCCCGCGAGCGCCGCGGCCGTCAGCAGGGCTGCGGCCCTACTGGTCCATGTAGACATGGCGTTCCGCCTGCGCGCCGGGATGCGTGACCGCCCCGCCCCGTGCCCCCCCCACGAGGCGCGCGTACTTCCACAGCGCGCCGGTCGCGTAGTCGGTCTGGCGCGGGCCGGCCCAGGCGGCGCGGCGCGCGGCCAGTTCCGCGTCGGGCAGCGCGACCGACAGCTCGCCCGTCAGCGCGTTCAGCGTGATCACGTCGCCGTCGCGCAGCAGCGCGATCGGCCCGCCCAGCGCGGCCTCCGGCCCCACGTGCCCCACGCAGAAGCCCCGCGTGGCCCCCGAGAAGCGGCCGTCGGTGATGAGCGCCACCTTCTTGCCCATCCCCTGCCCCGACAGGGCGGCGGTGGTCGCCAGCATCTCGCGCATCCCCGGGCCCCCCACCGGCCCTTCGTTGCGGATGACGATCACCTCGCCTTCGCGGTAGGCGCGCGCCTGCACGGCGGCGAAGGCATCCTCCTCGCAGTCGAAGACGCGGGCGGGGCCGGTGAAGACCTGCTCCCCGGGCGTCATGCCGGCGACCTTCACGATCGCGCCCTCGGGCGCCAGGTTGCCGCGCAGCCCGACCACGCCCCCGGTGGGGGACAGGGGCGTCGCGACGGGGTGGATCACCCGCCCGTCCGGCTCGCCCCGGATCGTCTCCAGCTCCTCGCCCAGCGTCCGGCCCGAGGCGGTGATGCAATCGAGGTGCAGGAGGCCCGCGCGCGCCAGCTCCTTCATCACCACGGGGACGCCGCCGACCTCGTAGAGGTCCTTGGCCACGTACTGCCCGCCGGGCCGCAGGTTCACGAAGTAGGGGGTGTCGCGCATGATGTCGGCGACCGCGAACAGGTCGAAGTCGATCCCCGCCTCGTGCGCGATGGCGGGAAGGTGCAGCGCGGCATTGGTGCTGCCCCCGGTGCAGGCCACGACGCGGGCCGCGTTCTCCAGCGCCTTCCGCGTCACCACGTCGCGCGCGCGGATGTTCTTCTCGATCAGGGTCATCACGGCGACGCCCGAGGCCTCGCCGTACTGGTCGCGGCTCTCGTAGGGCGCGGGCGCGCCCGAGGAGTTGAGCAGCGCGAGCCCGATCGCCTCCGACACGCAGGCCATGGTGTTCGCCGTGTACTGCGCGCCGCAGGCCCCGCTGGAGGGGCAGGCCACCCGTTCCATGATGTCGAGCTCGGCCTGCGACATGGTGCCGGCCTGGACGCGTCCCACCGCCTCGAACATGTCCTGGACGGTGATGTCCTGGCCCCTGTAGCGGCCGGGCAGGATCGAGCCGCCGTAGATGAACACCGACGGCACGTTGAGCCGCACCATGGCCATCATCATCCCCGGCAGGCTCTTGTCGCAGCCGGCAAGGCCCACCAGCGCGTCGTAGCAGTGGCCGCGCATCGTCAGCTCCACCGTGTCGGCGATGGCGTCGCGGCTGGCGAGGCTGGAGCGCATCCCCTCGTGCCCCATGGCGATGCCGTCGGTGACCGTGATCGTCGTGAACTCGCGCGGGGTGCCGCCGCCCTTCTTCACGCCGTGCTTCACGACCTGCGCCTGCCGGTTCAGCGCGATGTTGCAGGGGGCGGCCTCGTTCCAGCAGGTGGCGACGCCGACCCAGGGCTGGTGGATCTCCTCCTCGGTGATCCCCATGGCGTAGAAGTAGCTGCGGTGCGGCGCGCGCGCCGGCCCTTCGGTCACGTGGCGGCTGGGCAGCCTCGACTTGTCGAAACGCTGGTTGGTCATGGCGGTCCCCCCTCGGATGGCTGGCCGAAGGGATACCGGCGGGCCGGTGGCGCGGCAAGCCGCTTGGCGACGGCCCCTAGGCCCGGCGGCGACGGGCCAGCGCGACCATCCCCAGCGCCCCCGCGAGCAGCGGCAGCGAGGCCGGGACCGGCACCTGCGCCGGCACCGCGAAGTCGAGGTCGCCGCGCGACTGGCCGGCGTTGAAGTTGCTGCCGCCGTTGAAGTTGATCGCCTTCGTGCCCTTGAAGAAGAACGCGAGGCCCTCGTAGTAGCCGACGCCCGCCTTGGTGACGGTCGCGGTCGCGAGCGGCGCAAGGAACCCGCCGACGTAGGCCAGGTCGGCGTTCCGGCCGTTCCGCACGCTCAGGATGTTGGCGCAGGCGCCGCGGCAGGAGGCGAGCAGGCTCTGCGCGTCGAAGATCGTGCCCACCGCGAAGGACGTGGCGTTGTTCTTCGTCCGCGGGCGGAAGAAGGCGACGTAGGTCGCCTCGGCCACGCCGAAATAGCGGATCTGCGCCGCGGTCAGCGCGAAGACCCCGTCGTTGGTCGTCCGGTCGAAGGCGGGCACGGTCGCGGCGGAACCGGGCAGGGCCGCCCCCGCAAGCGTCAGGGCGGCCAGCACGACGGCGCGCAGGGTGGTCGTCAGGGTGGTCATGCGAATCCTCGGGTGTCTGGGTCGGCCCGAGGGGTAGCGGCCGGACACGCCGAAAGAATGGCGAAAATCGTCCGGAATGCGGCGATCCTGCCCGGGGCCGCAACGCCGCGTTTCCGGCCGCGCGCCAATCGCCGGCTCCCGGGGGACGCCGGCCGGCGCGTCGCCTCAGAACGTGGCGACGATGTTGATGAAGGGCCCCGCGCGGCTGTCGTCGATGGTGCGCAGGTCGTCGCTGACCGTGCCCCAGGCATAGCCCGCGCCGAGCTTCAGGTTGCCGCCCACGTGCCGGTAGACGCCCGCGACCGCGCCGAACTCGGTCACGTCGCCCCGCGGCTGGTAGAGGGCGCGCCCCTCGAGCATGAGGTCCCAGGTCTCGACCACGTGGTAGTCGATCCGAAGCACGCCCAGATGCGCGGCCGACCGGGTGAAGTCCTCGGTCCCGCGCGCCGCCTGCTCCCTCGTGCGGAAGCCGTACTTCGCCCCCAGCGTCCAGCGCTGGGTGAGGTCGTAGGACAGCGCCGCGTTGAGGATGTGGCTGCGCTGGCGGTCGCCGTCGCGGTCGCCGTCGATGTTGACCTGGTCGGCCCCCGGCAGGTCCTCCAGATAGCTGTAGGACACCAGCGCGTTCAGCCGGTCGTTGTCCGCGGGCCGGAAGGCGTAGCCCAGCTTCGCCTCGACATAGCGGCCGTCGCGGAACGACGACTGGTCGCTGTCGGACACCACCGCGTCGAGCGAGGCGAAGAAGCGCCAGTCCTCGGAGGTCTGGCGCTCGTAGGTTCCGGCGAGCAGGTAGGTCAGGCGGTTCAGGTCGCTGTCGGGGTCGGTGCTGTCCTCGCGGCGGACCTCGGCGCGCAGGCCCGCCGCCATGGCCTCGCCCGTGGTGTAGCGCGCGCCGAGGGACAGGCCGGCGCGGTCGAGGTCGGTCCCGTCCGCCTCGGTCGACCGCCCGAAGACAAGGCCCCCCTCCAGCGTCCAGACGTCGGTGGGGGTCAGCGTGACGCCGTAGGTCGTGGTCAGCGCGGGCTGGCGGCCGAAGGCGCTGTAGCTGTTCTCGGCCCGGTAGCTCAGCCTGTCGGAGACCTGCGAGGCGGCACCCAGCACGATCGTGCCGCGGTCCGTGCCCTCGAATCCCGTCACGTCGCGGACGCGGACGGGATCGAGCCGGTAGCCCAGCGCGTAGGTGGTCCCCGCGTTCGGCGCGTAGGTCAGCTCCGCCGCGCCGGCGGGGCCGAGGTTGCCACCCGACGCCTCCACCGCGAAGGCGAGCCGGTCCGTCAGGCGCGTGGCATAGCCCGCGCCGAGACGGTTGTTGGCCCCGATCGGGCCGCTGCGCTCCAGCGTGGCCTGGCCGAAGACCCAGGCGCTCGTGTCGGCGTCGATGGCGTAGGTCAGCCGCGCGCCGGCGTCGGTGCGGTCCCCGTTGTCGTCGGACGCGGTCGACCCGGGGTTGGCGCGGTCGGTCCGCGCGATCTCCACCCCCAGCGTCCATTGCGCGCCCAAGGCCCGGAGCGCGCCGAAGCGGCTGTCGGTCCGCCGCTGGCCCTCGTCGTCGGCGAAGCGGTCGTAGGCGAAGGTCAGCTCGGTCGCGGCATCGAGGCGCAGCCGCCCCTCGGCCCCCGTCGCGCCCCGGCCCGTGGCGATGTCGTCGTCGGGCGAGACGAAGCCCTCGGTCCTGCGGTCGTCGTAGGCGGCCAGCCAGCCCTCCAGCCCGAACTCGGCAAGGTCGAGCCGCCCCTCGGCCCTCGTGGCCCGCCCGCGCTGGCCCGGCGCGCCCGCCGTGGGGACGGTGCCGATCGTGAGCCCGCCGTTGAGCGAGGTGCTCGTGCCGAAGCCCGGCCCCTCGCTGGTGGCATACTCCAGCTTCAGCCAGGTCGTCTCGGACCGCTTCCAGAGGATGTCGCCGCCCGTCAGCCGGCTGTCCGCCAGCCCGGTCGTGTCGCGCACCCCGCCCGCGCCGAAGCGGAGCGTGTCGCTGGCCCAGCCCTCGACCCGGCCGCCGTAGGTCACCCCGTCGACGGACCCGGTGGTGGGCACGTATTCGTACTGCGCCACGAGGTTCGCCTGAAGGTCGCCCAGCGGCCGGTCGATCACGATGCCGCCCGCGCCCGCGCCCGGCGCGAGCGGCCGCGTCAGGAACACGACGCCCTGCAGGTAGTCGATGCGGTAGTCGGTTCCCGCCGACAGCACGCGGCGGTCCACCACGCGGCCCGACACGGGGTCGCGGAACTCCACGACGAGGGTTTCGGTGCCCGACAGGATGTCCTGCCGCGTGAGGAAGTACGCGCTGCCTCCGGTGCCGCGCAGCACGTCGCGCTGCACCAGCGTGTCGGGCTCGGCGGCATAGACCGAGAAGCGCAGCCGCGCGTCGCCGTTCGCGGTGGTGTCGGGCGTCTCCCAGACCGTCTCGGCCCCGTAGAGCGCGCGGTCCGACCGCACGATCAGGTCGGGGTCGGTCGCGGGCTTGAAGTCGCCCCAGACCGCGTAGCTGTTGCCCTGGTCGACCCTGAGGTAGAGCTTGCCGCTGGTGGGCGCGAGGTCCTCGGTGACGGAGTCGTCGCCCATGGCGACGAAGACGTCGGAGGGCTCGATGTTGCGCAGGATCTGGTCGGGATGCTTCCGCGTCACGTCGCGGAAGAGGTCGCCCAGGTCGTCCTCGCGCGTGTCGACCGAGGCGGTGATCCGCGTCCCGTCGGCCAGCGTGCCGCGCGCGAAGCCCGCGATGCGACCCCAGCGATAGGTCTCGTCGTCGCGCGTGTCGCGCCCCACGGTCACGTCGGCGATGCCGGTCGCGAACCATTCGGAAGCCGGGATCGTCACGTCGCGGCGGATGGTCTGCGGCGCGCCCCAGGTCGGCGTAACGCCCACGCTGACGCCGTGGTCGCCCGGCGGCAGGATGCGCTGCACCACGAACGACCCGCCCGCATCGACGGGCACGCGCTCGCCCAGGACGGTGATCGCGGCACCCGGGGGCACGCCCTCGCCCGACACGGTGACGGCCCCGCCGGCGACGGGGATGCGGCGGCGCGCGGTGCGGTCCTCGGCCTCGCCCGCGGCGATCACGGGGCCGGTCAGGGCGGCGCCCTCCAGCCGCTGCGCCGTGCGGTCGACGGGCAGCGGCGCGGTCTCGTCGTAGCGGCCCGCGGCGTCGTAGACGCGGAGCGCGTAGGCCATCCGCGCCTCGCCGCCCGCCGGCATCGTCCAGGCGGCGGTGCCGTTCGGGACCACGGGCAGCGCCGCGACCAGGCGGCCCTGCCGGTCGGTCACGCGCACCTCGGCCCGCACGATCCAGGCGGGGTAGTTGGTGGAGGCGCGGAAGGCCACGGGGTCGCCCGCCGCATAGCTCGACCGAAGGTCCCCGGTCGAGACGTTGAGGACCGGCTTCGCGCCCAGCCCGTCGAAGGTCACGGCGACGCCCGCCTCGTCCAGCATCCGGTCGACCCGCCGGTCGGGCTCCGCCACAGCCGGCGCGCCGGCAAGGCCCACGGGGTCGCCCGCGACCGCCGCGCTGTCGATCGAGATGGAGAAGCCGAGCTCGCCCGGGGCCGAGGCGGCGGCATCCTCGACGTTGGGCTGCACGGCGCGGCTGCGCACGGTGCCGGCGCTGGCCTGCACGCAGTTCGGGGGCAGGACGCCCCCCTCCAGCGCGCAGCCCTCCACCTGCGCGAGGGCTGCGCCCGCGCCAAGGGCCAGGATCAGCGCGGTCGTGCCCATCAGGCGCAGGGCGGGACGCTTGGTCCGGATCGGGGTCATGATGCGTCCTTACTCGTCACCGGCGCGGGTCTGGCGGACCAGGGCCTCGATGTTCAGCATGTACCGGCCGTTCGCGGGCCAGAGCCTGCGCAGCATCCGTTCCACCGCGCGCACCCGGGCGCGGGCCTGCGTGGGCGGTTCCGACCCCCGGTCGTAGGTGATCCGCAGCATCGAGGGCGTGGCCGCGATGTCGGCGACCAGCCTGCGCAAGCCAGCCTCGAGCTCCGGCCGCGGGGTCGTGCCGCGGCCGTCCGCCAGGAAGGCGCGGGCGTCGAGGTCGATCCGCACCACGCGCGAGAGCGTGGCCCCGAAGGTCATCTTCGTGAGCATCCCCGGCGTCACGCGGACCACGCGCGGGTTCTCGGTCGTCACGCGGTAGCCCGAGGGAAGCGTGCGGGCGTCGAGCTTCATGACGAAGTTCGACCCGATGACCTTGGGCAGCGCCGCGCAGGGGACCGAGAAGCGCCCGTATTCGTCGGTCGTGACCGCGAGGCCATCGGGGGCCACCAGCCGCACCCCGGGGATCCCCGGCTCGCCGCCGGGCCGCTCGGGCGCGACCGACAGCTTGCCCGAGGACCGGTAGGTCTGGTCGGTCAGCGCCGCCCGGTCGTCGGGCGGGGCGTTCATGAAGCCGTCCTGGTTGCGGTCGTCGAAGACGCGGCCGATCACCGTCGCGCAGGCGAAGACCGGGTCGGCGAGCACCCGCACCGTGGCGGTGGCGTCCGGCGCGAGCGGCCGGCCCGTGCCCGGATCGAGCAGCCGCGCGCGGTTGGCGTGGTCGCCGGGCGTCGCCTCCATGGTGACGCGGGTGGCCAGGGTCAGCGCCACCCGCTCTCCGGGGCCGATCGCGACCCCGGGCACCGTCACCACGTTGCCGCGCAGCGTCGAGCGGACCGGCCGGCCGTCGATGGCGGCCGAGTCGCGGACGTAGGCGAAGCCGGGGGGCAGGACGTCGACGATGTCGGCCACCACCGGCACGCCCCTTGCGGGGTTCGCCGCCGTGATCGTGTAGGCCACCGTGTCGCCCACGTACGCGCGGGTCTGCCGGGCGACCTTCTCCAGCGTCAGCCCGCCGGGCGTGCCGCCGGGGCCGACCTCGATCACCGTCTCGAGGTCGTTGCCCGTCTCGGTGCCCGAACGATCCGTCACGACCTGCGGGTTGCCGGGGCTGCCGAAGTCGCCCGTGGCGGTCGCCTGGTTCACGACCTCGGTCCGCTCGAGGTCCTCGGCGCGCAGGCGGTAGGTGCCGGTGAAGGTCGTGCTGTCGCTCTCGCCCGGCGCCAGCGCCGCGATCGGGCCGCCCCGCAGGCGCAAGCCCGGCAGCGGGTCGGCCACGCGCACGTTCCGCAGCGTCACGGGTCCGGTGTTCGTGACCGTGAAGGCGTAGGTCAGCCGGTCGCCGATGCGCGAGGGCCTGGACAGCGCCGACCCGTCCACGGTCTTCACCAGCGCGACGGAGGCGGTGACGCCCAGCGTCACGGTCGTGGGATCGTTCGTGGGGTCGCCGTCGGTGCGGCCGTCGCCGTCGGGCGTCTCGGTCGCCGCCGGGTCGGGCACCGCCGCGCGGTCGGGCGCGGTGCCGGTGTCCGACACGTCGGTCGCGCGCAAGGGCTGGCCGCCCTCGCCCGTGATCGGGTCGCCCGTGGCCGTCACCGCGTCGCCCGTGGCGGTGGCCGAGTTCTGGACGTAGGTCCGGTCGAGGTCCTCCTGCGTCAGCACGTAGGTGGCCGTGAAGGCGCCCGTCACGGTCTGCCCGATGGCGAGGTCGACCGGCGCGCCCGTCACCGCCGCCAGCGGGTCGGTCACGGTCACGCCCGCCAGCGCGACCGAGCCCGCGTTGGTCGCGTCGAAGCCGTAGGTCACGGTGTCGCCCGGATCGGTCAGCCCGTTGCCGTTGGTGTCCTGAAGCGCCGTCACCGACTTCACGAGGATCAGCCGCGCGGCCGGCGTGATGCGGACCACCGTGGGGTCGTCGGTCGGATCGCCGTTGGTCGCACCCGCTGCGTCGGGCGTCTCGACCGCCTCGGAGCTGGCGATGGCGGCACGGTCGGGGTCGGTGCCGGTGTCGGACAGGTCCGCGGCCGTCACCGGGTCGCCGTTCGCGTCGAGGAAGGGCGCCCCCGTCTCGGTCACGGCATCCGCCTCGACCGTCGCGGTGTTCTGGACCCAGCCCCGGTCCACGTCCGCCTGCGTGAGGACGTAGCTCGCGCGGAAGGTGGCCGCGTCGGTCGCGTCGACCGCGAGCGTCGCGGGCCCGCCCGTCACCGCGACCAGGGGGTCGGTGACGCGGACGTCGGCAAGGCTCAGGCTGCCCGCGTTGGTCACCGCGAAGGCATAGGTCACGGTGTCGCCCGCGCCCTCCGTCCCGTCGCCGGTGGTGTCGGTGATGGCCAGCGCCGTCTTCACCAGCCGGATGGCCGCGAAGGGCGAGAGCTGCGCGACCGTGGGGTCGTTCGCCGGGTCGCCGTCGGTCGCGCCGGACCCGCCGGGCGTCTCCACCCCTTCCGGGTTCGCCACCGCGTCGCCGCCGCGGTCGGTGCCGCTGTCGGACACGTCGGTCGC
>ERZ1066118.78-NODE-78-length-107562-cov-11.591282_pt1 | contig 107562 bp, 88 predicted proteins | sample MGYA00382765_ERZ1066118 | MGnify/ENA primary metagenome ERZ1066118 (study PRJEB33369, sample SAMEA5778348) | biofilm metagenome | biome: Industrial cooling water; feature: Water cooling tower basin; material: Biofilm | place: United Arab Emirates | collected...
GAGTAGATACGTCTGTTCGCTTGTCGTCCTAACCTATACTTCGAGTGCTATACTCATATTCTCCTGACTCCTGACTTCTGGCTCCTATTCAACAGTGAAGACAGGGTTTGGAGTGTAGGGTGTAGGGTGTAGTGAGTGAATTGTGAATTGTGAATTGTGAATTGTTTCCCTAACCCCTCCTTAGTGACAGTCGGCAGTAAAAACGAGTAAAAATTAAGATAGACAGCGCAAAATGTAAAAAATGTCAATTAATCTTGTCTGGCTGTGGTTGTTCGTCGGCATCGCTCTTTGCGCGATCGAACTCGTCCTACCCACAGCTTTTGTTAGCGTCGCGATGGGAGTTAGTGCGATTGCCGTAGCTATAGCAGCACCAATTTTGCCTCATTTGGGCTTGCAGGTAGTGCTATGGCTTGCTTTGTCCACAGCTTTTATTTTTCTATCGCGGCGCTTAATGCCAGTATCACAGCGACATTCTAAAATTCGGGATGCTACAGTAGCGGAAACTCTGACCGAAATTACTGCGGGCAAAGAGGGACGGGTATTGTACGAAGGAAATTCTTGGCGGGCAAGATGTGCAGATGAAAAACTGAGCATACTTCCACAACAAAAAGTTTACGTTGTCAGCCGCGAAGGAACAACGTTAATCGTCATGCCTGAGAGCCTGATTCATCATTGAAAATGCTACTCTACGGGCGCACAGCTGTGCGCCCCTACTACTCACCAGTTATGTACGGACGCGAGCGGTTGCGTCTTTACACTACTCACTACTCACTACTCACTACTCACTCTTAAAATGGAACAATTATTTTTATTTATAGTGTTGGCGCTGGGTGGTGGTTCTACCCTAGCTAGCTCCGTCAAAATTATCAATCAAGGCAATGAAGCTTTGGTAGAGAGATTTGGTAGCTATCATAAAAAACTGCAACCAGGACTAAATATTGTCGTTCCCGTTCTCGATCGCATTGTCTTTCGCGAAACAATTCGAGAAAAAGTTTTAGATATTCCACCGCAAAAATGTATCACCCGCGACAACGTGGGAATTGAAGTTGATGCTGTGGTTTACTGGCGAATTGTCGATATGGAAAAAGCTTGGTACAAGGTAGAAAATCTCCAATCGGCAATGGTGAATTTGGTACTGACGCAAATTCGGGCAGAAATGGGACAACTGGAGTTGGATCAAACCTTCACGGCGCGAACGCAAATCAACGAAATTTTGCTACAGGATTTAGACATCGCCACCGATCCTTGGGGCGTGAAAGTAACGCGGGTGGAACTGAGAGATATCATTCCTTCTAAAGCGGTGCAAGAGTCGATGGAACTGCAAATGGCAGCAGAACGCCGCAAACGGGCATCGATTTTGACTTCTGAAGGCGATCGCGAATCAGCAGTTAACAGCGCCAAAGGGAAAGCCGAAGCGCAGGTACTAGAAGCCGAAGCGCAACAAAAAGCTACGATTCTACAAGCCGAGGCGCAACAAAAGACCATCATTATGCAGGCGCAAGCCGAACGCCAGCAACAAGTCTTGAAGGCACAAGCCACATCTGAGGCACTGCAAATTATTGCCAAAATCCTCCAAACAGAATCTCACGCTGCTGAAGCTTTACAATTTTTAATCGCCCAACATTATTTAGACATGGGCAAGCAAATCGGCAGTAGCAACAGTAGTAAAGTCATGTTTATGGACCCCCGCAGTATTCCTGGCACAATCGAAGGGATGCGTTCTATTATCTCGGATGGGAGCGGGGAGTGAAACTGTGTAGAGACGTTACATGTAACGTCTCTACAAATTGACTTGACACTGGTTGCACAAGCCGAAAAACTCTAGGGTATGATAGAAAATCTTGAATTTGTGCGATTGATTCAGCTGATTTTCTAACTCGTGTACGGGGCATTGGTGGATTGGAATTGATTTGCCACATTGCAGGCAAGTCAGATGATGCTTATCTTGCTGGACGCAACTGTAGAGCGATTCGCCAGAAGCTAGCGTTCTGACTTGCACGACACCTTCTAGTTTCAATGCTTCTAAAGCGCGGTAAACTGTAGCCAGACCGATAGTTTGATTGCGATTGCGTAGTTCTACGTAAATATCTTGAGCAGATATTGCTTTATTTGAACTTTTAAGTAAATGCAGGATTCGTTCTTGACTGCGAGTACGTTCCGCTTTCTCGGCTTTCATAGACAGTATTTAATGACGACTGAAGAGGCGATCGCGCTTCTACTGCTTTCTAAACTAGCTTAAAGCGAATACCGTTTATTCCGTCAAGCTGGCTCCAGAAGGAGTTATTATAACCTTTGTGGGATTGGGAATCAAGTCAAGTGTTACGGAAGTATCTAGCTCACATATTTGTCACCCTACGACCTTCTGTTCTCGATCCAGCGGGAACAGCCGTTCAGTCTGGTTTGAGTCATATGGGTTATGACAACGTAGAACAAGTCAGAATTGGCAAGTACATCGAACTGCGACTGACAGCAGTAGATGAGAAGACAGCAACAGAACAGCTGAATAAAATGTGCGATCGCCTCTTAGCGAATCCAACGATTGAAAATTATCGCTTCGATTTGAAAGAAGTTTCTGTAGAAATGGGAGCGTCAATGTGAAATTTGGGGTTGTGGTTTTTCCTGGCTCAAATTGCGATCGCGATGTTGCCTATGTCACCCGCGACATCCTCCAACAGCCAACACGCATGGTTTGGCACGAAGACACCGATTTAAGCGATTTAGATGTGGTTATCGTGCCTGGAGGCTTTAGCTATGGCGATTATCTTCGTTGCGGTGCGATCGCGCGGTTTTCTCCCGTCATGCAGCAGGTAGTTGCCCACGCTCAACAAGGTAAATTTGTTTTGGGAATCTGTAACGGTTTCCAGATCTTGACTGAAGCGGGTTTGTTACCTGGGGCTTTGATTCGCAACCGCAACTTGCACTTTATTTGCGATCGCGTCAGGTTAAAAGTAGAGCGTACCGATTTACCTTGGACGCAAGCTTATTCTCCCCAACAAATCGTGACGATTCCGATTGCACACGGAGAAGGGCAATTTTACGCTGATAAGCGGACTTTAGAACAAATTGAACGCAACGGTCAAGTCCTATTTCGCTATGTCGGCGACAATCCCAACGGTTCTGTTAACAGAATTGCTGGAATTTGTAACCGCCAGGGCAACGTTTTAGGTATGATGCCCCATCCCGAACGAGCCTCCGATCCAATTTTGGGTGGAACGGACGGATTGAAATTATTTCAAGGATTGTTGGAGAGAGTAGCTGCAACTGTATAGCTGTTGCATCGACTAATTAATCAGCTAGTGTTAATTGTCTCAACATTAGCTGATACAAATTTTTGACGAATGGAATTTAAGCCTATGCACAACGAATTTACTGCAATTATTGAACAAGATGAAAACTGGTTCATCTCATACTGCTTAGAGATTCCTGGTGCTAACGGTCAAGGTAAAACGATTGAAGAGTGTAAAAAAAGTTTAGCCGAAGCAATTAGCTTAATTTTAATAGATCGAAGAGAAAATACTCTAAAAAGCGTGCTAGAGAATGCTATTCGCGAAATTATCACAATAGTATGAAGCGAGGAGATTTACTGAGACATCTTCAGCAACATGGCTGTTATCTGAAACGCGAAGGAGCAGCTCACTCTTTATGATTTAACCCTCAAACTGGACAAGTAGAAGCAGTACTAAGGCATACAGAAATACCAAATCGACTAGCAAAGAAAATTTGCCGTGGCTTGTCTATTCCAGAAATCTAAACATCTTAATCTAAATACTTTAACTGAACCTGTACGCTTGTATTTGGTCCAGCAATGAAAACAGCTGCATCATTAAATTTTGGTGCAGCTGTACGAATTTCTGGATTTCTCGAAAATCCATATCCCTCAATTGGCATTCCTATATCGTTACGGTTGAGCGTTCCATCACTATTAGTATCATGAATGACGGCAACAGCGTAATTTCCAGCTTTGAGATTATTAAAATTAACTGTTAGGGGAACAGAAGTTATTTTATGACACTGACGCTGTACGACATTTTTCCTATTATTAGGAAAACCCTGACTGCTAGCAAAAAGACTGGCACAAACTTGTCCTTCACGATTTCTAAAACTATCAATTTCTACAGTTAAATTGCCAGATAAGCTATTATTAGCATCCACTTGAATAATAGAAGAATTGGCGATCGCTCCAAAAAATGCTAATAGCAGTAATATTTGAGTGGTTTGATAAAATTTAATCTTCATCTGCGTTTATTTACGTTCAATTTTTTTGACAAATTGTTGATATAATTTACTCAGGCATATGGCGCAATATTCCAACTAATAAAACTAAGTTCAAAATATATGATGGGCGAACTATCCACAACTGTAGCCGATTATATTGCTACTTTGTCAAAAGTTGCGATCGCTGCTCGAAAAGGAAATCGCGATGCCGAAGGCGGTTCGCCTCGCGACCATCGCCCTTCTGCTAAAGTAGTTGTTAGCGCCCTATTACAAGCCGAAAGAGCAGCCAAACAGCAACGCCTAGTGTATCCCCTTGAATCTCTACTAGGTGATTGGCGACTCTATTTCACTGCACCGCGTAACGCCAAATTACTAAACAGCGTGGCTCAAGGAAATGGCTTTTACATCCCTCAAATTGCTCCAGCGCAGATTTCCTTTCATTCAATTTCTTTTGATTCAGAGGAACGCCTAGAAATTGGCAATCAAATCCAATTTGGTTCGCTACTATTTAAACTTACTGGTCCGGCGCGTTATTTAGGTAAGAAAAATTTACTTGCTTTTGACTTTACCCAAATGCAACTGCGACTATTTAATCGTACAGTTTATCAGGGAAAGTTTAGTAGCGGTAAAAGATCGGGAAATTTTGACGAACAACCTATTTCTAAACTACCCTTTTTTGCCTTTTTCTTAGTAACTGAAGATTATATCGCAGCTCGCGGTCGTGGGGGCGGATTGGCTATTTGGGTTAAACAAGTTACATAGCACCAGTAGCAATTTACGAGAGAATTGTTCCAAGATCTAGTACAAATCCTGGTAAAACATCTTCACCCGACAAAGTTGTAGGATTTTCTACTATTTCTACATTACGATGCGAACGATAAATTTCTACTCGTTGATTTTTGCGATCGATTAACCAACCTAACTTAGTACCATTGTCGATGTACTCCTGCATTTTTGCTTGAGTTTCTTTCAAAGAATCAGTAGGAGAAAGCAACTCAACTACAAAATCAGGACACAGAGGAACGAACTTCTCTCGCTGTTCGGGGGTTAAAGCCTCCCAGCGTTCTAGTCTTACCCAGGCAACATCAGGAGAGCGATTTGCACCATTGGGTAGTTTGAAACCAGTAGAAGAGTCGAAGCCTTTACCTAAATTGCTCTGTTTGTTCCAGATTCCTAGCTGTACGGTAATTTCAAAGTTACGGTTGCCTGTTTCTCCCCCAGTTGGTGGCATAATTAATATTTCCCCTTTAGCTGTGCGTTCAAATTGCAAATCGCGGTTGTGCTGACATAATAGAAAGAATTGCTCGTCTGTCAATTCCATGTGTAACTTGAGGGGAGAGGGGAAAGTCAGTGTAGACTCATTCATAAACTGCTTGCAGAGTGAGTATACTTTCTAGTTTAGTAGCTGAAAAAACATTTTGCTCTAAAAAATTCGCTCTGGTAATGAATTTTATTTACAAAATGGGATTAATAAATATATCATTCTTCAATCCTCAATCGAGTACGTTAGGAGTTGGGTTAAATTGAACGTTATTAGAATAGAGAACAACGATTTAGTCCCCTTGGACTATAGCAATTTGCTAGGCAATATTTTAACAATTCTACAAAATCAGCTATCTCAAAATCCGTTTAGTTTCGCTCAAAAAGCTCAGTGGTTGAATATCGATTTTGACGATATAGCATTTCAAGTTGCCAATTTACAAACAGAAAATCCGCTCCAAGCTTACGGTAGTCGCGCTCGTGCTGCAACTGTCAATTTCAGTTCTGGTTCGAGAGAAGTATTTATTGAAAAAGTACAGCAGATTCGGAACCGCTTAAAAGAACTTATAGAAGCTGCACTTTTACAAGGAGGAGCGAATCAATCTTTAGAAGAATACATTATATCATTAATTACAGATTTGTCTGTTTTTCAAGGCGAGCCTCAAAGTATAGGTTTTACATATCGTTTTGGTAAATACGATAACTTACAGAAACAGCGTTTAAGTCTGCGACGCGACAATCCTAGCAATAGTTTTTTAAAATTTCATAAATTGACTATTAAAATAGAAAATTTTCGTCAATTTGAAGAGCAATTAAAAGCCAGTCTCAATAATTTAATTAATATTCAGTTTAGCGAAAATAGTGAAGAAGAACGTCTAGATATTCACGATATTTTGGAGCATTTGGTAGAGACTAGAGACTCCGACTTTTATAAACTGAAGCGTTTGATGGATACAGAAGCACTGGCAAAAGTGCAACGCGAGGCAAGAATTAGATATTTAGAGTTTTTGAGAGAGAATTTAGAGGCAGATCGAAATTCAATTTACTTAGAAGATTTAATTCGTCGTTTAAGACTAATTGAAGCATATATTAGCGATCGCCAAAAACCCGATGCAGACTATCAGGTAAATTATGGTGGACATTCTTTTAATTACAAAGATATTTTTTCTACCTCAGATGCTTTTGATATTCTACCTATATTCTCTTTAATTGTGGGTCAATTAGGCGAAACAACAGATGAAGAACGAGGAGAATTACAATTTATCTTTGGTTTAAAACTCAAGTTTAACGGCAAAGTTCAAACTCATGAAGGTGTAGAAGTTTTTGAGTATAACCTTAATTTACTTAATCCAGACAGCCAAGAGCATCAAGCAGAATTAGCCGATCCTTTTAGAAGTGGGATTCTTGCTAAAAAGATCTTGAAGATTGCTTTTTTGTATTTCTTTGCTTTTGCTTCCCGCCACGATCCTTTAGCAGAAAACTACCAAATCGAATCTGAGTTAAACTACGATCCTATATCCAATTTTGAACAAAATATACTACCTAGTTTGCAAGGCTCGGATGAGATAGAAAAACAAGATCTGCTACGGAGAATTATCAGAGGATTTTATAAGTTTAACGTTTCTACAAAAATTAAAAATTTAAAAAGGCTTCTCCAAGCCGTTGTGAGAAGAAAATTTCAACCGCGTAACTATCCAATCTCAATCGGTGTCAAACGAGGTATTTTAGAACAGGATGTTGTAACTATTCAAAACCAAAACACTTTGTTTAAGCAAGTATTTCGAGATAGCTCTAGAGAAGAAATTAAGTATCGGGATGCATTAAAGTATATATCTGTTGGCGAAGCGAATGCCGATCCTAACTTTTTATTCACGCTTCCAGCCAATATTCAAATTAGTGATATTGAGTATTTTTCCACTACTGATACTCAAATTTTTAGTATGGAATACGATCTACCAGCAGGTATTAATACAATTCCTATCTTGATAACTCCTAAGGAGAATCATTGTACGAAAATTGCTCAAGCGAATTTTCAAAAACACAAACTTATCGTCTTTCCTTACGAACATCAACGCCTGAGAACGCAAATTTTTGCTCAAGAAGATTCTCTCAAAGCCTTCGTGTATCGAGTGACTTTCTCATTACTCGCTTACATTTGTCTGAAACTACTACTTGATGTTTCTGGAAAATGGTTATTTATCCCGATGCTCAGATTACAGTTATCAAACAAGCAAGATCCTGCATCAGAAGAAGACTTCATGCGATCGCTATTTGCTAGCATATCCCATCTAATCAATGAAAAACATCGTTCGAGTTCTCAAGGTTTTTTGTATTAAAGATTTAAATATCTATAAAATTCGTAACGGCTTGACTTCTCTCTATTCTGTCTTGCCTAAAAAATTTCATTTTGGCGATGCATCTACTTCTATGCAAATAGATAAAGTAGCAATTATTGTGGTTTCTAGCCGAGAAAGCGACGCGAGTAAAACAGGTAACTACAAAATTTCTAACTTTGTGGGTGAAGTTGTGGGATTACAACGACAGCCAGATGGTAGCGTTCGCTTACAACTGCTCAAAACTTTCTCTGATAATTATAGCAGCGAGCAAATTCACAATAATCCAACTGTACTTTTAGATGAAGTAAGTAGATTATACCGTAAGGGATATCGGCATTTCTTCTACATTGCTAAAGCTCCGTATTCTCAAACTTTAAATATGACGCGAACTGAAAGGGATGAAGAATTATTTTTTATGTCTAAAGCTATCATTAGTGCCTTTGTAAAAGATAAAGAAGATATTAAGATTTATCCGATATTTTTTGATAAATATTATGTAGTCAAGCTACAAGAACCTAAAGCCAGCTCTCTTTACATTCAAGATGTAGCAGAATTAACTAATTTAGTTGAAGATCCAAACAAACAAGCAGTTGTCTTTTTCAATTTATTTAATGGAATTACTGTGGGGAGCGATCGCTACTATAATGGCGTTATTTCCTATGCGACATTGTTAAATATTTATCAAGGTCTTTTAGATGATAAAGATATACGTATGGGTTTAATTTATGACAGTCCGCTCAAAAACGATCTGTTACAATGCCTGACTCTATTTCATTTTTCTAAATATGAAGCTGCTCCCACAAAAAATCGTAATATTAGCTTAAAACTCGATCCGTATCAAAATATAATTGGAGATGAATCCGTCGGCGCTCAATCTATATTTAAACACATGACAGGCGGAGTAAAATTTAACTCCTTAGCATTTTTGACAGAAGTGAGAAAAGCTTTAATTGAGCAACGGGAGCATTAAACCACATGACGGCTGAAAATTTCGGACAGGATTTAGGTAGACTGTTTGAGGTAGGCTTCAATATTGGTATTCTTACTTATATAGAACAACATCAGCTAAAGCATCGCTTTGGAAATTTGTACCGTCAGGATTTGTCTCAAGTCAGTTTCCCTAAAATTCTGCGACGGCTGGTAGATAAAGAACAAGTCATTAGCGAACAGCACAGACACATTGTTGAAAAATGGAGTATATTTTTTCTCCAAAAAGGCTTTCTAACTGGAATAAATTTTTTTAGAGAGTATCTAAAATCTACAGGGTGGAATCAGCGCCAATTGAAGCGGTTAGAAATTATTTACTACCAGTGCAGTTTTGGCGATGATAATAGCATGGGTACGTATCCGAAAGGAAGAGAGAAAGTCTTTCAAGATGTGTTATCTCAGTTTGAAGTCAAAGTTAATTTTGGTAAATATGCTGGAAAAGGAGATTTTCTCAATGCAGATACCCTGATGCTTATCCAGGGCGGTAAGGAACTCAGAGTATTATGCATAGATTTATCTATATTTTCAATTAAATCTGTCAGAGATTTATTAGATATAGATAGTGTGGAGATAATTAAAAGCGTGCTGTTGAACGAAATAAATTATCTGAAGTCAAAAAGCATTTTTGCCAATTTAGGTTTAGATAGTAAGGGTATAGGGTTTGATTTTTCTGAGGATTTAGCACGGTATTTTACAGCCTTCAAGCGAGAAGATAAAGAAAGTGTCAAATTAATTCAAGCTGCAAGTTATACTTTCAGTTTTTATGAGTTCATGCGATCGCAAGCTCTAATTACTGATGCTGACTCAATATTGTTCAATGTTGTAGGATGTAGCGATCGCGGTATTTGTACGATGACCTTGAGGCAGGATAGTTTACATATACTAGCAACATGCGCCCAAATTTACAAGCAGGAATCGAGCGACTTACAAATTAAAGCAGCACGTAGAGAAGTCTTAAAACTAATTCAGCGCAATGCTACTAAAAACTTTGATAATGGTAGACGCTTTGTTAAGCAACTTCTAAGTATACCTGTAAATAAAATTACCCCTGTCATTCATTCAGAACGTATAGAAGGTTTTTTCAACTCGATAGATATTATTCCACCAGATTTAGCTGAACGATTGCAAGTTACACCTGGACTCGATTTAAGAAATGCTCATGCTGAACTGATTAAAAAAGAACTAGCCTCTGAGAGACTTTATATCTTTTTGACTGGAAATCCAGGCATAGGCAAAACTACAGCTATTTCTAATTTTCTGAAAGAGCAGAACTGTTTGAACGAAGGTTTTCTATTATTCTATGTTAGTCCAAGAACGCAAGTTAATTTAGATATTATTGACAAGTTTATGAGTGATAAAAGCACAAATCTTCTATGCGACAATCGCCTGCTTACAATTACAACTAATGACGTATTAATTAAAAGTAATGGCGGACGTTGTACGGTAAATTATCTTTCTAACTTGCGCCAAGACAATTTTACAGAGAAGACAGTATCTTTTATCAATGGCAGAGAAAAAAACCAGCATCTAAACTATCTCAAAAGCTTGAAGAGGACTACAGAAGATAGGATTAAAGATGTAGGGTTAAAGCAAAAAGGTGTTCTTTATAGCATTTGCGAAGCAATTCATACAATCATCGCTGGAGACATCTCAAATAGTATTATTGCTGCGGTAGCACTTCAATCTTTAAAAGTAACGCAAGATGGTAAAGATACCTTAGAGCATTTTGAAAAGATTTTTAAAACCGCCTATAACCAAAGAGACGGTGTTGTTCTTTCTGCCGAGATGCGGAAGATATCCAGTAGGATAAAACATATCTTCATTATGGTAGATGAAATTACAGGCGATGAAGGTGGAGTCGAATTTCTCAATAGAATCAGTAGTATTTTACATAGATATGAACTAACCGATTCGCGACATGGATTTAATACTAAAATTATTGTAGCTGATGCTTCTATTGTCGAACGCTCGGCAATCCAGCAGCATTTACAAGAACAATTACCCGAACCAAACAAAATCTTTTTTAGAAAAACTACAACCGATCGCGCACCCTTGTCAATAGAGTATTTTAAATTTCGCGATCGTCCTGCATCTATTATTAATAGTAACTCTTATCCTGCCAAAAGTCTAAATATAACGTATAAAGTTTTAATCGAGTCCGTCAAGTATAGCCAAACTACTGCTTTGAAGCAAGATAAACAACTCCGCCAAAGCCTGCAATCTGAAATCATTCAAGACATTAACTCTCTTTTAGAACAACCAGGTAGCGGACAAATTATTGTTTATATCCAGGATAAACCAAGATTAGCTGAGTTAATTCAGCTTTTGAGAGAATCTAGGGAAACTTTTCAGCTATACAAAGATTATCTAGAAATTCATGCTAACTTATCCGAACAAAATAAAAAGGAAATTAATCAGTACAAAAATAATGTGAAAATTATATTTATGACTGCTTCAGCTAGTCGAGGATTATCTTTTCCTAAAACTAAACATATACTAGTTGATGTTCCCCGCTTTGAGATCGAAAAAAACTTAATGGAGATTATTCAAGTTATCTACAGAGGACGGGGAAGCTACTGTGAAGATGGTGTTGTAAAGACAATAGATAACGAAGAAAAAGACTTAATATTTTATTTGTCCGAACGCTCGGTAACTTACGGCAATAATTATATCTCAAATTTATCTAGCGATTTAGAAGAGCATGAATTAGCATTGCAGGAAAGCGTATTGAGTATTCTCAATGTATTATTAATTCTAAAAGCCTCTATAATGACTCGCATTTTTGGATATGGGCAAATCGGTCAAGATAAGTTTATTATAATTCCTATCGGTGGAAAATCGATAATTGCTGCTGGTCAAACTTTCAGCACTAAAATGAATGCTTTAATTAAACAGCTTAAGAAAGAATATAATCGCCAACCCTACAATCAAAAGCTGAAAGAAGTATCTATCAGCTTAGAACAATTATTAAGTCGAGCTGACATTGTGTTAAGGAGTACAGAACAATCGGCAGAATTATCAAATACTCCTTATTTAGCTCTTCGAGAAAATTTTAATAAAGATTTTACAAAACTGATAAATAATAACTTTGGAGAATTACTAAGTTTTAAGACAATTGAAACGGGTTATATCAGTGGTAGTTTACTCGTTATACCTATTACAGGCATTTTAGAAGAAAACTATGAAATGCGTCTGGAACAAGAAATTCTGAAATATGCAGATTCGGAGTTGTTAGAAAAACTGAAGGCTATTAGATATGACTCTAGTGCGCCTGAAAGCCTGCGCTCTACTCTAAATGAGGCAATAGAATTAATCAAATTGTTAAGAGACAAAACCGAGCGCACGCAAAATTTAGAACAAAATAGTCAGCGATGCGATCGCTATTATGCTATCCCTTTATTTGCGTTTCTCAGTAGTGAAGCTCTAAGTCACTACTTTGCCAGCACGGAAGGAGAGCCAGAAGACCGTCGCTTTCGAGATATTTTAGATATTTATATTCGCTCTTTATATCCTGTAGGTGATATTTTACCAATTGGACATAAGTATACAGATTTTCCCTTTGTTGTTTTTACTAGCTACAGTTTAGCTGAAATGAGAAACAAGATTTTTACAGACAAGTATCTTTTGAATTCTCATGAGTTAAATATACTTAGCCTAATTCTTTCTCGGCATACGGACGATTAAGATAAAATGTCAACTATAGCATTTCTATGTTGAGCCATAAAACACTCGTGACGATTGTCAATTGTCAATTATCATTAGTCATTTGTAGTTTCACTACGAATCGACTCACTACTCACTACTCACTTTTTTAGGTCACTTATAGTTCTGAAATGGCAAGATTGAAGTAGGATGCGATCGCCTACACCCATAAACCACCATGAACGCTGAAGAACTGCTGAAACGCTATGCAGCAGGAGAAAGAGACTTTACCAAAGCTGACTTAGCCAACGCCAAACTGATTAACGCTCACTTGGTAGGAGTTAACCTGTGGGGAGCCAACTTAGAGGGAGCAAATTTAGCCAAAGCGAAATTATGGGGAGCCAATCTGACTGGCGCAAACCTGATTAATGCTAACTTGACGCGCACTAACCTCTGCGGAGCGAAACTAACTGAGGCAAATTTGCGTAAAGCCAAACTCAACTACGCCAAACTGTACGGAGCCAACTTAAGTGGCGCTTGCTATGACAACAGTACCCGCTTTTCCCGTGGTTTCGATCCGCACAGCCAAAATATGCGTAAGGTATAACTGACGAAGGATTAAGATTTCACCGCTCCTTTCTAGCATCAAGAGAGAAGATAGTGCGTTGCCAAATTCTCTCATGCAAGCTTACGATGTTGTTATTATAGGCGCTGGTCACAACGGACTCGTCTGTGCTGCTTACTTACTTAAAGCAGGCTACAGCGTCTTGCTCTTGGAAAAGCAGCCAATTCCAGGGGGTGGAGCGACTACAGAAGAACTGATGCCCCAAGCAGCACCTGGATTTAAGTTTAACCCCTGTGCTATCAATCACTTATTTATTTTCCTCGGTTCGGTCATTCAGGAATTAGAACTAGAAAAATATGGTTTAGAATACTTACCGTGCGATCCAGTCGTCTTTTGTCCCCATCCTGACGGCAAATACTTTCTCGCCCATAAATCGGTAGAAAAGACTTGTGCGGAAATTGCCCGTTTCAGCCAGCGCGATGCGGAAAAATATGCTGAATATGCAGACTTTTGGCTGCGATTCGTGCGTGGTATCAGTCCATTTTTCAACGCTCCACCCAAGTCTTTAGTTGATATTTCAGGCAACTACGACTTGAAAAACCTACAAGAGTTATTTTCAATCCTAGGTGGTCCAAACGAAACTTTAGATCTTTTGCGTACCTTATTCAGTAGCCCAGTAGATAATATTAACGAATATTTCGACGCTGAATTTGTCAAAGCACCCCTCGCCAGACTTTCTGCGGAACTAAGTTCGCCTCCCTCTCAAAAAGCCATGTCTTTTGGCGCAATGATGGCGGTGCTGCGTCACGAGCCAGGAATGGCGCGTCCGCGTGGCGGTACGGGAGCGTTAACCGAAGCTTTGGTCAAGTTGGTAAAAAGTCTAGGTGGCGTAATTCTGACAGAACAGAGTGTAGAACAAATTTTAGTAGATGGCGATCGCGCTGTAGGCGTGCGAGTGAATGGTAGCAAAGAATATCGCGCCCACAAAGCAGTCATCTCTAGCATCGATGCCAAACGACTATTTCTACAACTAATGGATGCTGGCGATGTCGATAGTGCCAACCCTAACTTACGCGAGAGACTAGACCGCCGCATTGTCAACAACAACGAAACGATTCTTAAAATTGACTGTGCCTTATCAGAACCCTTACGCTTTGAAAACCACGACCATCGAGACGAGTATCTCATGGGTTCGGTCTTAATTGCCGATTCCGTCAACCATGTAGAACAAGCTCATAGCGAGATTACTCTCGGCAAAATCCCCGATGCAGACCCTTCGATGTATTTAGTGATGCCAACGGGACTCGACCCTTCAATGGCTCCTGAAGGCAAGCATACACTTTGGATCGAATTTTTTGCTCCTTATCAAATTGCTGGTGCGGAAGGTACAGGGTTGAAAGGTACGGGGTGGACTGACGAACTTAAACATAAGGTAGCCGATCGCGTCCTCGATAAACTAGCCCAGTATTCGCCCAATCTTAAACACTCAATTATTGCCCGTCACGTCGAAAGCCCAGCCGAATTAGGAGAGCGCCTAGGAAGCTATAAAGGCAACTACTACCACATCGACATGACCTTAGAACAGATGCTTTGCTTCCGTCCTTTACCAGAAATAGCAAATTATAAAACTCCAATTCAGGGATTGTATCTCACTGGAGCGGGAACACATCCAGGTGGCTCGATTTCTGGATTACCTGGGCGCAACTGTGCCAGAACCTTCTTACACGAACAGCACCCCATCGCCGAGACGCTTAAGGATGCCAAGAACTCGATTCAATCGGCGGTAAAGTCGGTATTTACGGGATGAGCGATTAAAAACCTCACCCCCTTCCCCTCTCCTTAGCAAGGAGAGGGGTGTCCGATAGGACGGGGTGAGGTTATACGTCGCAACTTAGCACAGAAAAAGCGATCGCCCCACAAAAAGCGATCGCTTTATTCTAGACAGGAGGATAAAATCGAATTACTCTAAAACATTCTTCCCAACAGTAGCGAGTTCGGGCTTACCAATCCGAGGAGCCAAGAATCCACTAGCGTAAATGCGAGGATTGGTCTGAGCAATTTGGACGTAAGATTCGCGGATCTGGGCATTAACTGCAACTGTCTTGACATCGTACATCTGCGTTACCAGCTTAGGATACAATCCGACCCCGATAATTAGCACCAGGAACGAGGCAGCGATAAACACTTCACGCGGTCTGGCATCTGTAAATCTTGCCTGTCCAGGTAATACGCAATCAGTTCCGAAGCAGACTGCTTCCTGACTGTCTTGGTAGTCCGTCCGCAGTTGAGTGCTAGTCAAAACGCAGGCAGGAGCTATACCAGAGCCGTAGAATACCTGACGCAGCATCGAGAGCAAATAGACTGGTGTGAGCATCAGTCCCACAGCGGCGAGAAATACAGTGACAGTGCGGAAGCTGGAGCTGTAAATATCGCTTGTCGTCACACCCACGAAGACTGAGATTTCGCTGACAAAGCCGCTCATCCCAGGAAGTGCTAGCGATGCCATTGCGCCTATGGTAAATAGGGCGAAGACTTTAGGCATAATCTGAGCGATACCGCCCATTTCTTCCATTGATAACGTATGAGTGCGATCGTATGTTACGCCTGCCAGGAAGAACAGGACTGCGGCAATTAAACCGTGAGAAAGCATTTGCAGGAGTGCGCCGCTGATCCCTACGTCAGTAAAGGAGGCGATCCCTAGTAGTACGAATCCCATATGAGAAACCGACGAGTAGGCGAGACGGCGTTTCATATTGGACTGAGCGAAGGAAGCCAACGCACCGTAGATGATATTAACCACGCCTACAGTTGCTAGTACTGGGGCAAAGTAAACGTGTGCGTGGGGTAGCATTTCCAGATTCAGGCGAATTAATCCGTATCCGCCCATTTTCAGCAACACGCCTGCTAAAACCATCGATACAGGAGCAGAAGCTTCACCGTGGGCATCAGGTAGCCAGGTGTGCATCGGGAAAATCGCTAGCTTCACGCCAAAAGCAACGAGCAATCCGGCGTAAATTGGTAGTTCTAACGCTAGCGGGTAATTTTTCACAGCCAGAGCTGCCATATCGAAGGTGGGATTGCCACCGTAGAAACCTAATGCCAACCCTGCAACGAGAATAAATATAGAAGCCAGTGCGGTATACAAAAGGAATTTTGTCGCTGCATAGCGTCGTTTCGGTCCACCCCAAATCGAGACGAGCAGATAAACGGGGACTAGCTCGATCTCCCACATAATGAATAGGAGTAATATGTCTTGAGCGACAAATACGCCAATCTGGGCGGAATACAGCACCAGCATTAGGAAGTAGAACAGGCGAGGCTTGCGATCGACTTGCCACGCGGCAAATATTGCCAGTGTCGTCACTAGTCCTGCTAGCAGCACGAGCGGCATAGATAAACCATCGACTGAAACAGCCCAGTTGATACCCAACTGCGGAACCCAGGCATACTTTTCCACTAATTGAAAAGTTGGAATGCCTGCATCGTAATGCTGCCAAAAAACGTAGCACATCAGAACCAAGTCAGCGATCGCCACGCCTAAGGCATACCACCGCACGCGCTTGCCGTCTTTATCGGGCAGCACGGGGATGAGTAGAGCAGCTACGAGGGGTAGCAGGACAATCGCGGTTAGCCAGGGAAATTGTTCCGTCATCATGACGTTTAAGAATAAATACCTATTTCTTACAAATCATTTTACTAAACTTTGTAAAGGTTTATAAATAAATTTTTATCTCAGTTAACCATCTAGATCGATCTATGGGTAGAGGCGATTGCCTCAAATTCAGTGAGTAGTGAGTAGTGAGTAGTGAGTAGAGGTAAGAGGTTAGAGGTAAAAGATAAGAGGTTTTGCTCCCACACACCCCACACCCCACACCCCACACCCCACACCCTTCCCTAGCCCCTAGCCCCTCCACAAGCTATTCTGGTTTTAACTGCGGCAATCGTTTAGGATATTTGGCAGTGGGCAGCTGTTTCAAAATCCCTCTCTTTGACTCCAACTAATTTTCAAGTACCGACACCGCATCCAGGCGATCGCAACTGCCGATGGCAAGTTCGTCCTGCTGGGCTAGAAGATGTGTCTAGCTTGGCGGAAATCCTCACAGATAGTTTTCACTCCCGTGAAGGAATTTTCGGTTGGGCTTATCCATTGCTGAGACTGGGAATTTATGAAGATATTCGCCATCGCATTCGTACTAGTACCCACCATCATGCCTGTTTAGTCGCAGTGGAAAAAGCTGAAGACACTACAGGTATATATGCTCGAGACAGTTCGCTCGGTATTGTTGGAACTGTAGAACTGGCAGTGCGGACGCTCGTTCCAGGAACCGATGGCAACTACATCAATCCCTATCGCCAAAGCGATCGATATCCTTATCTGTCAAATTTAGCCGTTCGCACAACTTGTCGCCGTCAAGGTGTAGCTGGCAAATTACTGCTTGGCTGCGAACAAATTGCTAAATCCTGGGGATTTAACGATTTGTTTCTTCATGTTTTGGAAAACAATTATCAGGCACGACAGCTCTATCTAAAATTGGGATATCAGCTAGAGCGAGTGGATACGAGTTGGAGCCATTGGCTATTCCAGCAACCTCGGCAGATGTTACTACACAAACGCCTCAAATCTAGCAACAGTGGTTGATGGCTGCGATACTGGTAGTAGTGTTAGAAATTATACTCTTAAAAACTTGACACTAAAACCTGATGCTGAGAATGGCGATCGCTGACATCGAGTTATTACAGGCTGTTTCTCTGTGCAGCATGACATATTCAACTTTTTGGCAGCAAAAAGCAGAAAGCTTTTATCCACTACTAAATTATTAAGGAAAAGTTAAAATATTTTTATACTGAGAAATTACTTATTATTTACTTATTATTAAGAATTTAGATAGATATTAGTCTCTGCCCAAATGCAAAATTTATGAATTTTATCTTTATTAAGGCTTTAAAATTACCTCATAGTTACTTTATACCAGCCGTTGCTAGATCAAATAAAATATGAAGCAAAACAGATAAGCAACAACAAAATTCAAATTTTTGTTAGCACGATTGTCATGTTTTGGATCGAAGGGAAGGCGAAGCAGTTGGATTGGACTCTTAGCTACTCTTTATACTTGCAAACCCACAGGAAACTTATCTTGAGTAGGAAAAATGGATAGCAGAATCCAATCATATTACCAACCTGCTCTATTGTTAGCCCAAACCCCTTACAGCGGTATCGGGATTGCCGATTCCTGTGGTTCTAGCGGCATGACAAATATCAACGAAAGCCAGAATGCTTCGGAAATTTTACAATTGCTGCACAACGGGCAAGTACTGATGGTAAACAGCCGCCGTAGAAATGGCTTGATCGTAATCAAGCAGTTTCATGCAGAATTTGCCGGACCAGGAGCCGCAGTAGGCGGTTTCTACGATCGCGATTGTCAAGCAGCAATTCCAGTCGGAAATCTCTCTTTAGTCACGCCTGAATCCAACGAGGACTGTCAGAAAGCTTACCTGATCCGACGACAGTGGATTCGGTTGATGAAACAAATTACCGAAAAGGCAGTTCCCCAACAGCGAGTGCAAAAAATCCTCGAACAATTTGAACAGTACTTTGACACGGAAACTGTAAATCGCGTTCCAGACGAGGCTTTTGCGCTGTTAGTTGGCATTCTACCCCAAACTGTCGCGATGGTACGCCGACCGAGCAGCATTGAGCGTCGCCGGATTTAGGATGTATTTTGCTAACGGTAACAAGATAAATCGAAAAATCAGGTAGGCTTTCACCTACCTGACTAAGAATTTAACCAATATTAACTTTCACAACCTTGTTCTTTTCTTCTTCTGCTTTAGGTAATGTCAGAGTTAGAACACCATTTTGGTAGTTAGCTTGGACGTTTTCATGCTGAATTCTAGTTGGAAGTGGAATAACGCGACGGAACGAACCATAGCGAAATTCAGAACGAGTTACACCTTTTTCTTCCGTTTTGGTTTCAGATTTACGTTCGCCACTAATTGCAACAGCTTCAGCCGTTACTTGCACGTCCAAATCTTTAGCTTCCATCCCAGGAACTTCGAGTTTCAGGTGAATTGCTTCTGGAGTGTCTTGCAATTCTGCTGCGGGTACGAATGCCGTACCACCATTGCCAGTTCGAGTTGTCAAGTTATCAAACAAGCGGTTCATTTCCCTTTGTAAGCTGCCAAATTCGCGGAATGGTTCCATTTCAAATTCACGGAATGGCTCCCAACGTACTAGTGCCATAATTACCTCCGAACTTTGCTGTATCTCTAGCTAACGTGTGTCACTTATAAATGCGATCGCGATTAACTGAATTTCCGACTCAACAGCTGTTTTTTTATCGGTGGTTGTCTGTTCTCAACCCAATATCAGGCTATCAAAAGCAAGAGAAGAGGGATGTTCGGTTCTTTGCCTATGTTCTGTTCTTCTTCCCGTAATTGTAGTAGTAAAGTTCGTATGGTGCGTTACGTAACGCACCATACCATGAACTCTTATTATTTCGATGTAGCCAAATAAGCTGTAGGTTCTAAAACCCAAATCGAATATCCTTTAGGAGTTTTAACGATCGCCGCATTGTCCCCTTTTTCCTGAAGTTTGATCGCCACATTTAAAGCTTTTATTCGTTCTTTAACTGACTTAAAAAAACTGTAATATTGTTGATTGAATAAAATTGCAGCTAACCGCCCTTCTGAATCTGGGACGCAAATATGACAGGTACAGTACTCACCAGGAGAGAGAAATGGATTGTCTTGAAGCTCGCGGTTGGAGGATGAAATGGTAGGTTGCATAATCTTTTGTATATCGATCTAGCAGAGGATAAGCTACAGATAGCGATCGCTGAAAATAAATATCGGTCGTAATATTAAAATATGTAAATTTAAGTGTAAGTGCATACCGTACCATTGCGGAATTTAACAAAATCAGGTAGCACGGCAGTAGGGTGCGTTACGTAACGCACCCTACAATTGTCGATCGCCGATTTAGACTTGCAGTAAATGATAAGGACTGGTCAACTTATCCAACTGCTGTACCAACAAACTCAGGAATAATCCTACATCTGTCACCACACCCACAGATTCCACCGAACCGCGATCGCTTAGTTTTGTGACTACGGCGGGGTTAATATCCACGCAGACCATTTTCACCCCAGCAGCAGTCATATTGCCTACGCCAATCGAGTGCAGCATGGAGGAGAGCATTAAAATCATATCTGCTCCTTGCAACAACCGAGCGTATTCAGTTTGAGCCTTAATTAAATCCATCTCGGTATCGGGTAAAGGACCGTCATCCCGAATCGATCCGGCTAAGCAGAAGGGGACGTGATTGCGGACGCACTCATACATGACTCCGCTTTGCAATACACCTTGCTCTACAGCCTTGGCAATACTGCCATAACGCCGGATCGTGTTGATAACCTTCAAGTGGTGGCGGTGTCCTCCCTGTACGGCGACTCCCCGCTTCATATCGACACCGAGGGAAGTCCCCATCAGATTTTGCTCGATATCGTGGACGGCGATCGCATTTCCGCCCAATAAGGCTTGCACGTAGCCTTGGCGAATCAACTGCGATAGGTGTTCGCCACCGCCTGTATGGATGACTACGGGTCCAGCCGTGACCACAACCTTACCACCTTGGTCGCGCACTTGCCGCAGTTCCCAAGCTACTTGTTCTACCACCAGTTCTACACGGCGTTCGCTGGACACCCCAGCAGACATAAAGCTGAATTCTTGCTTGTTGCGCTGTTCCCGCGATTCAGTTTTGCGAATGGTACGAATTCCTTCAATCCCAACGATGACGTGTTCGCCAACTTCTAGATCCCGCAATAACTTGCAACGAGCTACAGGAGTACCAGAATTAAATGTAACTGCGATCGCGCCATCCATGCGCTGATTTTGCACTTTCACCCACTCGCAATTTACCCGAACTTCTGTTGGATAAATCGTCGTCACGTAAAAATCATCTGGAGCCACACCCGCTTGATGTACGGGTTCCATATTGACATCGCAGACTTCTTGCGGACGCGGGACAGCCCCCAAATCGATCAGCTGAGAGATAATCTCTTCCATGACATCGCGGGAAGGCGCTGTCACCTTCACCTCGGCGGAAGAAGTGCTTTGTCGCTGTTCTCCTAAGCTGAAATTAAGCACTTGGAAGCTACCACCATTTTCGACGATCGCATCTAAGGCGCGGTTAATTAAGCCAGAATCGAGTAAATGCCCTTCCATTCGCACAGTACGGCTTTCCACAGGCGTGCTAGCGTGGACTTCTTCTCGTACTGGTTCTGTCACCCGCAGCGTCAAACATTTGGCGGCTCCCCCAGCTTTGAGGAATTCTGTCAGTGGGGTTTCAATGACGTGGAATCCCAGTTTAGTCAAGCGAGCTTTCAAGTCATCGCTCGCCTTATTCATTACCACTACCGAGTCGATATTGACAGCATTGCAAGCAAAATTCACCGCATCGGCTTCTTTAATCGCGATCCGCTTTTCGGCGGGAACCCGCATTTCGATCAAGCGGTTGGAATAGGAATCAAAAGCTGGAGGATAGTAGAGTAAATAGCCACCACTTAAGGGACAAAAACAGGTATCGAGGTGATAGAAACGCTCGTCCATCAAGCGCAAGGATAAGACTTCAATATCGAGCCATTTGGCGAGATAGGGGTGAGAGTCGAGTTCGGAACGAAAGCCATAACCAGCCCACAACCAGCGTCCTTCTCGATCCAGAAGTGCATCCCCAGCGCCTTCAAATGGTAAGTCTTTGGGTAATTCGTGTACCGTATAACCCTTGGACTCAAACCACTGTTTGAAGAATGGTTCTTCTCCCTGACGCTCTTTGTGGAAGAAGCGGCTGAGAACAACTGTATCCCCTAAAACTAAGCCCGCATTCGCAGTAAATACCATATCTGGTACGCCTGGTTGCGGCTGCACCAAATCGACAACGGCTTGTTCCTTCAAGACGTGGAACAACTTTTGCCACTGTTCGACGGCGCGATCGCGGGAGGACTTGTGAATGTTACCCTCCATCCAGGGGTTAATCACGTAGTCCACATCATAGTGGTCGGGGGCGCACATTAAAAAGCGGATCGAAGAACTCATAAAAAGCTTTCAACTAAGTCGATATGGCAAACTCTTCATGAATACAAACTTTCGCGACCCCAATTCTGTAGAAATTGTTACGAAAGCTGTACTCAATGCAACTATATTCCAACTGCAATTCTAGATCTTAATTCTATTACTTTAGGAGACAGTAGGATGAGATAGCTTGTGAGGGGGCGATAACAACGTTTGCGCTTCGCTAAGGCTTTGTTAACAGTGACCAGTCAAAGCGCGGGCAATCAGTTTTCATACTTTCTCAGTTGGCTTCATTTTCAGTTAAAGCGCGATCGCTACTTAACTTACTACTTATATAGCAATCCGGTTTAATTATTGAATGAAAATAGGCAGGTATTTGTATGGTACGTTACAAGCTAACGCACCATACATATTTCCAACATCTACTGAGAATCAGATTCGGCAATCTTTTGGGAGAGCGATCGCTCAAACAAAACACTATCAATTGCAGTTTTTCTAAGGTAATTTCGCGTATACGTAGCACAAAAAATTAGGTTTGCTCAGAAAAATTGATTATTTCTATAAATTTTCTGTTTCAACAGAGCAATAATCAATAAACAATAATTATCAATCTATAAACTAGCTATCGACTACAAACTACCAATTACCTAGTTTACTTTTGTGTTGCAAGAATGCAGATATTTCCCATCATAATTAGCAGCTAAATTTACAAACTACTACTTTTTCTTAACAATTGCCTTAATTTAAAAAAACTCTATGTTAAGCTGTTGGCGCCAGTACCATCCAAGGGAGTAGATAAAAATCATTACTCTAAATAAATCAATCTAGATATATTTGGTTAATAAAAACTGTAATATTTTTGCTTTCTGTCTGCAAATACCAGCCTAATTCAACTGCCATATTTATCGGCAATGGAGATTTTTTTATTCCGCTTAGATAAATTTTAACTCTTGTACGGGTGGGTTTAGATTGAAAATTACCTTTCGTCCATGTAAAACTTGAGAAATTAACCCGTTCTTACTTAACCTTTGACTTGCTAAAGAGGTACTTTGTGTCAGAAAAACTTCAATTGTCAGAATTTGAATTTCCGTGTTGGGATGAAGAACCAATTCAGACGATAAACCAAATTCAGTCGCACGGAGTCCTTTTAGTTTTAGAAGAACCAGATCTTAAAATTTTACAAATTAGTACTAATGCTTCTTCAGTTTTCGGCATAGCAGCGGCAGAATTAGTTTTGCGAAACCTAGAAGATATTCTCGATCCATATCAAGTAGAAAGAATTAAAGTAGGACTGACAGACAATAATTTTGACTTGCTCAATCCAATGAAAATTTGGCTGAGAGTAAAAGGTGACGACTACGTAGTATTTGATAGCATATTTCACCGCAATCGAGATAAGTTATTGATATTAGAATTAGAGCCAGCTCTGACTCAAGAAAATATTCCCTTTCTAAGTTTTTATCATTTAGCTAGAGCTTCAATTAATAGAATATCGGCAACCACAAAATTACAAGATTTTGGTCAAGTTATCGTTCAAGAAGTGCGTAAAGTCACGGGATTCGATCGCGTGATGCTTTATAAATTTGACGGTGACGGACATGGCGTTGTCATTGCTGAAGAAAAATTGGCTGATATGGTAGCCTACTTAGGGTTGCATTTTCCCGAATCGGATATTCCTCAACCAGCCAGAAAATTGTTTTGCTCTAATTGGATTAGAGCAATTCCCAGCACTCATGCTAAACCAGTAGAGCTTTTTCCGCCAATTAATCCGACAAATTTACGTCCGTTAGATTTGACTCATTCAACTTTAAGAAGTGCGTCTTCCTGTCATCTCAAGTACTTACATAATATGGCAGTAGGTGCTTCGCTGACAATCTCATTAATTAAAGACAACAAACTTTGGGGTTTAATTGCTTGTCACCATCGATCGCCCAAATTTGTCTCCTACGAATTACGCAAAGCTTGTGAGTTTTTAGGACGGATGATTTTTGCAGAAATTTCAGCAATAGCAGAAACAGAAGATTACGACTACAATCTTCACAGCACGTACGTGCGATCGCGACTGATAGAACAGATGTCGCAAGCTGAAAACTGGATTGATGGCTTAGTACAACAAGAACCAAACTTATTAAAACTAGTTAACGCTCAAGGCGCAGCTATTTACTTTAATGGCGAATGGACGACAATCGGGCAAGTTCCGAAAGAAGAAAACTTAAATATCATCGTACAATGGTTAAAATACCAAATTCAAAATGAAGAAATCTTTTGCACCGATACCCTACCACTCGTATTTTCAGAAGCAGAAATTTACAAAAACATTGCTAGTGGCTTGTTAGCGATTCCTATTGCCGACAAAAGCTATATTTTATGGTTTCGTCCCGAAGTCATTCAAACAGTGAATTGGGGTGGAAATCCTCATGAAGCGTTTGAAGTCAGTCAAGAAAATGACGGCGTGCATTTATCTCCACGCAAATCCTTTCAGTTATGGCAAGAGATCGTACAGGGTAAATCTTTGCCGTGGAAACAAGTAGAAATAAAAGCTGCAACTGAATTGCGTAAAGCTACAATTGATTTAGTTATAAGACAAGCAGAAGAACTATCACAACTTGCATTCGATTTAGAACGCTCTAATGCCGAGCTAAAAAAGTTTGCTTATGTCGCCTCTCACGACTTGCAAGAACCGTTAAATCAAGTAGCGAATTACGTGCAACTGTTGGAGATGCGATATCAAGAACAACTAGATGAAGATGCTAAGGAATTTATCGGCTATGCCGTATCGGGAGTCAGTTTAATGCAAACGCTGATCGATGACGTACTGGCTTATGCTAAGGTAGACCGACAAAATGTTGAGTTTCAACCTCTAGATTTGGAAGTCGCCTTAAACCGCGCTTTAGGTGGCTTGCAGGGAAGAATTTTGGCAACGGGAGCCACGATTTCTCACGATCCGCTGCCAACTGTATTAGCAGATAGCACGCAAATGCTTCAGCTATTTCAAAATTTGATTGGAAACGCCATCAAGTTTTGTAGCGATAAGCCACCCGCGATTCATATTGGTGTCTCACAATTAGAAGATGCCTGGTTGTTTTCAGTTAAAGATAACGGCATCGGTATCGATCCTCAATTTAGCGATCGCATTTTTGTCATTTTCCAACGCTTGCATACCAGAGATGAATATTCTGGTACGGGTATGGGTTTGGCAATTTGCAAAAAAATTGTCGAATGTCACCGAGGAGATATTTGGGTGGCTTCCGAATTAGGTCAAGGGGCAACATTCTACTTTACAATTCCGGCTGGAGGCAAGAAATATGAGTACAGACACGGCAGAAAAACTCAAAACCATTTTCCTCGTGGAGGACAATAAAGCTGATGTCCGTTTGGTGGAAGAAGCACTCAAACGCAGTACTATCCCCAATCAAGTTCTATCGGTACGAAACGGCATGGATGCGCTCGCTTTTTTGCATCAAGAAGGGGAGTATACGGACGCACCTCACCCAGACTTGATCTTGCTCGATCTCAACTTGCCGAAAAAAGATGGTCGTGAAGTTTTAGCAGAAATTAAAGCCGACCCCAGACTGCGACGAATTCCCGTCGTGATCTTAACCACCTCGAAAAACGAAGAAGATGTTTCCCATAGCTACGATTTACATGTCAACTGCTACATTACCAAATCTCGCAATCTCACCCAGTTATTCCAAATTGTCAAAGGAATTGAAGAATTTTGGCTTTCTACTGTAACTTTGCCTGTGAACTAATATTCGGATGCCGATACTTAGGCTGTACAGGCGAGTGTAAGCGAAGAATCATCTATCGTAAAACAGGGATCTTCAAAAAAACCACCCCTACGACTTCTAACTTCTGTACGGGCGGGTTTAACCAAAAAATCATCTATCGTAAAACAGGGATTTTCAAAAAAAACCGCCCCTACGACTTCTAACTTCACCATGACTCCGGTAAAAGTTCTGTTGATTGAAGACAACTTGGCAGAAGCCAGACTCATGCGAGAGCTGCTAAAGGAGTCTCCAGCCAAGCAGTTTGAATTAGCACACGTCCAGCGATTGCGGGAGGCGCTCGACCAACTGCACGAAGATTGCTTTGACGTGGTTTTATTAGACTTAACTCTACCGGACAGTGCTGGCTTAGGGTCGCTTATTCCATTGCTGAAAACTGTTCCGAGTTTACCGATTGTCGTACTGACGAATACGAATGATGACGATCTTGCCTTAGAAGCAGTCCGCCAGGGAGCGCAGGATTATTTAGTCAAACGACAGGTCAATTCGGGCGTACTGATCCGATCTTTATGCTATGCGATCGAACGCAAGCAGGTAGCTGAAGCCTTAAAAACAGTCAATCAAGCTTTAGAAGTGAGCGTGCAGGAACGCACCGCCGAACTGGTCAAAGCCAAAGAAATGAATCAGTTTAAATCTGATTTTGCTTCCATTCTCTCGCATGACTTCCGCAGTCCTCTAACGACAATTTTACTCGCAACTGGATTGCTCCAAAATAACGACCAAAGATTAAGTCAAGAAAAAAAATTAGCTCACTTTCAATTGATTCGTTCTGCCATTAACGACATGGCACGGCTATTAGACGAATTTCTGCTCTTGAGTCAAGCCGAAGCAGGTAAACTCAAATGCAAACTGATACCAATGGAGTTAGAAGAGTTTTGCCGCAAACTAGTAGAGGAGGCAAAATTAAGCAGCAGTGCAAAAGATTTGATGTTAACTTTTAATTGCCAGCACCGCGATCGCTTGTCTGATTCTGTGTGGGATGAAAGCTTGTTAAAACACATTTTGAGCAATTTACTCAATAATGCGATTAAATATTCTCCGGCTGGCGGTCAAGTGCGATTCGATCTCATGGTAGCAGAAAAAGTTGTGACCTTTCGATTTCAAGACCAGGGAATTGGTATTCCCAAAGCAGATCGGGCACAGTTATTTCAGCCTTTTTTTCGCGCTCATAATGCCGAGCATATTCCTGGTACTGGCTTAGGATTGGCAATTGTGAAAAAATGTGTTGAAGCACATGGCGGTGAGATTGTCTTGCAGAGCGAAGTGGGATTAGGGACGACTTTTACTGCCACCCTACCATTAATCAAAGGAATCAGCGATCTCTGCCCTATGTTTATGCAATCGATCGAACATCTGTAGAGGCGAGGCGATCGCCTACTGGCAGCCTTACCGATCGCTCCTCAACTCGCGCTAATCTTATAGAGTTATCAGTCAGCTTTTAATCGCTAACAGCTAATTACTTCAAAGTTATGGCTCTGATTGTCCAGAAATACGGTGGTACTTCAGTTGGTTCGGTGGAACGCATCCAAGCTGTAGCAACTCGCGTTCTCCAAACAGTAAAGGCAGGAAACTCTTTAGTGGTTGTAGTTTCTGCTATGGGCAAGTCTACCGATGCACTGGTCAAACTAGCCCATGAGATTTCGATAAATCCCAGTCGGCGGGAGATGGATATGCTGCTCTCGACTGGAGAGCAGGTAACAATTGCCCTGTTGAGTATGGCATTGCAAGAATTAGAACAACCAGCCATTTCACTCACGGGCGCTCAAGTGGGCATTGTCACCGAAGCAGAATACTCGCGGGCGCGGATCTTACACATTCAAACCGAGCGAATTGAAAAACAACTAAAAATCGGTAAAGTTGTAGTTGTCGCTGGATTTCAAGGAATTACCAGCACGGAAGAATTAGAAATTACCACCCTAGGACGCGGTGGCTCCGATACTTCAGCTGTAGCACTAGCAGCAGCCCTCAACGCCGATTGTTGCGAGATTTATACAGATGTTCCAGGCATTCTCACCACAGACCCCCGCCTCGTCCCAGAAGCGCAGTTAATGACAGAAATTACCTGCGACGAAATGCTAGAACTTGCCAGCTTGGGAGCAAAAGTCTTACATCCAAGGGCAGTGGAAATTGCTCGTAATTATGGCGTACCTCTAGTCGTGCGCTCCAGCTGGACGAGCGATCCTGGTACTTGGGTCGTTTCACCCAAACCCCAACCGCGACCGCTGGTAAATTTAGAAATTGCCCGTCCGGTTGATGGGGTAGAACTCGACGCAGATCAAGCGAGACTAGCACTGTTGCGCGTCCCCGATCGCCCAGGTATAGCGGCGCGGCTATTTGGCGAGATTGCTCGTCAAGGCTTAGATGTAGACTTGATCGTCCAATCGATCCACGAAGGTAACAGCAACGATATTGCTTTTACAGTCAGGACATCGCTGCTGAAGCAGATTGAAGCAGTGACAACTGCGATCGCGCCCGTATTGCGCTCCCATCCCGACGATCCGAAATCGGTAGAAGCAGAGGTAATAGTGCAGCCGCAAATTGCCAAAGTCAGTATTGATGGCGCGGGAATGATCGGTCGTCCTGGGGTGGCGGCGCAAATGTTTTCTACCCTGGCTGAGGCGGGAGTCAACATTCAAATGATTTCTACCTCAGAAGTCAAAGTCAGTTGCGTTATCGATGCTACCGACGGCGATCGCGCTGTGGCTGTCCTGCGGGAGGCTTTTGAAGTCGGAGAGGAGAGGGTTGTATTGGAGGGGGAGAAGAGAGCTGAGGGGCAGAGGAGCAGAGGAGCAGAGGAGAATTTACCAACCACCAATTACCAATTACCAATTACCACTCCCCCCGTTCGCGGTGTAGCCCTAGACATCAACCAAGCTCGCCTCGCAGTTCTACAAGTACCGGATCGTCCTGGACTAGCAGCGAGATTGTTTGGATTGTTGGCGCGGGAAAATATTAGCGTGGATACGATTATTCAATCTCAACGCTGCCGGATTGTGGATGGCGTACCGAAGCGAGATATCGTCTGTACGGTGGCGCAGATGGACGCGCCAGCTGCCAAAAAGATCCTCGAACAGGCTGCAACAGAGTACGGTTGGGGTGAAGTCACGGTCGATCCGGCGATCGCCAAAGTTAGCGTAGTTGGTGCGGGAATGGTGGGTCAACCAGGAGTGGCGGCAAAGATGTTTGCGGCACTGGCACAGCAACAAATTAATATTCAAATGATTGCAACTTCCGAAATCAAAATTAGTTGTGTAGTTGCTCAAGAGCAGGGAGTTGCAGCACTCCAGGCAATTCATACTGCTTTTGGGTTGAGTGGTAGCGGTACAATTCAAGTGTCAGCGTGATGGAGCAGCTAGTAGCGATCGCGCATTTATCTCGGCTCTTTAGCTGGTAGCCTTGCCACAATTACGAGTGGCGATCGCCCCACCAATTCAACTGTAGTATGGATAATTCGGATAATTGGCTTTATCGCTACGGTAGCTGTAACTGTTTACGTAACTCGGATTGCCCGTAAAGCCTTGGCGAAGATATAGGGACTAAGGATAGTTAAACGCGAGCTACTAACGCATGATAATTAGTTAGCAATTCATGTGTTTATCACCGGAGTTTGGGGGTGTCTAGCCGTTTCTAACTGACGATCGCCACTTTCTTGACTCAAAATTGCGATGGCGTGTAACTGTTCGCGGTTAAGCTTACCCTGAGCATTACGAGGTAGCTTTTGGGCGCTAATCCAATATTTAGGAATTTTAAATTTAGATAGACTATCCGCGATCGCAGTTTTAATTGCAACTGGCGAAACTGACTGGTATTTAGAAACGTAAATTGCTACTACGATTTCTCCCCAAGTGCGATCGAAAAGCCCAATTACAGCAATATCATCAACTAATTGAGTTGCTCTAATTGCGGCTTCTACTTCGCAAGGATATACGTTTTCTCCTCCTGTGATAATTTTCTGGCTATTGCGACCAACAATATTTAAATAGCCGCGCTCGTCAAAAAAACCTAAATCGTCTAATTCTAATTCTTTTTGCCCTTCGGCTCCTCCTAACCTATCGCGATCGGGGGGACAGGGAGAAACCTCTTGTGAAGCAGCTGTGAGTTCGGGATAATAACCTAAAGTTAAAGATGTAGCTTGAATGCTAATTAATCCGATTTCATTTTTACTTAAAACTCGATTGTTAGCGTCAACAATTTTGACTCGAGCGTGAGGTAAAACTCGACCGCAATTATTATTTCCTTTGAGAAAATCTTCTGGTTTTAGAGTAGCAATTTGCGATGCTGTTTCTGTCATGCCATAAGTAGGTGCTAGCCTAATTTTGTAATTTCTGGCTTGATTTAAAAGCTCTTGCCAAGCAGGTGCGCCACCTAATAATACTGTTTGAAATTGTGCTAACCAATCGATTAAATTTGGTGTTTGTAATAGTCGCTGAAGCTGAGTCGGGACTAAAGAAATAAAAAACTCTGCTGGATCGATATCGGGTAGGACACCAGATTCTACAGATTTAAAAGGAATAATTGCTAATTTGCCTTCACTAGTAAGCGATCGCATAAATTGCATCAAACCGCTAACGTGATATAAGGGTAAAACACAAAAAGAGTTAATTTGTGACACTTGAAAATATTGCTGAAAACCTCGGACAGATGCAGTTAAAGTCTCCCAAGTATGGATAGCAAAACGAATTTTACCCGACGAGCCACCCGTAGAAATCATAATTAGGGGAGAGTGAGTAGTGAAGCGGGTAGAGGGCGAGGTTTCCTCGCCATCGGAACCGCGTAGTAGTGAATGGTTAGCAGTGTCTTCTGACTTCTGTTTTTTAACTTTCAACTTTTGACTTTTAACTTCTCCCCAAATAATATCTGGTTGTACGAGATCGAAAACTTGCTGCCATTCTCTTTCTCCCCAGTACGGATTACAGAGAAATATAGAACAATTGGCGCTACATGCGGCGATAAATCCAGCTAAAAACCGAAGTGGATTGCTTTCAGCTAAAATAATTTTCAGCGATTTGTTCTGGGAAGATTCCGCGATAAGTTCTAAATAAAATTGTTCTACTAATTGAACGAGTTCGCGGCGATCGCAACCAACTAACCAATGGCGATCGCAATATTTATTCAGCTCGTCTAACAAACTTACCATAATTGTTCTAACCAGGTTTGTTCGTCTTCTTCTAACCAATGACGCACGCCAAAACCACCTGCACGAGAGTTAATAGACAATTCTGCTGCTAGTTTCAAGACGGCATTTCTACCCACAATAGTTTCAAATACAGAAGAAAACACTGCATCAATTTTGTAGGCTTGGCAAAACTTTCTCAATCGTCTTGGCGAACCAGCAATACTGGGTTTGATCGTAAAAATTCCCCGCCACCCCTGCTGATAACAAGCCTCTAATTGAGTCAGAGTAGCTACAGATTCATCCAGCGCGATCGCGGTAGCGTAGTAGTAACTCAACTCCTGCATTTCAGCAAATTTTTCTATAGCAAGTGGCTGTTCGATAAATTCAATTTCAACCGCAGCCCTCATTGCCATAATATTATCGCAGGTATAGAGCCACAAATTTGCCTCGTCGTAACTCAGCCCCCCGTTTGCATCTAATCGTAGTTTTATTCCTACTGGTAGAACTTGAGTTAGATGGTCAAGAATTGCTAATTCTTCGGTAATAGAATCAACCCCAATTTTCCACTTAAAGGTGCTATAACCGCTTGCCCATAGACTCTGCCAAGCTGATAAAGCAGCGTTACCAGCAGGGAGTAAGGCACTTTGAGGCAAGACTTGTGTAGAGGGATACAGCTGTCCGTCTCTAGAACAATTAATATCTTCCCATGCCGATTCAAATCCAAATTGACAAGCAGGAAGGAAATCGGGAATTGAGAAAATAGTCTCCTCAGAAATTTCCGCTGGTAGCTGTTGGCAAAAATCCAAAGCTTGTTCTATTGTTTCCGAACCAAACCAACTAATAGGTGCAATCTCACCGTATCCGATATTTGAATTGTCAACCAAACGCAAGATAATCCCATCTCGCACGTCCCAAATACCGTGATTAGTTTGCAGGGGTGGTTTAAATCGTCGTCGGTAGGGACGAAAATTAAATTTGGTCATTTAAAAGTGAGTAGTGAGTAGTAGGCGCGTAAAAATACTCCTGACTCCTGATTCCTGTTTGCTGATAACTGATAACTGACTCACAACAGAAATCCCAAACCCAAAAATAAACCACTGACGAAATGCAAACCTACAGCGATAAACTTACAATTGCTCACTTTTTCCGGTCGGTCGTGATATTGTAAAACGTGATAACACAATTTAATTGCAAAAGGCAAGCTTAACCAACTTAGTAAAGTCCAAATTGGGAAGATATCCAAAATGACACACAAACTCGTGAAAGCGTAAATAATACCACAAATCCAGGTTAGTAAATTAGCAGATAAAGCTGTTCCCAAACGGACGATTGGCGATCGCTTCCCTGCGGCTAAGTCATCTTTGACTTGGTGAAAGTGAGAACAAAACAAAATTAAGCTAGTCACGATTCCTATAATAATGGAAGCAGCTATATTTGTTGTTGACCAAGATTGAGTTTGACTGTAATAAGCCGCTGAAACTGCCAGTGGTCCGTAAGCAATAAAGCAGAGAATTTCTCCCAAACCGTGATATCCTAGGCGAAAAGGCGGTCCTTGATAAGCGTAACCGATCGCGCAGCACATGAGAATAATTTCAATTACGGTTAAGTCTCGCTGCCACCAGGCGATCGCTAAAATCCCTAGCAAACCTAAAGCTAAAAACAAATTGCCAATCCAGAAAATTAGCGGTTTATTTCCTGTCAAATTTACTAAAGAATGAGCTTTGTTTTTGTCAATTCCCGTTTCTGAATCAAAAACATCATTGCTGATATTACTCCAAGCCACAATACAGATAGCAGCAGTCAGAAAAGTAGAAAATATACCTGCATTCAAACTTTTTGTTTCCGCTACGGCTACCGCAGTTCCTACCCATATTGGAATAATAGCAACGCTGTACATGGGTGGTTTAATTGCTGCCATCCACAGTTTTGATTTAGGTTGAGAATTAGAATACGAAACTAGCTTTGTTGTCATTTTAAAAGGTCATTGGTAATTGGTAGTTGGTAGTTGGCGGAAGTAGCTGATGGCTTGTGGCTTGAAGGAATAGATGCTTGTTTTAGTCTAGTGACTAGTAGCTGGCTACCGATCGCCGATCGGCGATCGCTGGTAACTGTCCCCATCTCTTGTACTATAGGAATCAGTGCTAGCCATAAAGTGGTTGTCACTCTCTTGCTGTCTGCATTCTGGCAGTTGCATGGTCTTCGCTTCTCGCTCCTTTAGCGCGCTCTCACCTGTAGCCATCCCATCACGATTTAATAATCTTTAGGCACAGAAGTTAAAAAAAATTTACTAAATTGGACTCGAAAATAGATTATTTTAACATTCATGCTCCTTTTACCACGTCCTGCCGACTACCACTTAAACTGCCAGAAGCTATACCAGTTTCTTGTAGCTTCGCAAAAAAATTGTTATAAAAATTGTTCTCAAATTGTTAGCATTTCCCTGGAGATCGAGCAAATCGATCCGCTAGCTGTATTCGAGAAACTCGCCCAACCCCATCAATTAAATTTCTACTTTGAGAATAAAGGCAAAGGAGAGGCGATCGCTGCTATTGATGCCGTAGCGCAATTACAATTAGCAGGCGTAAACCGTTTCGATCTTACTCAAAACTTTATTCACTCTTGCTTAAAAGAAATCGATATTTTTGATGTTTCTAATCATACTTTTGCTAAACCGCATTTTTTCTGTAGTTTCAGTTTTTTCTCGAATGTTACAGCAGATTATCCCTTTCCAGTCGCAACAGTTTTCCTTCCCCGTTGGCAGATTGCCAGACAAGGCGATCGCTGCGTATTAGTTGCCAATTTGCCGATTGATGTAGATACAAATATAGATATATTTATTCAGCAGTTATGGCGGAAAACTCATGAAATTACCTCAATAGAGGAGCGAGAAAACGAAAAAAATTATCTCAACTTTCAACAAAAATTGAGCCAGGTAGATGTAAGTAATATTGCTAACTTCAAACAAGCGGTCATTGATTGTTCGCAATTAATTTATCATAAACAATTGAATAAAGTTGTCCTTGCCCATGCAATTGATGTAAAAGCAAATATATCCTTTAATTTGTTTCATTGTCTCAACCGTTTGAGACAACTACATCCCGACTGTTATGTTTTTTCTGCTAGTAATGGTCGCGGACAAAACTTTATTGGTGCAAGTCCAGAACGGCTAATTAGTATTCGCGATCGCCAATTGTTTACCGATGCTTTAGCTGGCTCGATATCGCGAGGAAAAACGACGGCGGAAGATGCAGCGTTAGCCAATCAATTATTACAGAGTGAAAAAGAGAGACACGAACATAAGGTTGTAATTGACTTTATCACGCAAAGCTTGCAAGAACTCTATATTGTGCCGCGATTGTTATCACCTCGATTGCGGCGATTGGCAAATATTCAACATTTATGGACACCTATTCAGGCTAAAGTTCCGCTGGATGTTCATCCCCTAGAAATTGTTGCAGCTTTACATCCAACGCCAGCAGTAGGGGGAGTTAGCAGACAACTTGCTTGCGAGAAAATTCGCGCTTATGAAAAGTTTGAAAGAGGTTTATATGCTGCACCTTTAGGTTGGGTTAATCATCAAGGAGATAGCAAATTTATTGTAGGAATTCGTTCGGCTTTGATCGATGGCGATCGCGCTAGATTGTATGCTGGTGCGGGTATTGTTGAAGGTTCAAATCCTGACCGAGAAATTGCCGAAGTTCGGTTGAAATTGCAAGCTTTGTTGAAGGCACTAGTTTAACTTAGATACAATCGGTAATTCTACCGTAAAACAAGTCCTCTTATCTCTACTTTCAGCGAATATAGCACCACCTAATTGTTCGCATAATTTCTGGAGCAAAGCTAGTCCTAACCCCGTTCCTCCTTGTTTCCAGGGATCGTTGCTAGGGACGCGATAGAATTTTTCAAATACATGCGCTAGATCCCTAGCAGAAATTTCTACACCTGTATTGCATACCTGCAATTGAACTTTGTCTGCTGTTGTTTTAACATTAAGAGCAATGGCTTCTGCAATAGGCGTATATTTACAAGCATTATTGAGTAATTCAGCCACAATCCGCCCAATACTAGCGGTGTCTGAGACAATTGGCTCTAAATTCTTAGGAAGCTCGACTTGTAGCGTTTGTTGATGATTTTTTGCTCGCTCTTGGAACGGTTCGACTAATTGAGGTAGTAATGCTTGTAGATGGATAACTTCTGGAATAAAAGTTTGTCCTCCAGCTTCTAGTCGCTGTAAATCTAAGATATTTTCTATCAGTTCAATTTCGCGACTGCATTCGTCTTGAAGGATTTGTAAATAGCGTTGAACGTTACGTGAAGCAAAACTATCCCGTTCGCCGGAGGCGTTCCCGACGGGTAGAGAATCGCCTACTTCTATTAAAGAAGATGTCGTATCCCTAGTATGATTTAGGGAAACTTCTAACATCTTCACTGCCATTCTAATATTTGCCATTGGAGTACGTAGTTCGTGAGAAACTGTACTCAAAAAATCATCTTTGAGTTGATACAATCTCTCCATCTCTAATATTTGAGTTTCTAATTTTTCGGCTCGCGCTCTTACTAGACGAATTTGCTCTACTTCTATTTGTTGTGTAATGTCTCTGAAAACAAAAATTGTACCTTTGGTGTACCCTTTCTCATCTTTAACAATGGCAGTATTATTATTAATTGGTAGCTCCGTAACGTTTTTCGCAATTAAAACTTTCGGTGCTAAAGCAGTAATATTTAAGCTCTCTATCAAAAAGTTAGGAACATGTTTAATTAAATTAGAGGCTGTTATATCGACAAAACGTAAGACTTCTGTAACACTTTTACCTAAAGCCTCTTCCTGTTTCCAACCTGTTAAAGATTCTGCGGCTGGATTAATTGAGGTGACGCAACATTGTTCATCTATTGTAATTACAGCATCGCTGATGCTAGTAAGGAGCGTTGACAGCCATTGTTCGCGCTCTTCTAATTGCTTTTCTAACTGATTTCTCTGGATAGCCGTTTCAATTGTTGTTTGTAGCTCTCGCTCGCGAAATGGTTTAGTAATATAGCTAAATGATGCTGACGTTTTTGTTTGTTCGTATATATTTTGTATATTAATATCAAAGTGTTCAGTAATAAATATGACTGGAATGCTGAAGCAATTCCAAATCTCTTTTGCTGCTTGGATACTACTCATTTGCTGTTTTAAGTTGAGATCCATCAAGACGATATCTGGCTGAGTTACTGAAGCTTTGGCGATCGCATCCATACCGGAATTAGCAATATCAATCGTGACACACCCTAGATCTTCTAGAGAATGTTCGATCTCCGCTGCTACAATATTTTCATCTTCAACAATAAGAATTTTAATACTCACCGCTACCTACTTTTTGACCTCAGTTTGTGGAAAAGAGCAATCGTAAATTCATTACCATATAGGTAATAGCCATTTTTTCTTCGTTTTACCCGACCTTTAGTTAGTTTTAGCTGCCACATCTGTACTATTTGCAGCAGATGAATTGTAGCGATTCAGCAGCTTTATATCACTTTGCAAACGCACCAAAAAACAATATTTTTGTATTAGTACGAGTTTGTCGTAATTACTGCCACAATGCCGACAGTAAGATTACGGAAAGATTACGGAACCACAGTTAAAAATTTATGAAGAATGGTAATGGGTAATGGGTATTCTCTCCCTCAGCAACCTTGCGCCCCCCCACTAGCTCTCCCTGCTCTCTAATTAAGGAAGCCACCGAGGACGGAAGCCAGGTAAAGGAAGTTGTTCGGGTTGCAATTGGTTCGCGAGATTAGCATCCAAGGTTTCGGGGAGGGGAAGCAGCCACAGCCGACTGGTGGCGATCGCCTGCCCTTGCTCGGTACGGGGTAAAGTTGGAGATGGATTAGCATTAGCTGCCGTCACGACCTGATCGAACAGCAAACCCAAGCCATCGGGAGCCATACTGAGTTGGACATCTCTTTGATTAGGTAATACTACCAAAGGCGTTTGCTTTCCGGTTTTGAGATCGATCGCGCTTAAATACGGTTGTTCTTCATAAGTATTGCCCTTCATCAACTGCGTCAGCAAGCAGTAGAGAATTCCCGCACGGGGATCGAACTGGGCGCTGAGAATAGAACCAGTGGTACGTAAGAGTTCCCTTTGTACCCCCTGATTGGTGACTAAAAACAGCGATCGCGTGTAATCGGAATTAAACCGCACCATTGCCCCTTGTGTACCATCAGGGGCAAAATCCAGTACTAAACCAAACTGAGGTAAAAAATCTAAAGGTTTTTTCGCATCAGCTTGCAGGGGTAAAATTGCCACTCCCTGTCCTTGGGCAACTGCTACTGTTTGACTATCGGGAGTAATAATAAAGTCGCCCCCTGGTTCCGTTTCCATCTGCTGCGGTGAGGAATTGGGACGGACGATCCACAAACCAAATCGATCGGGTTGGCGCTGGCTGACGCGCTGCACCAGTATAGTATTTCCATCGGGAGATAGATCGAATTTGAGATTTTGGTAATCTTTATTGTCTAAAATTAGGTCGATTTCGCCTGGAGATGGAGATTGTTGACGATTGAAAAAAGCCAACCAATTGTCACTATCTGATTGAGGGGTAGATATTCCAGTCGTGACAGTATAAATTTGGGCAGAAAGTAAGTCTTGTCGATCGCGATGACGGCGATCGCTAGCAGAAAAGAGAATTTTGTCACCGTTAGGATAAGGCTTATAGTCAACTACTGCCAGATTTTTTGGCGTGAGAATGGTTTTTTGCTGCTGGGTGAAGTTATAAAGAACGAGCCTGCCCTGTTCTTCTCCTTCTACACCAAGATAGACGAAAGCGCGATCGCGGGTACGGAAGGTTCCCTCAAACGGTTGCAGCAGCCGTCTTAAGTCTGTTTCAGGCGTAAATTTATCTCGCGCAAAGCGCAACTGCACGCGATAAGTTGCGCCATAGGGTGCTGGTTCTAACAGAGTGTAAGCTAGTCGTCGTCCTGCCCAACTAATTTTTCCTGGCAACGGCGGATCGATTTGCAGATTTGCCTCAACGCTGTCGGTATTCATCGGACGGCTAAACGTGAGGCTAAAAGAGCGATCGGCAGCTCCGATGTGGCTGGCTTGCCAACTAAAATCTCTAACTTTGGGTGCAATAGCATCACCACGCCACAGCAATAATCCAATTAGCAGACTGAGAATGAATATCAGGGCGATCGCCACGCGATCGATTGGTTGGAACCAGGACTTAGTAACCGACATCTGACACTTGTTGAACTAGTGGCAAATAACAGTCTAATGGTAAAGAGGGGTGAGGGGTGAGGGGTGAGTGCTAACAATTGCTGGTTACTACCGATCGCTGATAACCGATTTTTAGTATCCAATTTAACAGACAAATAATAATAAATGAACGAGGCGGGAGTTAAAGCTCACGCTCAGCAAGAAGCCTTATTCAGCCAGCAAGCAAAAAAAGGTCAAGATCCAGATCTAAAAGCCTTTGCTGCTAAAGTTCTGCCCACCGTGCAAGAACATTTGCAACAAGCAGAAAAATAGGGACTAGGGACTGGGGGTTAGGGGCTAGGGAATGAATTTGCAATTCGAGATTAATTGTGAATTGTGAATTGTAAATTTTCCCCTCGTAACATCTGCCATCTGCCCTCTAACCTCTGCATTCTAATCGGTCAGCATTTGGTCTGTATATTCAATATAAGTCTCTGCGGTTTGGATTTGTGCCGTGGCTTCAGGCAGGAGAAAACTTAATTCTTCTACCAATTTCTCTTTCTCTTCTAAAGATAGCTGCTGATCTGCCTGAGCTTGGCTTAAATTATCTCGGTAGTTGTGGAGAAAAGAATCGAGATTGGCAAAAAATCCATCTACTCTTTGCTGGAAATCTTTATCTAAGTATTTATTAATTTCTAAATTAATGTTATCAATACTTCCTTCAATTGAGTGATTGACTTTTGCAATTAGCGTGTTTAGAGACACAGTGTAGTAATCTTCAATTACTCTCGGTCGGCGGATTTGGACTTTGACTTCCACGGGAACTATCCACAACCAATGCCACCACTGACGCTGATTTCTTAAGACTTCTACATTACCGCGATCGACAAATCGACTTTGCCTTTTAACTGGTGGTCTAACAAAACCCATCGTCTCAAAAGATTCCCACTGCATTGATGGCAGAGATAAATCTAAATCGAAAGCCTGATTCAAGCGTTGGCAGGCTCCTTCAATAATTGGCTTTGTCTCTTGCTCTAAAATATCTAATAGGCTTTTACGCGCTTGTTCGATTTCTTTACTAGTGCGATCGCGGACGCTGCTTAATAAAATATCTGCTCTCTGTTTAACGTAAGTAACTGCCTGATCGACAAATTCTTCTGCTGCTTCGGGACTTTCAAACTCAAACAAGCCAGAAGTTTTAAACTCTACTTGCGATTTGAGACGTGACGATACCCATTTGGGAAATAACTCAAAATCACCAATGTTAGTTAAGAAAAGTTCCCGCGCTTTAATATCCATCTTTTTAATTAGATCGGCTCGCTGGTACTCTTCCTTAACAAAGAAAATCTCTAGATTGACTGTCGCTTCGCTTTTCAGTACTTGCAACAATTCGTGGAGATTTTGATGCAATTGAGATTTGATTAAATCGGCATCCTTGAGGCGGTTACGACACAATTCTAGACGATGTAAATCGGCTTCTAGCGCATATAATTCTAGCTGTAATTTCTCTGCGTCTTGACAAATAGCACTACTGCGGAGTTTTACTTCGTCTCTCAATAGCAATAAACGATTGCGACCGAGGTTCAGAGCAGATTTCAAACATCGAGGCGCGGCGCGTTCCATCAATGCTTTCACAGCTTTTTCTAAAAATGGTTCAAAACCAGATTTGTTCCATAGCCTTTGAGCTTTTTTCTGAATTTCTTCTGGGGTAACTTCTGCTAGTTCTTCTTCCCAGTCAATTCCGAAAACTTCTTGAGCTAATACCCGTGCGGCGGGAATTTCATTTAAGCTCAGATCGGGATTTTTCTCTAGTTCATGGATGAAGTGAGCGGCAGAAAATGCTCTTCTAGCTGATACTTCAAATACTTGATTTGTCTCATCACTGCCAATACCGAATTCAGCTGCAATAAATTGGCGCAGCTGTTCTGAAGTCATGTCGCCTTCGCGCCGCTGATCGACTTTGTTTACCAAGATATACAGGTTATCTTTACCCCGTAACTCGATCACTTTTTGTACGTCTCGTTTTACCTGTTCGGCTGCTTCTGTTTTTAGCTGAGTAAAGTCGAGTACGATCAGCACCATTGAGCTTTGCTTGAGTTGTTCGGCAACTACTGTCGCAAGTTTGAGATTTTCTCCCGCTTCGTTGGGTCCTGGGGTATCGACAATGACTAAATTTCCTAGCAGATCTGGCTTGCTGTCAGCCGGATCGGATTGAGATAGACTGCGCGATCGCCCAATCGGAACCTGTATACAGGGAACTTCTGTGAGTCTTCCCAAAGGATCTGTAGCTGGATCGATGGTATTGCAAAGGCGAACGATATCGTTCAAACTCATTAAGACTTTGATAATTTCTTCTCGACCGGAGGTTATTTCTTGTAGTTGTAAACCTGCGGGATCTTGAACTTTGGGTAGTAAATCTTGTAGATGGGGGTATTGAGCGATCTTCTCTTGAATGCGCTGCATCCCTAGAGTTTGAATCTTTGTTTGTAAAGCTTGCAGCGTTTGTTGATAAACAGAGATAATTTCGGGACTCAGAGTTAAGGTTGGCTGAGTCAAATCTGGGTTAAAAACGATCTGCGTCGGTAGCGTTGTCATCGCCGCATTGCGACTGGGTACAATTTCTTGTCCGGCGATCGCATTTATAATTGTGGACTTACCAGCCTTCATTGGCGCAACGATCGCCATCATCAGTTCTAGTTTTGCCACATTACGAGATACGCCCAGGACTTCCGCTTGAAAGTCTTTATACTTATCACTAGAATTATCGGCGCTGAGTGCATTCGCGGCGTTATCCATCAGGAAACCAATTTCCTTCAGTAAAGCGATCGCGTCATGCTGCAAATTTTCTACATTAGGCTTAGGCGCTTGAACAATCATTGCCTGTTATCTCGCAAAATGGTAAGTCTACCTGCGTCGATTTTGGCTTAACAATTGAATAACCACTTCAGTAAAAATACGAATTGCGCGATTGCATTTTTTGTAATAAACAAAATGTAGCGTGGGCAAAGCCAACCTTACTGACTGCTCATTTCCCGCACAATCCTCATTGTCTCGACGCTTACCGTGCAGACTCTTTGCAGCAATGCGATCGCAGTTTCCTTGTAATCGGCAAAGCGATAAGTATGAATCGTTGCTACAGTTGCATCTCTGGGTTTCTTCTCTTTATATTGTTCTAAAACCCACTCTAAAGCTGAGTAGTTTCCTAGCATATATTCCCAAGCTACTGCGGGAATACCTTCTAAGGTAGTTACCGTATCTATTATAATGATGCCTCTATCTTTATCGGCTTTTAGTCTCACTTTAGCGATGTTGCGTGTGGGGGAATCAATGCGCCTGAGTGGATAAAGTTCTACAGCTTCATAATTAATATGTAATTCTATTAACTTTTGACCCCAACTCACCCACTGCTGAAAATTATCGTACAAAGGTAAACGGGGAAATTCTTTAGCTAAATTCAGTTGATATTGTGTTCGATAAGTAGGATAATGTAGAATAGCGTAAGTGTAATAAAAAATGTCTAATTTGGTAATTGTAGAGACGTTACATGTAACGTCTCTACAGTAATAATTTTGGAATTGTTCTAATCCCCAATCAGTGATATTATCAATGCGATCGCCATTCTCATCGAAGCGATACAAGGGAAGACATTGAGAGTCACCAATCAAGTGATAATCGGGAATGCGATCGCTAGCTAAAGTCATAAACGATTTAGTCGAACCAGGTGCAGTAAAAGCAATCAGTAAATTTTGGCAATTACCAACAAATACTTGTCCTAGTTGATATTGCATTTCATTCAACTCTGGACTAAAATACAGCTTTCTAGTCGCAAATGGTCTATACAAACAATCTCGAATATTACGAGTTCTAAATCGATATCTTATGCCTCGCTCTAGATATCTTTTTAATCTTCTCGTCCATTTAATAGTACGATCGAGATTGTCAATTCGAGCAGTAGAGCCATTTTGCACGTCTCGACTATCGACGGCTTGATTATAAATATTAATTAAATATCTAACTTTTGGTTCGAGCGCCGTTGCTGATTCAGCATAAACCCATTCATCCCTAGCAGTAATAACTCCAAGAGTAAATAATTTAAAAATTGCTCTTTCTTCTGTAGAATTTTTGCTAAACTTAGTCTCGCGATCGGCAAGAGGTATGAGATTAGAAAAGTCATTGTCTACTTGACCGATCCAATTATGCTTTCGATCTGGTACGATATTTTCAAACTGGATTGCTGAAAATTTGCGTTCGGTTAAATAAGCAGTTTTATCTTCTGTAGTAGCGTAGTCAGGGAGAGCGTGATAATAAATGTGACAACCACGCTTGTGTTCGTTTCTCACTAGAAAATAGATGGCAATTCCAACGCGAATCTTATCGTTAAATATATTACCTCCCTCTCGATGCCTGCGATCGCCGCTAGTCCGAGCGTTACCTTTAAGATCGATAATATAAACTTCGTTAAATTCTTCGCTAATAGCTTTCCTCAAACCATCGTAAGTGCGAGCATCAATAAAAGAATTATTAGAAACAAAAGCAATAATACCATTTTTACCTAAGCGATCGGATGCCCATCGGAGAAATCTAGCATAAAGATCGTATGCTTTCGTTTTCCGCGCCTGGCTATTTCTCACGTAAGTTTCTTTGACGCGAAGATCGAGCGCGGGATAGCTAATATTGCGATCGGTATGATATGGAGGATTACCAATAATAATAGAAATTGTGCGATTGTTTTGGCTTTGGATACGTTCGTTGTTTTCTACATTTAAAGCAAATAAATCGTCTTGCTTACCTTCAAAAAAAGCGTGTTCTAGGGTATCGACAAAGCAGATATTTTCAAATTCTTCATATTTACCCATTTTTTGTTTATAGGTGAATTCGATATTCAAATTAGCTATATAATAAGGGAGAATGGCAACTTCGTTGCAGTGAATTTCATTTTTATATTTATACTTGAGTTTGTTTTTGGGTAAAAATTCAATTAATTCTGTAATAAAAGTTCCCGTACCAGTCGCCGGATCGAGAATTTCAATATTTTTTGAGGCTAATTTCTTGCGGAACTGCTGCTGTAGCAAATAATCTATGCTTTCAATAATAAAACGGACAATTTCATTTGGTGTATAAACAATCCCCAAGCGATCGGCAACTTGGGGGTTATAAGCTTGATAAAAGTTTTCATAAACTGCTTTTAAAAATTTCTGTTTTTCGTAGTGATTGTAAATATTAGTTGCATTTCTTTTAATTACACCGTAGTAACGTTCGATGGTGCTGAGTAAATTATTTTTAGTACTAGCTGTAAAAAAAGTATCTATAGCTTGTTGTAACTCGCGAGCAATATTATTTTCTCGATGATATTGAGATTCGTTAAATATATTATTAAAAATATCTTCTGTCAGAATATGCTGAATCATCATTTCCCGAATATCTAATAAAGTAATTTCGGGATTAATCGACTCTTTACAAAGCTCCCAAATTTGATTTTTTGCTCTTTGAAATTCTGGATTGCTGGTGCTTTGCTGTTCCAGCATATCTCGCAGTGCATTGAGAATTGTCGGTAAGTCTTGTTTAAACGCCTCAATTGCAGTCCGAAAATCGCTGACTTCTGGAGGAATGTAATTAAGAAAACGATTGAGAATTCGTTCTAACGCTTCTCCATCTTGCATGGAAACGCGCATGACTTCAGTTCCAGCTTGAATTAGAACTGCTGTTTGCGAGTCTTCAAATAAAATATTACTATCTGGGTATCCTTGAGACAGCTTGTTTTCAATTTCGCGATCTAAATTTTCATGTTCTTGACTTTCCCAATAACCCCAGTTTAAACGTAGTGCATCTTTGACTGTAGCATCGGGGCGAACGATGCTGCCAACTCTAGTTTGATAATCGAGTTCTGGAATTAATTGAAAGTCTTTTGTTTTACAGTATTCATGTAGTAATTTTTGAAAGATAAGTCGCAGAGAATTTTCCTGAAGCGTTTCTCTAGACTGGATAATTCTTGCTACTTCTGCTTGATATTGGCTAATTAGAACTTTCGACACAGAGCCAAAGACTTTAATAGAACTCGTTTGGTTCAAGTCTGGCTCAGGCGAAATTCAAGTGCTTCAGTGAAATTTGTAGTTTTTTCTCTTCGGCACTTCTACATATTTTTTATTGAGTTTTTACCGTGAATTTTTACGATCTTTATGATGAGATTTTGTGCAAAAGGTAATTTGGGAAAATTTTGGTGGCGCTATTTATAACTTTATCAAAACGAAGTTTGAAATATAAAAGCTTCAAAAAAATATGATGTGGAAGATATGAAGCGATATTTTGTTCTCGACATAAATTTCTATTAATCTCGATCCCCCTAAATCCCCCTTAAAAAGGGGGACTTTGAATACAATATGGCGCTCGGGCGGGTTTGGCAATATGTTACGATTCCGCACCAATATCTTTGGTGAACCCGTCCCTACACATCTGTTTGCACGATATGGCGCTCGGGCGGGTTTGGCAATATGTTACGATTCCGCACCAATATCTTTGGTGAACCCGCCCCTACAAATATGTGACGATTTGTTTTAACCACCAATTCCCAAGCGTCCTGCTAATGCGGGTGTGAGAGGTAGGAGGGTGGCTATCATCAAGAACAAAGCTAGTAAACCCAATGCGGCTCTGGCATCATTTGGCTCTGTCAATTCATTCATGCTGGGGCGTTCTAAATCGCGTTGCAAGAACAGGATAACAACTGCCCAATATAAAGCTAACGGATTTGCTAGAGAGGCGATCGCTAGGACAATGACTGTTGCCAAAGTCGTGCGTCCGGCGGTTTTGCGTCCGTAAATTGCTTGGACGACTCGCCCCCCATCCAACTGTCCGGCTGGCATGAGATTCAGTGCTGTAATTACCAAGCCCAACCAACCAATAATTGTGAGCGGGTGAACGTCAACTAAAGCCTGGTTGACGGCAGAACCTAAAACCACTTTAGATAAAGCTCCGACTAAAATTGAGCCTTGAAAAAATTGTGACGGCACTTGATACATACTGCCTGGGTGGGAGAGGATCAAACCCGCGAACAGCATCAGTAAGGAAACAACACCCCCAGCTATGGGACCAGCTATGGCAATATCAAACAAGGCTGTACGGTTGGGTAGTAGCGACTCGATGCGCGTAATTGCTCCAAATGCCCCAATTTGCAGCGTTGGTAAGAAGAAGGGAGGACTGAGGCGTACTTGATAGCGTTGGGCTAATACTCGATGTCCGATTTCGTGGGCGGCTAAAACAGCAAGGATTCCTAATGCAATGGGTAAAGCTTCGGGAAAACGCGCGGGTGTGGTGAAGAAGTCAAATCCTTGCAAAATACCAGCAGTTTCTAAACTGGTGGCGATGGTAGCAAGGAAAAGTACTAAGGCGAAAATCTTTTGTCCTACGGTAGAGGGACGGGGATCGTTGCGGCTGGGAAGAACGATAACTACTGGTCTAGTATCGACATTTTCCACTAAAAATAGGCGATATTTGTTGCCCATTCGTTCTTGCAAAGATGCATTGAGGCGATTGTAGACTGGTTCTGGTTCTCCCCGTAGGTTGCCTTTGAAGATGATGCCTTCCTGGTAGGGTATCGATTCTGTGGCGAAAAATGTATCGATGCCAAAAATGCCGCGAATGGCAGTGAGATCTTCATCTGGAATCGGCATCACCTCCGGTCTGGTTACTATTTCTGCTGCCTTGACCGAATTATCATCTGCTGCGTTTGGTTCTGGAGTTGTAGAGTTACCTGCAAGTTTTTCCGTAGCTTTGGCGCGGAGGATGGCATCTTGACCAGCGGCGCGGAGGCGATTGCCGAGGAAGATATATATTGCTGTCGAAGCGACGATTAGTAGCAATACTCCTGCCAGATTGAGATAAATTCCCGTGGCGAATAAGCCAAAGAATAGCAGCCAGGGAAAGATGAGTACTACTGACTGTAACCAAGCAAGGATACCGAGTTTGCCAAATTTCCTTGCCCTGATAAAGCCCCAACTTAAGATGCCAAGTGCAACCAGGACAACGGTAAGGATGATGGGGGTTTCTGATGCCGGAGTAAACATTTTGAATCGCGATCGCAGCTAGGGAGCAATAAGTCTACTGTAGCGGAGTGCGTCACCCTTGGAAAATTGGGGAGTGGAGAGTTGGGAGTGAGGAGTGGGGAGAATTATTAGGGGGCAAAGCGTTTGAGGAACAATGCCAAGATTTTAGTACTCGCTTTGGTTAAGTATATTAGTTGTATATAATATTACTTATTTATTAATTGCTAATTTGTATTGCTATGCCTCAAATACTCATGAGAGAGAATTTTGTAAGCTTTGTTCTCAGTATGTCTATTCTGTATACGTGTGAATTATTACCTGTTTTTGCGACTAATGCTAGCAAAACTAATCAGTCCAATGCCACGATATTAACTAGCGATCGCTCCTCAATCCCGCAGGTTAGCAACATAACAGCTAAAATTGCGATTCAACCACAGTTTGATGACGCACAAAATTTTTCTGAGGGATTAGCAGCAGTAAAAATTGGCGAAAAGTGGGGTTACATTGACAAGTCAGGTAAGATTATATGTCAGCCGCAATTTGAAATTGCAAATGATTTTTCTGATGGGATGGCGCTAGTAAAGCGCGATAATAAATATGGATATATTAACCGCAATGGGCAATTAGCGATCGAGCCACAATTTCCTTGGGCATTTGATTTTTCTGAAGGTTGGGCAGCAGTACAAATTGGAGATAAATGGGGCTATATTGATAAGCGAGGTCATGTTGTTATTAAACCTGATTACGAGCAGACATGGGAGTTTTCTGAAGGATTAGCAGCAGTATTAGTTAATGAGAAAACAGCATACATTAATAAACAAGGTAAAATTGCGCTCCATTCTCAATTTGGTGGATCTTTTGGATTTTCAGAAGGATTAGCACCGGCATTTGATGAAGATAAAGAGAAGTGGGGGTATATTAACAAACAGGGTAGAATTGTTATCCAACCTCAGTTTGACCATGCTGCAAAGTTTTCAGAAGGTTTAGCAGGGATATTTATTTACCAGGCAGAGTCTAATTCTCAGCAAAATTCTTCTGGCTGGTTGACAGGGATACTTAAAGATAGATTGCACGGTTATGTAAATAAACAAGGAAAAGTCGTTATTCCACCTCAGTTCGATATAGCAACAGATTTTTCTGAAGGGATGGCAGTAGTTAGATCGAAAGCTAATCGTTTTGGTTACGTGAATAAAACAGGCATTGCTATCCAGCCACAATTTAATTGGGCGGGTAGATTTTCAGAAGGGTTAGCACCAGTAGAAGTTAATAAGAAATTTGGCTATATTAATAAAACTGGTAAGATCGTCATCCCAATACAATACGATACAGCCGACTACTTTTCTAATGGGTTGGCAAGGGTAAAGAGTGGTAATAAGTGGGGCTACATTAGTAAATAAGATTTAGGAGTTTTTACAACTCGCCACCGCAGCCCTGAGATTACCTTTATGTTCTACCAACAACCGATCGCCTTCTGCTTTTTCTAATCCCGTCCAATGCATTAATAAGGCTAATTTTACCGATTTGCCACTGCGTTCTAACAATTTTTCAGCTGCGTCCCGTTCTAAATCGGTGAGGTCGCGTAAAATGCGTAAAGCGCGATCGCGTAACTTACTATTAGTCACGGCAACATCTACCATGCGATTGCCGTAAACTTTGCCTAGCTGCACCATCGTGCCTGTAGAAATGATATTTAGTGCCAATTTAGTAGCGGTTCCGGCTTTAAGCCGCGTCGAACCCGCTAAAATCTCGGCTCCTACCAAGAGGCGAATATCGACATCTACGTCAATTTGAACTTGTTCTTGAGGTACGCAAGCAATAAAAATTGTTGTTGCTCCCCTAGCTTTGGCTGCTTGTAGCGCACCCTGGACGTAAGGCGTGGTTCCCCCCGCCGTGATGCCGACGACAACATCTAATTGAGTAATTTTATGTTGGGCGATCGCACCTGCGCCATCCTCCGCCCGATCCTCTAAATCTTCCGAACTGCGGATTAAAGCCGCCGCACCCCCAGCAATAATTCCCTGTACCATCTCCGGTGGCGTGCAAAACGTTGGCGGACACTCCGATGCATCCAATACCCCCAACCGTCCGCTCGTTCCCGCTCCAATATAAAACAGTCGTCCCCCGTGACGCAACGATCTTGCTGTACGGGCGATCGCTTCGGCTAGTTCTTGTTTTGCCTGCGCTACCGCCGCCACCGCTTTCGCATCCTCGCAGTTAAATAACTCCACCAACTCTAAACAACTGAGTCGGTCTAAGTTTTGACTGCTAGGGTTAGCCTGTTCTGTGAGTAGATGACCGCGATCCATAAATTAGTGAGTAGTGAGTAGTGAGTAGTGAGTAGCGAGCAGTGCGTGGAAAGATAATGCTCCCTCAGCTCTCTTTCCCAACTTACGACTTACAATAATCCCTCTAGTCTCCGCCGGATGCTTTCTAACTCAGCATCAGAAATTTCTGAGTCGGACTTTTCGACTGGAGGTTTTTCCTCATCCTTGCCTTCTTGCCAGTCAGTTTGCTCTATATTAATTTCTGGTGGAAGTGCGAGCGCGCCTTCTGGGACAACTTCCCAGTCATAATCCGCACTGTCGCAAAAATCCTTAATTTCTTCTGCATCCATTGCTTCCACCGTAGGAGCGGGAAAATCTTGTGCCTCTAGCATGAGGGCAAAACGTGCCGCATCGTCTTCTGACTCAAACATTAGTACCTTATTGCGATCGCCTGTTTGAATGGTATGTATGCCCTCGTTTTCCGTGCGGGCGTTGAAAAGCAACACAAATACGCGCATGGGTGCGATCATAACTGCCTCCGTTCCAATTCACCGTTAATTATCCCTGCCTTTCTTGTTAACCATAATCTTAATGTGGAGAGTGAGTAGTGAGTAGTGAGTAGTGAGTAGTGAGTGGTGAGTGGAAGAGATTGTACCTACATTCTTCTGACTCCTGACTCCTGTCTTCTGATAACTGATAGTTTTATGCAAATAGATGTTAACGATCGCGTAACGGTAATTTCACATTTAAATTCTTGAATTATCCTTAAAGTTGGCGCTGCTCGTAGGTGTGGGTTTTGCCACTAGCTCTAGCCGTCCAGATCAGCCGTGAGGAGTTATGTCTAATTTTACCGAGCCGGAAACTGATGATTCTCAACCATCTCCCCAACCCAATCGCCGCCGTCTCAAAGATATTTTATTGAGTCGCACTACTATTGCTATTGGCGTACCAATACTTGTAGGGGTGGCTGCGGGTGCGTGGTGGGTACAGCGATTTATTTACGAGCAGCTATCGCCACTGGTAGAAAAAAATCTTTCCCAAACTCTCAAACGACCGATTAAAGTCGGGCGCGTCGAACGGTTTGGTTTGACTGGACTGCGCCTGGGTGCTACTTCTGTGCCAGCTACTGCTACCGATCCAGATACGGTATCGATGGCAGCGGTGGAGGTGAATTATAACCTCTTATCGGTACTTTTTTCTCGCACTCTGCCTTTAGATGTCACCCTGGTTAATCCAAAAGCTTACGTACAGCAGGATACTGAAGGGCGATGGGTAAATACGGATATTGCTACAGGTGGTGAGGAAGGTCCAATTCAAATTGCGCTCAATCGTTTAGGTGTGCGGAATGCCCAAGCCGTACTAGTATCTAACGTCCAACAACTGACTCGTCCTACGCCGCGTAATACTGTCACGCTCAACCAGGTTAACGGAGCAGCTACTTTTCACGAAAATTATCAGCTAATTAACTTCGATCTAGCCGGAAAACCCCAAACAGGTGGAGATTTAAACTTAGATGGAGAGTTTCGCCCCAAAACGGGGCGAGCTAGTATAAATGTTAATACGCAAGACTTTTTAGCCTCCGACCTGACGCGGTTAATTGAATTGCCTTTGGTAATACAGGGTGGTCGAACTAATAGCGATTTCAAAGCCGAACTCACTCCTGAAAAACTTTTAGGTTTATACGGTACTGCCGACCTAAATAAGGTGACAGCGCAAGTTAACCAGCTACCGCAAGCCTTCAACAATTCTCAGGGTAGGTTGCAGTTTAAGGGGACGGAAATCTATCTAGATAATGTTGCCAGTAGCTATGGCAAGATTCCGGCTGTGGCTAAGGGTTCCCTTGACATTGAAAAAGGCTATAATCTTTCGGCTTACGTCGATGCCGTCAGTGCAGCCGCAGCAATTTCTACTTTTCAATTACAAGTACCAGTACCCGTTGACGGTGTTTTTCGATCGCAAGTCAAACTCACTGGAGGGTTAGAAACACCCGTCCTTACCGGAGATGTAGTTAATATTAAACCAGTCCGGTTGGATCGGTTGAATATCAGTCGAGCTAGTACGAATTTTACCCTCGATGTGGCAGCCGGGACGCTGAATTTTCCTAATATACTAGCTACGCCTGCCGAGGGTGGGAAAGTAACGGGTAATGGGACGCTGAAATTAGCCCTCCAACCCGAACAGACGGCAGGGTTAAATTTTAATTTCATTGCTAATAATATCCCAGGAGATGCGATCGCCAAAGCGTACGGTATAACTAACCAGGGTACAAAAGTAGGAATTGTCACCGCCCAAGCTCAAGTTACAGGTACGCCAGATAAACCCCGTACAGTTGTCAATTGGCAAGCACCCCAAGCGACATATCCAGGCAAAGGACAGCTAGTTATTTACAATGCCAACAACCTGTTTTTGCGCGATGCAATTTTCCGCGTGGCTGGCGGCGATGTGTCTGCGGCTGGGGAATTTGTCAACCAACGCTGGAAAGCAACAATTAAAGCCGCTGGGGTGAGATTGGGACAATTAACCCAAGTCCCGCCTAGCTTGCAAAATCCGGTTAATGGTACGTTTAATTTAGCTGGTACGCTCGACCCAGCCAAGCCACAACAACTAACTGCTACAGGTGCGGGTAAACTGACGGGTATTGGTGGCGGTACGATTAATGTTCCTAGTATCAAAGTCGCCGCCGGACGTTGGCAAACTCAACTGCAAGCAACGCAGTTACAGCTACAACGTCTCGCCCCCGTACCACCTCAGTTTGCCGGAAATTTGAACGGAAGGCTAAATGTATCGGGTAGTACGACTGCTTTTACTCCAGAAACTTTACAGGCTAGCGGGACGGGGAGATTAAATGTTGCAGGCGGCACAATTGACGCGACAAATATTCAACTGAATAAAGGTCGTTGGCAAGCAGCAGTTAATACTAGTGGAGTCCAGTTAAATCGATTTAATCCGCAATTGCGGGGATTGCTAACGGGTAATGCTAACTTAGCGGGAACGGTAAATGAATTCAGTCCAGCGGGAATTACAGCGGCGGGACGAGTGCGCTTATCGCCAGAGTTAATCGGACAACCGCTGACTGCTTCCCTTAACTGGAATGGGAAAACTTTAAATGTTCCCCAAATTACGTCGAGAAATATCCAAGCGAACGGTAGGGTTGATGTCGATCCGCAAAATGTTGCCTCGATCGCGGGGTTAAATTTCAACGTTAAAGTGCGGGATTACGATTTAGAAAACATTCCCGTACAGTTGCCACCCAATAGTAACGCGGCAGGTAGAGTTAGTTTTACCGGACGAATTACAGGTAATTTACCCGTACCAAATATTGCAGGTAACGTGCGACTGCAAAGCCTTGTCGTCAACAACGTGGCTTTCGACCCGCTTTTAGCTGGAGACTTGCAGTTGCAACCAGGTAAGGGATTGAATTTGGATTTATCTGGGAATCAAAACGATCGCATTGCTGTCAGTCTTGACCCTAACTATCGTCCCAATAACTTTACCGTCAGATTGGACGAGGCGATCGCCACTGGTAGAAGTCAGGGCGAAAATTTGCTGGTAAATGTGGAAAACTTTCCTTTACAAGTACTAAACTTAGCACCGCCAGCCAATCCTTATCTTGCAGATCCAGTTAGCGGCATTTTATCGGCAGACTTGACGGTAAATCCCGATACTCTAGCCGCCCAAGGCGATGTTGCTGTAGCTAATCCTGGTATAGGTAGATTGCAGGGCGATCGCTTAACGGCGCAATTTCGCTATGGTGACGGTGGCGGTACGCTGACTAATAGTGAATTTGTCAAAGGTCAAAGCCGCTATGCATTAACAGGTAGTTTCAACCAAACTCCCAACGGTCCTCAATTTCAAGGCTCAGCTAATATCGAGCGAGGTAATCTTCAAGACATCCTGAGTGCCTTGCAAATTTACGATTTTGAAGACCTGCAACGCGGTTTTCAGCCTCCCGACTACGCTACAGCAAAAGATTTGGGAATTTTACAAGTTGGCGCACCAGAGCGATCGCTACTGACTCAACTCCGCCTTTATTCGGAGGTATTAGTTGCACTGCAACGACAGCGCCAGCAACGCCAAGATGCTTTTCCAGTCCCAGCTTTAGCAGAACTTCAAGGGACTTTTGGTGGCGAAATTACTGCTAGCAGTTCTCCTCAACAAGGTATTGCTGCAAATTTTAACCTCAGAGGAAATAATTGGCAGTGGGGTAAATATACTGCCGATCGCCTCGTTGCTGTTGGTAACTTTGATGACGGAGTGCTAACTCTCCTCCCCGTGCGGGCAAGGTTGGATGACAACACGGCTGTAGCTTTAACTGGTCGTTTTGGCAGCGAACAGCAATCCGGTCAATTGCGCGTTAGAGGTTTTCCTCTCAGCTTACTCAATGATTTTGTCAAACTACCTGTTGCCGTAACGGGTAACGTGGACGGTACGGCAACCATAGCAGGTAGTACCGATAACCCCCAAGCAGTAGGAGAATTTCAACTCAACCAAGGCACGATCAACGAAAACTCTGTAGAATCAGCTTCAGCTAGTTTCAGCTATGCTAATGCCCGTCTCGGTTTCGGTAGCAATATCCTCATCGCCGGACCAGACCCGCTAACGGCTACTGGAAGCATTCCCCTGCAATTACCTTTTGCCTCAGTTGAACCGGATAACGACCAAATTCGTTTAGATGTCAACGTCCAGAATCAGGGGCTTGCCTTACTTAATGTTTTAACCGACCAAGTGGCATGGAAAGGTGGTGAAGGGCAAGTTCAATTGCAAGTACGCGGCACTTTACAGCAACCAGAAGCGACGGGTATTGCCCTAGTCAAGAATGCTACTATCACTGCTGCGGCTTTAACAGATCCGTTAACGAATGTCAATGGAAGGGCGCTATTTAACCAAGACCGCATTGCTATTGAGGGGATTCAGGGTGATTTTTCCAGAGGTCAAGTGGTTGCCCAAGGCGTGATTCCCATTTTTGGAAATCTCTCAGCTAACGATCCAGATATTGCCAATCCTCTGACTGTTTCTTTAGATCGGTTGACATTGAATTTACCAAATTTGTATCAGGGAGGCGTTAACGGTAAAGTAACCGTAACTGGTTCCGCACTTAACCCCGTTATCGGCGGTCAGGTTTTGCTAGCGAACGGTCAGGTTTTCCTTCCTACTGCAAATGCTCCTGCTACGCCTGGAACGCCTGCGTCGCAGGGGGGACAAGAAAAACAAGCGGGACAAGGGGGAGGAGCGCCTGCTCCTGCTCCTGAAGCGCCTGTGGAGTTGAACGATTTACGGCTAACGTTGGGGAATGATGTTTCTGTGACATTGCCACCAATTCTCGATTTTGAAGCAGCTGGGACTTTGGTGGTTAACGGTATGCTAGGCGATCTGCGTCCTAGTGGAACTATTAATCTACAACGCGGTAGCGTGAATTTGTTTACCACTCAATTTGAGTTGGAACGGGGTTACGAACAGAAAGCGACCTTTACACCGAAACAAGCTTTAGACCCCACGCTGGATGTCAGATTGATTGCATCAGTGCCAGAAGTGAGGGGAGCGGGGATTCCGACTTCGGCAATTAGCAGCGAGATTTCTGACAATACTTTATCTACAGATATCGGTTCCGTAAATACCGTTCGCGTGCGGGCAGTTGCTAAAGGTTCTGCGAGCCAATTATTTGAAAATTTGGAATTGACAAGTAGCCCTTCTCGCAGTCAGTCAGAAATTATCGCTTTGATTGGTGGTGGTTTCGCGCAAACCTTAGCGGGACAGGGGGGAGGTGATACAGCAACGGGACTAGCTAATCTTGCGGGGACAGCTTTATTAGGTAACTTTCAAAGTACGTTTACCAATATTGGTAATTCCTTGGGCTTATCGGAACTGCGTTTGTTCCCTACTTCTATTTCTAACGAAGAGCGATCGCGTTCTTCTACTCTGGGTTTAGCGGCTGAGGCTGGCGTTGATATCACGCGCAATGCCTACGTCTCCGTTTTGACATTCTTAACCGCGCAACAACCAGCTCAATTCGGTTTAAACTATCGCTTGAATGATAACACCCGCGTCCGCGCCGCGACGGACTTTGCCGACGATACGCAGGCTGTGGTTGAGTATGAAGTGCAGTTTTGAAAATAAAGTTGATAGTAGACGCGAAGCGTCTACTATCAACCTCTGTTTGCTAATTCTTCGGTGAAAGCTTCAAATTCAAAATCGATAAAACCAAGATGATTAAAAATAGTGCTAAGCCAATCGTACAAGCATAGCTAATGTCTAAACTACTACCAAAGGCTTGTTCGTAGAGGTAATAAACGATAGTTTTAGAACTGTTGCGGGGTCCGCCTTTGGTCATGATGTAAATTTCTTCAAATACCTTGGTGGCGGAAATGGCAGAAATTACGGCTACCAGCATCAGGTAAGGTCGCATCAAAGGAACCGTGACATCCCAATGTTTTCGCACACCATCGGAACCATCGATCGCAGCGGCTTCGTATAATTCTGCTGAAATCGACTGTAAGCCAGCTAAGTAAATTACCATGTAGTATCCCAATCCTTTCCATACCGTCACCGCTATGACGCTGAATAGGGCAAATCTGGGACTAGTCAGCCAGGGTATACCGCTAGTTAAAATTCCAGTTTGTTTTAGTAGTTGATTCAATATCCCATTTTGAGCATACAACCACCGCCAAGCAATTCCAGCTACGACCATAGAAATAATCACTGGCGTGTAGTAAGCGGCGCGAAACCAGTGCATTCCTCGGAGTTTCTGGTTGACTAAAATTGCCAAGACAAGGGGAATTGTGACTAAAATCGGTACGGCGATCGCGAGATACAATATTGTATTTCCTAGAGTTTGCCAAAAAACTTTATCCTGCCACAAACGTTGAAAGTTAGCAAAACCAATCCACTCAGGTGCTTGGGTGATGTCGTATTCGTAACGAGTAAAGCTCAAGTAAAAAGCTTGTAGGGCAGGATAAAAGACTGTTAACCCCAGAACGAGCAGTGCTGGTAGTAGAAATAAATACGGAATGAGGCGCTGTTGAATTAACGTCCAGTTAATGGGAACGGATTTCTGCATGGTCATTGCTTTGTAGTGGCAATCGGGGCTTTTCGATGTTTCTAGTGTTACTCGAATAGGATTTGCACGTAGATAGCGGACGTGTAAAAGTTTTCTCGCTTCATTTATAATTTTCTGGTTGCCGCTAAACACGACGGTTGGATAACTTGAATCAGTGTAGGTTGTATTGATATCTAAGGCAACGTAAGTATTACTATGAAAACACGCAAAGTTATTTCAATCTTTTGCCTATTATTCTCTACTAGTATTTGTGGGTGTCAAATAGATACCTTGAACGCAAGAGGAACTCAGCCCAGTGTTCCGGCTTCTCAAGAGCCAGAAAATTCTACAGGTGTCCGGCTTGCAAGTATAACTTCAGCGTCAGCTAAAACATTGTTAATAACGCTTAGTAAGGACTCGAAGCCTAAACCGATCCAGACGAGATCGGGACCAGGGGGTTTAGAAGTTGACCTCGTGCGTGCTGGCATCACTGGAAAAATTCTCACTGTCGAACTGCTCTATCGCAACCCAACCAGTGCATACATCCGCAATGTCGAGATGCCGATTCAGCAAGTTAGCTATATTGACGACGCGACAGCAAAACGCTACGGCGTGCTTCAAGATGAATCCGGTCAATACTTGGCATCACCGTTGGGCAAGAGGGACAAAACAATTGTGGATTTGGGAAATTTTTCCAGCGTCGAAAAGTCTAAAGTGGCGTGGTTTAAGTTTCCTGCACCGCCTGCTGGAACAAAGAGCGTTTCGATTAACATTCCCGATGTAGGTCCTTACGACGGTATATCGGTACGACCGTGAAATACGTTCTCCTCCAAGCGGCTGTCAGCATTTCTGCAACGAGATTGGCAAGTGGCAGCAAGCCGAGAAACCAATCTCGTGATGCTGCCACCTGCTCTACAAAACGCAGCAGCTCTCTTAGCGAAGTGCTATAGAGCTGCGAAGCCAATTCAATCTCAACCCAAATCCAAATCCGTCACCGCACCGAGACTGCTAGAGGATACTAACTTGGCATATTTGGCTAACACGCCTGTAGTATACCGTGGTGGGCGGGGCTTCCAACTAGCACGGCGTTCGGCTAACTCTTCATCCGATACGTGCAGGTGTAAGCTACGAGAACGAGCGTCGATGGTAATCGTATCCCCCTCTTGTACCAAGGCGATCGCACCCCCAACAGCGGCTTCTGGGGCGACGTGACCGACAACCATGCCGTATGTCCCGCCGGAAAAACGTCCGTCGGTAATTAAGCCTACCGAGTCTCCCAAGCCAGCGCCGATGATTGCTGAAGTAGGGGCTAGCATTTCTCGCATCCCTGGCCCTCCCTTGGGTCCTTCGTAGCGCACGACGATGATATCACCTGCTTTGATTTGTTTTGCCAAAATTGCGGCTAGACAGGCTTCCTCAGATTCAAATACCCGCGCTGGACCCGAAATTTTTGGTAGCTTCACCCCTGTAATTTTTGCCACCGAACCTTCTGTAGCTAAATTTCCCTTCAAAATAGCTAGGTGTCCTTCAGCGTACATGGGATTTTCCCAAGGACGAATTACATCTTGGTTTGCAGGTGGAGTATCGGGGACATCAGCTAAAACTTCAGCGATGGTTTGTCCCGTAATTGTCAGCGCATCACCATGTAATAAACCATGTACGAGCAACATTTTCATCACTTGGGGAATTCCGCCGACTTTGTGTAAGTCTGTTGCGACATATCTACCACTCGGTTTGAGATCGCAAATTACCGGAATGCGGGCGCGGATAATTTCAAAATCGTCTAGAGTTAGTTCTACACCGATCGCATGGGCGATCGCCAGTAGGTGTAAGACAGAATTGGTAGAACCACCCACCGCCATAATTACCGCGATCGCATTTTCAAATGCCTTCCGAGTTAAAATTTGACGCGGTAGAAGTTGTTTGCGAATGGCTTCAACTAAAACAAAAGCTGACTTTTCTGTACTTTCGGCTTTTTCTGCGTCCTCCGTTGCCATTGTGGAAGAATAAGGCAAGCTCATCCCCATTGCTTCAAAAGCAGAAGACATGGTATTTGCCGTATACATTCCACCACAGGAACCAGCCCCAGGACAAGCGCGGCGTTCGACTTCGATTAATTCTGTTTCGTCAATTTTGCCAGCACTGTATTGTCCTACAGCTTCAAACGCACTGACAACTGTTAAATCTTTGCCGTTATAGTGTCCTGGCTTAATTGTGCCACCATAGACGAAAATAGCAGGGATGTTCAAACGTGCCATAGCAATCATCGCCCCTGGCATATTCTTATCACATCCGCCGATTGCCAATACGCCATCCATACTCTGTCCGTTACAGACAGTTTCGATTGAATCGGCAATTACTTCTCGCGATACGAGGGAATATTTCATTCCTTCCGTTCCCATCGAAATGCCGTCGCTGATGGTAATCGTACCGAAAATTTGCGGCATACCCCCAGAGTTACGCACTCCTGCTTCGGCGCGTTTGGCAAGATCGTTAATCCCCATATTGCAGGGAGTGATGGTACTGTAACTGTTGGAAATACCGACGATGGGTTTAGTAAAATCTGCATCGCCAAAACCGACAGCCCGTAACATAGCACGGTTAGGCGATCGCTGTACGCCTTGAGTAACAACTTGGCTTCTGAGATTATCTGACATTTTCTATCCTTGGAGTACGAACACAGGGGGGAGAATTGTATTGTCGCAAAAAAGACCGGACTTGATAATAGGACTCAATTGAATTGAATCATGCCTTAGATAGAGCTAGAGGGTCGCGATCGCGCGGCATAATAAATATGTCGAGAGTAAAAGTTTGTTAAAATTTTTACTCTCGACTAGGAAAAAAAGTTGAGTAGTTGTAAAAAACTTAACTTTTGGATTAAAAGTTTTCATTTAAGCGTAATATATCGCAAGAGAACGGGTAACGTATCACTTTTAGAACGTTTAAGTTCTTCTGGTTAATCGGCGGAAAAGCCATAGTATTAACGCAACTGGCGAAAACGCCACCGATAAAAAGAAATATAGCAACCAGACAATAAAAACTATACCAAGTTGAAATTTACCTTGCCTGCCAAAATTTATTAGCTTTTCCATCCAACCCATTTTTTCTATTAAAACATCAAACTGGTCAGGAATTTTTATATTTTGGGAAGCTAGAGAGTATAAAGGATTGTCTGGAGTTAGATCTAATTCTCGAACAAGTTCAATTGCCCGTTTTTGAGCTTGAAATCCTTGACGAATTTTGCCGTTAATTGGGTAAGAGGTTGCTAAATTAAAAAGTGTATCTACCTCTGCTGAGCGATCGCCTATTTCTCGTTGAATTTCTAATGCTTTTTCATAACTCAAAAGTGCTTCTTGGTGACGTTTTAGCGAAGTCAATACTTTGCCACGCCATAGCCAGAGCTGATGTGATTCCGGTTGTAATTCAAGTGCTTTATCGTAATTAGTAATTGCCTCCTCACTTCGCTCTAATCCGTATAAAGCATTACCTCTTGCCCACCAAATCTTAAACTCATCAGCCTGAATCTCCAATGCTCGATCTAAACTAGCGATCGCCTCTTCATACCGTTGTAATCGTTCGAGTGCAAGCCCTCGGCTTTCCCATGCTACAAAACTCTTGGGTTGAAGGTTAGCAGCGCGATCGTAACTAGCGAAAGCCTCTTCGTAACGCTTTAAATTGAATAGAGCATTGCCCTTCATATACCAAGCATCATAGCTATTCGGTTCGCACTCAATAGCGCGATTGAAAAGGGCGATCGCTTCTTCGTACTGTTCGCCATCCATCTTTGTCAAACCCCGTTGATACCAAGTGCGATCGCTTGGCGGAAAGGCTTGTTGTTCTGCCATAATTACACGGGTAACATTTGTATTATTTATAACATTACTTGCAAGGTGCGAAGCGCGTGTAACACACCCTACGAATTTGTTCAAAAATCAAATATGAGTCTTATATCAGATATGATATAAAAATAGCATGAACGACAAACCTTTAGTTTGGTTGCATGGTGAGGTTAAAACTCCACCCTTCAGCCAGGAAGCACGTATAGAGGTAGGTATATTGCTAAGACGGTTGCAGCAGGGTGAAAACCTCGGATTACCGCATTCAAGACCTATGCCAAGCATTGGAGCGCATTGCCATGAATTGCGGGTTCGAGATGCAGATAAGAATTGGCGAATTATTTATCGAATCGATAGCGATGCAATCTTAATTCTTGAAGTGTTTAATAAAACTACCAGAGCAACACCAAATAGTGTCATCGAAAAATGTAAAAAGCGAGTAGGCAAGTACGATAAAGACATGGAAAATTAGTAGTATGGATGAAGATAAAAGAAAACGTCTAGAAGAAAAGGGTTGGAAAGTTGGAAGTGTTTCAGAGTTTTTAGAACTCAAGCCAGAGGAAAACGCTCTAATTGAGATCAAACTAGCTCTTAGTCGTCATCTAAAACAACGGCGACAGAAGTTAATGACTCAAATAGAATTGGCAGAAAAACTGCATTCTAGTCAACCTCGGATTGCTAAAGCTGAAAATGGCGACGCTTCTGTTTCTATCGAACTCTTGATTCGAGCAATGCTAGCAACAGGTGCAACGCCTCAAGAAATTGGACAAGTCATTGCTCAGGTAGGTTAACTCGGCTGTATAAATATTGCAAAAATTTTGACTAAATTTTGAACAACTTATAATTGTTGCAGCCAAAAATAAGCAATTCCCAGAGTTACCAAAGTCAAAGGCAAACCAAAGCGCAAATGTTCCCAAAAACTGAGGTGATAGCCTTGCTTTGCCGCAGCTTCAGCTACAATCATATTGGCTACAGAACCCAACAGCGTCATATTTCCAGCCAAAGTTGCACCAGCCGCCAGTAATAACCACTCTTGAGTACTATCTTGAGGAATGAATGGTTGTAACAACAGTACTGCTGGTACGTTAGATATTAAGTTAGAAAGCACTACTGTCACGCCTAATAAACCTAAGTCACTCTCTACTAGTGCTGTAAAATTTTGGAGAAAATTTAGATTTTTTACACCATACGTCAAGACAAATAAGCCGGAAAACATCAGCAACAAATCCCATTCCACTGCTGGTAAAATTCTTTCTGGCTTTAATCTACGGGTAATTAAAAGTAATCCAGCCGCTACCAACGCTGATTCCGTCAGCGGAAAGCCGAGTAAAAATGTTATTAACATTCCTCCAGTAATAATTAAACTTTTATACAGCACTGGTTTAAGAATACGCCTTCGTCTGATATGGGGACGATTGAGAGTAGGTTTAAAAGAACGAACTTCGGGATATAACCACCACAGCCAGCCCAATTGTACGATTAATCCGATCGCAGCAACGGGAGCTAAAGTTTGAGTAAATTCTAAATAACTGATTTTTGAAAAAGAAGCAATTAAAATATTTTGAGGATTGCCATTTAAAGTAGCAACAGAACCAATATCTGTGGCTCCTGCTAATGCTAAAAGATAAGGAATTGGATTTAATTCTAAAGCTAGAGTTAAACCAAGTGTTAAAGGCGTAAAAATCAGAGCAATGGTATCGTTGAGAAATAAAGCGGATAAAAAACCACTGACAATTGTTAAAGCAATCAACAAACCAAAAGGACTGCGAGTATATCGTAGTAAAATATTCAAAGCAAGTTGGAAAAAGCCCGCGCTAGCAAGGTAGGCATTGACTACCATAATGCTGAGCAGAAAAATAATTGTTCCAGCGTCGATCGCCTCCCAAGCTTCTTTCAGACTGATACTACCAATACCAACTAGACAAGCCGCCCCCACAAATGCGATCGTCGCCCGATTCATCCGCAAACCAGGCAAATGTCCCAGCCCTAAACCTACATACGTTACTCCTAGAATGATGTATTGGAAAAAGTCATTTGTCATTCGTCATTGGTCATTTGTAAGCGTTTAGTCATAACTTCTGTCTCCTGTCTCCTCAGTTTTGTCTTTTGGCTTTTAACGTTTGACCTCCAATTACCCATTACCAATTACCCTCAATCAACTTAGTTACTAAAACTGTAACCATTCGCAACTTCTCCTCATCCAATGCCAGATTAGGAACGTATTTTTATCCAGTTTGTCTAAGAAAGTACGGTATCCGTGTGAGGCAAATCCAATCTATGCAACGCTCCCAAAATTCTGCGAAAAAATTTGTACCAAGACGCAAAGCCTTTTTCCAGTTCCCTACTCCCCACTCCCTACTCCCCACTTCCCAACTAGTTGCGATCGCCTTAAGCTTAACAACTCTTAGTTATATCTCTCCCGTATGGGCGCAAACAACTCCAGATAAAATGGATAGTACTAGAACTTATAAAACTCTCACGGTCACGGGTAGAGGTGTAGAATCTATTCCTACCACACTAGCGCAAGTACGTTTAGGGGTAGAAGTACAAGGCAAAACAGCCCAGCAAGTACAGCAAGAAGTAGCAAAGCGATCGTCAGCAGTTGTAGACTTACTGAAGTCGCGTAACGTTGAAAAGCTGGAAACTACCGGAGTTTACCTCAACCCTCTCTACAGTTACGCCAATAACGAGCAGCGGCTTACAGGTTATTCTGCTACTAATACCGTAAGTTTCCGTTTGCCGATAGCCCAAGCTGGTAGTATTATTGATGCTGCTGTCAAGGCTGGAGCAACTCGCATTGAAGGAGTCAGCTTTACTGCTACAGATGAAGCGATCGCCAAAGCAAGACAACAAGCTCTCCAAGCAGCTACAAAAGACGCTCAGCAGCAAGCATCTGCTGTTTTTAGCAGCCTTAATCTGAGTCAAAAGGAAATTGTCAGTATTCATGTCAACAGCGCCAATCCGCCACAGCCACCAATGCCTTTAATGGCGAGAGAAGCAGCCTTTGCTGACAAAGCCGCCGCTACCCCAATTGTCGGCGGAGAACAGCAAATAGAAGCCTCTGTGACGCTGCAACTTGGTTATTGATTCTCTGTAGAGACGTTCCATGGAACGTCTCTACACCCTAAAAATTGTCGTCGCTGCTGTAACCGCTATAGCTGCCACCCGCTTCGTTATCGCGTTTGGAGCCTAAAAGATCCATTTTGTCTACATGAATGACTGGTGCTGAACGCGGTGTACCCGTGTTGCGATCGTCCCAGGTGTCAAACTTTAAGGAACCTTTGATCCCGATTAGACTTCCCTTCCGAACGTAGTTTTTGGCTGTTTCCGCCGTCTTACCCCAAATTTCCAGCGTAAACCAATCTGGTTCCTCGCTATTTTTAGTTGGTCTTCTCACGGCTAGCGTCATGCGGCACTTGACGCTACCAGACTCAAAATACTTAATTTCAGGGTCGCCGCCAACGCGCCCGACAAGAGTGACAACGTTAAGACTCATATCTGCTTGATTTAGTACACTTGTACTTATATGCTATAACCACGATCGTAGCGCATGATGTACCTTATTAGTCATTTGTCACTTGTCATTTGTCATTTGTCAATTATTTTTGTTATTTGTAAAATACTATAAAACTCAGATTTGATTAAAGAAATCTACGTAGGGTGCGATCGCGCAATCGTGCTAGCGCACTACTTCTTCTGGCAAGCAGTCAGTTATCAGTCATCAGTGACCAGTATCCTCTTACCTCTAACCAATTACCAATTACCTAATTTATGAAGATTTCGTAAAATAGTTTACTGTATATTTACTCACTGTAAATAATATTTTATTTTCTTCATGGTTTGCTCGAGTGTTAATACTTATTTGTCAAGCGATCGCCTGATTTCTAACTACTGAAGCTTGGCTTTTTGATAACTGATAACTGACAACTGATAACTGAATAGCAACCGTGTAATTACTTAAAGCAAGGCTGAATGAGCTTAAAATTGTATGAAGATTCCGTGAAATTACCCTTGGGAATTGAAGTAGAAAAGCGTTAACTTTTCTTAACTGAGAGGGTGTTTTTGTCAGCCAGTCTAAGAATTGCAACTAAGTCCGATCGAGAATTAGTTGGCTCGACTAAACTCGAATTATAGGGGTAAGAAAATTCCGATCTAGTTACTAATACCGATGTGTAAAAACTATATCTTGCTTTTATGGGGGAGTGAGAGGCGTGGGTATGTTTGGTTTGTTTAATCGTTTGTCGTTGTCTAGAGATATGGGTATCGATCTCGGTACTGCTAATACCTTGATTTATGTCTCTGGCAAAGGAATTGTACTACAAGAACCTTCGGCGATCGCGCTTGACTTGAGCGATAAATCATCTATAGCCGTAGGGGAAGAAGCTAGAAAAATGCTCGGTAGAACGCCTACCAAGCCAGTGAACATCGCGGTAATTCGTCCGTTGCGGGATGGAGTCATAGCTGACTTCGATGCAGCCGAAATGATGCTGAAGCATTTCATGCAAAAAGCCCATGAAGGCAGAGTTGTATCTCCCCGCGTCGTGATTGGCATTCCTAGCGGAGTTACGGGAGTAGAACGCAGAGCGTTAATGGATGCGGCATCTCAAGCGGGTGCGAGAGAAGTTTATCTGATTGACGAACCACTAGCAGCAGCAATTGGTGCGGGTTTGCCCGTCGCCGAACCAATCGGTAGCATGATCGTAGATGTTGGGGGTGGAACGACTGAAATCGCCGTTTTGAGTCTTTACGGTACGGTGTTGAGCGAATCAGTCCGAATTGCAGGTGATGAGCTGAATGAAGCCATCATGCAATACATGCGGAAAATTTACAACTTAGTCATCGGCGAACGCACGGCGGAAGAAATTAAGCTGCGGATTGGCTCTGCTTATCCCTCCCGCGATGACGAAGATAATATGATGGAAGTCAGGGGATTGCATCTTCTTTCTGGTTTACCGCGCAGCGTCACGATCAAAGAACCAGAGATTCGCGAAAGCATGTCAGAACCATTGTCCGTAATTGTAGAAGCAGTCAAGCGGACGTTGGAACGGACACCGCCAGAACTTGCAGCCGATATTGTAGATCGAGGCATTATGCTTGCAGGTGGAGGTGCGAAGCTGAAAGGACTAGATACACTGATTAGTCATGAAACCGGAATCGTCACCCATATAGCAGCCGAGCCAATGCACTGTGTTGTCTTAGGTGCTGGGTTGGCACTAGAAAAATTCCAGCAAATGGAACGAGTCTTCAGCGATCGCTCTCGGCGAGGATAGAAATAACATTTGGTAATAGGTAATGGGTAATGGGTAATGGGAAGTCAAAAGTCAAAAGTCAAAACACTACTCACTACTCACTACTCACTACTCACTAAGTCACCTATTCACCCCAATCTAAACCTAAAAATCTATTCAGTCAGCTCTTAAAGCTGGCTACTAACTACTAAAACCAACTACTAAACCTATGTATATCGAACGTCGTCAGTGGTGGGAGAAACGCGCTCTGCCAATCTTACTATGCGTTGTGACCCTTGGTACTGCTTGGACTATTAGGCAGACTCAAGCAGCATTGATTTTTGAAGTTTATCAAGTCATTACCCGCCCGTTTCAACGCTCGGCTTCTGTACAAACAGAGCGGTTAAACGATGCCCAAAATCAAGAACTTCAAGCTCAATTAGCAGAACTCAAAAACCAAAATCAACAACTGAAAAAACTTTTGGGTTATGAGTCTACTAACAAACTAGATCGAGCTATTGTCGCTCCAGTCATAGGACGTAGTGCCGATCAGTGGTGGCAACAGGTTATTTTGGGACAAGGTACGGGCGCGGGAATTAAAGCTGGAGACATTGTAACTGCTCCTGGGGGGTTAGTGGGTAAAGTTAGTCATGTCACTCCCAACACCAGCCGCGTGCTGTTAATTAGCGATCGCACCAGTCAGTTAGGCGTTACAGTCAGTCGCAGCCGCAATACGGGATTTTTGCGCGGGTTGTCAGAAAGCCAAGCTGTAATGCAGTTCTTTGATAAAGTGCCTGACGTGAAACGCGGCGATGCGATCGTCACTTCTACATACAGCCAAATTTATCCCGCAGGATTACCTGTAGGCAAGATTGAATCAATTGACTTAAGTAAAAGTCCTGCTCCCGAAGCCATGATCTCATTTTCCGCTCCCATTCCTCATTTAGAGTGGGTGGTTGTTTATCCTAAGAGTGAGTAGTGAGTCGATTCGTAGTGAGTAGTTATCAGCGACCAGTAGTAACCAGTTAATTCTACACTTCCGTGCCAACGCGACTTCCGACTTCATACGTTCCACTCTCCACTGCATACAGATACGAGATCTCGCGTCTTTACACTACTCTTGTACGGACGGGTTCACCTGAAATCTCTGTTGGTGGCGCAGTTGCTTGGTAAATCCGCCCCTACGAATCGACTCACTTAATTACGATTTACAAATTCTGCATTACGAATTCAGATTGCTGCTCTAAGATCGAGGCTCTGAAAATCGAAATAAAAAAATCTCTACTTTTCTCTATGCAGGGACTCAAATCTTTGCGCCGCTTGTGGCAAAAGTCTCCTGGTTGGCGACAGTTCGTTAATTGGGTAGCAATTGTTGGCTCGGCGAGCGTATGTTTGCTCTTACTACCGATGCGTTTGCCAGGAATGTCTTTGTTAGGAGTTGCACCAAATTGGTTGTTAATTTGGGTAGTAGCTTGGAGTATTAGACGCTCGGTTTTGCAAGGCGCGATCGCGGGTATTGCTTTGGGACTAATTCAGGATGGTATGACTGCCCATAATCCCACTCACGTCTTTGGTTTGATGATGGTAGGGATTCTGACAGCGCGGTTGCAAAAGCAACGCTATCTTCAGGAAGACTTTATTTCTGTAGCTCTGATTGTTTTTGCCATGACGATTATGGTAGAAACGATCGCCACTTTACAATTTGGGTTCTGGGATAGTACGGCAAATAATATGGCAACAAATACATCCAGCTTTCCACTAGAGAAATTATCCCAAGTATGGCAATACCATCAACAAATTGCTCTAATTTCAGCCGTAATTAGTAGCCTCTGGGCACCTGCGATCTACTATCCTTTGAATCATTGGTGGGCAAAAACGCAATTTTCAGGATCGCGATCGATAATCTAAGGCAGGAGGCGAAGGGTGACTTTTGACTTGGAGTACGGGCGGGTTTAGCAGATAGCTTGACAACCAAAGCCCGTAAATTTTTGGTCAACACCCGCCCCTACCACAAAATCTCTGACAAAGCCTTGACAAGTTGCGCGTTTTGTTCATCTGTGCCAATAGTAATGCGGAGTTTATCTTCTAGCCTGGGTTGGGGGAAATACCGAACTAATATATCTCTTGCTTTCAAGCTGTGGTAAAGATGTGCGGCATCACCATTTGGCGATCGCGCTAGCAGAAAGTTAGCCTGTGATGGACAAACATTAAAGTTTAGTTTTTGTAATTCCACAGCTAATTTTTCTCGCGAGGCTTTAATCTTCTCGGCATTGGCATTTTTGTATTCGCGATCTTGCAGCGCCGCCGTTCCCACAATACAGGCGATCGCATCCACGTTGTAACTATCTTTTACTTTCATCAATCCGGCAATTAAAACGGGATGAGCGACAGCAAAGCCCAATCTAATTCCTGCTAAGGAGTAGCCTTTGGAAAGCGTTCTTAAAATGATGACATTATCGTGTTTTTTGACTAACTCCAAGGCGTTTTCTGTAGCAAAGTCAACATAAGCCTCATCAATCACTAAAACACCTTGTAATTGAGTTGCTAACTTGTCGAGTAAATCCAGTGACACGACTGTACCAGATGGGCTATGAGGTGAGGTAATAAATGTAACAGCGCCATTCGCTGCGCTCAGTTCTTCTAACGGCAGGTTGTAATCGTCGTCGTAGGGAATTTCTACAAATTCTGCATCCTGAATTTGTGCTAAGGTACGGTACAACACATAAGTCGGCATGGGACAAACGATCTGCCGCTGCGGTGCGGTACAAGCGCGGGTAATGACGCTTAGTAACTCATCGCTACCGTTACCGACAATAATCCAGTCTGAAGGGATATCTAAAGCAGCACCAACAGCAGTGCGAAAACGTCCCGCCATTGGCTCTGGATAGCGGCGTAGTAGATCTCCGTCTAAGTTACGCAATGCCTCCAATACCAAAGGTGAAGGAGGGTAAGGATTTTCATTCGAGTTAATCTTGATAATATTCGTACCGACGAGCTGTTCTCCAGGTACATAGCCTGACATCTGCTCGATATTGTGGCGAAAATATGTCATAGCGAAGTCAAAAGTCAAAAATCAAGCATTCGTAGGGGCGGGTTTTGAGCAAAAATTTACAACCTTAGTTGTCAATCTCTTTGCCACACCCGCCCGTACACTTATAGAAGTGGGTTTTGAGCAAAAATTTACAACCTTAGTTGTCAAGCTATCTGTTAAACCCGCCCGTACAGAAGCCGGAAGTAATAAATGTAAGAGCTTGTATTGTAAAAGTCCCACCAAGCCTATAATATAGCGCAGAATCTCAGCTAATCTTTGGAGTACAAACGGCACTAGCAATGGATTCCAAAATAGAGCCAAGGGTGGGTACTGCTTTTGACCGAGAAATGATGCAACGGTGTCTTACCCTTGCTCGTCGTGCTTTGGGGCGCACTGCTCCCAACCCTCTAGTGGGGGCTGTTGTGGTACGGGATGGAGAAGTCGTCGGCGAAGGGTTTCATCCTGGGGCAGGGCAACCCCATGCAGAAGTTTTTGCTTTGAAAGCAGCAGGCGATCGCGCCCTAGGAGCGACCGTTTACGTCAGCCTCGAACCCTGCAACCACTACGGACGTACTCCTCCCTGTACGGAAGCTTTAATCGCGGCTGGAGTAACAAAAGTAGTGGTGGGGATGGTCGATCCGAACCCTCTTGTTGCAGGTGGAGGAGTTGCACGACTACGCAGTGCGGGAATTGAAGTTGTCGTTGGAGTGGAAGAAGCCGATTGTCGGCAATTAAACGAAGGATTCATTCATCGCATGGTCTACCAACGACCTTTCGGTATTTTAAAATATGCCATGACCCTCGACGGCAAAATCGCCACTACCAGCGGGCATAGTGCCTGGATCACCAATCCAGCAGCGCGAGAGGAGGTACAGCAGCTGCGGATTGCTTGCGATGCCATAATTGTTGGCGGAAACACAGTTAGAATTGACAATCCCCGCTTGACGATTCGCCAAACCGACGCTCCTAATCCATTACGGGTAGTCATGAGTCGGACGTTAGATTTACCAACAACAGCTCATTTGTGGCAAACAGAAACAGTACCAACATTAGTTATGACACAAGTAGGCGCAAACTCAGAATTGCAAAAACAACTCCGCGATCGCGGCGTGGAAATTTTAGAACTCGATTCTCTTTCCCCCGTCGCCGCAATGGCTCATCTCTACGATCGCGGGTGTCTCTCCGTCTTGTGGGAATGTGGCGGAACTTTAGCAGCAGAAGCGATCGCTCAAGGTACAGTTCAAAAAATCTTCGCCTTTATTGCCCCCAAAATCATTGGTGGAAGCACAGCCCCCACCCCAGTAGGTGACTTAGGCTTTACCCAAATGACACAAGCGATCGATCTCGAACGAGTTAAATGGCGCACCGTAGGCTCTGATTGCCTGATGGAAGGGTATCTACCAGTGAGTAGTGAGTAGTGAGTAGTGAGTAGTGAGTAGTGCGTGGTGTGCAGGGTGTAGGGTGTGTTCGATACTCCTGACTCCTGACTCCTGACTCCTGACTCCTGACTCCTGACTCCTAGCTTGCTGATAACTGATAACTGATAACTGATAACTAATGATAGAAGTCGAGCATCTGAGTAAAATTTACGGTTCTACGTCTGGGATTCAGGACGTGACTTTCAACGTGGAAGCAGGAGAAATTCTCGGTTTTCTCGGACCCAATGGAGCCGGAAAGACTACTACTATGAGAATTTTAGCTGGCTATCTCCCAGCGAGTAGCGGAACGGCACGCATTGCGGGCTATGATGTCCACGAACAGTCTTTAGCGGTGCGCCAACGGATCGGCTACTTACCGGAAACGCCACCTTTGTATCTCGATATGACAGTGGAAGGATTTCTGTATTTTGTGGCAAGGCTGAAAGGAGTAGCCGCAGGCGATCGCAATTTACGGGTCAAAGCAGCTATCGAACGCTGTAACCTACAAGAAAAACGGCGCGTCTTGATTCGCAAACTCTCTAAAGGCTTCCGCCAACGAGTGGGAATTGCTCAAGCGATCGTCCACGATCCGCCAGTAATTATTCTCGACGAACCAACTGTAGGACTCGATCCGCGCCAAATTATTGATGTCCGCAACTTAATTAAAAGTCTTGCTGATAGCCATACGATCGTGCTTTCTACTCATATTCTGCCGGAAGTTAGTATGACCTGTAACCGCGTCACCATTATCAATCGCGGTCAAGTCATTGCTACCGGAACTCCCGATAGTTTAGAGGCGAGTTTAACTGGTGGTGCAGGTTATGAAATTGAAATTGAAGGTGATGGCGTGGCGGCGCAACAATTGATTAAAATGCTGCCCAGCGTGCGATCGGTAGAATCAACTGCTACCCCAGAAGCAAATCGTTACATGTTGCGAGTCGTTTCTCAAGCAGGTACGGAATCAGGACCCAATATTATTGCTGTTTTGGTAGGAATGGGATTGAAAATTTACGAAATGCGAAGAACGCGAGCATCTTTAGAAGATGTGTTTTTAGAGCTGACGATGGAAGAAACAGTGAGTAGTGAGTCGATTCGTAGTGAGTAGTGGTAATGGGTAATGGGTAATTGGTAATTGGTAGTTGGTATTTAGTGGGTACTTAATTGTGAATTGTGTTCACGAAGTGTAGCGAAGCGTTTATTGACCAATTGTGAATTGATTTCATTATGCGTTTAATTTTTGGTAATATTATCGCGATTTACAGAAGGGAGTTGCAAAGTTATTTTGTCTCGCCTTTGGCTTATGCGATCGCAGGTATATTTTGGCTATTGTCTGGATTCTTCTTTGCTCTAATTCTGTTAGGTCCACAAGGAATTGTTCAACAAGTCGCTCAAAGAGATTTACTTCAAGGACAGCAACCAGGTGTTCCTGCATCACCAATTGATGTGGCTTACGAGTTTCAACAGGCTTTTTTGGGCATTATGGGTTCTTTGGCTTTATTTATCTTGCCCATGCTATCAATGGGTTTGTATGCCGAAGAACGCAAGCGCGGTACTTTGGAATTACTCGCCACTTCTCCAGTCACGAACTGGGCGGTTGCCGTGGGGAAACTATTAGGAGTCTTAACATTTTTTCTAACGCTGATATTGCCAATTCTTGCTTACGAAGCGTTTGCTTTGAGTACTGCTAACCCTGCCGTACAGCCAATCGTTCCCCTACTCGGACATGTGGGATTGATGTTATTAGCGGCTGGAGTTCTATCTTTAGGAATGTTTATTTCTTCACTTACTGATAGCACGATCCTAGCGGGAATTATTACATTTGCTTTAATTTTGCTTCTTTGGGTTGTTGATGCGATCGCCCAAAATCTTAGCGGTACGTCAGCAGGCGCGATTTTGAGCCATCTTTCGTTACTCAAACATTACAACAATTGGATTCAAGGGATTTTTGATTCTAGTAGTTTGGTTGTTTTTCTTAGCTACATTATTTTAGGAATTTTTCTTACCGCTCAGGCGATAGACGCTTTACGGTTTCAAAGGTCTTGATTGTGCGATCGCACTTTAACAATAAGCAACCGTTCGAGCAATTTTATGTAGGTAATCCTGTATGATGTGGAATCCAGAAGACTATGCTAAGAATTTAGATGCTCAATTGAAATGGGCGCAGGAATTAAGGGAAAATCGCAATTTGCAAGGCAATGAATCTATTTTAGATGTCGGTTGTGGTGACGGAAAAATCACGGCTGATTTTGCCAAAGTTTTACCTGAAAGCAAAGTAGTTGGCGTAGATAGTTCGGCTCAAATGATTGATTACGCCACGCGCACTTATGCAACACAATATCCGAATTTTACCTTTGCTTGTATTGATGCGCGATCGCTCAATTTCGATCGCGAGTTCGATCTATGTTTTTCCAATGCTGCACTTCACTGGGTTGACGACCACCAAGCCTTTCTTAGGGGTGCAAGTCGAGCATTAAGAAGTGATGGATTGGTACACATTCGCATGGTGAGGTTAGAAGTCAACGCGCTCAAATTGTCATCTTAAATACTACTGAGAGCGGAGAGCTGAATAAGTTCTATCTTGACATTAAAATTTTTTGCTCATCCTCAAATACAACGTGAAGCGATAAATCAAAGCTAATACTTGAAGGAGATGTTTGAATGCAAAATATCAAGATTATTGTAGAAAAACACTCCGCGGGTTACGTGGCTTATCCAATCGGAATTGAAGGAGTTGTAATTGTTGAAGGTAATAGTTATGAAGCAGCTGTGTCAGATGTCAAATCAGCTATTCGTTTCCATATGGAAACTTTTGGCACAGAAGTCTTGAGATCGGAATCTCCACGTCTATAACAATCCTAAATTACTTGCGAAAAACAGATGCTTGCCACTCAGGTGGGCGCTGCCCACCCTACAGTTGAATTTTAATGATATCAACGATCGCCTCTAGCCCCCCTTTTTAAGGGGAGTTGGGGGGATCTCCTCTGCCGTAGCCAAAAACAAAATTATTATGAAAACTGTCGCTAAAAGAAACAAGAAAAATTATTGGCAATATCTATTTTTGCTCGGTCCCTTCCTTATACTTATGGGATTAACAGCAGGAACTGTGGTGGGAAGTTGGGGAACTGTCCCGTTAGGATTAATTGCTGCTGGCGCTGTTTTGAGCATTCTGGGTTTGCTATGGCAGGCGAATAAAACTAAGTGGTGGAAGCGACGTTCGACTCAGGCGGGAACAAATGCGATCGCAGCTACTTTGGCAGTTTTAGTAATTCTAGGACTGATTAATTTCTTAGCCACGCGCTACCAAACGCGGATTGATTTTACGGAAACAGGACTTTATACCCTGGCTCCCCAGTCGCGTCAAATCGTGCAAAATTTATCTCAACCCGTTAAGGTGTGGGTATTCGATCGCAACCAAAATTCTCAAGATCGAGCATTATTAGAAAATTATCGCCGTCAAGGGTCGCAGTTTAATTTTGAGTATGTCGATCCGCAAGCACAGCCAGGATTAGCTCAAAAGTTTGGCGTGAGAGGTTTTGGCGATGTTTACATAGAGGCTGGTAATCGGCGACAGTTCGTGCAGTCAGTCGGACAGGGGCGATTGTCTGAAGTGCAACTGACAACTAAAATTCAGCAAGTGACGAGCGATCGCGCTGGAAAAGTATACTTCCTTCAAGGTCACGGCGAGGTTGAAATTGGCGAACAAAGTAAGCTATCGTCAGCCCTGAATACGCTCAAAGAGAGAAACTTTGCTGCGGAACCGTTAAATCTAGTCCAACAAGCCAAAATTCCTCAGGATGCGACAGCAGTTGTCGTTGCTAGTCCCAAACGGGGATTATTTCCCCAGGAAGTCCAAGCCTTGAGTGCGTATTTGGATCGAGGTGGCAGTTTAATGTTACTCCTCGACCCTCAGACAAATCCTAATTTAGATAGTCTGTTGCAAAACTGGGGACTGACGCTAGATCGGCGAGTGATTATCGACCCAGCCGGACAAGCAATTGGTTTTGGTCCGGCTTTTTCTGTGGTTGAAAATTACGGACAGCACCCGATTACGCAAGATTTTGGCAATAATCTTTCGATTTTTGGCGGCGCAAGAGCAATTGACAGCAAACCAGTCACAGGAGTTGAAGCTACGCCAATTCTACAAACAAGTGCCGAGAGTTGGGCGGAAAGCAATATCCAAAGCCAACCATTGCAGTTCGATCCGGCAAGCGATCGCAAAGGTCCCCTAACTATAGGTTATGCCCTCAATCGCGTCGTCTCAGCTCAACCACAAGCTAATGCAGCGCCCAAGACAACTCAAGCAAGAATGGTAGTCATTGGTAATGCTCAATTTGCTATCGACGGGTTGTTTGAGCAGCAATTGAATGGGGATGTATTTTTAAATTCCATCAGTTGGTTGAGCAGTCAAGATGACAAACAAACCCTATCCGTTCGTCCTAAAGCACAAAATCAACGCCGTCTGAATCTCACACCCTTACAAACCAACCTCTTGGGCTGGATCTCTCTGGTCATTCTGCCGCTAATTGGCTTTGCCTCTGCCGTCTTACTGTGGTGGCTGCGAAGATGACAGTTATCAGTTATCAGTTATCAGTTATCAGTTGTCACTCCCGACTCCCGACTCCCACTCACCTACTCCCGACTCCCACTCTCCCGACTCCCACACTCGAACCACTCCCGACTCCCGACTCCCCACTACTCACTACTCACTACTCACTACTCACTTTTAATGAAACGCACGACATTAATTTTGCTGCTCTTGGCTCTGGGGATGGGGGGATTTGTGTACTTTTATGAAATTCAAAGTGCGCCTCAACGCCAGGAAACTCAAGAAAAGCAGCAACAAATATTTACGTTTAAAGAAGACCAAATTCAGTCTTTACGTGTTATGCGTCAAAACCAGACTTTGCAGTTCGACCGCCTGAAAAATGGTAAGACTGGATGGCAAATGCAAGCGCCTGAGAAGGTTCCAGCCAGTGAAGGAGCGATCGCTTATCTGTTGAATTTATTGGTCAGTGGCAAGAGCGATCGCGTTTTGACCGTACCAGCAGCGCAATTGTCAGATTACGGCTTGCAACAACCTCAAGCAACGGTAGAAGTCACGCTCAATGATGGTAAAACTCATCGATTGGTCTTAGGTAGAGCGGATTTTAATCGTAGTTTCTTGTACGCTCAAGCCGATCCGCCGACTCCACAACCGGAACGGGTTAGCGTTCTCTTGGTGTCTGCCAATTTTGAAAACGCTGTCAATAGAACTCTAGCGGAGTGGAAACAAGCTTCAACATCGCAACAGAAATCAACAGAGCCGTTAACTAATTCCGAAAATAATAAAAAATAGGTCTCAAATTATATCAGATAATAGTTTTTTTCTTCATAAAAAAATGAATTGACGGTATTTCATCAAAAATTGTGCAGAAAAAATCGGGCAATTGTCTAAAAAATCCTGAAATCCATATAACTTAAAGGTTTTAACGATCTATATTTGGCAAGCAGACCTTAGAATAGGTCAATGAAATATCCAACCACTGGGAGTTTCAGCGATTTTGTTGGGCAGACTAGCTACAGACAAAAGCTGAAGCTCGGGTTGTGAGAGTTCAGAACCACTTGTTTTGAGGTAGTTTGTTAACTCACAGGAGAATGAAATGAACAAGGGTGAATTAGTCGATTCAATTGCTGAAAAGGCAAGCGTGACGAAAAAGCAAGCGGATGCCGTTCTGACTGCTGCTTTGGAAACCATTATCGATGCAGTCTCCACTGGGGATAAAGTGACACTAGTAGGCTTTGGCTCTTTTGAGTCGCGGGAGCGCAAAGCTCGCGAAGGTCGCAACCCTAAAACTGGCGATAAAATGGAAATTCCGGCAACCAAGGTTCCGGCATTCTCAGCAGGGAAGCTATTTAAAGAAAAAGTCGCTCCACCCGACGAGGATTGAAAATAGCGATATCTTAAGCAGCACGAACTTGATGCAACCTGTACATGGAGGAAATTTAGCTTGGGCAGCAGCGATCGCAGGTTGTAGCTGGGAGGCGATTCTTGATTTCTCGGCTAGTATCAACCCTTTGGGACCGCCCCAAAGCGCGATCGCGGCGATTCAATCTGCTTTGAGCCAACTTAGTTCCTATCCCGATCCAAACTACGGTGAATTGCGAACAGCTCTAGCGCAGGTGCATCAATTACCTCCAGAATGGATTCTGCCGGGGAACGGCTCGGCAGAATTACTTACATGGGCAGGCTGGGACTTATCTGAACTAGCCGCAACTTACCTTATTACTCCAGCTTTTAGCGACTACTGGCGGGCGCTGAAAGCCTTTGGCGCGAAGGTGGTAAGTTGTCCGTTGGATTTAGAGATGGGAGTCGGGAATCGGGAGTCGGGAGTCGTAGGGGCGGATTTTTTGAGGCTACCTGGGTGCGACCCAAAATCCAACATCCCCCTAGCCCCTTCAAATTCTGGTTTTCTTCTGAACAATCCCCACAACCCCACGGGACGGTTGTGGCGAAGAGCAGAAATTCTGCCTTATTTGGAGCAATTTGCTTTGGTGGTAGTAGATGAAGCTTTTATGGATTTTCTACTACCAGCACAAGAACAGAGTTTGATTCCATTGGTGCAGAAATATCCCAACTTAGTCATTTTGCGATCGCTGACCAAATTTTACAGCCTGCCTGGGCTGCGATTGGGATACGCGATCGCCCATCCCGACCGCCTGCGTTGTTGGCTGGCTCGCCGCGATCCTTGGGCGGTTAATGCTCTGGCTGTTGCTGCGGCGATTGCGGTACTCCAAGATACCCAGTTTCAGCAACAAACTCGGGAGTGGTTGCCACCGACGCGGTTGCAGTTAGAGCAAGGACTCTCTCAAATCTCAGGATTGCAACCTCTGCCTAGTACTGCTAACTTTTTATTGGTAGAGTCCGAGCGACCGAGTTCGGCACTCCAGCAGCAACTATTAAAACACGAGCGAATTTTAATCCGCGATTGTCTAAGTTTTCCCGAGCTAGGCGATCGCTATTTTCGGATCGCCGTGCGCTCCACATCTGAAAACGAGCGCCTGATTGAAGCACTATGGCAGATTACGACATAGTAATTATCGGCGGTAGCCCAGCTGGACGCTACGCCGCCGCGATCGCCGCACAAATGAAAGCTACAGTAGCTTTGGTTGAATGGCAGCAACTTCCTATTGCTGACTCCCGACTGCCGACTACCGACTCCCTTTCTTACGTAGGACAATTAACTCAACAATGCGACAAGCTCGGAATTTTTGGGTTGAATTTGAGGTGTGGGGATGCTAGCCAAGACGGTCAAACTTCTGTCGAATGGAAACAAATAATGCAGTGGGTGCAAGGCGTTCGGGCAAACTTAGAGGAAGAAAACTCACCCGTTGTCTTGGCTGCTTTGGGAGTTGATTTTATTCAAGGACAAGCTAAATTTGTCGCTCAGCCGCAGCTGGGCTTGGTAGTTAACGATCGTAGCTTGGTGGCACGAAACTATTTAATTGCAACTAATCCGCGTCCGTTAATTCCAGACATTGAAGGGCTAGAAGCTACAAAATTTTTAACCGCATCTGAAGTTTTACCGTCATTGACTGCTGCTAACTCACCTAGACGCTGGGCAATCTTAGGAGGCGATCCGAGTGGTTGTCAATTAGCTCAAACATTAGCGCGATTGGGTTTAGATGTAACTTTGATCGTCAAGCGTTCCCAAATCTTACCTAAAGAAGACCCAGAAATTGCTCAGTTATTGCAAGCTATTCTCGAAGCCGAAGGGGTGCGCGTTCTTACCGATACTGCTGTAACTCAAGTTAAAGCAATTGATGGTAAAAAATGGATTCAAGCCGATCTCGAAGCCATAGAATTTGATGAAATTGTACTTTGTGCCGGACAACAGCCCGATCTCGAATATCTCAATTTAGAAGCTGTGGGAGTGAGAAGACAACGCCGCCGCCTACATTTGAATCAAAAATTGCAAACTACAAATTCTCACATTTATGCTTGTGGAGATGCGATCGGTGGTTATCAATTCGCTCATATTGCTAATTACGAAGCTAAAATTGCACTACAAAATGCTTTACAAAATGCTTTGTTCTCTCCTCAATACAAAGTTGATTATCATAGTATTCCTTGGTTAGTTTGTACCGATCCGCCTCTAGCGCGAGTTGGTTTTACAGTAACTCAAGCCAGACAAAAATATGGCAATGATGTTTTGGTATTACAGCAGTATTTCAAGACTTTGACAGTCGCCCAAATTCGGGATGAAATGACGGGAATTTGTCAAGTAGTCGTGCGACGAAATGGCACAATTTTAGGTGCAGCAATTATTGGCTCCCAAGCTGGAGAGTTAATTAATGTAATTGCTTTAGCGATCGCTCAACAGTTGAAAATTGACGCAATTGCCCATCTCGTTCCCGTCTACCCCAGTTGGGGAGAAATTTTAGCTCAAACCGCCAACGAGTATCTTTCTACTCCATTAGAACGGAGAAATTGGCTGCAAAAACTGCTCGCCAAGATAGGGTGTAGGGTGTAGTAGGGGCGGGTTCATCAACAAACTCCACCCCGAACAGAAAATTTCAGTAAACCCGCCCTCACAAAGACAAGAAAAAACCCCTGTGCGGGGTTAAATTCAACCAAGTGCAAGATAAGTTATCTTCAGTTTAGATCGGTTAACAGCAGACAACACTGATAACTGATAACTGTTTAGATCGGTTAACAGCAGACAACACTGATAACTGATAACTGATAACTGATAACTGTCATAGCAGGTACAACAAACCAAACAGCACGATCCAAACGACATCGACAAAGTGCCAGTAAAGTTCAGCAGCAGCAATCCCGAAATGGTGTTCTTCACTATAGTGGTTGGGGCGGCGCGATCGCCACAAAACCGCTAAAATTGCCAACACGCCAACTGTAACGTGGAGTCCGTGGAAACCTGTCAGGACGTAGAACGCACTCGCAAATAAATTAGTTTTCAGTCCGAACTCTAAATTGCTGTACTCGTAGATTTGTCCTGACAAGAAAATAATGCCCATTATTGCTGTAATTGCCATCCAGGTACGCATACCTTTGACATCATTCTTCTTAATTGCAGTATCGGCATTATGCATGACAAAACTACTAGAGATCAGAATGATGGTATTGACTCCTGGTAGCAGCAGTTCTAATTCTGGCGTTCCTTCGGGAGGCCAACTCGGTAAAGTGGAGCGATAAGCTAAATACGCGCCAAACATACCGATAAAAATCATCCCCTCAGCGATTAAGAACATAACTAGCCCAAACATCCGAAAATCGGGATGTTCTTCGTGATGGGCAGCTTCCGCTTTGTGGTGATAATTCAGTTCTGTCTTTGCTGGGTCTATAGTTGGACTTTGCATAATTTAGGGAGTAGGGAGTAGAAAATTGTAGGGGCGGGTTTGGTTGAGCATCTCCGTACAAGATCGATAATTCTCTAGCTAAACCCGCCCGTACCGGAGTAGGGTAGAGACGTTACGTGTAACGTCTCTACACGTATAACATCTCTACTTACGGTCTTCAGGATTGGCAGCTACATCTGGGTCGGGATCGGCACGTAAAGCCGATTTCGGTCCGGCGGCTAAAGCTGGTTCTCTTTCATCAGCCAAGGGGACATCAACATCAGATTTAGGTCTGTCCATACCGTAATCGTATGGTCCTGTTGCCAATACGGGAAATCCATCAAAATTTTCGATCGCCGGTGGTGAGCTTGTCATCCATTCTAAAGTCAGTGCTTCCCAAGGATTGTTACCTGCTTTGGGTCCGTACATCCAACTCCAAATCGCATTGATGATGAAGGGTACGGTGGAGATTGCTAGCAAATAAGCCCCCATCGTGCAGACAAAGTTAAGCGCGGCAAATTTGGCATCGTACTCAGCAATCCGGCGGTTCATGCCCATTAGTCCGAGTTTGTGCATCGGTAAAAAACACAAATTCATCCCAACATACATCAAAGCGAAATGAACTTTCCCCCAAAATTCATTCATCATCCGCCCCGTCATTTTGGGATACCAGTGGTAAATTCCTGAATAGATCCCAAATACCGAGCCACCAAATAAAACGTAGTGCAGGTGGGCGACGACAAAGTAAGTATCGTGAACGTGGATATCAAAAGGTACGGCAGCCAACATTACGCCACTGATCCCGCCGATAACGAACAGGCTCACAAAGCCCATTGCAAATAGCATCGCACTGTTGAGCCGCAGTTTTCCGCCCCACATCGTACCCAACCAACTAAAAACTTTGATCCCTGTAGGTACGGCGATAATCATGGTCGTGATCATGAAGAACATCCGCAACCAACCAGGAATACCGCTGGTAAACATGTGGTGCGCCCAGACGATTAAACCTAAAAAGCTAATTGCCAAACTAGAATAGGCGATCGCCTTATAACCGAAAATCGGCTTGCGGGAGTGAACGGGGATCACCTCTGAAATTACCCCAAAAAAGGGCAAAATCATGATGTACACGGCAGGATGCGAGTAGAACCAAAACATATGCTGGTAAACTACCGGATCGCCACCCCCTGTTGGGTTAAAAAATGCTGTGCCAGCAAACAAGTCAAAAGATAACAGAATTAAAGCCCCTGCTAAAACTGGCGTAGAAACTAGCGTCAAGGCAGAAGTTGCCAGCATCGCCCAACAGAACAGAGGCATTTGCGTTGTACTCATGCCTGGTGTCCGCATCTTCAACAAGGTGACGAGGAAATTAATTGCCCCCAAAATTGAAGAAGTTCCCAGCAACAAGACGCTGATAATCCAAATACCCTCACCTAATTGTCCCGTTACCAAACTAAGCGGAGGATAGGAAGTCCAGCCAGCATCGGCAGCATCGCCTAGGACTAAGCTACTGATGAGTAAAATCCCTCCAGCTGGGATCATCCAAAACGCCACAGCATTTAAGCGCGGAAATGCCATATCCTTTGCCCCAATCATCAAAGGGATGAGGAAGTTAGCAAAACCCGCGCCTGCTGGCACGATCCACAGAAAGATCATGACCGTAGCGTGGAGTGTAAACAAGCTGTTATAGACTTCGCGACTGACAAAATCAACTTCTGGGGTTCTCAGTTCCGTCCGCACCAAGTCAGCCATTACGCCGCCGATGCAGTAGAAAATAAACGTCGTGACCAAGTATTGAATACCGATTACCTTATGGTCGGTATTGAAGGAAAAGTAATCGCGCCACTTTCGCTGTCCTGGTTCTGCTTCCAAGACAGATAAATTAGCTGATTGTTGAATTTGTGCTTGAGTCATAGCAAGAGAGTGAGTAGTGAGTAGTGAGTAGTGAGTAGTAAGTTGCGATTAGCGATTGGCGATTAGCTGTTAGCTTTTATTCAATTGCTAACTGTTAAGTGCTAACTGCTTTCCCATTACCCATTACCCATTACCCATTACCAATTTTAGTGATGGTGAAGTTGGTGTAGCGTATCGGGCTGAATTCCCATTTGCGCGGTGTAGGGAGAGAGGAACTCGGCGGGAGAACGATCTGCCGAATTAAGGGCGATCGCCTGTTCTAGATTGCTTTTAGTGGCAACTTGCTGTTCTTGCAACCATTTGTCAAAGTTTTCTGGTGTTTCCACAATAAACTTGGTGTTCATCGCTCCATGATAAGGACCGCAAAGTTCGGCGCAAATCACTTTGTATTCCCCTACAACTTGCGGGGTGAAGCGAATTTCACTTTGTCTGCCAGGAATGACATCTTGTTTCAAGCGTAATTCTGGAACCCAGAAAGCATGAATCACATCGTTTGCTGTCATGTCTAGCATCACTTCCTTACCCGCAGGAACGTGCAATTCGCTAGCCACAACGCTCGTATCTGGGTAGGTAAAAATCCAAGCATATTGCAATCCAGTAACGTTCACTGCAAGCCCTGGGGTTTTGCCGACGTTGTCTGGACTAGCCCCAATACCAGGAGATACTATACCTATACCAGGAGCATCGCGCTTTTGCGGAACTTGGTCGGAGTTACGGACGGAGGCTGTGGCTGGATCTGACATTGCCTCATCCGATTTGATTTGATTCGCGTTGGGTTCGGTACTGGGCGGTGTATCGTTTAATGTTGCCGCGATTGCTGCCCCTGGCATTTTCATTGCTTGCCCAGCGATCGGGGCTTCGTGAGCGCCATGAGGATCGAATCCACCAATCTCGTTGTAGACATCAAAGCTGTAGATCGATAAGCCGATGACAATAATTGCTGGGATCGCCGTCCACAAAATTTCTAGAGGAATATTACCGAATACGGGAGGCGCATCGGTATTGTCGCCTTGGCGACGACGATACTTGAAGGCAGCATAGATCAACACGCCTTGTACCAGCACAAACAGACCCGTGCCAATCGTCATCATGGTATTAAACAGCCCATCAACTAAAGTCGCTTCATCTGAAGCTGCTGTGGGTAGCAACCCGTGATTCTGACCGTACCACAGGCTGGTAAGGGTCAAGACGATGCCAATTAATAGCGTCCAAACAGAACTAGGAATGTTCACGGTTAAGGATTGATAATTTTTAGCTTCTTAACAATTAGCCACACTCACTTACCAAGGTAGTGCAGCCAGCCCAAAACCTGCTTATCTTCAAGTTAATTTTTTCTGATTTTTTCGGACTTTTATGTAGGGGAGTGAGGAGTGGTGTGTGGTGCGTGAGAAGAGAGCAGAGGAGTAGGGGAGCAGAGGGGCAGAGGGGCAGAGGGGCAGAGGAGCAGAGGAGCAGAGGGGCAGAGGGGCAGAGGAGATTAAATTCTTCTGACTCCTGATTCCTGACAACTGATAGCTGATTCCTGACAACTGATAGCTGATTCCCGTTTCTATCAAATAGACTACCTCAGCGAATCTAGCTCAAGTCTGAGCTGTACATCCGTGAATTGTGAAGAAATGTAAAGGCAAAGAACAATTTAAAAATCCCTAAAGGTTAGAGGCTAATTCATGGCGCTCCGGCAAATTAATATATATAGCTAGTCCGATCGCCTCGCTCCTATGCGCTAGGGTGGAAGGTGAGCTAGCACTTACATATTTGTAAATACTTGGTAAATACTGGCAACACTTTGAAGACAGGCAATAAGGTACAGTCCATGACTGAATTCGTCCTGCAAAGACAAAACTTAGATACAATCGAGCAGTCCCAGCCACGGGAAAGAATTCGACGGTTGGTGTGGAAATTGTGTGTAGCAACTCTGATTTTGATGGCGATTGGTAGTGCTACGCGGGTGATGAATGCTGGGCTAGCGTGTCCGGATTGGCCCCTGTGTTACGGTACGCTCGTACCCACTCAGCAAATGAACCTGCAAGTATTTTTAGAGTGGTTTCATCGCCTGGATGCGGCTTTAATCGGGGTAGGGGCGATCGCCTTAGCAGTCGTGAGTTGGTGGAACCGGAGTTTTCTCCCACGCTGGCTGCCTTGGGCAGCAACTTTTGCCCTCGGTTTGATTGTTTTCCAAGGGGTTTTAGGCGGGCTGACAGTTACAGAGTTACTACGATTCGATATCGTGACTGCACATTTGGGAACGGCGCTATTATTCTTTACCGCACTACTCGTGATTGGCACGGCACTCACCCCTTATCAAGGTACTGGTAATGCAGGTAAGTTAGCTTGGTTGGGCTTAGCTGCTGCTGTCTTAGTCTACGTCCAAAGTTTGCTCGGAGCTTTGGTTGGTTCGCGCTGGGCGTTACACCAGTGCTTAACTGGACAACAGTTGTGTAGCGTGATGTACAGTCACATCGGGGGTGTGGTTCCCCCAACACTAGCTACCTTGGCTTTAGTACTACTATCTTGGCGGACTCCGGCATTGCATCCCGCGTTGCGCCGACTGGCAAACATGGCTGGCGGGTTAGTAGTGCTGCAAATCTTCTTAGGAGTTGCTACCTTTCGCTTGCACCTGCAAGTAGAACCGCTCACCGTATCGCACCAATTTGTCGGTGCAGCTTTGCTAGGTATTTTAGTTGCTTATACCGTACTGGCAATTCGCGATGCCTTCAGCGGTTCGCGAAGCGACCATAGCGGTTACAGCGACGAGTTACCAGTAACCAGTTAACAAAAGAAAGTGAGTAGTGGAGAGTCGGGAGTGGTGAGTGATTGGTGGCTAGAATAGCTCCTTGTCCTTGTTGTCTCCCTTGTCCCCCTCAGTTCCCTTAGCTCTTCCCCTACCCCCAACTCCCCATAACCCTAATCCCCACCTCGTGGAGATCTCGAGTTCCTCACTCCCCACTATCTTGGTTTCAAACTAAACGGAATTTGGTATGAATTTTACGATCGGGGCAAACGTCTCTAGACACCATCAAAATTTTCTGCAAGTCATTCAGAGCTACTATCAACTGACTAAGCCGAGGATTATCCCTCTACTGCTGATTACTACTGCTGGCAGTATGTGGATTGCAGCCGAAGGAAGGGTAGATCCAAAATTGCTCGTTGCCACCCTAGCTGGGGGAACTTTTGCTGCTGCTGCTGCCCAAACGATTAATTGCATTTACGATCGCGATATCGATTATGCGATGGAACGAACCCGTCACCGTCCGATTCCTTCAGGGCGAGTGCAATCGCACCACGCACTGATCTTTGCGATCGCTCTAGCAGTAATTTCTTTTTCTCTCTTAACAGTATTTGCCAACTTGCTAGCTGCCTTGTTAGCAATGTCTGGCATTGTCTTCTACGTCGCCATATATACCCATTTTCTCAAACGCCATACTCCCCAAAATATCGTCATCGGTGGTGCAGCAGGAGCAATTCCAGCCTTAGTTGGTTGGGCAGCAGTGACGGGAACTTTAAGCTGGACGGCTTGGACGATCTTCGCCATTGTGTTTCTGTGGACACCACCCCATTTCTGGGCGCTGGCATTGATGATCCGCGAAGACTACGCCAAAGTGGGCGTACCGATGTTACCAGTCGTAGCGGGAGATGAGACAACGGCACAGCAGATCTGGTTGTACACTCTAATTTTGATCCCCGCTACGTTTTGCTTAATTTATCCCCTGCAATCGTGCGGTTTCGTTTACGGTGCGATCGCTCTTATCCTCGGCAGTATCTTTGTCCGTAAAGCTTGGCTGCTGTGGCAAAACCCCACCTGTAAAACTCAGGCGCGATCGCTCTTTCTCTACTCCATCCTTTACATGATGCTACTGTGTGCAGGCATGGTTGTAGACAGTTTACCCTTCACCCATCAAATCGCGAACGCTTTAGCCTCCAACTGGAATACCATCATCAGCACCGTTCTCATTTCTGGCTAGTGGCTGGCGGCTGGTGACTAAGAAATAGATTTTCTAGTCACTAGCCACTACTCACCACTCACTACTCACTACTCACTCATTTATGATGAAGACAGGAAATATTTAGATTTGTATCGCTGCTAGCGAGAATAAGCTCCTATGGCTCCTGCTGTTTTCATCCAAAATCTGCAAAAGCGTTACGGTAATGTCGAGGCTGTCAAAGACATCTCCTTTACGATCGAACCTGGGGAAATTTTTGGTTTACTCGGTCCCAACGGTGCAGGTAAAACTACAACCCTGCGGATCTTGTGTACTCTCTCTACACCAGATGCAGGAATAGTAGAAGTTTCTGGAATTTCAGTATTAGATAATCCTAGAGCCGCCAGACGGAGATTGGGATATGTGGCGCAGGAAGCCGCTCCCGATAAAGTGCTGACTGGGCGAGAGTTGTTGCAACTACAAGCAGCCCTTTATCACCTACCCAATGCTGTAGTGAAACAGCGAATTGACACGGTATTAAATTTACTGGGCTTGCAGGAGTATGCAGACAAAAAGACAGGTACGTACTCCGGTGGTTTACGCAAGCGCCTGGATTTAGCAGCAGGTTTGCTACACGCTCCCGATGTTTTGGTACTGGACGAACCGACAGCGGGACTTGACATCGAAAGCCGTTTTGTCGTGTGGGAATTTTTACGCCAGTTGCGCGAATTGGGAACTACTGTATTAATTACCAGCCACTACTTAGAAGAAATCGACGCATTAGCTGACAGGGTAGCAATTATCGATCGCGGTTTAGTTCTTGCTTCCGGTACGCCCTCTCAATTAAAAGACAAAGTGGGAGGCGATCGCATCACCCTCCGCATCCGCGAGTTTTCTCCCCTAGAAGAAGCCCAAAAAGCCAAAGAAATACTTACAACTCTGCCCTTCGTTCAGGAAGCGATCGTCAATAGTGCTCAGGGAAACTCGCTCAATCTCGTTGTCACACCTCACACAGAAGCGTTAACTCAGATCGAAGGGGCAATAAAATCTGCTGGTTTGCCGATATTTGGTATTTCCCAATCTCGTCCTAGTTTAGATGATGTTTACCTCGCTGCTACAGGTCGCACCCTCATGGATGCCGAACTCGCCGCCGTCGGAAGTCGCGATCCCAAAGCAGAAAAAAAGCAAAATATGAGATAAGTGAGTAGTGAGTAGTGAAGAGTGGTGAGTGGTGAGTGATTAGCGACCAACAACTACCAACTACCAATTACCAATTACCAACTACCAATTACCAACTACCAATTACCAACTACCAACTACCAATTACCAATTACCAATTACCAATTACCAAAATCGTATGAGCAGTACTTTTATCCCGCCAAAATCTGATGTGAATTGGCAACAACTAGCATCAACAGCAATTCAAAAAGAAGATACCCCTAATTGGTTAGGGGAAATAGTACAGGAAACTCTGGCGCTGACTCGTCGTTTATTTATTCAGTTGCAGCGTCGTCCTTCAACTTTAATTGCTGGAATTATTCAACCTGTAATGTGGTTAATTCTTTTTGGAGCTTTGTTTCAAAATGCTCCCAAAGGCATGTTTGGTGATAGCACCAATTACGGTCAGTTTTTAAGTGCTGGCGTAATCGTTTTTACTGCGTTTAGCGGGGCGCTGAATGCCGGATTACCAGTGATGTTCGATCGCGAATTTGGCTTTTTGAACCGCTTATTAGTGGCTCCCCTCGCTTCGCGTTTTTCGATTGTTTTAGCTTCAACTATTTTTATTGTCAGTCAGAGCTTATTGCAAGCAGCAGTAATTGTGGCGGCGGCTGCTTTGTTAGGTGCTGGTTTACCCAATTTAGCTGGTTTAGGCGCGATCGCTTTCATTATCTTACTGCTGGCTTTGGGTGTAACAGCTTTAAGCCTCGGTTTGGCTTTCGCTTTACCAGGACACATAGAATTGATTGCCGTAATTTTTGTGACTCAACTGCCATTACTATTTGCTAGCACGGCTCTCGCACCTTTGTCTTTTATGCCCAAGTGGTTGCAAATTGTCGCGACAATTAACCCGTTAAGCTACGCGATCGAACCAATTCGCTATCTCTATCTACACAGTAGTTGGAACTTGGGTAGCGTAGTCATGCAAGCTCCTTGGGGTGCAGTCACTTTTGGCGGAGCTATACTAATGTTGGTTGGTTTTAGCTTCGTAGCTGTGCTAAGCATTCAACCCTTACTGCGGCGGACTTTGGCATAAGGTATGAAGCAACACCTCTGATTAATGATTCAATTGGCGATCGCAATATGAAAATATCAGCTTCATCTCTGACAAAAATCTTTTTCAGTGCAGTAGTAGGAATTAGCTTGGCTACCTTGTCACTACCGCAATCTACTTCGGCGCAAGCAACTACAGATGCCGAACCTCTACGGGATCTAAACCAGGAGCAAAATCGCGATCCCTTTTCCCGTGGTGATACTGGTAATGCCATGAGCGGTTTAATGGATATCATGCACCGCGCTCAAATGGGTAACATTCGCTCTACGGGCGATTTTGCTACCGAACAAAACCAATCTTTAGACGATGCAGCAGCTAAATTTCGGCAACAGCAGCTACAAATGATGCAACAAAATCGATCGCAGCCGAATAATCCTGCTAATCCACCCACACAGCAGTGAGCAGACAACTGTAGGGGCGGGTTTCAACCAAAAATCTCTACTTGTAATAGAGTTGTTTGATAAACCCGCCCTTGCATATAGGAGCGGGTTATTATTCCTCGGCTTTTTTATAATCCTAATGCTGCTAGCACGTCACTCGCGTGGGTTGACGTGTTGACACTACTATCAACATGGGTAATTTTACCGCTACCATCAATTACGTAAGTTACACGCTTGGCATAACCGCCACCGTCAACATCATAGGCTTTAACTAGAGTTTGCTCGGTATCAGCTAAAAGTGGAAAATTTAGCCCGTACTTCTCGGTAAACTGTTGATGAGACTGTTCGTTATCAACACTGACACCTAAGACTACAACATCTTTATCATTGTAAGTTTGCTTGGCATCCCGAAAACTACAAGCTTGTTTCGTACAGCCAGGTGTATCGTCCTTTGGATAGAAATACAGAACTACAGTTTTACCAGCGAAATCAGATAAGGAGACTGTATTACCATTGGTATCCTTGACTGTAAATGTAGGTGCTTGCGTACCAACTGCTAAAGCCATAAGTTTTAGTATCTCCTTAAAACTTGGTTAAATTTGCTAAGAATAAACGCATTTCACCTATTACAACGCTAGCTGCAATAGAACAAGATGCCACTATTTTTCCTAGCTCGATCATTTTATCAAGAATTTTGTCTTTTTTAACACTTATTAATGCCTATAAGAGATAGTAGGGTGGGCAATGCTTACCACTAGCTTAAATTTCACTTTATAGATATCATCAGACTTTCTATCTTAAAATACTTTTTCGATCTTCATGCTAAGAGTGGCATTTATTGTTAATCACTTTCCTTTGCTCTCAGAAACGTTTATTCTCAATCAAATTACCGGACTCATAGAACGCGGACATCACGTAGATATATATACTTGTACTTCAGGCGATCTCAATAAAATACATCCTGACGTAGAAAAATATGATTTGCTGAAGCATACTTATTATCTACCAGAAATTCCTCAAAATTTTTTGTGGCGATCGCTCAAAGCAATTAGCTTACTGAGTAAAAACTTTACTAAGAAGCCTGAGAAGATACTGCGATCGCTCAATATTTTTCAGTATGGAAAATTGGCTACTTCCTTACGATTATTTTATGCTGCGATCGCAGGTGCAAACAAAGGAACATATGATATCGTTCATTGTCAGTTTGGTACGTTGAGCTTTTGGGGTATGCTATTTCGGACAATTAATGCACCCAAAGCCAAATTAGTTGTATCATTTCGTGGCTACGATATCAGCCAATTTATTCAAGAACGAGGCGAGTCCGTTTACGATCGCACTTTTGCAGAAGCAGATTTATTTCTGCCAAATTGCAATTTTTTTAAACGTCGTTTACTTAAATTAGGGTGCGACGAAAAAAAGATTTACATTCTTTATTCAGGCATTGATTGCGATCGCTTTCACTATACACCCCGTCAGTTTCATCCTAACGGAAAAATTTGTCTTGCTACCGTTGGTCGTCTAGTAGAAAAAAAAGGAATTGAATATAGCATTCAAGCTGTAGCGCGATTAGCAAAATCATATCCTAATTTGGAATATAAAATTATCGGTTGTGGTTCTTTAAAGACAGAATTAGAACGACTCATTCAGAAGTTAGATTTAAGTGATGTCGTACATTTGATAGGGAAAAAACACCAACAAGAAATTATTGAAATTTTGCAACAAACTCATATATTTATTGCTCCCAGCGTTACTGCACGAGATGGCAATCAAGATGCTCCAATTAACGTTTTAAAAGAAGCAATGGCAATAGGTTTACCAGTAATTAGCACCGATCACGGTGGAATTCCAGAACTTGTAGAGAATGGTATTTCTGGCTTTTTAGTACCAGAAAGAGATGCAGAAGCGATCGCCGATCGATTGCAATATTTAATCGAAAATCATCATATTTGGAATATTATAGGCGCAGCCGCTCGCGCCCGAGTAGAAAAATATTTTAATACGCACAAACTCAACGACGAACTAGTAGAGATTTATCAAAGATTGAGTAGTTATTAGTTATTAATTATTAGTTATTAGTTATTAGTTATTAGTTATTAGCGATCTATTACCAATTACCAATTACCAATTACCAATTACCAATTACCAATTACCAATTACCATGACCTCCCCGCAAGTCACAATTGTCATAACTCCCCGCGAACGATTTAGCTATACTCAAGAATCATTAGAAAGTATCTACGAGCATACGCACGTTCCATTTAAATTGATTTACGTCGATGCCAACTCTCCGGCAAAAGTGCAGCGATATTTAGAAGCACAAGCACGAGCTAAAGACTTTCAAATTATTCGCACGAATTATTATCTTTTTCCTAATCAAGCTAGAAATATTGGTTTGCAGCAAGTGGATACTAAATATGTTGTATTTGCTGATAATGATATTATTGTTTCTCCTAATTGGTTGCAAAATTTAATTCAGTGCGCTGAAGAAACTCAAGCTACTGTTGTTGGTCCACTAATGTGTCAAGACTTACCCATCCATGAAATCGTCCACTTTGCAGGCGGCGAATCTCACATTTGGATTGATAATAATAAAGCCATTGCGAGACGCAGGTTGCGAGAAAAAATGTACAAGCAAGGAAAACGGGTAGCAGAAATTCGCGATCGCCTGTACCGCAGCGAAACTGAATTAGCAGAGTTTCACTGCGTCCTCGTGCGTACAGATATATTTTCCTGCATTGGTTTTTTGGACGAAGCTATGCTGAACACGAAAGAACATTTAGATTTCTGCATGAGTGTTAAGCAAGCGGGAGGTAAAGTCTATTTTGAACCTCACAGTCTCGTAACTTACGTCCCAGGTCCACCTCTAGAGTGGACGGACTTACACTTCTATATGCTGCGTTGGAGTGATGCTTGGACTTTAGCTAGTTTGCATCGCCTGCGCGACAAGTGGAATTTAGCTGAAGATGCTTACTTTCAACAAAAATACAAACAACTGGGTTGGCGGCGGCGATGGACGATTATTCATCCACTCAGTCGCCGCCTTACTTTTGGGATCAAAAGCCACTGGGTAGAAAGAATTCTCATACCAATCGATCGCGCCTTAAATCGTTATCTCACATCGAGTCATGCTCGACAACAGCAACAAGATCGATCGCGTCAAGCTATTGACGTACGGGACAGCGATAAAGTGTAAAAACGAGGTATCGAGATCTCAGATTTCAAGTGCGTAACTCCTGAAAGCATTAAAATCCAAAACGGAAAAAGGTCATTTTCAATATCTCCTAACTGAGAAATCAGGTGAAAAAAAGTGAGATCGGGTGTATTAAGAAGTTAAGACACTAAGGGAACTTGACCTAAATTCTGCTCAAATTCCTGCTGCATGAAATTTTCTAACCAATCTTTTACCACAAGAGTAGCGCGACAGTCATCTTCGTTGTAACGCTCAATTGCTTCGAGAAAAGAGCGATCGCCTGTAGCTAACCAGCGATCGTACCAGTAAATACATTGGGAGCCGTGCGCTTGAGGATCGCGCCATTCAAAACCAATCCAACGGGCGATCGCTTTGAGCGCATAACTTTCAATCGGTAGCACGACAGTTTGAGCGATGTGCTCGTAGATATCGACACAGCGATCGATAATCGGTCTAACTTGTTCTGGTGGTGTGCGATAAAGTTGGGCTAAGCGCCAAATCGTATCGACTTCATACGAGAAAAAATGAAAAATGGGCGCTTGTGGATAGCGCCCAACGATGTCTAAAAATTGCTGCCAGATCGCGCCTTCATCTAACGGCGTTTGTGCTAGTAAGGAATGAAAAGTTTCCGTCTGCTTCAGGCGATCGACTACTAACACTCCTAACATATAATCGAGATTTAGTTCTGGTTGTGCCTCGATGTCGAAGTAGATTTCAATGGAATTTGGTAATTGGTAATTGGTAATTGGTAGTTGGTAGTTGGTAAGAGACGAGAGGTGAGAGGCGATTTCTCCCTCAGCTTCCTCAGTTCCCCCAGCTCCTTTAGCTCTCTTACCCTGCTTCCTTAACAGCGGAATTGGGCGAGCTTCTAAGACTGACTGGGCTTGTAATACCAAATGATGGGCTATTTTGCCGTCAAAACCTCGTAATGTGGCTAGATCGGTTGGATTAGCACTCGCTAAAGATTCTAAAGTGACGAGATCTAAGGCTTGTAACTCTAAATAGCGATTGGGTGTCACCCCAGGTATCAATGATAAATGCTGTTGAGATTTGGCAACGCTGTGGCAATAAGTATGCCAGCGGCATAAACTACATCGCTGGCGGGAAATAAAGACTTCTGGTGCTTGAGGCACTGCTAATGTTTGAACGCAATTGGCAAAAATCTGCTGCATCTGCGGCATGACTTTAGCTAAATTCACCTCGTACATTTCTTTACGCCTTAATAGCAACCAGGCACGATCGGGTGTAGTTTCTTGCACCATACCCAACACCTGTCCGTGGAAAGCAGCTACAACTTGATATTCCAGTTTGGGGCGCTTGCCTAATTCAATTTGAGCTGGAACATACATCCAATCGCCAAAAACTGACTGCCCTGGTTGTTTAACTAGCAAATCTGGACGGCTGAGCAGCGTTAATTCTTCTATAGAGGCGATGACAACTCCTTTGTAAATCTGCTCTACACCTTGTTGCATTAACTGTAAAGTTGCTTCTGCCCCTGCTTCCCAGTTCTCTTGAGAATATTGCGGTTGCTGATAATGCCGATTTTCCAGCACGCTCTGCTTATACTCTCGCTTATCCTGTTGTAACTTCAGCAACAGTTCGCTAGGAGCATCTTTAAGCGCCACGTCTCCATAGCGATCGAGAAACGGGCGACGGTGGCAACGTTGATATTGTAGCAGCAGCTCGGCAGTCATTAGCATAGCTCTAGCGTAGCAAGAAAATGAGGGGCTGGGGGCTGAGGGGCTGAGGGGGCTGAGGAGCAGAGGGGCTGAGGGGCAGGTGAGCAGGTGAGCAGGTGAGCAGGTGGGCAATTACCAACTACCAATTACCAATTACCTATTACCACTGATAACTGATAACTGATAACTGATAACTGGTCACTAATAACTGTTTTGGGTACAATGACTTAGTTCTGCTGCGATCCCAGCAAACGGGATCGCACACAACGCGATCGCTACGGTAGGCGTAGTTTAGTCTCTATAGGGTGTAACAATTAGCAGCGATCGCTGCTGCCAATATGCTTCGGCAGATCTCAGGCTGCACTGACGAACGCAACACTAAACGCGAATCTATATGAGTAAATTTGACCGAAAAAACCGCATATTCAACGTTTTTGGGCGTTTTGGAATTTGGTTTATACCAATTCTGTCTGCACCTTTACTTTCAGCTTTTTTCTTCGATCGCGCTTTTTCTCCTACGTCTACTCCGACAACAGATCGAGCCTCCACCTCAGCTAACAGCAACGTTGCTGGTATATCGCAGTGGGAGCAGGAGGCGGGGAGCAAGCAACAGCCGAAATCTCAGCCGCAGACGTTAAATAGCTTGAATCAATCAAATCCAAATAAATCTCTCAGGAAAACAAATCAAAAGCAGCCAAAAAAAGCCAAGCGAAAACGGCAGCAGGTAGCCAAAAAAACGCAGTACAGCGCCCCACAGTTAGAAATTCGCGTGGCGATCGCCCAAGATGCAGATTCCCTAACAATTGGCTCCTCGACTCCAGCTCAAGTTGTGGAAGCAAATGGCAAAGTTTTGCGTCAGCTCCCCAACGGACAAGCATTTGCCGCACAGTCTGACAGCTCGAATAACGTTGTTATTGGCAATGCTCGATTACCTAGTGCAGTCTGGATTTATCCTCAAAAAGGGGGCACGATCTATGTAGGCGATCGCTGGTATAGAGGTAAAGTCCTTCTCGTCGCTCAAAAACAGAAACTACTCGCAGTTAACTATGTCGATTTAGAACACTACCTCGCCAGCGTTGTCGGCAGCGAAATGCACGCTTCTGCTCCCACTGAAGCTCTCAAAGCCCAAGCCGTTGCTGCCCGCTCCTATGCGTTAGTTCATATGGTACGTCCGGCAAGTTCCTGGTTTAACCTCGGTAACACTCAGCGTTGGCAAGTCTACAAAGGCATGAATAGCGAGTATAACACCACGCAAAAAGCCGTGAAAGACACCGCCGGACAAATTATTAGTTATCAAGGTGGTGTAGTCGAATCCCTTTACGCTGCGACAGATGAAATAGTCCAAAAAGCTCACGGTGGTAGGGGAATGAGTCAAACGGGAGCTTATCAACTAGCAGCACAAGGCTACAACTACCTGCAAATCCTAGGACACTACTACCCTGGCACTGCCACGGCAAGGTTGGAAATTAAGCCCTAGGTGTCATTGGTCATTAGTTGCTAGTTATTTATGAGTGCTAATGACTAATAACTAATAACCAATAACAAATTACATTTGCCCGCTCAATATTGGCTTGATCTGAGGTTCGGCTCTTTCTCCCAAATCGTCGGCGATCGTCAATCGAGATGGCTTACAGCGTTTGATCTCGACTGCAATTCCCTGCGCTCCTTCATGTTCTAAATCTTCTATGTAACCAACTTTGGCTGCTGCTGCTTCTTTGGAGCTGAGGAAGGGACCGAAGTAGTAAGTACAACGAGGATTTTGGGTAACAATTTCTACCCACCATGCCCAGCCAAAATTATGGAAGAAGTTAATCAGATTTTCTTTAGTGTGATTCCAAATTGGGTTCATGTCTTGTTTCCTATCAGCTTGTGGTACAGGATTCGATCTGGAAAGATGGATCGTGCAGCACTGTTACAGATTGTAAAAAAATGTTACCGCTAGGTTTCTAATTTATCTTTTTTTTGCGCCATATTGACATAACTTACATTTTGCCAGCGTTGGCGAAAAATTTCGTAAAGTGCCATACCAGTCGCGACAGAGGCGTTCAAGCTCGGTGTGTTCCCCGACAATGGGATCGATATCAACAGATCGCAGCAACGTTGGGCACTCAAGCTCAGTCCTTCCCCTTCAGAGCCAACTACTAGTACGATAGGACCGCTAAACTTAACTGTCTGTATCGATTGTTCCGCTTCTAATGCCGTACCGTAAACCCAGAAACCAGCTGCTTTTAGTTCTTCGAGGGCGCGGCTGAAGTTGATGACTCTAGCGACGGGGAATGTTTCTAAAGCACCTGCTGCAACTTTCATGACTGTAGAAGTGATCCCAGCAGCTCTACGTTGAGGAATCACCAATCCTTGCGCTCCAATTGCCTCAGCCGTACGAATAATTGCGCCGAGGTTGTGGGGATCGGTAATGCTATCGGCAGCAACAATTACAGGCTGTTGAGAGGAAGATTTGGCTTTTTCAATTAACTCTCCCAGTTCTAAGTAGTCATATGGAGCTACTTGAGCAGCAATACCTTGATGATTGGCATGATGGGTAATCTGGTCTAGACGTTTGGGTTCGACTTCATCGATGACCGCACCGTTATCTTTCGCCTGCTGGAGTAAGGAGTGAAAGCGATGATCGTAACGCAGACGAGCAGTTACCCAGAGCCGATTGAGTTGCCGTTGGTTTTCCAAAGCCATCAGCACGGGATGGCGACCGTAAATCAGATCGTTCTCTTCTTCAGAAGTGGTAGATACCGTTTGGGGAGAAAAATGTTGTTCTGCGTCCTTACCCTTATTGTGGGTAGAAGCAGCTAAAACTGGTCGAGAGAATTTTTTCTCTGCCGTATTAGGTGTTCCCCCAGCACGATTAATATCAGCTCGTTTGCTGTCAGATCGTTTGCCTGTAAATCGATCCGGTTTACCGCGTCGCGGTTTTCCCGAATTAGACTTGGCTTTTAATTTGGGTGGTTCACTCATAAAAATTTCTAATGTTTTACTCGTTTTATTATGCTCGTTTGATGATCTATGTTCGATCGCCAGCGTTTGATTCTTCTAAGTCAGGAGCTAGGGGTAACTGCTCTAACAACTGGTACAAGCGTTGGCGATCGCTTAAATAAAGATAGCCTACAAGAGCTTCTAAACTAGTTGCTTGTTGATAAATTTCTGGCGCTGCTCGTCGCGGTTTCCCTACAGTAGCATTGCGCCCCCGACGCACGATTTCTAATTCAGCATTGTTGAGATATGGTGTGAGATAGCGTAAGTGCGAAGCCTGTGCTTCGGCTCTGACGTGGGAAACAACCAGGTTATGGTAAGTTTGCGATCGCTTGTGAGGGAGTAAAAAGTGGCTCCTGACATAAAGCTCGTAGACTGCATCTCCCAAATATGCTAAGGCAGTGGGTGAGAGCTGTTGTAGTTGATCTGGAGCGATCGCCAACCAACTCGGTAGCAGCCTCGCCTCAGATGCTCTGCTCTGCTCTGCGCCGTCTAAGCCGCGATCGTCCTCCTTTGGTTTCACTCCGTTTGCGTTCCCCCACAGGGCTTCAATTATCAGTGACCAGTTATCAGTGACCAGTGACCAGTTATCAGTGACCAATTACCCATTACCCATTACCCATTACCAATTACCAGTGACAACATTATTATGATCGATCCCCATTTTGAGGTGTTCGATCTGAGATAAGTTTTTTAAAAAAAATTAAGCTACCCAGTTTCGCGAGCTGGATAGCTACAGTTGAGATACCTGCGATCGCTCAAGACGATTGAATATTCTCCAAAGCTGCGTCAACAGTTGGTCGCAAACCCAAATATTGCTCTAGGTTCACTGTCTTTACTGTTTGAGTTACGCGGGCATTAGTTACAATTTGTGAAGTTCCGCCGTTGGTTTCAGCCTGCTTCTTTAGATGTACCAAAGCGCCGATCCCAGAACTATCGACAAAATCAATTTGGGATAAATCCAAAATGACGTGCTTTGGTCCTTCTTCGACATACTTGCCGAGTACCTTGCGAAACGTCGGTTCTGAAAAGGCATCGAGCAAACCCGTCAACCGGAATAACTGACAATTACTCCGAACCTCACGAGTTCCTCTCAGGCTAACGGTTAGATTTAGTGTCTCAGCGATAGTTCCCTCCTCGCCACATCTTTTTTCAAATCGAGGCTAAAGTATAAATTCTTTTTTGAGATGTTGTCTACGCTCATGTGGTAGAGACTAGGGGCTAGGGGCTAGGGGCTAGGGGCTAGAAAATCAAGAATTTCCTACTCCTTGAGCCTCCGAATCTTGCCTTTTCACTCCCAGTTTTTAAATTCTAACTCCTCATGTCTCTGTGGGTATAAAATACTATGAACTTCTTACAGAGAAGTGAGTGGGGAGTGGGGAGTGGGGTGTAGGGTGTAGTGAGTGGTGCGTGGTGCGCGAGAAGAATTTGTTTCGATCTGTCTTCTGTCTCCTGTCTCCTTTCTTCACGCTCTTACTGATAACTGATAACTGTACAGGTAGGGGCAATGGTGCGATTAAAGCTGTGGCAGTGGATTGTTTTGGCAATTCCGATCGCGTCTATCGTTGGTTTCTTTCTAGTAGCAGCAGGTTTGCAGATCCATGAATGGCGCATCAATTGGATCTGGGCTGCGTTCATTGTTGTCTTTGTGGGCTGGCGGTGGCTGCTAGTACGATGGACTCGTCCTGCTGTCGCGCAGGTAGAGGCTGTAGTTGCCGAAGTCAGCAAAGAATTAGAATCTTTTTCAGAAGATAGCCAACTCTCAACTTCCTTAGACGGCATAAAGAAAGCAGAAGCCAAGCTGCAAGAAGTTCTTGCCATAGCCCAAAGCGATCGCCCATTATGGGAAGATTGGCAAACTTTTTGGCAACGCTGTCAAGATTTGGTAGTCGCGATCGCGCAAATCTATCATCCAGAAGTCAAATATCCGCTATTAAATATCTATATTCCCCAAGCCTATGGTTTGATCCGAGGTACGGTAGACGATCTCGATCGCTGGATGCAAAAATTATCGCCTGCCTTAAATCAAGTTACAGTGGGGCAAGCTTTCCAAGCATACGAAGTTTATCGTAAGTTAGAACCGTCAGCGCGGAAATTTTGGCGGGCTTGGAACATGGCGCAGTGGCTTTTGAATCCAGCCGCAGCTGTAGCCAAGAAAGCAAGTCAGCGTTACACTACCCAGGCGAACCAACAACTTTTGGTTAATTTGAGTCAATTGTTGCGAGAAGCAGCGTTGAGAAATTTATGTCGGCAAGCGATCGCTCTTTATAGTGGCAATACTTTACCTGGATTGGAATCTTCTCAAACTCAAACTTTACCCCAGGCAAAAACTCAAACTTTACGAGAGATTTTGACACGAGCCGAGCCTGTAGAAGTCGTCGAGCAAAAACCCGTCAATATTTTGCTAGCAGGACGCACGGGCGCGGGAAAAAGTAGCCTAATCAATACGCTATTCCAAGCGGAATTGGCTGCTGTGGACGTTTTACCCAGTACCGATCGCCTGCAAAATTATCACTGGCAAACTGATGCGGGAGAAACGCTAACGCTTTGGGATACGCCAGGTTACGAACAGGTAAATCGCCAAGAGTTGCGGGAACAGGTGCTTGACTACGCCCGTAATGCAGATTTATTGCTTCTTGTCAATCCTGCCCTCGATCCAGCTTTACAAATGGATGTAGACTTTCTCCACGATATTAAGGCAGAAGTCACAGACTTATCCGTAATTACTGCTGTCACTCAGGTGGATCGGTTGCGTCCGATCCGCGAGTGGGAACCGCCTTATGACTGGGAATGGGGAGATCGCCCGAAGGAAATTTCTATTAGGGAGGCGACTGCATATCGCGCCCAAATATTAACCGATTACTGCGATATTGTACTACCCATTGTCACGGCAGATCCGCAAGCAAATCGAGCTGCCTGGGGAGTAGAGGCGCTATCTTTAGCTTTGGTAAGTGCGATCGCCCCTGCTAAACAACTGCGGTTAGCACGCTTCATGCGCGATTTGGACACCCGCAGCGCCGCCGCTGCCAAAATCATCGATCGCTACACCTTCCAAATGGCGACGACTCAAGGACTCACCGCATTACTCAAAAGCCCTATTCTCCAATTTATTTCCACCCTATCCACCGGATCGCCTGCTTTAGCCAATCTACTAGCGGCACAAATTCCTGTCGAACAATTACCTGTCGTCATTGGCAAATTGCAAATGGCGTACGAACTATTCTCACTGCTCAACCCTGAGAAAAACCCGCGTAACTTCGACTTACTCGCTTTATGGTCGTTATTATTAGAAAACTCCGCTGCTCCAGAAAACAACGCTTGGGCATTTGGACACGCATTAGTAGAGTATTGGACGCAGAATTTAACTGTTGAACAACTGTGGCAGAGATATGAAAGTTACATCAAGCAAATTTAAATTCTCTACATAAAACGGAGAGTGTAGAGACGTTATATCAATTCTGTTTGTTTTTGCACAGATCCGATCTCCCTTAGCCCCCCTTATTAAAGGGGGTTAGGGGGATCTTCTGCGGCGTAGTCATTGCGTTTAAAATTAATCCACATCCAAAACGCAAAATCATCTATGTCATCTCTCAAAGCCTTTCGCAGCTCATTTCTAGACTTTATCGCCGATCCATTCTACGTGTCTGAATCAGAAAGCGTTCGCTACATTCCTGACGGGATGCTAGTGCTAGAAGATGGCAAAGTCAAAGAATTAGGAACCTATGAAAGTCTTCAGCACAAATATGCAGAAATTTCAGTAACCGCTTATCCTAGAATGTTGATAATGCCAGGATTTATTGACACGCATATTCACTTTCCCCAAATAGAAATAATTGCTGCTTATGGAGAACAACTACTAACATGGTTAAATAAATATACATTTCCCACCGAAGGCAAATTTAAAGATAAAGCCTACGCGCAAAAAGTAGCTGCTATCTTTCTCAACGAATTATTGAAAAACGGTACGACAACAGCATTAGTATTTGCTACCGTTCATCCTGAATCTGTAGATGCCTTTTTTGAGGAAGCTAATAGTCGCCATCTGCGGATGGTTGCTGGTAAAGTGATGATGGATCGCAATGCACCAGAATTTCTTACCGATACCGCAGAAACGTCGTATCAAGAGACAAAAGCACTGATTCAGAAATGGCATAAAAAAGACCGTTTACTGTATGCTATAACTCCGCGATTTGCGATAACTTCAACTAACGAGCAATTACAATTAGCCGGAAAACTCTTAAAAGAATTTCCTGATGTTTACTTACACACGCATCTATCTGAAAATGCAGATGAAGTTGCATTTGTCAAGCAGTTGTTTTCAGAAAGTCAAGGTTATTTAGATGTTTACGATCGCGCCGGATTAGTAGGCGATCGCTCCGTATTCGCTCACGGAGTACAATTAACTGATGAGGAATTTCAAAGATTATCTCAAGCCAATGCCGCGATCGCTTTTTGTCCGACATCAAATTTATTCTTGGGTAGCGGATTATTCAAAATTGAAAAAGCTAAGTCAAAGGAATATCCCGTTAAATTAGGTTTGGGTACGGATGTAGGTGGTGGAACTAGCTTTTCCATACTGCAAACCACCAACGAAGCTTATAAAATTGCCCAATTACGCCGACAAAAACTTTCGCCCTTTCAAGCACTATTTTTAGCAACTTTAGGAGGAGCAAAAGCATTAAACTTAGAAGATAAAATTGGAAATTTTGATTCTGGTAAAGAAGCAGATTTTATTGTTTTAGATCCACATGCTACACCGCTAATGGCGTTTCGCAATTCTGACACGATTCCTACATCTTTAGCAGAGTTGGCAGAAAGAATATTTACTCTGGTTATTATGGGAGACGATCGGGCTATACGTGCTACATATATTATGGGAAAAATTGTAGAATATTAACGTGTAAAGACGTTACATGCAAAAAGGTGTAGAGACGTTGCATGCAACGTCTCTACAATAATTTGGTTACTTCTAGGTAAATATATTCCAATCGCACGGGTTGACGGGAAATAGCGTCGAGAGAAATACCTTCAAATCGAGAGATAATTTCTTTCAAATCTAAAGATTCTGGCAGCCAAAAAGCAAGATCTCTACCATAGCGGCGGTAGGTAAAACCTAACTCTACAGCACGGGCGATTGCTTTTTCTTCCTCACTTGTCTGCAGTAAAATAATTTCTTTAGCAGGTATGTATTGGCGTAATTGTTCTAAACTACCCTCTGCTACAATTCGACCATTTTTTAAAATTCCAATTCTGTGACAAAGACGTTCGGCTTCGTCTAATAAATGAGTGGTGAGTAAAATAGTAGTGCCTTGGCTTTGTAGTTGTAAAATTAAGTTCCAAATTTCGTAACGCGACTCTATATCTAAACCTGTAGTTGGTTCGTCTAAAATGACTAACTTAGGTTGATGAACCAAGGCGACAGCAATATTTAGCCGCCGCTTCATTCCTCCACTCAGTTTTTCTACAGGAGTTTTTGCCCAGTCTAATAAATTAACAGCAGCTAAACAAGATTGAATTTGTTGCTTTCTTTGTTTAGCTGAAATACCGTAAAGCTGAGCAAAAAAATCAAGATTTTCTGCACAAGTTAAAGTTTTGTAGAGTAAGTTTTCTTGTGGTGCAACACCAAGAATTTTTTTTGTAGCATGAGAAACTGGGAGATTGGCGATCGCAACCTCACCGCTATCTGCTTGTAGTAAGTTACAAATAATATTAATTGCAGTTGTTTTGCCTGCCCCATTTGCACCTAATAAACCGTAAATTTCTTCTGGTAAAATGTGCAACGTCAGGTCTTGCAATACTCGCCTTTTACCATAATATTTATTAAGCTTCTGGATTTGTAACATCATCAAACTACTGCGAATAGTTACTACTCACTACTCACTGCTCACTGCTCACTGCTCAATTAAGTAAAGTAGGGCGGGCATTGCTCACCCTACTTAATCTTACAGAAAAAGTGGGCAGCGTTTACCTTACCAAATTAGAGCTAAAAAGTAAATAATATTTTTCTTTAACTTAACTCTATATTTCCATTTCCTCAAGGGCGATCGTCAAGGTGGAGGAATTTCTAACTGCTTGCATATTCTTATTGCTGTAAATTCAGGAATTTCTCTATGGCGAGGTATAGAAGTACGACGATTATTTGTCGGATTTTCCCAAATTGAATCTTCTCCTCCTTCGCGTACAAATCTACAGCCTTGTAGGCTCAAATAGCGAATTAGTCACGCCGCTTCATGATACAGCAAGGTCGGGTACAATCTTCACGCGAGAAGCGGCTGTAAGAATTAAATGAATCGGCTCTTCTAAATCGGCTTCTGGATCTGTTAACTGGGAATTAGGCACAGGTAAGGGTTCGCCAGTGATTAGATTAGTGTCAGCCATATCAACAAGTGCGTTTGCTAGTGAAAGTCTAGCTCTTTCCAAATCCTCGGCAAACGTAATTGTTCCAGGGAAGTCTAATACTTCCCCATGTACACCTCGTTCCAGAAACTTATACATTGCTTTATAGGTCAGCATATTTGCAGCTTATTTATAATTTCAACCGAGGAGTTTCTCTTTCGTTAATAAACTATAACATCTCGATTCTAACTAGTATTATATCACAATCGCTTCTCCACCCTCAACATTCGGCGATAAGATAACCATCCTCCCACCACCATCAAGACTGTAAACCCAACTAAAAACCAAAAGTGTTCGCCAATTTCAGTGATTTCACTCCCATTAGCAGAAACTTTTAAAAAAGCCGTATTCATATGATAAATCGGGTTGAATTTTGCAATCTGCTGTAAATTTTTAGGAAACAAAAATGCGGGAATAAAAGCACCACCCAAAATTAATAAAGGTACGCCAAAAGCAGCTATCAAAGCATTTACATCTTCCGTGCGACGAGCTAACTGCGTGCCTAAAATAAAACCTAAACCCACGTATGCAGCGATACTCAGTAAAATAATGAAGCAGCCTAAAATGACAGAACCATTGAAACTTGCCTTAAAAAATAATGAAGAAATCGTATAAATTAGCACGGCTTGCCCTATGCCAATACAACTATGAGCCAGAAAAATTCCCAAAAAATAGGACGTGCCACTAAGAGGAGAAATGAATAGGCGCTTGAGAGTCTGTTGTTCTCGTTCGGAAACGATTGTAGCGACTGTACCACCTAAACAGCTGAAAAACAACGCTGCTCCTACTAGAGTTAAAGGCGCAGCAATATTAAAAGCTTGGTCTATTGACAGCTTGGCTCGTTCTGCCAAAATAAATCCGTTAAGTAACAATACAGAAACGGGAAAAATACTCCAAAAAATTAAACTGCGACGGCGACGCAGTAGTTCAATTAAGATTCGTTGCGCTACAGCCAGCGTTTCTCGCCAATATTTCATCGTGATGGGAGTGAGGAGTTAACTTGAATTCATTATCAAATGATGTGCTTGCACAGCCAATTTCTCGACGCACTTTATTTAAGTTATTTGGCATCGGTGCGATTGGGGGAGTTGTGGGATACAGTCGGTTCTCAAAACCGCAGCCCACGGTACATCAACCAGACAAATTAGATTTACCGCGATCGCTGCATCAATCCAAAACTGTAGTTGTCGTAGGTGGAGGATTAGCCGGATTAGCTTGCGCCTACGAACTGAGTCAGCGAGGATTTGCCGTGACGCTATTAGAGCGATCGCCACAACTGGGTGGTAAGATTGCCAGTTGGCAGATCGAAGCCGCAGGGGAAACTTTTATGATGGAACACGGCTTCCACGGTTTCTTTCCTCAGTACTACAATCTCAAGAGTATCGTGGCAGAACTGGAAATTGGGGACAATTTTCGTTCTTTAAATTCCTACGCCGTCCTCTATCGGGGTGAGAAGTACAAGCCAGAAGTTTTCCGTCCCAGTCACTCAGCTTTTCCCTGGAATATCGTCGATTTAGCGATCGCTTCTCCCAACCGTCTCAAATGGGGCATTAACCTGACAAAATGGGAACACTGGCAGGTATTTCGGGCAATTACCGGATTTCAAACTCAAAAAACCTTTCAACGTCTAGATAACCTCTCCGTAGCCGAGTGGGTACAACACAATTTCCCGCACGGATTATACGATTTATACTTCCTGCCCTTTGCCAAATCAAGCTTGAATGCCCCAGATTTGATGAGTGTGGGGGAATTAATGCAGTTTTTCCATTTCTACTTTTTTGGCAATCCAGAAGGACTAGCTTTTAACGGTACGCGCCACGATATGGGTACGAGTTTAGTCCAACCCATTGCGAGTGCGATCGCGCAAAATGGTGGCAAAATCATTACAGGTGCTAACGTCACCGCAATTCAGGCTCAAAATGGCAAGATTGCATCCCTCAGCTATTCCCAAGGAGAAGGGGAGGATACACCGTTTTGGGTAACGGCAGTCAGAAGTCAGGAGTCGCAAGTCGCCAGTAGGGGCGGGTTCACCCACAATACCGATCCTCCCACAGACACGTCAGATAAACCCGTCCCCGCCGCCGATAGAAACAAAAAAGAAATTTCATATTACGGTGCAGCCGATCGCATGTATGCGGTTTCTCCTGAAAATAAAGAAGCAATCTCCCTCACCTGTACTCATCAAGGCTGTACCGTACAGCTAGCAGAAGACGGGAAATTTCACTGTCCCTGTCATGGTGCAGTATACGATCGCCAAGGGAAAGTATTGAAAGGTCCAGCACAAAAAGATTTACCCCGCTACCAAGTCGTCCAACAGCAGGAAGATAGATTGCAAATTGTAGGGGTGGGTTTAGAAAACCGCCCGTACGGGAGTCGGGAGTCGAGGAATAACCAATTACCCATTACCCATTACTCATCACCAATCCAAGCCGATTACTACGTCTTCGCCACAGACGTACCAGGAATACAACAATTATTTACATTAGTAGCAGGAGAAGTTAACCAGCAAGTGCGATCGCAAGTGGAAAAATTATCTATAGCCGATCCTTTTGCTGTCTGTCGCTTTTGGTTCGATCGCAGTTTTGACTGGGAACACAGCAATTTTACGTCTCTTTCTGGCTATCAACTCACCGACAGCATCACTCTTTACCACCGGATTCAGGAACCATATATTGATTGGGCAAATAAAACAGGTGGTAGTGTCGTGGAGTTACACGCCTATTGTTACAAAGAAAAAGAATTTCCCAACCAGCAAGCATTACTCACAACATTCGAGCAAGAATTATATGAAATCGTACCGCAGTTACAGCAAGCAAAAATGTTGCATCGAGAATTAGTCAATCAAAAAAATTTCTCTGGCTATCCACCGAATAGTTATGTAGATCGACCGGAAACAAGTACGGAGATTCCTAATTTAATCTTTGCCGGAGATTGGGTCAAAATGCCATTTCCTTGTGGGTTAATGGAAAGGGCTGTCAGTAGTGGATTGCTAGCAGCAAATGAAATTTTACACCGTGAAGGATTGCAGAGGCGATCGCTTTTCTCTGTCAATCCAGAAGGGATGTTGAAAATTTAATCAAAGTAGGGTGCGTTAAATAATGCACCCTACAATTAAGTATGAGCGATCGCACAAATAACGTCTATGCAATCTCCATATTTTACTAATCAACAACGAGATATTCGACAAACTGGAATTAACCCGAATCACTGGTATGTAGTCGCCCGTAGTAGTGAAGTGACTAATAAGCCTATAGCCGTCACTCTTTGGCATCAAGCGATCGCAGTTTACCGCGATAATGAAGGTAAAGTATATGCATTAGAAGATCGATGTCCGCACCGTCAAGTTAAACTCAGTCACGGACAGGTTATTGATAACAATATAGAATGTGCTTATCACGGCTGGCGTATTGGTGGAAATGGTGAATGCGTTGCTGTTCCCTATTTAGCAGCAAATCAAAAACTCCCAAATTGCAAAATTCGTAATTATCCAGTACGAGAACAAGATGGTTTTATTTGGTTATTTCCTGGCGATCCTAATTTAGCAAAACAAATCAAACCTTTAGGCTTACCAGAATGGGATCACCTCAACTATATTGCTACTGTTTCTATTATAGAATGTGCTGCTCACTATTCTTATTTAATTGAAAATTTGATGGATATGTATCACGGACATTTACATCAAAATTGGCAAGCTTGGGCAGATCCGGTATTACAAAAACTCTACGAAGACGCAGGGCGAGTTGACGCTCATTATCAAGCCCAAAGCTATTATAAAATAGATAAAATTTGGTCAATTTCACAATTGTTTTTTCCTGCTTTACGCCGCCTGCACCCAGAACCATTAGATGTCAGTTACGTATATCCTCATTGGGTATCTACATTAGGTAAAGATTTTAAAATTTACTGTCTATTTTGTCCTATCAATGAACTGAAAACTCGCGCTTATTTAATTCATTTTACTTCTCTAAATGTCTTTTGGCGCTTGCATAAATTACCCGTACCATTTCGACGATTTGTAAAAAATAGTTTATTTGGTTCGGCACAAAAGCTATTAGATGGTTTAGTATTTCAAGACGTACAGATGATTGAAGAAGAACAGCAAGCTTTTCTTAACCATCCAGACCAGAAAAACTACGAATTAAATCGAGCTTTAGTCAGCGTCCAAAAATTGATTAAAAATCAAGCTGACGTTACCTCGACTACTGCATCCGGTCAATAGTTCGATACTGAATCGCTTCCGCTACATGATGTGTTTGCAAGTTTTCTTCACCAGCTAAATCGGCAATTGTCCGCGCAACTTTGAGAACGCGATCGCTCGCTCTTGCTGATAAACCTAACTTCCGAATTGCCCCTTCTAGTAAACTTTTAGAAGCATCATCTAATTGACACCACTTCCGCAAATGGCGACTTTGCATTGCCGCATTACAGCTTACAGATAATTCTGACTTAAACCGATCGCAAGTGCGATCGCGTGCTGCTTGTACTCTTAGTCTGACGCTTTCCGAATCTTCTCCCGTAGGCTGCTGCGTAATTTCCTCTGGTTTGAGCCGATTTACAGCCACTTGTAAGTCAATTCGATCCATCAATAGACCCGAAAGCTTTGCCCAGTATTGCTCTCTCTGTCGCGGGGAACAACTACACGCTTGGATTGAATCGCCAAAATAACCGCAAGGGCAAGGATTCGTACTCGCTACCAAAGTAAACTGCGCCGGAAACATTACCGATTGACGAGTACGAGATACGGTAACGTGACCGTCTTCTAAAGGCTGGCGGAGAAACTCCAATACATCCCGCTTGAATTCTGTAAGCTCATCGAGGAACAATACACCAAAATGAGCTAAAGAAATTTCCCCAGGACGGGGAAAAGTCCCGCCGCCAACCAAAGAAGGACCAGAGGCGGAATGGTGGGGACTGCGGAAGGGACGTTCTGCAACTAGCGAACCTTTATTTTTCAATAACCCCGCTACCGAGTGAATTTGAGTAACTTCCAAAGCCTCATTAAAACTGAGTGGTGGCAAAATCGCAGGTAGGCGACGAGCCAACATTGTTTTTCCGCTCCCAGGAGGGCCCACAAAAATTAAGTTATGTCCCCCAGCAGCAGCAATTTCTAATGCTCTGCGAGCGTGAGCTTGTCCTTTAACATCCTTCAAATCTGCTTCAACATGGACACTTCTCACAATCTCCCGCTTACCATCAAATTGCACGGGTTGATACTTTTCTGGCTGGTTGAGAAATGCCGCGACTTCCGATAAAGACTGAAAACCATAGACTGATATTCCTTGCACTAAAGCCGCTTCTTGAGCATTATCAGCAGGTACGACTAACCCCGTAATCCCCATCTTTTGCGCTGCCGCCGCCACGGGTAAAACACCAGCTACAGCCCTTAAACTTCCGTCGAGCGAAACCTCACCCAGAAACAGAAAATCTCCTAACATTTGCGGGTTTATCTGCTCTGAAGCTGCCAAAATGCCCATGCTCATTGGTAAATCGAAACTGGGTCCTTCTTTTCTAATATCTGCTGGTGCTAAATTAATCACGATTCTTTTCAGTGGAAAAGCATAACCAGCGTTCTTCAGCGCCGCTTTCACCCGTTCTTTTGACTCCTGAACCGCCATGTCTGGTAAACCTACCACGACAATTCCAGGAAGCCCCGCCGAGACATCGATTTCGACTCCTACTTTGACGGCATCGATACCTACAATTGATGCACTCCAAACCCGTGCCAGCATTTTATATTTCTTCCATGACAAGAACCCTTTAGAATCTCTAACAGAGTTAAAGGGCGATCGGCATGAGTGAAACCACAGATACTATTTTTGGCAAAATCATTCGCAAAGAAATTCCTGCCAATATCGTTTATGAAGACGAGCTGGCGATCGCGTTTACAGATATTAATCCCCAAGCCCCCGTTCACATCCTAGTTATTCCTAAAAAACCCATAGCCAAGCTATCCGATGCCGAATCTCAAGACCACGCCTTAATGGGGCATTTGTTACTAACTGTTAAGCGCGTTGCCCAACAAGCAGGACTTGATAACGGCTATCGCGTCGTAATTAACACTGGAGCTGATGGCGGGCAAACAGTCGATCACATGCACCTTCACATTCTCGGCGGACGACAAATGAGCTGGCCTCCTGGTTGATTCGTGTTTCGCTGAAAATTATTTGTGTGGATCGGCTGAGGGAGCAGAGGAAGAAATAATAATTAATTCACTGATAGAAAGAGTAATTTTCGAGCTTATGTTGAATTTCGATTTTGCGGTTGAAAGCTTTTCTAAGACAGGCTTTCAACCGCTCTGTATTCGCTTGACTAGGATAATTTATAACAAAAACTTATAACTAACATAATATAAGCTAATCTTCATAATCTTTACAAAACTCAATAAAGTTTCTTATACTGTCTTCAACAGGGAAAAACAAACCCTGAACCTGCATAACCAAAGCAATACATAGAACAATGACAACCACATTACAAAGACGCGAAAGCGCCTCATTG